>WNGN01008610.1_pt1 | contig 11943 bp, 9 predicted proteins | sample 5400561 | NCBI WGS metagenome assembly WNGN01 (sample SAMN13153379, study PRJNA577476) | soil metagenome | isolation source: 115 cm soil or saprolite under Garry oak tree replicate 2 | place: USA:California | collected 2016-06-15
TAGGCGTCAGATCACGAAGGCACGTCATAAGAATGTATGGACCTCCCGAAATTCCCGTTCGGCCAACGCCCCAGATGCATCGAACAATAGCCGCAGTTGAATTGCAGTCTCGAACCCGTACCAGGTGGCACCCACGCGATCGACCGCAAAAATGCACGCGCCACCCTTTGGTCGATACGGAGGATACGTGATTGTCGCGGCCTCCTCGCACTTACGTTGCTCGAGCAGGGTATACGGCAAGCTCCGTCTTTGAACCCGCTTCTCCGCTTCGGAAAGCGATACCCCTACGGGAAAGTCACGATGAAACTCTTCAATTCGTGTCTTGGCCTGACTCTGGAGAGACGGGCCACAGCCCGCTAAAGCGAAGACGATAATCGTGATGATCGCTCGCACTTGTCTGCCGCCTAACTATATCTATCTTGAACTACGTAGCACGGCGAACGAAGCGAGCCGTGCGGTGTAGCACCCGTGGCCATCGTGGCATGCCGCGCAGATTCAGGTCGAAGTATCACGGAGTAACGGCGGACGGCTGGCGACGTGTTGGCCTTGCTATCTTGCGAGCCGGGGCGGTATAGCGTGGCGCTCATGCCGGGAACACTCGATCGGCGGGGCTTCGCACCGCTGCCGGCCCACGGTTCAGGACGTGGGTGTAAATCATCGTCGTGCTCACGTCCTGGTGACCGAGCAGTTCCTGGACTGTGCGGATGTCGTGACCATCCTCGAGGAGGTGGGTGGCGAACGAGTGCCTGAACGTATGGCAGGTCGCCTTCTTCGCGAGCCCTGCCTTCAGGACAGCCTCGCGGACCGCGCGCTGGACGACGGATTCGTGCAGATGGTGCCGCCGACGTTGGCCCGTGGAAGGGTCGACGTACAAGCGCGTGGCCGGGAACACCCATTGCCACGCCCACTCGCGCCCGGCGTTCGGATACTTCCGGCCGAGCGCCCACGGCAGCTCGACCCAGCCCGCGCCAGCGGCGATGTCACGCTGGTGCAGCGCTCGCGCCCGCTCGACGTGCCTCGCGAGATCGATCTTGACCGCGCTCGGCAGCATAGTCACTCGGTCCTTGCTCCCTTTGCCGTCGCGGATCGTGATCTGGTTCGTCGCGAAATCGACGTCCTTGATCCGCAGGCGGCAGCATTCGAGGAGTCGGAGCCCCGCGCCGTAGAGGAGCAGCGCCATCAGGCGGGGCGCGCGATCCAGTTGCTCGAGGACCGTCCGGACCTCCTCGCGGGTGAGGACCGTGGGCAGGTGTTGCGGGCGTTTGGCACGGACGAGGCCGTCGAGCCACGGAAGCTCGACGCCGAGGATCTCACGGTACAGAAAGAGCAGAGCGTTCAACGCTTGGTTCTGCGTTGACGCGGCGACCCGATCACGGACGGCCAGTGCCGTCAGAAACGCGGTCACCTCGGCGGCGCCCATTTCGGCCGGATGGCGCTTGCCGTGGAAGAAGATGTACCGCTTGATCCAGTGAACGTACGCCTTCTCTGTCCGACAGCTGTAGTGGCGAGCGCGGAGGGCGGCGCGCACGCGGTCGAGGAGGCGGGGTTGCTGCGGCGCCGGCGGCCCGGCTTCCCGGGCAATCCACCGCGCCCGTCCACGACAGGACGTAGCCGCATACCGAAAGGGGACGGCTCGCTGGGTGCCAACCATCGTCAGTTCCCCGTTCCCAGGAGCGTAAGCGGGACGGCTCGGTGACGCAAGACGATCATCCGAAATCGTGGGACGGCACGTTGTGGGCGAGCGGCGAGAGGCCCTCAACCCGCGTCGCGCGAACCGACACGACGCCGTCCTGCTGCTGCACGATCCCCTCCACGAGGAGAAAGGGCTCGGTCACCAGCGCCATCCGGTGACGCGCGAAGCGCTGCGGCGTCACGATCACGTTGGCGATGCCTGTCTCGTCTTCGAGGGAGAGGAAGACGAACCCCTTGGCGGTCCCCGGCCGCTGGCGGACGATGACGCTGCCCGCCACCCGGACACGCGTCTCGTTCTCCGCCAGGGCAAGCTCCCGCGCGCTCAGCACGCCACGACGTCGCAGCTCGGCCCGGCGCATCGCCATCGGGTGGCGCCCGAGCGTCACCCCCGTCCCCGCGTAGTCGGCGACCAGACGCTCGCCCTCGGTCATCTCGGCGAGCGGGCTACCCGAGCCCCGCGGCGGCTCGAAGAGCCTCCCAGGGTCCAGGAGGGCGGCCTCCCAGAGGCTCGCGCGCCGCGTGGCGCCGAGCGGCGCCAGCGCTCCGACGGCCGCGAGCGTGGTGAGCTCGTCCCGCTCGAGGCCCGCCCGGCGCGCGAGGTCGTGGATCGAGGCGAACGGCCGCTCCTCCCTCGCCCGCACGATCGCCCGCGCGGCCGCCTCGCGCAGCCCCCGCACGTACCGCAACCCCAGCCTCACCACGGGTCGGGCGCCCGCACCCTGTTCAATGGTGCAGAGCCACTGGGATCGGGCGATGTCGATCGGGAGGATGCGGAGGCCGTGGCGCTGCGCGTCCTTGATGATCGTCGCGGGGTGATAGAACCCCATCGGCTGGTTGTTGAGGAGCGCTGCGTAGAACGCCGCCGGGTGGTGGACCTTGAGATAGGCGCTCGCGTACGCGAGCAGCGCGAAGCTACTCGCATGCGACTCGGGAAAACCGTAGAGCGCGAACGAGGTGATCGCGTGCACGATCTCCTCGGCGGCGGCGCCGTGGATGCCCTGGCGGGCCATGCCCGCGCGGAGCTTCGTCTCCACGTCGGCCATGAGCCGCTCGCTTCGCTTGAAGCCGAACGCGCGCCGGAGCTCTTCCGCCTCGGTGGCGGTGAAGCCCGCCGCCACCATCGCCATCCGCAAGAGCTGCTCCTGGAAGAGCGGCACGCCGAGCGTGCGCTTGAGGATGGGCTCCAGGGACGGGTGAGGATACGTGACGGGCTCGCGCCCGCGCCGGCGCCGGACGTAGGGGTGGACCATCTGGCCCACGATCGGCCCCGGGCGGATGATCGCGACCTGCACGACGAGGTCGTAGAACCGCTCGGGGTGGATGCGCGGGAGCGTCGCCATCTGGGCGCGGCTCTCCACCTGGAACACGCCGATCGTGTCCGCCTGCTGGAGACTCCGGTAGACGGCGGGATCGTCGGGCGGCAGGCGCGCCAGGTCCACCGAGCCTCCGGTCTCGCCGACGAGGGTGAGCGAGTCCTGGAGCACCGCCATCATCCCGAGCCCGAGCAGGTCGATCTTGATGATGCCGAGCCCCGCGCAGTCGTCCTTGTCCCACTGGATGACGACGCGCCCGGGCATGGTCGCGGGCTCGAGCGGCACCACGTCGTCGAGGCGGCCCGCGGCGATCACCATCCCGCCCGAATGCTGGCCGAGGTGACGCGGCAGGTCCTGGATCCGCATCCAGAGCGCGGCGAAGTGGCGGATGCGCGGGTGGCGCGGGTCGCAGCCCGCCTCCGCGAGATGCTTCGTCAATAAGTCTTCGGAATCCTGGTAGCCCCAGTTGGACACGAGGCGCGCGAGCCGGTCCTGCATGTCGCGGGGCAACCCGAGCGCCTTGCCGACCTCGCGCGCCGCGCTCCGGCCTCGATACGTAATCACGTTGGCGGTCATCCCGGCCCCGAGACGACCGTAACGGCGGTACACATACTGAATAACCGCCTCCCGACGCTCTCCACTCGGCAAATCGATATCGATATCCGGCCACTCTCCTCGCGCTTCGCTGAGAAACCGTTCGAACAACAACTCCATGCCGATAGGATCGACCGCCGTGATGCCGAGCGCGTAGCAGACCGCGCTGTTGGCCGCCGAGCCGCGCCCCTGCACGAGGATGTCGTTCGCGCGGCAGTACTCGACGATGTCCCACACGATCAGGAAGTAGCCCGCGAGCTCGAGGCGCCCGATGACGTCGAGCTCGTGGGCCACCTGACGGCGCGCGCGGGTGACGAGCGGTCCCGTGCCGTAGCGCGCGCGCACGCCACGCTCCACCAGCTCGCGCAGGTGCTCGAGCGGCGTCTCGCCGGGCGGCAGCGGGAAATCCGGGAAGCGGTACCCGAGGTCCTTCAGCGTGAAGGCCAGGCGCATGGCGAGCTCGCCCGTGTTGGCGAGCGCGTCGGGGAGATCGTGGAAGAGCCGCGTCATCTCCCGGCCGCTCCGGAGCCTGCACTCGCCGTTCACGGAGAGGCGCCGGCCGGCGTGATCGAGGTCGGTCTTCTCGCGGATGCACGTGAAGACGTCGGCGAGCAGCCTCCCCTCCGGCCGCGCGTAGAGCGGCTGGCTCGTGGCGATGAGCGGGACCTGCGCCGCGCGCGCGAGCGTCACGAGGCCCTGGAGCACCTGCTCCTGCTCGCGCTCGAGATGGCGCTGGACCTCCACGTAGCAGTTCGACCGCCCGAACATCGCGACGAGCCGCGTCAGGACGCCACGTGCGCCTTCCACGTCGCCGGCGGCAAGCCGCAGCGCGAGCGGCCCGCGCGCGCCGCCGGTGAGACACACGAGGCCGGCGGCGTACGGGGCGAGATCGTCGAGCGTCGCCGCCGCCGCGCCCTTGGGAGCGCCGAGCTTCATCCGTGTGATCAGGCGGCAGAGGTTCTGATAACCCTCTCGATCCTCCACGAGCAGCGGCAGGCGCGTGCCATCGGCAAGCGTGATCTCGCTGCCCACGATCGGCTTCACGCCCGCGTCGAGGGCCGCGCGAGTGAAGCGGGGCGCGCCGAACACCCCGTCCCGATCCACCAGCGCCACGGCGGGCATCTCCAGGCGTGCTGCCGCCCCTGCGAAGGCCTCGGGCAGCTCGGCGCCTTCGAGGAATGAGAACGCGGACTGCGCGTGCAGCTCGATGAACATCAATTGAACAGGGTGCGGGCGCCCGGGCTGTCGCCACGCCCGCTAGTCATAGACGCCGTCCACGCGCCACTCGCCGGTCCGTAGATCGCGGGCGAGCCGGCAGAGCGTGCCATCGCCGAGCGCCACGTCCCACTCGTCTCGCGCCCACGCGTCCACATCCCACCACGCCCCCGACGCGCGCCAGGGGCCGGCGCACCCGACGACGCGCTGGCCGTCCACCCGCGACGGGCGCTCGTCGTCCGTCGCGACGGCCACACGTCTCGACGGCCGCGCGCGCCGCAGCATCAGGCGATGCGAGTCGGAAAGGGGCGGGTCCGGTCGCGGGGTCCGCCCCCCGTCCGCGCCACCGGGCTCGTCAGGCGGCGAGAACGCGTGCAGCGTGTAGGCGTCGGGGCGATGCGAGTCGTCGAGGCGCGGCGAGCCGACATTGTCGGGGCCGACGAGCGCCGCGAGGCGCGCGAGCACGGCAACGAGATCGCGCAGGCGTGGCGCGGGCGGCTGCCACAGCCCGCTCTGCCCCGCCCGCGCCCGGACCGGGCGGGCGCTGAGCGTCGCGCGCGTGACCGCGGCGGACGGCGGATGCGCTTCGAGATCGAGGGCGATCAGCGCGAGCATCGGCTTCACCTCGCACATCGGGACGGCGAGGGCGACGGTGCGTGCGTGATGGCCGCCCGAGGCGAGCTCGAGGCGGACATCGAGCGCGTCCGCCGCGAGGGACGCGGCCATGAGCCGCGCGCAGAGCCGCTCGAGCATGGCGTCGAGGACAACCGCGAGGGCGCCGAGCGAGTCGATCTCCCACTCGAGCCCCTGCGCCTCTTCCCAGAACGGCGGCGGTGTCCAGGCGCAGAACGGATCGCGGTCGCGGCCGAGCGCCAGATCGTGGGCGCGGAGGCCGGCGGGCCCGAGCCGCGCGGCCAGGCCGTCGCGAGGCAGGGCTGCGAGCTCGCCGAGGGTCCGCACGCCCCAGCCCTCGAGCACCGCCGCGAGGTCCGGAGGGAGACCGAGCACCGCGAGCGGCGCTCCTGCGAGTGCCGCGCGCTCCTCGCCCGGCGGGACGACCGTCACGGGCTCCGTAGCGCTCACCGCCGCGACGCGGGCGGCCGTGCGACTCCCCGCGAGGGCGACGCGGCAACCGGGGAATCCCACGGCCCACGCCTGGCCCACCAGCCGTCGGCCAATCGCGACGGGCTCGCCGTGGAGCCACGTGAGCCCGGCCGCGTCGACGTAGACGAGCCCCGCGCCTCCGTCCTCGACACGCGGCGACACGCCGAACGCCGCCTCGAGCAGCGCGTGGCGCGCCGACCTCACGTGCCCCTCGACGAACGGTCGGCTCACGAGCGCCGGGCAGCGCGCGCGCGCCTCGGTTTCGGTCATCCCCCCGCCCACCCCGTATTCACGCGCCGCCGCGTTCGCGTCGATCACCCGCGTGACCGTTGGCGCGGGCGCGACGACCGCCAGCGGCTCAGCGCGGAGCGCGGGCTCCGAGCGCTCTGCGGCGGCAGCGACGAAAGCGTCGATCCACAGGCAGGCGAACCGGCTCACGCGCTCCACCAGGAGGACGGCAACGACGCGGGTGGCCGGCGCGCGCGCAGCACCCGCGTGGCTGTGCGTGCCGCCGCGAGGCGCGTGGGCACCGGGCCCGGGCCGGCCCAGTCGATCGCATCCCGCTCGGTCTCGACGACGAGCGACGCGCCCGATCCGGTGACGCGCCGGCGACTGACGATCAGCAGCGCCGCCTCCGTCCGCTCGACGGCGAACTTCAGACGGAACGCGAGGGTCAACGGCAGGCGCGGCGGCGCCTCGCCGAGATCGAGACCGATCACCGCGAATCCCGGACAGCGGACGAGCAGATCGGCGGCGCGGAGCGCCAGGTCGCGACGGCCGCCGCAGCGCACCCAGAGGAGGCGCCGCAGATCCACTCCGGCTCGCGCAGCGGAGGCGGGATCGAACGCCTGCTCGGCGTCGACGAGGGCGGCGACCGCTTCCCGGCGCGTGACGTCGCGCAGGCAGGCCGTGAAGAGGCTCGTGCGGCCGGACGACGGACGGCCGACGATCTCCGTGATCTCGCCGCGGCGGACCCAGGCCACGTCTTCCATGGGTGTAAGAAAGCCTAATCAGATGACGAGTATCAGGCAAGACGTAGATGTTGGGGGTGCGCCGAAAAGAAACCCCAAGATCATGGGCCTGACGCGGGCTGCTAGCGGCGCCGACGTCGCGAAGACGCTCGGCCCGTCCGCGCTCTTCATGCCGGCCGACGTGACGAGCGCCGGCGAGGTTGACACGGCGCTCCGCGCCGCGGCCGAGCGCTTCGGCGGCCTCAACGTCCTCGTCAACTGCGCGGGCATCGGCACCGCGATGAAGACCCTGGGCAAGGCAGGCCCGGCGAAGCTCGAGGACTTCACCCGCGTCATCCAGGTGAACCTCATCGGCACGTTCAACTGCATCCGTCTCGCTGCGTCGCACATGGCGAAGAACGCGCCGACGACTGAGGGCGAGCGCGGCGTCGTCGTCAACACCGCGTCGGTCGCCGCCTTCGACGGCCAGATCGGTCAGGCGGCCTACTCGGCGTCGAAGGGCGGCATCGTGGGCATGACGCTGCCGGTCGCGCGCGATCTGGCCGAGCTCGGGATCCGCGTCGTGACGATCGCTCCCGGCATCTTCGACACGCCGCTGCTCGGGACGCTGCCCGAGCCGGTGCGCCAGTCGCTCGCCAAGCAGGTCCCATTCCCTCAGCGGCTCGGACGGCCGAGCGAGTTCGCGGCGCTGGCGTGCCACATCATCGAGAACGCGATGCTCAACGGCGAGACGATCCGCCTCGACGGCGCCATCCGCATGGCGCCCCGCTAGCCCCGCCTCGAGATGGCTCGAAGACGGCGGCGAAGCCGCACGGTCTTCGAGACCCGCTCCCGCGCCTCGGGGCGTATCCGCGTCGTCGACTACCGCGTCGAGCGCCGGCTCCTCGTCAGCGGCGAGATCCTCTCCGTCTACCCGCTCGACGGCGACTGGTCACGGGTGCGTCGCGAGTACTGGTGGCGCGCCCTCGCGGCGATCGAGCTGCCACCGCGCCCGACGGCGCTCTTCGTGGGGCTCGGCGGCGGCACCCAGATCCACCTGCTTGAGCGGCTCGCGCGTCCGCGCCTGATCACGGTGATCGAGCGCGACCCGGTGATCGTCCGGGTCGCGCGCGACTGGTTCGCCCTCGACGCGACCGGGCCGATGGAGATCCTCTGTGCCGACGCGGCGGTGGCGGTGCGCGGGCTCGCGCGCGCCGGGCGGAGGTTCGACTTCGTCATGGAGGACGCCGCGTACGGCGACGAGCCTGAGCGGGCCGCGCCGCTGGCGCTCGGGCTCGCCCCGCTCGTGTCGTCGCACGGGTCGCTCGTGGTCAACCGCCACCGGCGCGCGGGCGCGCGGGGCCTGGTCCGCGTGCTGCGCTCTCGCTTCGGGGACGTCCGCCTCCGCCAGGTGAGCCGCGGAGCGGAGAACGTGCTGATCTGCGCTCGGGGCCCGCTCAGGCGGGTCTGAGCCGCTTGTAGCGGAGGCGGTGGGGGCGTTCGGCCTCGGCGCCGAGGCGCTTCTTGCGGTCGGCCTCGTACTCCGAGTAGCTGCCCTCGACCCAGACCGCGCGCCCCTCGTCCTCGAAGGCCAGAATGTGTGTGGCGATCCGGTCGAGGAACCAGCGATCGTGGCTGATCACCACGGCGCACCCCGCGAAGTCGAGCAGGGCCTCCTCGAGCGCGCGCAGAGTGTCCACGTCGAGGTCGTTCGTCGGCTCGTCGAGCAGCAGGGCATTCGCGCCGCGCTTGAGCATCGTGGCGAGGTGCAGCCGGTTGCGCTCGCCGCCCGAGAGGTCGGCCACGCGCTTCTGCTGGTCGCTCCCCTTGAAGTTGAACGAGGCGACGTAGGCGCGCGACGGCACCGTCCGGCCGCCGAGCGCGAGCGTGTCGGCGCCGCCCGAGATCTCCTCCCAGACCGTCTTCTCGGGGTCGAGGGCGTCGCGGCTCTGGTCCACGTAGGCGAGCTTCACGGTCTCACCGACCCTGAGCGTGCCCGCGTCGGGCTTCTCCTGGCCGACGATCATCCGGAACAGCGTCGTCTTGCCCGCGCCGTTCGGCCCGACGACACCGACGATCCCGCCACGGGGGAGCTTGAACGAGAGGTCGTCGATGAGCACGCGGTCGCCGTAGGCCTTGGTCACGTGGTCGGCCTCGACGACGACGTCGCCGAGGCGGGGCCCCGGCGGGACCGCGATCTCGAGCGCCGCCACGCGCTGCTCGGAGGCCTCCGCGAGGAGCGCTTCATAGTTGCTGAGGCGCGCCTTGCCCTTGGCCTGGCGGGCGCGCGGCGCCATCCGGACCCACTCGAGCTCGCGCTCGAGCGTTCGCCGCCGCGCCACATCGGCCTTCTCCTCCTGCTCGAGTCGCCGGTGCTTCTGCTCGAGCCAGGACGAGTAGTTGCCCTCCCATGGGATGCCGTGGCCTCGGTCGAGCTCGAGGATCCAGCCCGCGACGTTATCGAGGAAATACCGGTCGTGGGTGATCGCGACGACCGTCCCGGGGTACTCTTTCAGAAAGCGCTCGAGCCACGCCACGGATTCCGCGTCGAGGTGATTCGTCGGCTCGTCGAGGAGCAGCATGTCGGGCCGCGAGAGGAGGAGCCGGCAGAGCGCGACTCGCCGCCGCTCGCCGCCCGAGATCTTCGCCACCTCCATCTCGCCCGGCGGCACCCGGAGCGCGTCCATCGCGAGCTCGACCGTCCGGTCGAGATCCCACGCGTTCGCCGCATCGATCTGGTCTTGCAGGCGCGCCTGCTCGGCGAGGAGCTTCTCCATCTCGTCGGCCTCGAGCGGCTCGCCGAGCCTCGCGCTGACCTCCTCGAAGCGCGTGAGGAGCCTACGCGTCTCGGCCACGCCCTCCTCGATGTTGCCGCGCACGTCCTTTCGCGGGTCGAGCTGGGGCTCCTGCGGCAGGTAGCCGATGCGGCGCCCCTCGGCCGGGAACGCCTCGCCGAGGAAGTCGCGGTCCACGCCCGCCATGATCCGGAGCAGCGTCGACTTCCCCGCCCCGTTCGCGCCGAGGACGCCGACCTTGGCCCCGTGAAAGAACGAGAGCCAGAGGCCGCGCAGGATCTCCCGCTTGGGCGGAACGACCTTGCGCAGGTCCTTCATCACGAACGCGTACTCACCCGCCATCTACGTGGCTCCCAGCAGTCGCCGATGCTCGGGCATCATGCACCGATTCTGCACCACGCGGATGCCCGCGCGCGCCAGCATCTCGGCCGCGGCGTCGTTCCTGATGCCGAGCTGGAACCACACCGCCTTCGGCTGCCACGGAAGCGCCAGGATCTCGCGCGCGTGGTCCGGGAGATACTCGGGCCGGCGGAAGATCTCGATCACGTCCGCGGGCTCGGCAAGGTCGGCGAGTCGCGCCACCGCCGTGGCGTCGTGCACCGAGCGTCCCGCGATCTTCGGGTTCACCGGACGGATCCGGTAGCCGCGCGCGTGGAGGTACGCCGGCACGAAATACGCGGGCTCCGCGGAGTCCGCTTTCGCACCCAGGACCGCGACCGTCTTCGCCTCGCGGAGGATCGCGGCGAGCCCCACGTCGTCGTCGATCAGGTTGGCTGGCCAGCCCGTCATCGACCTCGAGCCTCTCACGCCGGCCCGAGAGCGGCAACCATCTCGCCACCGAACGCCTCGGCGCGCCAGCGCCTGACGCCGTCAACCCTCGCAAGCTCGGCCCGATCGCGGGGGCCCGCCAGGGCGATCACCGTGATCAGGCGGTTCGGCAGGAGCAGGCCGGGCTCGATGCCGACGCGTGGCGCCGCCTCGCTGCGCCACTGCCTGAGCCGCTCGATGCGGCGCTGGACGGCGGCCGCGATCCTGGGCCGCGGACGGTGCTCGATCCGCGGCAGCTCGTCCTCGCCGAGCGCCAGCCCGCGAGCGACGGCCTCGAGGATGGCGTCGCCCCAGCGCGTGATCACCCTGGGCGTGCAGCCGGGAACCTGGACGAGCTCGTGCCCGTCTCTCGGTGCGGCTTGAGCGAGCCGCACGAGCGTCTCCTCGGAGAGAATCTTGAACGGCGGGCGGTCGTGGGTGCGGGCCAGGCGCTCGCGGAGCTCGTAGAGCTCCTTGAGCACCGCGAGACCCCGGGGTGAGAGCTCCCGCGCCCCCTTGAGTCTCGTGAATGCGTTCGGGTCCTCGACACGCTCGGCGACCGGCTGAGCGGCGAGCGCCGCGCACTCCTCCTCGACCCACGCGAGCCGCCCGCAACGCTCGAGCTCGTCGACGAGTCGGCCCTTGAGCTCGATCAGATGGAAGACGTCGGCTGCCGCGTAGTGGAGCTGCGCCTCCGTGAGCGGTCGCGCCGACCAGTCGTCCTTCTGCCGCGAGGGCGGGAGCCGGGCGCCAAGGTAGCGCTCGAGGAGGACGTCGAGACCGAGCGCGGCAGCGCCCAGAAAGCGCGCCCCGACCGCGGTGTCGAAGAGCGAGGCGAACCGGAAGCCGTAGCGACGCTTGAGGTGCGTGAGATCGTTGTCGCCGGCATGGACCACGGTCGTCGTCCCGGCCTCGGCGAAGATCCTGCCGAGCGGCGACAGGTCCTCCACGGCGAGCGGATCGACGAGCCAGACGTCGCCCGACGCGCTCGCGAGCTGGACCAGCGCGAGCCGCTCCGGATAGTGGTGGAGGCTGTCGCCCTCGGTGTCGAGGGCCATCTCCGCCGAGCCGGCCAACCGCTCCGCGGCCCGGCCGAGGTCGGCGGGAGTCTGGATCCAGCGCGAGGGGATCGTGGTCAGGGCTTCCGCTGGCGGATCGTCCGCTCCATCCGCTCGAATCGCGATCGAAGGGGCTCGAGCCCCTCGTCATGGGTGATCACGTAGAGCTCGTTCCGGAGGATCGCGCCGAGGACCATCTCGGCCACGGTCTCAGGCGCGAGATACCGGCCCATCAGCTCCACGGGCTCGGCCTCGGAGGGCTCGTCGTTCCTGAGGTGCGCGGGGCGATTCCGCTCGCTCGCGCGGATCCTGGTGAAGACGCCCATCGGGCACAGCACGGAGACGCCGATGTTGTAGGGCTTGAGGTCCTTCACGAGCGTCTCGGAGAGGCCGACGACGGCGTACTTCGACGTGT
>WNGN01002910.1_pt1 | contig 11931 bp, 10 predicted proteins | sample 5400561 | NCBI WGS metagenome assembly WNGN01 (sample SAMN13153379, study PRJNA577476) | soil metagenome | isolation source: 115 cm soil or saprolite under Garry oak tree replicate 2 | place: USA:California | collected 2016-06-15
GCCGCCGGGCCGCTGGCGCCGGCGCTGGCCGGCATCCACCTCGAGGGCCCGTTCATCAGCCGCGAGCGCAGCGGCGCCCAGGACCCCGACGCCATCCGCGACCCGGCCCCGGCGGTCATGAGGCGTCTGCTGGAGGCGTGCGGCGGCTGGGCCAGGATGGTCACGATCGCGCCGGAGCTTCCCGGCGGCCTGGACCTCGTCCGGCAGATCGTCCGGTCCGGCGCCGTGCCCGCCGTCGGCCACACCCAAGCCGGCTACGAGGCGGCGACCGCCGCCATCGACGCCGGCGTGCGCGTCAGCACCCACCTGTTCAACGCCATGCCCGGCCTCCACCACCGCCACCTCGGCACGGTCGGCGCGGCGCTGAGCCGCGGCGAGGTCATCTGCGAGCTGGTCAACGACGGCGTCCACCTGCGGCCGGAGGTCGTCCGGCTGGTCTTCCAGGCGGCCGGCGCCGAACGGGTCGCGCTGGTCACCGACGCCATCGCCGCCGCCGGCATGGCCGACGGCGACTACCAATTCGGGCGGGTGCCGCTGCGGGTGCGCGGCGGCGTCGCGCGGCTGGTGGACGGGCGGACCATCGCCGGCTCCACCCTCACGATGGACGCGGCCCTGCGCCGCGCCGTCCAGGAGGTCGGAAGCCGTTGCCCGCCGCCGCGCGGACGCGCTGATCCCGCGCCGTCGTTACGCCTCTGGTCGCGGCGTCAGGGCTGCGCGCCGGAGGCGCGCGGGATCGCCTGGGCGGTGCGGCGGGCCAGCGCCTGGCAGCGGTCATCACCCGCCGCTCCCGGATGAAGACTGAATCATCTGTCAACTTGTGTGGGGAGGGCGGAAGGGACAGGTCTCAGGCTGAGCTTGAGCCTGAGATAGGATCGGCACGATGCGCGATGGCTGATCCTCCGGCCCGGGAGCGTCCCCGGGCGTTCTGGGTATTCGACCGGCCGCTGCACCGCGACTGGCTCTTCCTGACCGGCCTGGCGGCCGGGGTCGCGTTCGCGGTCTACGCGCTGGCGCGCCCCGACCGGCCGGCCGCGCTGGTGCTGGCCTACGAGCTGTTCTGGGCGCTCCCGGGTGGGGTGATGGCGGCCGGGGTGGTCGGCGGGACCATCAGGGAGCTGCTGCGCGCGCTGCGACGCGGGCGCGAGGGCTAGCGGCCGGCGGCTCGGCCGGGTCGACCGGACGGTGACGCTGGTCGCCGGGTGGTGGATCATGGCGGGCGACGAGGGGCGAGGATGACCAGGAGCACAGGCGCGGTCGGGCGCTGGCGCCGGCCGGGATGGGCCCGGCCGCTCCCGCCGCTGCTGGCGGACGGGCTGCTCGCGCTCGGCCTGGGGCTGCTCTCGGTGTCGAGCGCGCTCGGCGACCGCGGTCGTGGCGCCAACGTGCCGACATTGGGCCTTGTGCTGCTGGCCGCCCTGGTGCCGGCGCTGTTCATCCGCCGCCGCCTGCCGGGGACGTCGCTGGCGGCGGTGGCCGGTCTCCAGATCGGCGTCATCGCCCTGGGGATCGCGCCCGGCGCGAATTTCGCCGCCGAGCTGGTGGCGCCCTACAGCGTCGCGCTGTACGGCAGCCGCAGGGTGCGGCTGATCGCCGCGGCCTGCGCGGGCGTCGCGCTGATCGTCCTGGCGCTGCCCGTCTCCAGTGGCTGGGATCGCGGGAACTCGCTCGCGCTGCTGGTTGCCGGCGCGGGCGCATGGCTGGTCGGTGAGGTGATGCGCAACCGCCGCGCCGGCGTCGCCGACCTGGCCGAGCGGACCGCGCGGCTGGAGCGCGAGCGCGACCTGGAGGCGGCCCGGGCCGCCGCGGAGGAGCGCCTGCGCATCGCGCGCGAGCTGCACGACGTGGTCGCGCACAACCTCAGCGTGGTGGTCGTGCAGGCCCAGGCGGCGCAGCGGATCCTCGACCGCGACGTCGAGCGCGCACGTGGCGTGGTCGTCTCGATCGAGCGGACCGGCCGCGAGGCGCTCGACGAGATGCGGCGCCTGCTCGGCGTCCTCCGCGCCGGGGAGCCGTCCGGCGACGGGGAGGCGGAGGGCGACGGGCTGTTCGGGCCGCAGCCCGGGCTGGCGCACCTCGGCGAGCTGGTCGAGCAGCTCCACGCGGCGGGCCTTCCAGTGAGCCTGCGCGTCGAGGGCGACGAGCGCCCGCTGGAGGCCGCCGTGGACCTGTCCGCCTTCCGGATCGTGCAGGAGGCGCTCACCAACGCGCTCAGGCACGCCGGCCCGGCGCGCGCCGAGGTGGTCCTGCGCTACCACCCGCGCGACCTGGAGCTGACGGTCTCCGACGACGGGCGCGGCGGCTCCGCCCGCTTCGACGGCCGACCGGTGCCCGGGTCGGGCCACGGCCTGGTCGGCATGCGGGAGCGGGTGGAGCTGTTCGGCGGCGAGCTGGCGGCCGGCCCCAGGCCGGGCGGGGGGTACGAGGTCCGCGCGCGGCTGCCGCTGGAGGACACGCCGGCGTGACGATCCGGGTCCTGCTCGCCGACGACCAGCCGCTGCTGCGCACCGGCTTCCGGATGATCCTGGAGGCTGAGCCGGACATCGAGGTGGTCGGCGAGGCGGGGGACGGGGAGTCGGCGGTGCGCCTGGCACGGCGCGAGCGACCGGACGTCGTGCTGATGGACATCCGCATGCCGATCATGGACGGGGTGCTGGCGACCCGTGAGCTGGCGCGCGATGACGGCGTCCGGGTGCTGATCCTGACAACCTTCAACCTCGACGAGTACGTGGTCGAGGCGCTCCGCGCCGGCGCCAGCGGGTTCCTGCTCAAGGACGTGCCGGCGGCCGAGCTGACCGCCGCCATCCGGGTGGTGGCCGCCGGCGAGGCGGTGGTGGCGCCGGCGGTGACGCGGCGCCTGCTCGACCGCTTCGCCCAGCGCCTGCCGTCGAGCCGACCGGGGGAGGCGCCAACCGCGCCGGCCAGTCTGGAGGGGCTCACCGATCGGGAGCTGGCCGTGTTGCGATTGGTCGCGCGCGGCCTGTCCAACGCCGAGGTGGCCACCGAGCTGGTGGTCACCGAGACCACCGTGAAGACCCATGTGCACCACCTGCTCACCAAGCTGGGCCTCCGTGACCGGGTGCAGCTGGTGGTGCTCGCCTACGAGGCGGGCCTGATCCGCCCCGGATCGCCCGCCTGACGGGCGACGCCGCGCCGAGGATCCCCCTCCATCTCAGGATGGAGGCGGCGCCCGCCTCGATCCAGGGATGCATCTCGAAGACCGATCGCGCGGTCGACGACGGCGCGGGCCCCGGCCCATAGCGTTGCTCCCGAGCTGAACGCCTCCACAGGAGCGATGCAATGCCACAGCAAGCCGTCTCCGCCGCGGCCATCGAGCCCGCCGCCTCGCGGCCGGCGGCCCGCGCCGTCGGCGTCACCAAGGTCTACCGCGGCGGCGCGGGCGCGGTCACCGCGCTCGACGACGTCAGCGTCGAGCTGCCGGGAGCGACCTTCACCGCCATCATGGGCCCCTCCGGCTCGGGCAAGTCGACCCTCATGCACTGCCTCGCCGGCCTGGACTCCGTGACCGGCGGCCAGGTCTGGATCGGCGACGTCGAGATCAGCCAGCTCAGCGACAAGCGCCTGACCACCTTGCGGCGCGACCGGGTCGGGTTCGTGTTCCAGGCCTTCAACCTGCTGCCCGCGCTGAGCGCCGCCGACAACATCACCCTGCCGCTCGACATCGCCGGCCGGAAGGCCGACCGGGCGTGGCTGGAGACGATCATCGGCGCGGTCGGGCTCGCCGAGCGCCTGGACCACCGGCCGAGCGAGCTGTCCGGCGGGCAGCAGCAGCGGGTCGCGGTCGCCCGCGCGCTGGCCACCCGGCCGAAGATCGTCTTCGCGGACGAGCCGACCGGCAACCTGGACTCCCGCGCCAGCGCCGAGCTGCTGGACCTGCTGCGCCGCTCGGTGCGGGAGCTGGGCCAGACCGTGGTCATGGTCACCCACGACCCGATCGCCGCGAGCTACGCGGAGCGGGTCGTCTTCCTCGCCGACGGCCAGCTCGTCGGCGAGCTCGTCCACCCCACCCCCGAGCGCGTGCTCGACCGGATGAAGCGACTGGGAGGCTGACGATGCTCCGCGCGACCCTCAAGAGCCTGCTCGCGCACCGCGTGCGGCTCCTCCTCAGCGCCTGCGCGACCGCGCTCGGCGTGGCCTTCGTGGCCGGGACCCTGATCTTCACCGCCACCGTCCAGCACGGCCTGACCAGGCTGTTCGACACCGCCAGCGCCGGCACCGACGTGGTTGTGCGCCACGGCGCAGCGGCCGCCAACCCCGCCGGCGGCGGCGACTCCCGCCGGCCGCCGGTCCCCGCGACCCTGCTGGACCGGGTCCGCTCGGTCCCCGGCGTGGCCGTGGCCGACGGCGCCGTCACCGACCGGGCCGGGATGGTCGGGCGCGACGGCCGGGTCCTGAACGGACGGTCCGGCGTGGCCGCGAGCTGGCCTGCCGACCCGGCCCTGGCCGGCGCGTACAAGCTGCGCCAGGGGCGGCCGCCGGCGGGCCCCGGCGAGGTCGCGGTCGACGCGGCCACCGCCCGTGCGCAGGGCCTCCACGTGGGCGACCGCATCCGCGTGGTCAGCGCCGGCGCGGCCAGGCCGTACACCATCAGCGGCATCACCGGGTTCGGCGACAGCGACGGTCCGGGAGCCTTCAGCCTGGCGGTATTCGACACCGCGACCGCCCAGCACCTGTTCGGCAAGCAGGGCCGCTTCGACGAGATCGACGTCAAGGCGGTCGCCGGTGTCGCCGCGGCGACCCTGCGGGACCGGGTCGCGGCGGTGCTGCCCGGCGGGACCGAGGCGGTCACCGCCGCCTCCGCGGCGGCGGCCCAGGCCGAGCAGCTCAGGCAGGCGCTCGGCTTCCTCACCAACGGCCTGCTCGCCTTCGCGCTGATCTCGCTGTTCGTCGCCTCCTTCATCATCTGGAACACCTTCTCGATCCTGGTCGCGCAGCGGACCCGCGAGCTGGCCCTGCTGCGCGCGCTGGGCGCCCGTAGGGGGCAGGTGCTGCGCTCCGTGCTGGTCGAGGCGGTCGCCGTCGGGACCTGCTCGTCGCTGGCCGGCCTGGCGCTCGGCGCGCTGGCCGCCAAGGGGCTGGGCGCACTGCTCGGCGCCGCCGGCATCGACCTGCCAACCGACGACCTGCAACTGCACGCGGGCGCCGCGGCGATCGCGGTGGGGGTCGGCGTCGCCGTCACCGTGGTGGCGGCGGTCGCTCCCGCGCGCAAGGCCACCCGCGTCGCCCCGCTCGCCGCGCTGCGCGAGGCGGCCCCCACGCCGGCGCCGTTCTCGACGCGGCGGCTCGCGGCCGGCATGACCGTGCTGGCGCTGGGCGCCGGCGCGCTGGCCGCGGGGCTGCTCGGCCACACCGGCGCCAGCCTCGCGCTGGTCGGCGGCGGCGCGCTCGCCAGCTTCCTCGGCGTGACCACGCTCGGCCCCCTGGTCGCCCGCCCGCTCGCCTGGGTGATCGGCGCGCCGCTGTCCCGCCTGCCCGGCCGCGCCGGCCGGCTCGCCCGCGACAACGCCATGCGCAACCCCAAGCGGACCGCGGCCACCGCCGCCGCGCTGATGGTCGGCCTCGCGCTGGTGGCCGCCTCCGCCGTGCTGACCGCATCGGTCAAGCACACGGCCGACGTGGCGGTCGACCGCGGCAGCAAGGCCGACCTGTACGTGCAGCCGGGCGAGGAGGACGGGGTGCTCGACCCGGCGCTGGCGCGGGCCGTCGCCGCGCAGCCGGGCGTCGCCGCGGTGCTGCGGGCTCGCGTCGCCGAGGCCACCGTCGCCGGGACCGCCTTCCAGAAGGTCGACGGCGTCGACCGCGCGACCGTCTCCCGGCTCACCGACCTCGACGTCCGCTCGGGCAGCCTCGGCGCCCTGGACGGCGACGGCCTGCTGGTCTCCGCCGCCACGGCCGGCGCCCACCACTGGAGGCTCGGCGAGCGCGTCACCATCCAGTTCGGGCAGGCCGGGTCGAGCACCTTCCGGGTGGCCGGCACCTACGCGAACAAGGGCACCTTCGGCGACTACCTGCTCGGCCTCGACAGCTTCTCCCGGGCGACCGGGCAGCACGCCGACAGCCTGCTGATGATCAAGCTCGCCCCCGGCACGAGCCTGGCGGCGGCGCGGGGCCACGTCGCCGGCCTGCTGGGTCCCTACCCGGGCGCCAAGGTGCTGGACGCGGGCGGTTTCAAGCGCTCCAGCGGCGCGACCTTCGACGCGATCCTCAACCTGATCACCGCCCTGCTGGCGCTGGCGGTGCTGATCGCCCTGCTCGGCATCGTCAACACGCTGGCCCTGTCGGTGGTGGAGCGCACCAGGGAGCTGGGCCTGCTCCGCGCGATCGGGATGCGCCGCTCGCAGGTCCGCGCCATGGTGGCCGCCGAGGCGGTGATCATCGCGGTGCTCGGCGCGGCGCTGGGGACCGGTCTCGGGGTCGGCCTCGGCAGCGCGCTGGCCGCGGCGCTCACCGCCGGGCAGAGCGGCGCCGCCGTGGTCGTCCTGCCCGGCGGGCAGCTCGTCCTCTACGTCGCGATGGCCGCGGTCGCCGGCGTGATCGCCGCGATCGCACCCGCCCGGCGCGCCGCCCGCCTCGACGTCCTCACCGCCATCGCCGCCGAGTAGGAGGGGGTGGCCGCTCATGCCGGGGTCGGGATGCCCGGCTGGGAGTCCGCGGGCAGGCGCATCACCAGGCGGGCGCCGGGGGCGCCATCCTCGGCGGTGAGCTCGCCGCCGTGGGCGCGGACGATCTCGCGGGCGATCGCCAGCCCCAGGCCGGCGCCGCCGTGCTCGCGGCTGCGGGCGTCGTCCAGGCGGGTGAAGCGTTCGAACACGCGCTCGCGGTCGGCCGCGGGGATGCCGGGACCGTCGTCGGCAACCGCCAGGACGGCCAGACCACCCTCGCATGCGACCGAGACCTCCACCCGGCTGGCGGCATGGCGCATGGCATTGTCCAGCAGGTTCTGGACGGCCCGGTCCAGCGACTGGCGGTCGCCGCGCACCCGGGCGCCGCCGTCCAGGTCCAGGGCCACCTCGGCGCCCGCCTCCGCCAGGCGGCCGGCGACCTCGCGGGCCACCTCGCCCAGCTCCAGCTCCCGCGACTGGGTGGCCGCTGGGCGCTCGTCCAGCCGCGCGAGCGCCAGCAGGTCCTCGACCATGCGGCCGAGCCGCAGGGTGTCGGCGAGCACGCCCTCCGACAGGCGCCGCCAGTCCGCCCGCTCCGGATGCTGGCTGGCGACCTCGAGCTGGGCCCGCATGCTGGTCAGCGGGCTGCGCAGCTCGTGGGCGGCGTCGGCGACGAAGCCGCGCTGGCGCCGCCCGGCCTCCTCGAGCCGGTCGAGCATGCGGTTCAGGGTGACGCCGAGCCGGTGGATCTCGTCCTGGGCGTCCGGCAGCGGCAGCCGCCTGGACTGGCCGGTGCCGGTGATCTCCTCGGCACCGCGGCGCAGGCTGGCGACCGGCCGAAGCGCGCGGCCGACGGCGATCCAGGCGATCCCGGCGAACAGCGCCAGCAGCAGCGGCCCGCCCACCAGCAACCCGACCTCGACGATCCGGAGGCTGCCGGCGACGCTGGTGACCGACACGGCCGCGATCACCGTCAGCGGGTCGCGGGCCGTCCCCGCGGGCCAGGCGATCACCCGCAGCGGGTCGCGCTCGCCGATGCGGCTGCCGTCCAGGAATCGTGGGCGGCGGTCGCGAGCGGCCTCCAGCTCGGCGGGGCCCAGCAGCGGCACGGCGCGGTCGCTGCCCACCGAGGCGGCCAGCACCCGCCTGCGCGAGTCGACCACCTGCACCTGCACGGTGCCCGCGCCGGCCACCGGGATGGGATCGGGGAGGCGGTCGGAGTCGACCAGGGCGGCGACGTCCTGCGCCCGCTGCCTGGCGGCCGTGTCGAGCGAGGCCACCAGCGACCGCTGCAGGCTGGCCAGCAGCAGCAGCGAGCCCGCCGCCAGCCCGGCCGCCACCACCAGGCAGGAGAGCATGGTGAGCCGCGCCCGCAGGCTGCGTCGGCGCCACCACGCCGGCACCCGCCACGCCGGTGGCATCTCAGCCTCCGTCGCCGGTGAGGCGGTAGCCGGCGCCGCGGACGGTCTGCAGGCTGTGGCGGCCGAACGGGGTGTCGATCTTGCGCCGCAGGTAGCCGACGTAGACTTCGACGACGTTGGGGTCGCCCTCGTAGTGGGCGTCCCAGACGTGCTCGAGGATGGCCTGCTTGCCGACGACCTCGTCGCGGCGGCGCATCAGGTACTCGAGCAGGGCGAACTCGCGGGGCGTCAGCTCGATCGGCTGGCCGGCCCGGCGCACCTCGTGCCTGGCCGGGTCCAGGCGCAGGTCGCCGGCCAGCAGCACCGCGGGCCGCTCCGGCGCGCCCCGGCGGATCAGCGCGCGCAGCCGCGCCACCAGCACGACGTAGGAGAACGGCTTGACCATGTAGTCGTCGGCGCCCACGTCCAGGCCCTCCGCCTGGTCGTACTCGCCGTCCTTGGCCGACAGCATCAGCACCGGCACCCAGTTGCCGGCGGCCCGCAGGCGCTGGCACACCCGGTAGCCGTTCAGCTTGGGCAGCATCACGTCCAGGACCACGGCGTCGTAGGGGCGCTCGACCGCCAGGTGCAGCCCCTGCTCGCCATCGTGGGCCACGTCCGCGGTGAAGCCCTCGGCCTGGAGGCCCACCTGGAGTGCCTCCGCCAGCCGGACCTCGTCCTCCACCACCAGCACGCGCACCGCGTCCCCCCGGTCCCGTTGCTGAGAGCTCTCTCAGCCGGTCTCAGCAACCCCACAGCGGGGCCCGGGAAGGATGGGCCCCGACACGTCTCAGAGAGAAGGTATGGCATGAACCTCTTGCCCGCCCGTCGGGGGATGCTCCGCTTCCTGGTGCCGCTGGCGGTGGCGGCGGTGGTCGCCGGCGGCTTGGCGTTCGCGTCGGCGTCCCGCTCGGACAGCGCCACCCCGACGCTGCCCCCGCGCAGCGCCGAGCAGCTCCTTGCCGAGGTCGCCCAGGCGAGGGTCCCTGGCCTGTCGGGCACGGTGGTCTCCACGGCCCGGCTGGGGCTGCCGGAGCTGCCGAACATCGCCGGCCGCGGTGGCGTCTCGCTGACCGACCTGGTGTCCGGCTCGCACACCGTGCGGGTCTGGCTCAAGGGCGAGGACAAGTCCCGGCTGGCGGTCACCGGCTCGCTGGCCGAGTCCGACGTGATCCACAACGGCAAGGACCTGTGGCTCTACTCGAGCCATGACAACAGCGTCGTCCACTACCGCCTCAGCGACCAGGGCGAGAAGGCGCAGACGCCGGCGACCGGCGTCGTGCCCACCCCGCAGCAGCTCTCCCGCCAGTTGCTGTCGGCGCTCAGCCCGACCACCGAGATCTCGGTCGAGCGCAACCTGCGCGTGGCCGGTCGGGACGCCTACCAGCTCCGGCTGCGGCCGAAGGCCCCGGAGTCGCTGATCGACTCGGTGGTGCTGGCGGTGGACGGGCAGACCAAGGTCCCGCTGCGCGTCCAGATCCTCGCCAAGGGCAAGGGGGACCCGGCCGTCGAGGTCGGCTTCACCCAGGTGCAGTTCCGCGCGCCGGCCGACGACGTGTTCCAGTTCACCCCGCCACCCGGCGCCAAGGTGACCGAGAAGCAGGCGCCCAGCGGCGGCGGCCACGCCGGCGGCGGGAAGGCCCCGGCCCCCACGGCCCCTCCGGCCCGCACGGCCCCCCCGGCCCCCCCGGCCCCCCCGGCCCCCCCGGCCTCCTCGGTCGGTCCGGCCGTGCTCGGGTCGAGCTGGACCTCGGTGCTGGTGCTCCGTAACGTGGACCTCTTCTCCGGCTCGGGCGCCGACTCCGGGCTGGCGCGGGAGCTGCTGGGATCCGCCGCGCCGGTGCAGGGGGCCTTCGGCCATGGCCGGATGCTGCGGACCACCCTGCTGACGGTGCTGCTGACCGACGACGGCCGCGTCTACGCCGGGGCGGTCACCCCAGCGGCGATCGAGGCCGCGGCCGCCCGGCCGCTCTCGGAGGCCAAGCCGCTCGGAGGCGGGCGGTGAGCGCAGCGGCGCTCGAGACCAGCGGCCTGACCAAGCGGTTCCGCGGCGGCCAGGTGGCCGTCGCGGACCTGGACCTGGCGGTGCCGTCCGGCAGCGTGTTCGGGTTCCTCGGCCCCAACGGCTCCGGCAAGACCACCACCATCCGCATGCTGCTCGGGCTGGTCGTGCCGACCAGGGGCACCTGGGAGGTGCTGGGCGCGCCGATGCCGGCCGGCGCCTCGACGGTCCTGCGGCGGGTCGGCTCGCTGATCGAGGGGCCGGCCTTCCACCCCTACCTGAGCGGCTGGGCCAACCTTGAGCGCCTGGACGCGGCCGACAGCCTGGCCAACCCGCGCACCACCCGGCAGCGCATCGGCGCCGCCCTGGAACGGGTCGGGCTGACCGCCGCCGCCCGCAAGCGCTACCGCGCCTACTCGCTCGGCATGCGCCAGCGGCTGGCGCTGGCCGCCGCGCTGCTCCAGCCGCGCGAGCTGCTGCTGCTGGACGAGCCCACCAACGGGCTGGACCCGCAGGGCACCAGGGAGGTGCGCGCCCTGGTCCGCTCGCTGGCCGACGAGGGCGCCACCGTGTTCCTCTCGTCGCACCTTTTGAGCGAGGTCGAGCAAGTGTGCAGCCACGCCGGCATCATGCGCGGCGGCCACCTGGTCGCCCACGGCACCCTGACGGAGCTGGGGGCCGGCGCGGAGCCGCGGCTGCGCGTGGAGACGTCCGAGCCCGAGCGCGCCGCCGCCGTGCTGGAGCGGCTCGGCCTCCACGGCGCCGCCTCCGGCGGCCAGGCGGCAGAGGCGGTCCTGGACGGGATCGCGCCGGAGCGCGCCACCATCGCCCTGGTCGAGGCCGGCGTGCCGGTGCGGGGCCTGAACGTGCAGCGGCCGTCGCTGGAGGAGACCTACGTGGCACTGACCGGGGAGGGGTTCGATGTCGACGAGTAGTCCGCCGCTGGACCGCCCGGTCCCGGCGACCGAGGTCCCGGCGCCCGCGGCGGCGGGGCGCCGGACGGTCGGGCGGCTGCTGCGCTCGGAGCTCGGCATGATCTTCAAGCGCCGGCGCAACCTGGTGCTGCTGGCGGTGCTGGCGCTGATCCCGGTGCTGATCGGCACGGCGATCAAGCTGTCGAGCTCGCCCGGCGCCGGCGAGGGGCCGCAGTTCATCGACCGGATCGCCGGCAACGGGCTGTTCCTGTCGCTGACCGCGATGGTGGTGGTGCTGCCGCTGTTCCTGCCGATGGCGGTGTCGGTGGTGGCCGGCGACTCGATCGCCGGGGAGGCCAACCTCGGCACGCTGCGCTACCTGCTGGTCGCGCCGGTGCGCCGCGGGCGGCTGCTGGCGGTCAAGTACACCGCCGTGCTCGCCTTCTGCCTGGTGGCGGTGCTGGTGGTCGCGACCGCCGGGGTGATCACCGGGGCCGCCCTGTTCCCGATCGGCCGCGTCACGCTGCTGTCGGGCACCACCATCGCGCTGTCGGAGGCGATGCTGCGCACGCTGCTGGTCGCCCTGTACGTGGGCGTGTCGATGGCGGGGCTGGCGGCCATCGGGCTGCTGGCCTCCACCCTCACCGAGGTCCCCGTCGGCGCCATGGCGGCCACCTTGACGCTCAGCATCATCAGCCAGGTGCTGGACTCGATCCCGCAGGTCAGCGTCATCCACCCGTACCTGTTCACGCACCGCTGGCTGGCCTTCGGCGACCTGCTGCGCGACCCTGTCGCCGGTGGCGAGCTGTGGCTCGGCATCGCCACGCAGGCGGCCTGGGCCGGCGTCTGCCTCAGCCTCGCCTGGGCGCGCTTCAGCAGCAGCGACGTCTCGTCCTGAGCGAGTGCCGTCGCCTCCGCCCGCCCGCCGTCAGCCCATGCGGAGGTGGAGGTGGCCCATCGCGCTTTCCATCGGGCGGCGTCCGGCGAAGACTACA
>WNGN01002709.1_pt1 | contig 11927 bp, 8 predicted proteins | sample 5400561 | NCBI WGS metagenome assembly WNGN01 (sample SAMN13153379, study PRJNA577476) | soil metagenome | isolation source: 115 cm soil or saprolite under Garry oak tree replicate 2 | place: USA:California | collected 2016-06-15
GGCCGTTCGAGATCAAGCCGGATCTGGTCGACGAGGGCCGTATCCTGTTCGCGCGCGAATGCGGCCGTTGTCACGAGGAGAAGCGCCTACCGCTGGGCACCTGGCTCACGCCGGTCATGGCGGTCGGGACGGACCCGAAAATGTTCGACAATTCACAGAGGACGTCACAGACCGGCACCCTGGCGGGCGCACTGTCGCCTAATCCGCCGGGATCGAGGCTGTCAGATCCGGCCGCGACCGGCGATGTCCTCGCAACCACGGTGGTGGGCGCTCTGGTCAACGAGGCCTTTCCGTTCCCGCCCAGACTTCCCAATCCCAATAGCGGCGTTTGGCAGGCGATCCGAAAGGATCTCGAGAACCTGTTCTCCGATTCAGAAAGAGCTCCTGATCTGGTGTCCCTGCTGGACCCGAAGGTGAGAGCAGATCTGAGGTCCCATGTGGAAAGCCGGCTTGCGAACATGTTCAAGGTGCCCGGCGAACCCCGCGCTTATGAATCGCGGGTGCTGCACGGCATCTGGGCGACCGCGCCCTATCTTCACAACGGATCGGTGCCGAACCTCTGGGAATTGCTGACGCCGCCAGATCAAAGGAAGCCATTCTTCATGGTCGGCAGCAAGGCATATGATCGGGTCAATGTCGGGTACGTCACCGACAACTCGCCGTTCAAGGACGGCAAGCTTGTCGTGGGTTCGGAAGCTGTGCCCGGCAACAGCAACGCCGGGCACGATTTCGGCACGAAGACGCTGACGGACGACGAGAAGTGGCAGTTGATCGAGTACCTCAAGCAGCTTTAGAAGCTGCCGTTACGCGTTCTTCAGCGCCACCCGGAATTCGGCTTCGGTCTTCGATTTCACCTCGTCGAGCGTGACGCCGTCGGCGAGCTCGATCAGCGCCATGCCGTCCTTGCCGTGCTTGTCGATGGTGAACACCGCCAGGTCTGTCACCACCAGGTCGACCACCTTCTCGCCGGTCAGCGGCAGGTTGCATTTCTTCAACAGCTTCGGGCCGTCCTTGGCGGAATGCTCCATCACCACCACGACGCGCTTGACGCCCGCGACCAGGTCCATCGCGCCGCCCATGCCCTTCACCATCTTGCCGGGGATCATCCAGTTGGCGAGATCGCCGTTCTGCGCCACCTGCATGGCGCCGAGGATCGACAGGTCGATATGTCCGCCGCGCACCATGCCGAATGAATCGGCGCTGGAGAAATAGCTGGTGGTCGGCAATTCGCTGACGGTCTGCTTGCCGGCATTGATCAGGTCGGCGTCTTCCTCACCCTCGTAAGGAAACGGGCCCATGCCGAGCATGCCGTTCTCGCTTTGAAGATTTACGTCGATGCCGTCGGGAATGTAGTTCGAAACCAGCGTGGGAATGCCGATGCCGAGATTGACGTAGTAGCCGTCGCGCAATTCCTTGGCAGCGCGCGCGGCCATCTGTTCACGGGTCCAGGCCATGATGGGGGCTCTCCTGCTTGGGTTGCTTACGCGGCGGGACGTGGCCGGGTGTTGCGGAATTCGATGCGCTTGTGGCCGGTGCCGACTTCGACGATGCGTTTGACGAAAATGCCGGGCGTATGGATCTGGTCGGGATCGAGCTGGCCGGCCGGCACCAGATGCTCGACTTCGGCCACCGTGACTTTCGCCGCGGTCGCCATCATCGGATTGAAATTGCGCGCGGTCTTGCGATAGATGAGATTGCCGGCGGTATCGCCCTTCCAGGCGTGCACGATGGCGAGATCGGCGAACAGCCCGCGCTCCATGATGTATTTCTCGCCGTCGAATTCCTTCACTTCCTTGCCTTCGGCGATCAGGGTGCCGACGCCGGTCTTGGTGTAGAAAGCGGGGATGCCGGCGCCGCCGGCGCGGATCCGTTCGGCCAGCGTGCCCTGCGGATTGAATTCGAGCTCCAGTTCCCCGGCGAGGAACTGCTGGGCGAACAGCTTGTTCTCGCCGACATAGGACGAGATCATCTTCCTGATCTGGCGGGTCTCGAGCAGCCGGCTCAATCCGAAGCCGTCGACCCCCGCATTATTGGACACCACGGTGAGGTTCTTCACGCCGGAGTCGCGCAGCGCGTCGGACAAGGTCTCGGCGATGCCGCACAGGCCAAAGCCGCCGGACATGATCATCATGCCGTCCTTGAGAATGCCGTCGAGTGCCGATTTGGCGTCCGGATAGACCTTGTTCATGAAAATGCGACCTGATGGAGGGAGGCGCTGACGGCCGGTGTGCCGGCCTGCGTATCGCCGATTATTAGGCGAAATCTTCGCACTGCGTCAATCATTGGACTTTTGCACTGGTTAGAGACGCCGGATGGCCTTGAAAGCGTCAAGAAAACCCCTCAAGTTGCGCAGGTTGGCACGGGGCCCATCCAAGTCGGAAGTTGCCGGCTTGGGCTGTGATATTTTGCCGAACTCGGGTAAACCCGAGTTCGGTCGGTGCACAACCCGCCCCTTTTCAACCGCGACCCGACGACACCAACCCTACATCAACCCGACCTGGACATGTCATTGACGATGACCCAAGGAATGAAGCGCCTGGGGATGCCGATTGCCGCGCTTCTCGGCGCGGCGCTGGTTAGCCTGATCGCGACCTCCTGGTTTCTCAACCGCGACGCGTTGCGTGAGGCGGTGGAAGCGCAAATCCGCGCCGTGACCGGTCTCGATCTGGTCGTCAAGGGCAGTATCGAAGTTTCGGTGTTTCCCGGAAGCTACGTCTCGTTTCACGACGTCGGGCTGAAGGGCGGTGGCACCGCGGACCCCGCGCTCGCCGTCGACGTCCTGACCGCGAATTTGCGATTGCTGCCGCTGCTGCTGCGGCGATTCGAGATCGCCGATGTCATGATGTTGCGTCCGCACATCCATATCACCCGCGACGCCCATGGCGAGAGCAACTGGACGCCGTTCATCGAGACCATTGCGCGCACCATGAAGCCCGGCGCCGACAACCAGATGTCATTCTCGGAAATCAGGATTCAGGACGGCGTGCTCGCCTATGAGGATGCCGCCAGTCACCTGTCCGAAACGCTGGGAGATATCGACCTTTCACTGGCGTGGCCATCGATCTCGCGTTCCTTCGCCGCAACCGGGCAGTTCGACTGGCGCGGCGAACGCGTCGACGGCAGCATCAGCGTCAGCGACTTCGTTGCCTCGCTGTCCGGCGACCGGTCCGGCCTGAAGGCGCGGCTCGCCAGCGCGCCGCTGAAACTGGCTTTCGACGGCACCGTCGCCAATCGCACCTCCATGATGATGGAAGGCACGCTCACCATCGACAGCGTATCGTTGCGCAACGCCATGCGCTGGGCCGGCCAGGCGCCGCCGGGCAGCGGCGGGTTCGGCCGCTTCGCGCTGAAGGCGCGCGCCAATGTCGTCGGTCCGTCGATCGCATTGACCAACGTCAATGTCGAACTCGATGGCAACCTCGCCGAAGGCGTCATGACCTACGCCAACAACGGCCGCCAGACGCTGCAGGCGACGCTCGCCGCCGGCGCGCTCGACTTCACCCCCTATATCTCCACCTTCCGCCTGCTCGCCAGCGGCGCGCGCGACTGGAACAGGCAGCTGTTCGACCTGAACTCGCTGTCGTCAACCGATCTCGACATGCGCCTGTCGGCGGCGCGGGTGACGGTCGGCTCGACCAGACTGGGCCGCACCGCGTTCGGCGCCAATCTGCGCGGCGGCGCGCTGGCGCTGAGCGTCGGCGAGGCGCAGATGTATGGCGGCATCGCCAAGGGCTCGTTCGGGATCGCAAGGTCCGACGCGGTCGCCGACGTCAAGGCACAGTTCTCGTTCACCGACGTCGATTTGCAATCCTGCGCCAGCGAATTGTTCGGCGTCAGCAAACTGTCCGGCCGCGGCAACCTCAATGTCTCGCTGGTGGCCTCAGGCTCGAGCCCGTTCGGCCTTGCGCAGTCGCTCGATGGCACCGCCAACCTGATCGGCCATGATGGCGCGATCGGCGGTTTCAACGTCGAGCAGTTGCTGAAGCGGCTGGAGCGCCGGCCGCTGTCCGGTGGCGGCAACTTTCGCAGCGGCTCGACGCCCTACGACAATCTGACCATCGCGGTGAAATTCAGCGAGGGTATCGCCACCGCCGAGGATATCCGCATCGAAGGACCGGCGGCGCGCATCACCTTGAGCGGCACCGCCTCGGTGCCGGCGCGCGAATACGACCTCAAGGGCACCGCGAGCCTGACCTCGGCACCGAATGCCGCGCCCGGCTTCGACCTGCCGTTCGTGGTGCAGGGTCCGTGGGACGATCCCCTGATCTTTCCGGATCCGGAAAGCCTGATCCGGCGCTCGCCGGCCTCGGCGCCGCTGCTCGACGCGGTCAAGGATCGCAAGACCCGCGACGCGGTGCGCTCGGTGCTGGAGCGGTTTACCGGCGGCGCTCTGAAGGCGGAGCCGGATGCCGCCGCGCCTGCAATCGCGCCCGCCGCCGCCGAAGCGACGAAGCCGAACTGACGGTTTCGCACGCGTATGAAGTTCGGGCGGATTAGAGCGCCGCAGGGCGCAATAGCTATTGCGCCGTTACATCCTTTGAGATGGCGGATTACGCCTGAGCCTGTCATCGGGCCGCGCGTCGCGCGGACCCGTTGGGCTAAATCCGCCCTGCGCTCTGCTGCGCCCGCACTCTAATCCTCGTTTTCCGAAATTTGGAAATGTCGTCCAAGAAATAGAAATAGGCGCCCCGAAGAACGCCTATTTGGCTGAGCGGCCTAATTATGCTCCCGCCATCAGTCAGCAGCCCGGGTCGAAGCATTGCCGATCTACTCGATAGCGGCGCAATCGCAGCGGACTAAATCGATTTACTGCATTTCATCACATGAAGTTCGACTCCGGCGGCGGACGAACCCGCTGGTGCGACATCAATTGTACTAAGCAAGAGATCCTCAAAGTCGAATGTGAAAAGCCTGACGATGCCACCCGGCAATTCTTCTCGCCAGCCCACAATCTGATGCTTGTTGGTAAAATCCCGTTTTATCTCCCAAACGCTTTTTCCGTGTTCAGTTCGAAATGCCGGCCGAGTTGGGTCCTTGATTATTTTAAGAGTCGTTTTATCGGCGACCAGAAGTCTGTAGCGTATCAACGGCGTTTCGAAATTGTCGCCGTCGATTACTATTTCTTTGGAAGGAAGTTCTGGCAATGGCGCCTTTGCGGCAAACGATTGGTAGCAATCAACCGTCACAGCAGGCAGCGATTCAGGAGAGCGTTGGGCGTGGACACTCGATAACGTGGTGATAGCCAATAAGAGACCAAGACTGAGTGCTTTCATGCTACACCCTCCATGCGGCAACTCGCTTTTATTGTAGCTTCTGCGCAATCAATAAAGAACATATTTTATAGCCGATAACTACTCAAGTGGCCTTATCCTCCCGCTCATCACTTGCCACGATCTTTAACGCGCCATCTGGCAGCGCATAGGATGGGTCGAGCCGACGGGTCGCGCGAATGCGCGCCCGATGATAAACTCCGCGATACCCATCAATTGCATTTTATAGAGATGATGGGTTTCGCCGGGCTCAACCCATCCTACGTCCTGAATACTTTATTGGAGCCTTGCAGCTTCTGTCGATGCGAAAACCGACGGTGTTGACAACACGACCGGCTCAAGTGCCCAAGACCAAGGTGCCGATGGTCCATCCGGCTTAAGCGGAGCCGAAGCACGGCAATTCCGATCAAGTGGCCGCTGGCGAAGTGCGCTATACAACCACCGGATTTCACGCGGGTGCGCCGACCATGAGTGCCGTCGGAAAAGCGATCTGGTTCATCGAGACCCATTTTGCGGGCGACATTTCGCTCGACGACATCGCAAGGTCGGCCGGCGTGTCGCGCTACTATCTGGCGCGCGCCTTCAGCCTCGCGACGGGCCGTTCGGTCATGGGCTATGTGCGCGGGCGGCGCCTGACGGAGGCGGCGCGATCGCTTTCGAACGGCGCGCCTGATATTTTGAGCGTGGCCCTCGACACCGGTTACGGCTCTCACGAAGCATTCACGCGGGCGTTTCGCGACCAGTTCGGGCTGACGCCCGAAGCGGTGCGGGCGCAGCGCCGCACTTGCAACCTCGACCTCGTGGAGCCCATCAAGCTGGACGAGACTCTGATCGAGGACCTCAAACCAGTGCGCTTCGAGAGCGGAAAGCCGCTGCTCATTGCCGGCCTCGGAGAGCGTTACACCTGGGAGAGCAGCAAGGCGATCCCGGCGCAATGGCAGCGCCTTGTGCCTTATCTCGGGACCATCCCGCGCCAGGTCGGCGGAACGACCTTCGGCGTCTCATGCAACGGCGATGACGAGGGCAATTTCGATTACATCGCCGGCACGGAAGTGACGGATTTCTCCGGGCTTCCGACCGCCTTCAGCCGCCTGCGACTGGGCGAGCAGAAATACGCTGTATTCGCCCATCGCGAGCACATTTCGGCCATCCGCCGGACGGTCTGCACGATCTGGACCAAGTGGCTTCCTGACTCGGGACACGAGGCCGCCGATGCACCTGGTTTCGAGCGCTTCGGCGAGGCGTTCGATTTCCCGACCGGAACGGGCATTTTCGAAATCTGGATACCAATCAAGGCGTGAGGACAATTCCATGAACGAGACCAGACGCGCATTCATCCTTGCGGCCGGATCGGCGGTCGCCGCCATGTCACTTCCGCAAGCGATGGCAGGCGCGGCCGATGATGTAGCGGGCAGCGACAAGGGAGGCCAGGCCATGGATTATCGGAGCGCGAGGGAGCTCGCGGCCTTGCTGCAGACGCGGCAGGTCTCGGCGGTCGAACTGCTCGATCGCGCGATCGCGCGCATCGAGGCGCACGACGACAAGCTCAATGCGGTCGTGGTGCGCGATTTCGAGCGTGCACGGGCCGCGGCGATCGAGGCGGACCGGGCGCTGGCGCGCGGCGAACGCGGCCCGCTGCTCGGCGTGCCGATGACCGTCAAGGAGTGCGCCAACGTCGCCGGTCTTCCGACCACCTGGGGCATTCCCGGGACGGAGCGCATCCCGGTTACGGAGGATGCGGTCGCGGTGACCAGGCTCAAATCCGCAGGAGCCGTGGTGCTCGGCAAGACGAACGTGCCGCTGATGCTTGCCGACATGCAGAGCTACAACGCGATCTATGGCACCACCAACAATCCCTGGGATCTTGCCCGCACGCCCGGCGGCTCGTCGGGCGGCGCGGCGGCTGCGCTAGCGGCCGGCTATGTGCCGCTCGAATTGGGTACCGATCTCGGCGGCTCGCTGCGCATCCCGGCGCATTTCTGCGGCGTGTTCGCGCACAAGCCGACCCACGGCATCGTGCCCTTGCGCGGCATCGTGCCGCCGGGCACGCCGTCGCTCTCGGTCCCGGTCCGCCAGGACATGGCGGTCGCCGGGCCGATGGCGAGAAGCGCCGGCGATCTCGCGCTTGCGCTCGACGTCCTTGCCGGACCCGACGCTTCGGATGCGCTCGGCTACAAGCTCGCGCTGCCGCCAGCCCGGCATGCCGATCTCAGGGACTTCCGCGTGCTGCTGCTCGACGACCATCCGCTGCTGCCGACATCGGGCTCCGTCCGCGCCGCGCTCGATGCGATGGCGGACCGGCTCGCAAAACACGGAGTCAAGGTCGCCCGGACGAGCCCGCTGCTGCCCGATCCCGCGCGCGTCGGTCGCACCTTCATCCAGATGCTGAGCGCGATCTTCGCTGCCGACTATCCTGACGATGTCTATGCCCGCGTGCAGTCGAGCGCCGCGGCGCTTCCACCGGAGGCCGCCAGCGTGTCAGCCACGCGGCTGCGCGGCAATGTCATGAGTTATCGGGAATGGGTCAGGGCCGATCGCATGCGCACCGGCATAACCGACCGGTGGCAGCGTCTGTTCCGCGAATGGGACGTGGTGCTGTGTCCGGTGATGCCCACGTCAGCCTTTGCGCATGACCATAGCGACATGGCCGGGAGGCGCATGTCGGTCGACGGCACCGAAATCCCCTATGGGGACCAGGTCATGTGGAGCAGCAACGCGACATTGGCGGGGCTGCCTTCGACCGCGATGCCGATCGCGCTCAGCGACGAAGGCCTGCCGATCGGCATGCAGATCATCGGCCCCCATCTGGGGGACCGCACCACGATTGCACTCGCCGAGCTGATCGAGCGAGAATTCGGCGGCTTCGTCGCGCCGCCAGCGTTCAAAGGTTAGAGCGTTTCAGGCCCCCGACGCACGACGGCTTCAAGTTTGGTCGGCATCGCACCTTAAAGCGCGATGACTTTAGGCCGAATCATCCATTGCATTTTATAGAGATGATGGGTTTCGCAGGCTCAACCCATCCTGCGTCCTGAATCTCTATTGGAGCTTCGCAAGCTTGCGTTGATGCGAAAACAGACGGTGTTGACAACAAAACCAGATCAAGTGATTTGCCCGTCGGGCAGTTTGTTGACGGGGGTGTCGAGTCTTATTTCTGATTTTCCGAAAGATATTTCCGTTCCCACCTGACCCAAATCCGATCTAGAACTCTCGCCGTCCCGGCCCACAGAGGGGCGTTTCGCGATCGTCACGGACGTTGGGCATGGGATGCGGTGGACGCGGCAGCGTTTTGCGCGCGACGGGATCGCAGGGCGGGTTCTTTGAATCCGTGAGCAGTCAACAGCGAGCGGACGAGAGATGTTGCAGCGTACGGCGAAGTCGTGAGGTCCTGACGCCCCGACGCTGGCGTCAAGTTCGCGGATGTCGAGTCGGCCCTACCGGGTGCAGACAAAACGTTAGTCCGCTGACGACGGTGGCAAAAGAGCCCGGTCGCCGGGGAGCACGAAGGAAACCGTTAAAACCATTGCGTGCGGGAACGCCGGGTGATTCCGGGGTACTCGTTGTTACTCGTGTGCGTTCTACCAATACCAAGTGCACACGAGGCCGCGGGTGCAACGGGCATCCGGCATTCCCCACGCCCTCTTTGGGCGGAAGATCCAGCAACGCCTCGGGCGCATCGCGCCGCGAGGTCGCGAACGTGTGTTTAGCCGTCATTGCGAGCGCAGCGAAGCAATCCATTCTTTCTTACTGTGGCAAGATGGATTGCTTCGCTGCGCTCGCAATGATGGTGTGGACGGCCTCACTCAAACGGCATCTAGTGCCAAAGCGTGGTCGCCGAAGCGCCACAGAGGGAAACCGTCCATGAAGAAGTTTATCAGAACAGCGATTGATCTTGGCAAGACCTATTTTCAAGTTCACGGCCTGGAGAGTGAAGGCGGCCAATCGATCTCGCGTAAGATGAAGCGATCGAAGATGCGAGAGTTTTACGAGCAGATCGAGCCTTGCCGGGTCGGTATGGAGGCGTGCGGTTCCGGACATTATTGGGCCCGCGAGCTCGTGGCGATGGGGCACGAAGTGATGCTGATACCGCCTGCTTACATCAAGCCCTACATCAAGCGGGGCAAGAATGACGCGGTCGACGCGGCGGCGATCTGCGAGGCGATGTCGCGGCCGGGCATGCGTTTCGTGCCGATCAAGAGTGCGGATCAGCAGGCCGTGCTGATGCTGCACAAGACCCGGGAAATGTTCGTCAAGCAGCGCACCATGAGTGTTAACGCGCTTCGCGGCCATCTTGCCGAATTCGGCATCATCGTCGCCAAGGGCATCGGACGCGTCGATGAACTTTTGGCGCTGGCACAGTCGGATGCGGAGCTTCCGCAAATTGCCAAATCGGCCGTGGCTGGCCTGGCCCAGCACCTTGAAGGTCTCGACCAGTCGATCGAAGCTGTGGGCGACGAGATCGCCAGGGCGCATAAGCAAAACCCGACCAGCCGCCTGCTCGACGAGATTCCCGGCATCGGTGTGCTGATCGCGTCGGTGATCGCGTCCAGCGTTCCCGATCCGAGCGTATTCAAGACGGGGCGTGACTTCGCGGCGTGGTTGGGACTGACGCCCAGACAAAATTCCAGCGGCGGCAAGGAGAAGCTTGGCTCCATCACCAAACAGGGCAACCGCTACATCCGCAAAATGCTCGTCGTGGGAGCGACCTCGGTGATGCGCGTGGCGGGCAAGCGCAAAGGTGCTCTCGCCGACTGGATCAACGCTCTGCAGGCCAAGAAGCCCAAGCGAGTGGCGGCCGTGGCCCTAGCCAACAAGCTCGCCAGGATTTGCTGGGCGATCATGACCACCGGCGAGGGCTTCCGCGTCGATACATACGTCAAGGCCTGAGGCCCAACCCACGGTTTCAAGCAGTATCAAAACAGGAGTTCGTCGGTTCAAGTTTGGCAAGCACTAAGACGTGATGAAAGACACGGTCACACCGAAGCCAGGGACACCCCGCCATCCGTCATGAGCCTCGAGCTCGCCGCAATGATAGGGACCTCGGCAGTCGGAATTCATCAGGGCCAGCGGCCATCGTGCCGCACCAACAGGCCGGACATATGACTGAAGCTGACCAAATCGTTCGTAACGTCAAAAAAGAGCTTGCCAATAGGGGCCGTCCACATATGACGGCTAAACACACGTTCGCGGCCTCGCGGCGCGCTGCACCCGAGTCTTGCAAGAAACCTCCCGCCCGAAAGAGGGCGTGGGGAATGCCGGATGCCCGTTGCACCCGAGGCCTCGTGTGCACTTGGTATTGGTAGAACGCACACGAGTAACAACGAGTACACCGGAATCACCCGACATTCCCGCACGCAATGGTTTTAACGGTTTCCTTCGCGCTTGGTGACCGGGCTCTTTTGCCACCGTCGCCTGGCGGATATGTTTTGTCTAAGCCCGGTAGGGCCGACTCGACTCCGCCAAACTTGACGCCAGCGTCGGGGCGTCAGGACCACACGACTTCGCCGTCCGCTGCAACATCTCTCGTCCACTCGCTGTTAATCGCTCGCAAGTCTTTCAACTCGCCCTGCGATCCCGTCGCGCGCAAAACGCTGCCGCGTCCACCGCATCCCATCCCAACGTTCGTGAAGCGGTGATTTGCCCGTCGGGCAAAATCGACGCCTAAAAATCAAGCTTGGATTGAATCGCCTCTATACCTGCCTTGGCGCAGGCTTCGTCGGCATCTCCCCCGGGCGCTCCTGACACGCCGATCGCGCCGACCAGCGAACCGCCTGACTCGACAACCAGTCCTCCACCAATAATGACCGCGCCCGGCAGATTGCGAATACCTGCCTGCATCATGCCGGGCTGACTGATGGCGAACAGATTGCTCGTGCTGCTGCGGAACGTCGCCGCCGTCCATGCCTTACCCGAGGCAGTTGCGGGCGTGTGAGGCCCGGCGTAGCGGTCGCGCAGAACGACCTGGATTACGCCGAAGCGGTCGACCACTGCTATTGCCACCTGGTATCCGCGTTGCTGACAATTCGCGAGTGCGGCTTGGGCCAACTCAAGAGCGATTTCTGGAGCCAGCGATTTGTAGCTCACGAGCGATTCTTGCGCGCGTATTTGTCCGGAACCCAAGACAGCATAAGCGGCCAGCGCGCTCACAAAAAATCGAAGGACCATGATGAACTCTCGTTTGCATTCAGAGCAGTGCGACTGCAAGCCATTATCATAGCCGACGACAAGGCCATCATTCCTTTACGCCACGATTTCGGTCACAGATGGCCGTTGAGAGCATCGCCTTTATCTCGCATTGCACAGCGCCGTCCAACATGGTGGCTTAATCCTGTTGCATCTGTGCCGTGTTCGGACTAAAAATCTCCTCGGGGACATGCAGACTCCCCATCAGACGCTCGCCGTCCAAGCTCTGCGCAATACTCGCTGTGTCGAGGAAATTGCGCATGGACGGAGTTCTCCACTTGGCCTCTCCAGATCCTCCAATCGGACGCAATACACCGCTTCCGGTGGCGGCTGCCTGTGTTTCCGAGCAGGCAGACGATCAAACGCTGCTGCGGGTCGATTCGATCAATAAGCAATATGCCGATCAGGTTGTGCTCGCGAATGTCGCCTTCGACATCCAGGCAGGCGAGATCGTCGGCATCATTGGTCCAAACGGCG
>WNGN01002711.1_pt1 | contig 11925 bp, 9 predicted proteins | sample 5400561 | NCBI WGS metagenome assembly WNGN01 (sample SAMN13153379, study PRJNA577476) | soil metagenome | isolation source: 115 cm soil or saprolite under Garry oak tree replicate 2 | place: USA:California | collected 2016-06-15
TGCAGCGGCTCCCAGAGCGAACTCCTGACGCGCTTCTCCGGCAGCATCACCTCGACCTCGTTGATCTGGCCCTTGTGGCGCATGTCGAGCGAGAACTGAAAGTGCCGGCGCGATCCGGCGATACCGTCGCGGTCCATCTGCGCATTCGCCTTCTTCTCCAGAGAATCGAGCGCCGCATTCACGCGTGCGGCGTCGAAGGGGCTCGCCTGGATGTCGACCTGCTCGTAGACGTGCAGGATGTCGGCCGAAGCCGCGCCGAAGGCGCACCAGGTCGAGGCGATCTCCTTTTGCGGCACGATGACTTTTTGCACGCCGAGCTCTCTGGCGAAGACGCCCGCATGCGCCGGGCCCGCGCCGCCGAAGGCGAACAGCACGAAGTCGCGCGGATCGAAACCTTTCTCCACGGTCGTCTTGCGGATGATGTCGGCCATCTTGAACTCGGCGATCTTGGCGATGCCGCTCGCGGCCTCCATGAGCGAAAGGCCGAGCGCCGAGGCGATGCGCTGCACCGAGTCCACCGCCTTCTTCCTGTCGAGCTTGATGCGCCCGCCGAGAAAATTGTCCGGGTTGATGTATCCGAGCACGACGTCGGCGTCGGTGACGGTCGCGATCGTGCCGCCCTTGCCGTAGCAGACCGGCCCGGGGTCGGCGCCCGCGGACTCCGGCCCCACCGCGAGCGTCTTCGCGGCCGGATCGACGCGCGCGAGCGACCCGCCGCCCGAGCCGATCGCCTGGATGTCGACCTTGGGCAGGAAATATTCGTACTGCGCGACATTGGAAACGAAGGAGTAGGCGGGCTGTCCGCCGTAGATGATTCCGACATCGAAAGACGTTCCGCCCATGTCGGTAGTGATGATATTGGGGCAGCCCATGAGGCGCCCCAGGTAGAGCGAGCCGGTGACCCCGGACACCGGGCCCGAGTCGAGCGTGAGGAGCGGCGACTCGATCGCCCGGTCCACCGAGATCGAGCCGCCGCCGCACTGAGTGATCTGCAGCGGCTGCCGGTAGCCGGACTTTTTCAACTGGTCGTCCAGATTGGCCAGATACTTCGCCATCACCGGCCCGATGTAGGCGTTCAACGCGGTCGCGGTGACGCGCTCGTATTCGCCCCACCTGGGCGCGATATCGGTCGAGCAGGAAACAAAAAGAGTTGGCGCGATTTTTTCGATCATCTCTTTCACGCGCTGCTCGTGCTGCGGATACTTGAACGACCAGAGAAAACAAACGCCGATCGCCTCGACGCCCTGCTCCACCAGCCGCCGGATCGCGTCTTCCGCCTGGGATTCGTTGAGCGGGACGACCACCTCGCCGAAGCAGTCGACGCGCTCTGACACGCCCTCGATCAAACGCTTGGGCACGATGGGCACCGGTTTCTGGCTCGAGGGAAAGTGAACCACCTTGGCGATGTCCCGCGAGGAAACGCCGCGCGAGCCGCGCATGATGTGGATCGCGTCTTCGTGGCCGTGCGTTGTGATCAGGCCGACGCGCGCGCCTTTTCTCTGGATGAGCGCGTTCGTGCCGACCGTGGTGCCGTGGGTGAGCACCGCGATCTCGCTGCAGAACTGTTCGAACGAGAGCCCGAGCCGCCCGGCCGCCATGCGCATCGCGGCGAGCATGCCTTCGGCGAAATTGCCCGGCGTCGAGGGCGCCTTGGTCGCGGTGATGCGGCCCGAGCGGTCGAGCGCCACGCAGTCGGTGAACGTGCCGCCGATGTCCACGCCGACCAGCAAATTCGAAGCCGGGCCCGCCACTCCGCCTCCTTTTTTTGAGCGAGAATGGTAGCGTATTTGCCGGCGGACCAACAGAAAAAGAGGGAGCGATGAAGCAGCAAACGGTGGGAATGATCGGTCTCGGAATCATGGGCTCGGCGATGTCCGCGAACCTCGCGCGCGCGGGATTCCGCGTGGCCGGTTTCGACGTCGTGCCGCACCGGCGCGCCGAGCATGTCCGCGCAGGCGGTGTTGCGGCACGAAGCCCGCGCGATGTCGCGCGCCGCGCGGAGTGCATCGTGACCTCGCTTCCCTCCGCCGACGCTCTCTCCCAGACCGCCGCCGAGCTTTCACGATCCGCCGGCCGCGGCGCGATCGTTATCGAGACGAGCACGCTGCCGATCCCGGTGAAGGAGGCCGCGCGAGACGTGCTCGCAAAGCGCGGCGTGATCCTGCTCGACTGCCCCTTGAGCGGCACCGGCGCCCAGGCGCGCGTCAAAGACCTGATCATTTACGTGAGCGGCGATCGGGCGGCGTACCGGAAGATCGTGCCGGTGCTGCAGGGCTTCACCCGGGCGAATTATTACGTCGGCGCGTTCGGAGCCGGCTCGAAGATGAAATTCGTCGCGAATCTGCTCGTCGCGATCCACAACGTCGCGGCGGCTGAGGCGATGGTGCTCGGGATGAAAGCGGGCCTCGATCCGGCTTTGGTGCTCAAAGTCGTCTCGGACGGCGCAGGCGGCTCGCGGATGCTGCAAGTGCGCGGCCCGATGATGGTGAAAGGCGACTACTCGGAAGCCACGATGAAGAACGAGGTCTGGCAGAAGGACATGAGCATCATCGGCGACTTCGCGCGCAAGATCGACTGCCCGACGCCGCTTTTCGCGGCGAGCGCTCCGATCTACAACGCCGCGATGGCGATGGGCCTCGGAAAACAAGACACCGGCGCGGTGTGCGCGGTGCTCGAACAAATGGCCGGGAGGCCGCGACCGAAAAAAAAGCGGGCACGGCGCTGAGACACGCTGTGCCGGCTGTCGTCAGCGCTTGAGAACGTAGCTGCGCCACAGTTCGCGCGTGAAGAACGAACCGAACTGCGCTATCGCGCCGACTCGCTGCGACAGCGTCGGGGCATTGGTGGAATGCAGCGTGGAAGCGAGCTTCAGCAACGCGCCGACGCCGAGCGACAGCACGCCGGCGCCAGCTACGCGTCCGCTCGCGTCGTTGCCCTCGTGCAGGCGCGTATACAACGTAGTCGTTGCCGACCACATCTTGAATATGGAGCCGGAACGCACTTCCTTCTTGCCGGCTACATAGTACGGCTTGCCCTGATGCCTGAAACCGAGCTCGTACACCATCCACTTGAGCCCGTTCTCGCCGCTCGGTGCGAACAGCCTGAACACGCCGTGGGACGCCGGCATGGTCATGCTCATCGGCGCAAAGTCGATGTCACCGGTGATCGCTCCCGTGTGCTGAGGATCGGAAACGAAGGCGCGGATATCGCGGATGTCGATGGTCGCATGCATCGCGAGCCGCGTGCCGGCCCTTTCGCCTTTCTCGCGTCCGCGCAGCGGATCGGTTTCGCCCAGGGTGAAGCCGCCCGCCATCATCTCGCGAAACGTAATACCGGCCACGGGCTCTTTCATCTTGGTCGCCTCCGGATTGAGTGCCACACCATCGGGCGAAGCCGAACCTAGATAACCCATGGCATCGCGGTAACCCATGTCAACGAGCGTGGCCGCGTCGATGCGGCCCAAATAGAAATCGGGGTCGAGCGGCAGCGGATACTCCGGTTTTATCACGTGCAGGCGGATCGGCGCGCGCTGACCGTAGGGCGAATCGCCCTTGCCGATGCGGGCGTTCAGGTCGCCTATCCACGCGAGTTCCTCATTGAGCGAACCGGCAGCGGACATCTCGATCATGTGCACGTATTGATTGAAAAAGCCGTTGCGATAGATGCCGGTGTTGCCGATGCACCACACCAGCCACAACTCTTCCGCGCCGCGCTTGACTGCCTCCGTCAGGTTCGCATCCTTGATCCACACCGCGTCTAGATAGAGCGCGCCGTTCTTGCGCACCGCCGGCATGAAAATGGGGAGTGAAATGCCTGCCACGAGCAGATCGAGATCGATATCGGTGTGAACAACCGCTTCGTTGGTTTTCCGCGTGTAGTTGCAAACGTTGAATGTCCCGACGATGCCCTGTGCCGCGCGAATACGCGCCGGGTCTATCCCGAGGTGCGGAAACACCTTGCGCACCACGCCGTCGGCATCGCCGAACGCCGCCATATCGGTTGGAAGCAGATAGTCCCGGAGGGGCATGAGCGAGGCGAACTGCTTCACATCCAGCGTGCGCCAGCGCTGGCACATCTCGTCCGGCGTCAGACCGGAAAACAGCATCGACAGGTTGATCGTGCCGCCGGAAGCCCCGTCGGCGTGGAAAAAGCGTAGCCCGTTTTCCTGCAACGCCTTCAGCACACCGGCCTGATAAGCGACGCGCATGCCGCCGCCGGCGAGGATGAGCGAGCGGCGCGGGGACGCGGCGGCGCCGGTCGCGGCGAGGGCCGGAATGTGCGCAGCCTCGTTCATCGCGCCATGCCTCCCACGGAGAGTTTGCGCCAATACCCAATAATGATCAGCGCCGACAGCAAATCGAACCCGGCGACCGCAAGCGCGAGCAGCGAGAACACGCCCTTCGATACGCCGAGCACGACCGCGCCGACCGCGCCGAACTTCTGCAACGCCGCCCAGAGCAGCGGCGGGGCCGAACCGGTATACACGCCATGCAACGCCAACCCGCCGAAAAGCACCATGAACATGCCGACGATGGCGAAGAAGTGGTTGGCGGTAGGGCTCGTGGCGGCGCCGACGATGCCGAGCACGAATCCCGGCCAGATCATCTGCAGCGCGCCGCTCGCAACCGTAATCAGCGCGACGGCAATAACGAGCTTGGTAAACCAGTCGCGGCCCATCATGTGCGCGTGTCCCACTTGTAGGCCTTGTAGCCGAAGTAATACATCAGCACGGCCCAGGAGATCGTCATCAGCACCCAGCGAATGTCGTTGAGAAACATCCACTGCTGGAACAACTCCGTGAGGCGCGCCTGATCGGTGATGCGCGTGGCAAGGATCTTATTGATCGGAATGATATGCATCTGGCCAACATAGGTAGCGGCCGTCAGGCACACAAGCGGAATGATCGATATCCAGCGCCTATCGGTCTTCCAGTTCTTCCACACCATAATCGCGTGACACAGGAACATGAGCGGCACGACGACGGTGAAAAACTTGGTCGCGGCTGCGGTCGGCGGGATAAAATGTTCGTAGTAATTGTCCACCAGAAATACGCGCCACGTGGGATACCAGAAGAAATGCAGCGCCCACAGCACACCACAATACAGCGTCGTACCGAAAAAAACGTATGCGTTGTTGATACCCATCAGGACCGGTTTCATTAGTTCACCTCCTTGCGTTTTGGCGCGGGCAGCCAATCCTGCGACAGCCCGAGGTTGACTACACTTTCCATGCCTTCGCCGTAGGACTTCGGCGCCGTGTCGTAGCTCAGGAACCAGCAGTCGAAGTGATCATCGAGCGCGCCCTGGATCGAAGGGAAATAGGCCGTGAATACGGGATGCTGGTCGATCTCGAGTTCCTTGAGCGGACGCAAGCGCGGGTGATCGCCGATCGTTAGCCGTGCCGAATCGCGCTTGAACAGCGACAGGCCGAATCGCGTGTCGAGATGGATATACGAGGCCATCAGCATGCCGCGAAACCGGCAGTAGTTGGTCGCGCTCATGCTGATCGGGATGCCCGTTCTCGCAGGCCGCTTCACGTCGATGCGCATGGCCAGCTGACCGTCGAGATCGTACTGGCTGCTGACCCAATCCTTGCCGTCCAGGAAATCGAGGCTCGCACGATGCTTGGGCATGCCCCAGATGCCCTTGCCGCCTTTTACTGAGATTTCAGTACTCACCGGCAGGTCGTAGACATATTGGCCGGTACCAAAGGTCTTCATGAACACCCCGGGCAGCAAAGGCGGCGCGGACCGCTTGCCATGGGTGCAGGCGATGGCGATGCTGAACTCGATGTACTTGCCGATGGTTGTGACACGGTAGTCGATCACCGTGATTACCAGCAGACCCTTGTTCCACAGCCGAAACGGATGGAGTTCGTTGCCCGGCAGCAGTGCCTTGGCCTTGTCGGCGTCGATGCCGAACGCCGCCATCAGCGCCGGCGACTTCTCCGTGCTCACCGGTAGATTGAACGGGATGCCGTCCACCAGGGCGAAACGCCCTCGCTGCGCCTCGAGTCTCGTCGGAATGCCCATTCCTTTCCTCCTTCAGTTCGGTCGCTCCAATTCTTCCAGCATGATGGGAAACACGTCGCGCGCAGCGTCTTTGCCGATGAACACGTCGAGGTGCCCGTAACCCGGGAGCACGTGCAGCGAGTGGTAGCCCTTGCGTTGCTTCTGGAAAAAATCGTGGGTGCGCTGCTGGCTCTCGGGGAGAAAGCATATGTTTTTTTCGCCTGCGAAAAAGGCGAATCGCGCGTCCGTTCGCGGCGGCTGCGCAAGGAAATCCCCCGAAAGCTCGGGCAATCCCTCGACCGAAACCAGGTGCCCCGCACGCACGCACAGATCCATCTGCTGAAAAAAAGTCATCGGCACGTGTGCAAACTCGTGTTTGAGCCATTCGTGCGTTTCGGGGTTGAGGTTCTCGTGGCGCCAAAGCACTGGAAAACCGGTGCCGTAGGTAAAGCTTGCGTGCTTGCACACGGGGTTGTCGCATTCGTGGTGTGTGAGCTTCACCAGCCCGTCGACCATTTTCGGTACCACGCCGTCGGCGTGCAGCCCCCACTGCGGATTGAGGAACGGGGTGAGCGCGGAGACGATCGGCAAGGCGATAAAGCTCTTGACGCGCTCTATCCAGGGAATGTCTGGGTGCAGCGAGACGGCGTTGCTGACGATGGTCTTCACTTGCGGCACTAGGCCGGCGAGCGCGCTCATCATGAAGCTCGTCGAGCCCTGACAGTGAATCACGGCCTTGATCTCGGTCGCGCCGGTCTCCCGCAGCACCGTCTTGACGGCCACGGGGTGGTCATAGACGGCGGCTTGATCGAGCGTCCAGCGGTTCGGCGGCAAGTCGATGCTGGCACGCCAGTTTTCGAGCCACACGTCATAGCCGTGTTCAACGAGGGTATCGACCAGGGTGGTCTTGACGGGTGCGCGGAAGATGTTGGCCCGCACACCCGCACCGTGCACCAGCAACACCGGCCCTCGGGTCGTGGGCCGCTCGCCCTGAATGTGAATAAGATTGCACTGGAAGCCGTCGCCGGCCCGAAACGGTATCACTCTCTCCTTGAGCACTCTTTTCCCCCCAGGGGTCGGATCTTACAAGTCGGCTCCGGGCTTCACGCCGGTCATTCCTTCGGCCACCCGTTCGGACAGCGCCGAGATCGTGGCGATGGGGTTGGCTCCCAGGGCGGTCGGCACAATCGACCCGTCCGCCACGTACAGCCCCTTATAGCCGAACACTTGTCCCATCTCTTCGGGCTTGGCGCTCGTCACTCCCTCAGCCGGACTGTCCGCCAGCCGGCAGCCGCCGAGGGCGTGCACCGTGATGTTTTTCCGGGACGGCCACCACCAGTTGGGCATCGCGAAGAACGTTTTCGCGCCCACTTGATCTCGGAACCGCCTGCCCGAGTCGAGGATGGCGTTGTACAAAGGCATATTCTCCCGCCGCGGCCAGTCGACATCGAGATAGCCGTTGGCGTTGAGCCTGGCGACCCCGTTTGCATTGTCCAGCCCCATGCACAGGAGCACGCTCGCGTTATAGGAAAGGTCCTCGCTCAGGAGATCGCCTAAAGCAAATCCGATGCGCCCGAAAGAGGCACCCGAAAAAAGGCGGCGCACCGTGTCTTTGAGGGTTTTCCAAAACGCCGACAAATGCGAAAAACTGGGTAGCGCCTCGATGAACCAAGAGCCAAACGCCGGATAGCTCGCGTCCTCCAGCACGAAGGCGCGCGATCGATCGAAATTGCTGAACAGGTTGAAGTCGGTGGCCTGAGTGATGACCGGCCCATAGTTCGGATCGGCCGCCCGCTTGCCCCCGAACACAAAAGACAAAAAATCCCCGTTGCCCGAGAAGCGCCTGCCCAAGTTGTCGCTGATCCTGGGCAGAGTCCTGAAGACGTCCCGGCAGCGCAGCAGCAGCTCGTTGGAACCCAGAGTGCCCGCCGAAACCACGACGCGGCGGGCGCTGACCGATATCTCTTTCTTGTTGTTGAGGTCCCGGTAATAGACGCGATAGCCGTCGCTGCCGTCGGCGCCGGGATCGTCCTGTCCCGCCGCGTTCAAGGGCACGATCCTTTCGGCCAGATGCTCGGTCAGGATCCGGGCTCCGTAGCGATGCTCGGCGGCAAACAAATAGTTCAGATCCACCGTGTTTTTCGAATGCGTGTTGCAGCCGACATCGCATTCGCCGCAATACACGCAGGAGGTCTGCAACGCCCCGTGCCGGTTTTTCTCCTGGACCCCGATGGGGGTGGGATTGTCGAAATCATTGCCGAAGAAGACGTTGATGTCGCAGAGCTGCGAATTCCGCCCTTCCTTTTGGGCGACTTCCTTGAACAGCTCCGCGCGCACGACCTTTCGGCGCAGATCGCCGTTTTCCGGCGGAATCGGGCGAGCCCCGAGCACCGCCTTCGTTATCCGGTAGTAGGGCTCGAGGCTGGCTCGATTGATCGATTTGGGCCACCCTTGGGCGAACACCTCGTCCGGCGGCTGCATGTAGACGTTCGCGTAGATCAACGACCCGCCGCCGTAACCGGCGCAGACGACCGCGTCCATATTGCGAAAATTGCGGATGTCGAACATCCCGTGCAGCTCCTCCTCGGATGCCAGGTCGGGACGGGCCCGGTCCTCATCCGGCCGGTACCAGAAATTGCGGGCCATGTCGTGCGGCGTCCGCGGGAACGATCCCATGGGATAGCGCTTTCCGCGCTCTAGGACCAGGACCTTGCCCGGCCACGCTTTGGAAGTGCGACAGGCGAGGATGCCTCCGCCAAAACCGCTGCCTATTACGACGACCTCGTAGTCGTACGAATTTGTCGTCATCTGCAATCCACTCCACTCATGCTGCTGACGTCCGTCTGAAAACCGGATCGGATTGCTTTCTAAACGTCACACCGCCGAAAACCCGCACCTCATTTGCGAATCAGGACAGGCGATTCGATCAGCTCCGGAGCGGTCGCCTGAGGGTCCGCGGCAACCATCTCCGGCCCGCCGCCGCCGTCGCGCGCTTTCCACTTGCGCGGTACGCGGCGAATTCCCACCGGATAAAGGGTCAGGTTGCCCTGGGGGTCGATTTTCATTCTGAGGAAGTTTTTCCAATCTTCTATCGCAAGCGAGGAAAATGCCTCGTTGGAGTGACGGCCGAAGGCGTTGATCGAGATCAACAGATAGATCCCCATGATCACCGAGCCGACGATCCACCCCGCGATCAAGATGAGAACTCCGCTGAGCAAGAGCTGAGGTGTACTGTGAAAGGGAGGTCCCATGACGACCGCCAAGCGGGTCGCACCCCACCCGATCAGAAACACCGCAAGCAGATGCGTCAATCCGTGAACGGTGCCTGCCACTGCTCTATAGGCCCGGGAGTGCGTGTCCGTAAACAGCAAAAATCCCAGGAAGACCGTCACCACCCAGAACGCCGCGACCGAGGAGTTGAGCGCCGCGTTGAAGGCCACGCACAAGGCTTGGCCGAATTGGCCAAGTCCGTAGCCGGTGAGATCCACCATCACCGACCAGGCGGTCAGCATGTAAAGCAGCCCGCTCACGATCCCGAACAGGGGATTGGAGAAAAGAAAAAGCAGATTGCGCCAGGAGAGCGATTTCGAGGTTCCTGGATCGGGGAAGCTCTGCTTCAACTTGAAATTGCCGCTGGCGAGCGTCGACACGTCCGGGCCGTGGGTCGGGTGCAGGAACGCGCCGCCGCCGCCTGCGGTGATCTTCTGCGTGCCGTCGCCGGCCTCGTGGCGCCGGTAGTGGTGCAAGTCCCCGGCCAGGAACACCGCGACTTTGCGCTTGAGGATTTTGTTCTCGAGGAACGCGAGGTTGTTCTCGTTGTAGTCCGGATCGTCCTCCCCGTAAATCTGCGCGTAGATCCAGTGAGGCTCGGCATTGCAGAGGATCACCCGGTCCTCCGGGGCCATCGCCTTGGCCACCAATTTGAAATATTCGATCTGACGGTCGTCGAGGTCCGAATCCAGTTGCACGTCGGTGCCGAGCAGCCACCAGCCGTGCGGAAGCTTTGCCGCGAAATAGCTGCGGGTTTGCTTGGCCTGCCACCCGGCGAACCATTCCCTAGTGCAGAACAGCCGCGTGAAAGCCACTAGGCTGTCGTACCAATCGTGATTGCCCGGGACAGCGTAGACCGAGGGGTTGGGTGGCTGGGTATTGCGAAGCGCGCATTCGTACGGCGCGACCAATCGTTGCTTGTATTCGGAGCGGCTCGCGACCGGGTAGACTTCGTCGCCCCCGAACACGAGGATGGCGCCGCGTTTCGTCTCGTGCCGGTTTCCCCGCTCATCCGCGAGCGTCAAATTCGGCTGCGCGAGCGCACAGGCGATGGCGTAGGTCGAGTTCCATCCGTCACCGACGTCCGCCACGTAGTCGATCCACATCGACTCGTCCGCACCGACGTTTGAGTAGTCGTCGACGCTGATCTCGGGTGCAGCCAGCGCTTCCAGGAGCCGGAAATCGCTGTGCCGGCCGAACAAGGTCGAAGCCGCAACGTCCATTCCGGTACGGATGAGCTGGAGGGGATCGTACCAGCGCACCATCGGCATCTGCTTGGGTTGGGACATCGAATTCCTCCCGCGAGAATCAAGCGTCCCCATCCTGGTCCGTCCCCCGCTTCTTGCACGGCCGGGACACGCCGCCCGGCCAGCGACGGCAACCTGGCCTGCCGGAGAGCGTATTGTCTCCGCTTCGGCCCGCCTTGCCTACCTTTCAGAACTGGGCCGAGATGGTGATCAAGGCCTCCAAGGGAATTTACCTATAGTGCTGTCAGGAATTCCGGACAACCCTGCTAGCGATGCGATCTCCGTCCGCTGCCTCGAGCGCCCGGCTTCACTCCACCTTGATTCCCGCCTCCTTGATCAGCCTCGCGTACTTCGCCGTTTCGGATTTCATGAACGCGACGAACTGCTCCGGAGTGCTGTAGACCGCCTCGACTCCCAGATCGGCGAATTTCTTCTTCACTTCCGCGTCCTGCATCGTCTTGACGAGGTCCGCGTGGAACTTCTCGGTGATGGCCTTGGGCGTTCCCGCCGGCATGAACACGCCCCACCAGTTCACCGCGACCAGCCCCGGAACCGATTCCGCGCAGGGCGGAAGCTCGGGCATGATCGGGCTGCGCTCGGCTCCGGTCACGCAAAGGGCGCGCGCTCTTCCGGCCTTGATGAATTGCATCGCCGGCAGTGAATCGGAAAAGATGTACTGGATGTGCCCGGCGACCAGATCCTGCACGCCGAGTATCCCGCCCTTGTAGGGAACTTCAGTCGCCTTCACCCCGGTGATGTTCGTGTACATCGCGCCGGCGAGATGCGAGATGCTTCCCGGCCCGCTGGTTCCATAATTGAGCTTGCCGGAGCTCGACTTGGCGTAGTCGGTGAGCTCGCGCAGAGACTTCGCTGGCACATCGGGATGCACGATCAAGATGTTGGGGCCGGTCGAAATCAGCGATATGGCGACGAAATCGCGCTGGATGTCGTACGGCACCTTGGAGAGCAGCGGGTTCACCGCGGCCGGTCCGATGTTGCCGACGACGAAGCTGTAACCGTCGGGCGCCTGCTTGGCCGCAAAATCCATTCCGATCGAGCCCGCCGCGCCCGGTTTGCTCTCGATGATGACGGTCTGCCCCCACACTTCGCCGAGCTTCTGGCCGAAGACCCGCGCCATCAGGTCCGAGCTGCCGCCCGGGGGATAGGTCACGATCAGTTTCACCGGCTTCGTTGGATAGGGCTGCGCCAGACCGCCGAAGGCAACGAGCATCGCGCAGGCGGAAAACGCGACAGCCAGTAGTTTGCGCATGATTTTCTCTCCTCTAGTTGGCCGAGCCTGCGCTGGCGCTGGTCGGCTGGCTCTTGACCTATTGGCCTTGATGTTCACGTGGTGCGCGCGAGCACGCGCCCAGGCCGCGCGCCGGTCGGCTTCCCATC
>WNGN01003364.1_pt1 | contig 11925 bp, 10 predicted proteins | sample 5400561 | NCBI WGS metagenome assembly WNGN01 (sample SAMN13153379, study PRJNA577476) | soil metagenome | isolation source: 115 cm soil or saprolite under Garry oak tree replicate 2 | place: USA:California | collected 2016-06-15
TGGCGCAGGTCGTCTTTGTTGACCAGCTGACCGGCGCGGTCCACCATGCCCCACCAGCGGCTCTCCCGCCATTGCCACCAGGCCCAGCCGATCCCGAGATCGTCCGCCTCATCGAGCGCCGCGTCAATGTAGGTCGTCGCTCCCGGCGATCAGCCCATACCGAAGCCAGGGAGGGGCGAGCGTGGCTACCCGGCGTGAAGCGTCACCTGACATCCCTTCCCCGAATCTACCTGCAGCGTGAGCCGCCCGGCGGTGGCGTCCCACTGCGAGCTCGCCAAACATGTCCCGCTGGCGACCGGCGCCGTCAGTGTGAGCGCCGACCAGCCGACGACGATGGGCTGGTCCACGTGCCCGGCGCCCACCTGGATGGTGAGGGTTCCACGGACACCGTCGCCGCGGCCGGGATGGACTCCCGCGGGTGCCGCGATGACGTAGGGACGCGCGATGTGGCGCAGCACATCCTTGTTGACGAGTTGGCCACCGCGGTCCACCATGCCCCACCAGCGGCTCTCCCGCCATTGCCACCACGCCCAGCCGATTCCGAGATCGTCGGCCTCGTCGAGGGCCGCGTCAATGTACGTGGTTGCCCCCGGCGCGCCCAGATCGTAGCCAAGCTCGCCCACCCAGAGCGGCGCCGGCACTTCGGCGGCTTCCTTGGCGCGCTGCTGAAACCGCGAACGGAGAAACGTGGGATCGCCGTTCCAGTGGGGCGGGACCAGGGAACCTTCGTAGACGTGTGTGCCGTAGACGAGGTTCGGCGCTTTGAGGTGGACGACCGCCGTGTTCATGGTCAGCAACAGGATGCCCTCGATGAAGAACAGGTGATTCGAGTCGACGCGGCCGATCGCCTCGATCGCCTCTTTGAACATTGGAAAGAGGTAGAACTTCTCGAAGATGCGGGGCGGGATCGGCAGCGGATGCGCCTCGTTGAAGATGTCGTAACCGGCCAACCCGGCATTGTCCTTGAAGCGCGCCGCGACCGCCTGCCAGGTCAGGTAGAAGTCCTTTTTCCAGTCCGACGACAGCCAGAAATAGGTGTCGGAGGTAAAGGCGGCGGGCGAGAGCGCTGGGCTCCAGGACTCGTGCAAGGGATTCCAGTTGGGAACACCGATGGTCGCCCAACCTGGTGCGCCGGAGTAGCCGAAGCGCGGGCTCCATCCAAGACGGAAATGCATGTCGAGGATCACGTAGAGGCCGTGGCGGTTCATCATGGAGACCGCCTCGGCGACGCGGTCGAGGTAAACCTGGTTGATGTGACCGCGTTCCGGCTCGAGCTGCGACCAGTCGATGCCGAGGCGGACGACGTCGACGCCGGCCTGCTGCATCAGAGTCGCATCCATCTCGTCGAGCGGCGGGGGTGGGTTGTTCGGATAGGAGACGAGCGCGGCGTCATTGAAACCGCGCAGCAATACCTTGCGCCCGGAACCGTCGACGATCTGGCCGCCGCTGGTCCGCAGCCAGCTCATCGACGATTCGCCATAGTGCGCCGGCGGGACCGCGGCCGCAAGGCTGCCCGCCGGCAGGTAGGCTACGACCGTCAGGACGACGACGATCAGCAAGAGCACGAGGCCGGCTCGCCGCAACCGTGGAAATCGTCGGCGGCTTAGCGGTGCGCGGCGCTTGACGGCTGGCCCAGGGCGGCCCCGGCGGCCGCCACCACCTCCTCAATGGTGTCGCACACCTGCGCCCCCGCCCGCTTCAACGCCAGCAGCTTCGACGCCGCGGTGCCGGTGTTGCCCGAGATGATCGCGCCCGCATGGCCCATCCGCTTTCCGGGCGGAGCGGTGCGTCCGCTGATGAAGCCGATCACCGGCTTGCCGAAGCCCCGGCCAATCACCTGTTCAGCGGCCGCTTCCTCGTCGCTGCCGCCGATCTCGCCGATCATCACCACCGCTGTTGTGGCCGGATCATCCTTGAAGAGCCGCAGGACGTCGCTGAAGGAGAGGCCGAGGATCGGATCGCCGCCGATCCCCACCGACGTGGTCTGGCCCACGCCAGCCTGGCTCAATCCCTGGATCACCTCGTAGGTGAGGGTGCCGCTGCGCGAGACGATGCCGACGGATCCCGGGGTCGTGATGTGGTTGGGGATGATGCCGACCTTCGCTTCGCCCGCCGTCGCCAATCCAGGGCAGTTCGGGCCGATCAGCCTGACCCCGACATCGACGACGAAGGCGCGCGCGCGCACCATGTCGTACAGCGGGATGCCCTCCGTGATGCAGACGATCAGCCCGATGCCGGCCGCGGCGGCTTCCATGATCGCGTCAGCCGCGAAAGGCGCCGGCACGAAGATGCCGCCGACGTCGGCGCCAGTCTCCCGCCTCGCATCGGCGACGGTGTCGAAGACGGGGATGCCAAGGTGGGTCGTGCCCCCCTTGCCCGGGCTCACACCGGCGACGACGTTGGTCCCGTAGGCCTTCATCTGCTCGGTGTGAAAGCTGCCTTCGCGCCCGGTCAGACCCTGCACGAGGACGCGGCTTTCGCGCGTCAGGAGGATGCTCATCGGGTGGAGCCGCTCGACAGCTCGACGATTCGTCGGGCGGCCGCTGTCGCGGTCGCCTCGGGCGTGATGCCCGCCTCCTGGAGCAGCCGCCGGCCCTCCTCCTCGCGCGTCCCGGTCATCCGCACCACCAGCGGCAGGGTGAGGTGGAGATCGCGCGTGGCATCGATGATGCCGTGTGCGACCTCGTCGCCACGAGTGATGCCGCCAAAGATGTTGATCAGGATGCCCTTGACCTGGGGATCGCTCGCCAGCAGCTCCAGCGCGCTGTGTACCACCTCGGCCTTCGCGCCGCCGCCGATATCGAGGAAGTTTGCGGCACGACCGCCTTCGCGTTGCACCAGGTCGAGCGTGTTCATCACCAGCCCGGCGCCGTTGCCGATCACGCCGATGAATCCATCGAGGCGCACATAGGTGAGCTTGCGCCGCTTGGCCTCGGCCTCCAGGGGATCCTCTTCGGAGTCATCGGCCCCGTGCAGATCCTTGTGGCGAAACATGGCGTTCTCGTCGATCTCGAGCTTTCCGTCGGCGGCGACCAGGCCGCCGTCGCGGGTGAGCGCCAGCGGGTTGATCTCGATGGTGAGCGCGTCATAGGTCCGGGCGAGCGCGTAGAGCTTCACCACCAGCGGCGTCAGCTGCCCCTGCAGCGGACCGAGCCCCGCTCGGAAGATGAGGTCGCGCACTTCGAACGCCAGGGGACCGCGCCACGGATCCGGATGGAGCTTGGCGATCGCTTCGGGATGGGTTTCCGCGACGTCCTCGATCTCCATGCCGCCCTGGGCGCTGAGAATCAGCACCGGCTTGCGCGCATCGCGGTCGAGGGTGAGCCCAAGGTAGAGCTCGCGCGTGATCTCCTGGGCGGTCTCGCAGAGGACCTCCTTGACGGTGTAGCCCTTGATCGTCATCCCCAGGATCTCGCCGGCGACACGTTTGGCATCGGCCGCGGTTTTAGCGAGCTTGATCCCTCCCGCCTTGCCGCGTCCCCCGACCGGGACCTGGGCCTTGACGGCGATCGGGCCCAGCGCCCCGGCGGCGAGCGCCGCCTCGTCCGGGGTGCGCGCCAGCCGGCCGTCGGGCACGGGAACCCCGGCCGCCCGAAAGCGTTCCTTCACCTCGTACTCGAGGAACTTCATAAAGGGATATTTCCGTGGCGGCGATGCGGGCGGTCGACCTGCTTCTCCTTGAGCAAGTGCAGCGAGCGGATCAGCGTCGGCCGCGTGTCCTGCGGTTCGATGACATCGTCCAGGAAGCCGCGCTCCGCCGCGACGTAGGGGTTGGCGAACTTTTCCTTGTAGTCGTCGACCAGCTGCTCGGCTTTCTTTGCCGGCTCTTTGGCCGCCGCGATCTCGCGCTTGAAGATGATGTTGACCGCGGCCTGGGGTCCCATGACCGCGATCTCCGCCGCTGGCCAGGCATAGTTGAAGTCTCCGCCGATGTGCTTCGACGACATGACGTCGTAGGCGCCGCCGTAGGCCTTGCGCGTGATGACGGTGAGCTTCGGCACGGTCGCTTCGGCAAAGGCGTAGAGCAGCTTGGCACCGTGCCGGATGATCCCGTTGTACTCCTGGGCCGTGCCGGGAAGAAACCCGGGAACGTCGACGAAGGTGACGAGCGGGATGTTGAAGGCGTCGCAGAAGCGGACGAAGCGAGCGCCCTTGACGGAGGCATTGATGTCGAGCGCCCCGGCGAGGATGCGCGGCTGGTTGCCGACGATCCCGACCACCTCGCCATCCAGCCGGGCAAAGCCGACGACGAGGTTCTGGGCGAAGTGCTCCTGGACCTCCATGAAGCTGCCCTCGTCGACCACCGCCCCGATCGCCGCCTTCATGTCGTAGGGCTGGTTCGGATTTTCCGGGATGAGTGACTGCAGCATCCGGTCGCGACGCTGCGGATCGTCAGCCGGCGTGATCGTGGGCGGTCGCTCCCGATTGCTGCCCGGCAGATAGGAGAGAAGCCGGCGCACGCTGCTGAACGCCTCGGCCTCCGACTCGTCGAGGAAATGGGCGACACCGCTGCGGATGTTGTGGACCTCGGCGCCGCCGAGCTCGTCGAAGCCGACCTGCTCACCGGTCGTCACCCGGACCACCTCCGGCCCGGTGATGAACATGTAGCCGAGGTGCTCGACCATGAAGACGAAGTCCGTGATTGCCGGCGAGTAGACGGCGCCCCCGGTACAGGGCCCGGCGATCACCGAGATCTGCGGCACGACGCCAGACGACTGGACATTCCGAAGGAAGATGTCGGCATAGCCGGCCAGGCTGACGACCCCTTCCTGGATGCGGGCGCCGCCGGAGTCGTTGATGCCCACGCAGGGCCGGCCGGCGCGGACCGCGAGGTCCATGACCTTGCAGACCTTCTCGGCGAACACCTCGCCGAGCGAGCCGCCGAAGACGCTCGCGTCGTGGGAGAAGAGGAAGACCTCGCGGCCGTCGACGGTTCCGTAGCCGGTCACCACGCCATCGCCGGCGATCTTCTTCTCCCCCATCCCGAACGCTTCGGTGCGATGGACGGCGAAGGCGTCGAGCTCGGTGAACGTCCCCGGGTCGACGAGCAGCTCGATCCGCTCGCGCGCGGTCAGCTTCCCCTTCGGGTGCTGCTTCTCATCCGGGTCGCCGCCCCGGTGCATGGCGTCGTACTTGCGCTTGCGCAGGATGTTGATCTGGCGTTCCGAGGGTGAGGGCGTAGCGTCCTTGGGGGCCCGGGTTGCCATGACCTAGCTGCGCGACCCCGGCCGGTACTCACCGAACACGTCGCGCAACACGCCGCACACCTCTCCTATGGTGGCATAGGCCCGCAGCGCCTCCCGCATCGGCGGCAGCAAATTCGCCGTACCCTCGGCCGCCTGGCGCACGCCCTGGAGAGACGCCTCGACCCGCCCAGCATCGCGCTCCGCCCGCAGGCGCTTGAGGGCCTCGACCTGCTCGCGCTCGTGGTGCGGGCTGATCTTCACGATCTCGACGACTTCGTCGTCGCCCTGGAAGCGGTTGACCCCGACCACGACGCGACGCCCCGTCTCCACCGCCTGCTGGAAGCGATAGGCGCTCTCCTGGATGGCATCCTGGGTGAAGCCGGTCTCGATCGCCGCGATGGCACCGCCGCGCCGGTCGACCTCGGCGATCAGCGCGCTCGCCCCGGCATCCAACTGGCTGGTGAGGGCTTCGACCAGGTAGCTGCCACCCATCGGGTCGGCGACGCTGGCGACGTTGGTCTCGTTGGCGATGATCTGCTGCGTTCGCACGGAGAGCGTCGCCGCCATCTCGGAGGGGAGTCCGAGCGCCTCGTCGAAGGAGTTGGCGTGCAGGCTCTGCGTTCCACCCAGCACCGCGCTCAGCGCCTGGAGGGCGACCCGCACGATGTTGTTGTGGGGCTGCTGCGCCGTCAGCGTGCTGCCCCCGGTCTGGGTGTGGAAGCGGAGCGTCTGCGCCCGCGGGTCGCTGACCCCGTACCGCTCCTTGATCAGGCGCGCCCAGAGCTGCCGGGCGGCGCGGAACTTCGCCACCTCTTCGAAAAAGTCCGAGAAGACGGCAAAGAAGAAGGAGATGCGCGGGGCGAAGTCCGCGACCGCGAGCCCCGCGGCCCGGGCGGCGTCGACATAGGCGACGGCGTGCGCCATGGTGAATCCCAGCTCCTGCACCGCCGTGGCGCCGGCCTCCCGCAGGTGGTAGCCGGAGATCGAGATCGTGTTCCAGTTCGGTAGCCGGTCCTTGCAATAGGCGAAGAGGTCGGTGGCGAGCCGCATCGACGGGCGGGGCGGAAAGACGTAGGTGCCCCGCGCCGCGTACTCCTTGAGGATGTCGTTCTGCACCGTGCCGTTCAGCCGGCTGCCCGCCACCCCCTGCTGCTCGGCCACGAGCTCGTAGAGCAGGAGCAGGATCGCGGCCGGGGCGTTGATCGTCATCGAGGTGCTGACCTGGTCCAGCGGAATTCCGGCGAGCAGCGTCTCCATGTCTTTGAGCGAGGAGATCGACACGCCGACCTTGCCGACCTCGCCCCTCGCCATCGCGGCATCGGCGTCGTGCCCGATCTGGGTCGGCAGGTCGAAGGCGACCGAGAGCCCGGTCTGGCCTCGCTCCAGCAAGTAGCGGAAGCGGCGATTGGTTTCGGCCGCGCTGCCGAACCCGGCATACTGGCGGATCGTCCAGGGGCGACGGCGATACATCTCGGGGTAAATGCCGCGGGTGAAGGGGTACTCGCCCGGCGGTGGTGCCTCCGCCCCGGCGTCGGCCGCCCGGTAGACGGGCTTGAGCGGCAGACCGCTGTCGGTGGCGGGCTCGGACGGATGGTCGGCGGCGGGCTTAGGCGCCGGAGTGGCCATCCGCTTCCACGAACTCAGTCAGTACGCCGCAGAGGCTCTTGGGGTGGACAAATCCGATCCGGGTCCCGTGCGCGCCCGGCCGAGCCACTTCGTCGAGCAGCTGCGCGCCGGCGGCGCCCGCCTTCTCGAGGGAAGCCCGGACATCATCGGTGGCATAGGCGACGTGGTGCACCGCTTCGCCGCGATCCTGGAGGAACTTTTCCACACGCGAGTCCGGATCGATCGGCATGATCAACTCGATCCGGCTCTCCCCGATCGGGATCATCGCAATCTCGATACCTTCACGCTCGAGGCGCTCCCGTCCTGTCGACCGCAATCCCAGCCGCCGCTCGTAGATCCGAATCGCCTCATCGAGATCGCGGACGGCGATCCCGACATGGTCGATCCGGCTCAGCATGGCGTTGATTCTAAGCCGCGTCATTTCCCATACGACTTGACAAGGTATGGACCCTTTGTAGTAGGGTTGACCACGGCTAGTTACGTAACGGTACGACCCCCTCTCTTTACTCGGCGTCCTCTACGGCCAGCGGTAGACGGCGCATCTGATCCAACTGAGGGAAGGAGGTTGGACCGTGAATCGCACCGTTGGTGCGACCCTGCGTCTGACGGTCGGGGGAGGAGCGATCTTCGCGTTCGGCTTCGGTGCACTCGCGTCGGTGCCGCAACCCCCGATCACGGCGGCAGCCGCTGCCGCCGTCGTCCCGCCCTCCAGTCCGATCGAGCATATGGACGAGCCCATACCGCACCAGGCGCGCGTCGCCGTCATGATCTACGTCCTGGCGACGCCGGAACCAACCCCAACCGTCGCCCCAGCGCAGCCACTGGTCGGGCGACCCATGGTGCGAACGGCGACACGCGTTCCCTCAACAGCGGCGGGTCCCGCGTCGGGGGCCAACGGATTCAGCTATGGCTACTGCACCTGGTGGGTGGCGCACAAGCGCTACATCCCATGGCGGGGGAACGCCGCGCAATGGTGGTGGAACGCCCGGCCATTCGGCTTCGCCGAGGGAGCCACGCCCCGAGCGGGCGCCGTCATGGTGATGGGCATCAGCGCCACGTCGTCGCAGGGGCACGTCGCCTACGTCGAGTCGGTCAATCCGGACGGCTCTTTCGTGGTGTCAGAGATGAACTGGTGGGGCGTGACGGGTGGCGGCTGGAACCAGGTCGACTACCGGACGGTGACCTCGCTGCGCGGCATCCTGGGCTTCATCTACTGAGCCTTCGCGGGCGGTAGGCTGGCCACGAGCTTTTCGAGCTCGAGGTCCTGCGCCAGGAGGTGGTCCTGGATCTGGAGCGCCGTATGCAGCACGGCGTCGGCGTCCTCGTAGGTCGCCTCGGCTCGCTTATCGCTGGCAGCAGCGAGCACGTTCTGGCCGACGATGATGATGCTGAGCAGGACGAGCTGCAGGAAGGTCTGGCTGATCCACGAGACGATGAGGACTGGGTTACCCGACGCGATCGCCGCGGGAAGCGAGACGATCGCCAGAGCTGCGAAGGCGTAGGCACACCACATCGTGCCGACGCCGTTGGTCACCTTGACGGCGAGCCAGGTGTTGAAGCGGGCGATCGGGCTATCCTTCTTCATGACGTCGCGGACTTTGACGGGGCCTTGCCGTTTGCGTTGTTCGATCCGGGGATGCAGGGTGGGCGAATAGATTTTTGGCATGGTCGTAATCTAGCCGCTTCGCTTTAGCAACCCCAACCTTTTGGCCCGGATCTCCGCCCGCCGGAAAAAGTAGACCGACGCAGGCACCAGGATCACGCCCATCAACAGTAGGATGCCGATGTCGGGTAGGGCGCCCGCCAGGGAGAGCCCATGGAGCAGTGACTCGCGGATCCCGTCCAGTGTGTAGGTCAGCGGCGAGAGGATGCCGGCCAGGTGGAGCGGCCCGGGCAGCACGGTGATCGGGTAGTAGACCCCCGAGATAAGCAGCAGCACGCCCTGGACCGCGAACGCCATCTGCTCACCCTTCTCCGGCGACAGGAGCGGCAGGATCGAGGTGAAGATGCCGAGTCCGAGCAGTGGGAGCGTCGCGGCCGCGAAGATCGCCAGCGCCGTCAGCCAGTTGGCGTGCGACAAATCGATCCTGAAAAGCAGGACCACGCCGATGCCGATGATCGCTGTGCGCGCCATCCCATAGAGCAATGAGGCGGCCGACACGCCCAGGAGGTGGGTGAGCCGCTTGATGGGCGCCATAAAGGTGTACTCGATCGTCCCCTCCCAACGCTCCCAGGTGATGGCGAAGGCGATTTCGAAGAACACCAGCGACAGATAGGTCCAGAGCAGCGCCCCCACGAGCAGGTAAAGCTGCGTCTGGTGCAGGTTTGCCTGTCCCTGCTCGAGCCCGAGCGTCGATAGGCCGGCCGCGAGGTAGCCGATGCTCAGCACGCTGACCAGGTTGTAGAGCAGCCAGACCGCCTCCCATGCCCAGTAGCGCCGGTAGAGGTTCTTCTGCCTTTCGATGAAACCAACGAAGGCATTCAGCTCCCAGCGAAGGGTATTTCCGGTCATTCGTCTTTTTCCTCTTCGTCTTCCTCGAGCCGCTTCCCGGTCAGCGCCATGAAGGCGTCTTCCAGGCTGCCGTCGGTCTTGCCGGCATGCATGCGGATCAGCTCGGCGGGCGTGCCGTCCGCCAGCACCCGGCCCTGGTCGATCACGACGACGCGGTCGCACAGGACCTCCGCCTCCTGCAGATCGTGGGTACAGAGCAGTACGGTGGCCGCGCGGTCCCGCCGGATCGACCGCACCAGCTCCTGGACCTCGCGCTTGGAGCGCGGATCCAGGCCGGTGGTCGGCTCGTCCATCAGCAGCAGCGAGGGTGATGTCAGGAAACTGCGGGCGATCGCGACTTTCTGCTGCTGGCCACGCGACAGCTGCTTCATCGGCTTGTCGAGCGTGTCGAGTGGCAGGCCGAGCCTCTCCAGCATCGCCTCGACCCGATCCCGCGTGCCGTCGCCGCCGCTGCCATAGAGCCGCGCGGCGTAGAGCATGTTTTCCCAGGGGCTCATCTCTTTGAAGAACGAGGCCTCCACGGAGACGCGGTTGATGTGGCGGCGCACGGCGTCAGCCTGCGACACCACGTCGTAGCCGAAGACTGACGCGCTGCCCTCATCGGGTGTGAGCAAGGTCGCCAGGATGCGGATCAGCGTCGACTTGCCGCTGCCGTTGGCCCCCAGGATGCCGGTGATCCGACCGGTCTCGACGTGCAATGACACCTGGTCGAGCGCCAGCTTCGGCTTTTTCACTTTCCGCCAGGGCATCAGCCGATTCGGGCGGCCAGCCTCGCCAAAGCGCTTCGAGATGCTCTCCACCTCGACGACCGCGGTATTCAATTCGCTCTTGTGGATCGCCATGATCTCAACTCCTCGATGAATTGCGCCGAACAACAAAAAACCGTGGGCCTGAGGGCCACACGGTCGAAAGCGCTCGAGTCGGGGTCTAAGTTACTTGGCTTTCAATGCTGTGAGGCCCGTGGGCAGGCTCCGCCCCTGAAGGTCGCGGGCGTGCCTGTGAGAAAGCGGTGCCTCATTGCCCTCGTACAGTACGCCATCACCGCGATGAAAGTCAACGATTTCACGGCTCGACGACGTTGAAGAACACGTCGCCAGCGCTCCCGTCACGCCAGGCGTGGACCCGCCAGCAGCCCGCCGAGGGGAAAATAAATCCAGTCCCCCACTCGTCCGTGTTCGGAACGTACCAGGTCGAGCCACCATGGGGCTCCGGTCCAAAGGTCAGCTGAGCACTCGTGCCGTCCGTCTTTTCGGCGCCGATATTGAAGGTTCCGTGGCCACCCATTCGCCAGACGATTTTGGTCTCGGACCTCGCTTTGATCGGCACCGGGGCAAAGACGAGCGCCCAGAGCCGTGAGCCCTTCACCTCGGCGAGCGGTGTCTGCGCTGGTAGAGCGGCGCAGGCTGAGGCGAGGGGAGCGGAAAACCCCGCGTCTGTCGGCGGGGCGGTGGGCGTAGGCGTCTGCGAGCCCGTGGACGTCTGCTGGGCGCACGCGACGGTTACCAGGCCAACGACCAAAGAAGTCGAGTCCGTCCATGGCGTCGGCCAGGTACTGGGCGAGGTCCTGCACCTGAAGCTGCGCCTCGGCGCCCTTGGCGGAGATGCCGTCGCGGAACATCGTCAGGCAGAAGGGACAGGCGGTCGCCACCCGCGGCGCCTGGGTCCGCAGCGTCTGCTCGACGCGGTTGTGGTTGATGCGCGTCCCGATCTTCTCCTCCATCCACATCCGGCCGCCGCCCGCCCCGCAGCAGAAGCCACGCTTGTGATGGCGCTCGATCTCGACGAGCTGCGTACCCGGGATGGCCTCGACGACCGCACGGGGTGGGTCATAGATGTCGTTCCAGCGGCCGAGGTAGCAGGAATCGTGGTACGTGAATTTTCCTTCGATCGCCTTGCTCGGCTTCAGCTTGCCCTCCTTGATCAGGCGGGCCAGCAGCTGGGTGTGATGGACCACCTCGAAGGTGCCGCCGAACTGGGGGAACTCGTTCTTGATGGTGTTGAAGCAGTGCGGGCAGGTGGCGATCACCTTCCGGACCCTGGCGGCGTTCATCGCCTCGATGTTGGCCTGGGCCTGGGTCTGGTAGAGGTACTCGTTGCCGATGCGCCGCGCCGGGTCGCCGTTGCACGTCTCTGACCGGCCGAGGATCGCAAAGTCGATGCCGGCCTTTTGCAGTAAGCCGACGAAGGCGCGCGCCACCGCCCGATTCGCCTCGTCATAAGACGCGGCGCAGCCGACGAAGTAGAGATACTCCGCGTCGGGCTTCTCCTCGATGGTTTTGACACCGAGGCCCTGCGCCCAGTCGATGCGCTGCGCTCGAGGCAGGCCGTAGGGGTTTCCCTGGGTCTCGATGCTGCGCAGTGCGCCCTGCGCCTCCTTGGGGAATTTGCTCTCCTCCAGCACCAGGCTGCGGCGCATATCGATGATCTTGGGCACGTGCTCGATCAGGACGGGGCATTCCTGTTGGCAGGCGCCACAAGCGACGCACGACCAGATCTCGTCCTCTTTGATCGCCTCGCCGATCAGCTTCTGCGACTGTTGCGGCGCGCGCCGCTGCTCGGGTGGCGCGTCGCGGACGGTCTTGAAGAGGTTCTCGCGGGCGT
>WNGN01002714.1_pt1 | contig 11912 bp, 13 predicted proteins | sample 5400561 | NCBI WGS metagenome assembly WNGN01 (sample SAMN13153379, study PRJNA577476) | soil metagenome | isolation source: 115 cm soil or saprolite under Garry oak tree replicate 2 | place: USA:California | collected 2016-06-15
TTCATTCCAGCAAGCAACGCGTGAAACTCACCGGATCTCCCCTCAAGACAGAGTTCCTGAGGAAGAAGCTGAAGCTTGTCAGGGACACCATGGAGGCGCAAGGGGTCGACATGTGGATTACGTTCACACGAGAAGGCAACGAGGACCCGTTAGTGCAGGATCTCCGATTCAGCGACCTGACCTGGCGTTCAGCCGCCATCATCGAACAGACCGGGACGAAGACTGCAATTGTCGGAAGTCTCGAAGAAGAGACTGTCAGGCAGCAGAAATTCTATGACGAAATAATTGGGTATGGTAGCGAGGGCGCGGCACCCAAGCTGAACGAGTTTGTTAGGAGGAGGAAGCCGAAGAAGATTGCTGTCAACACTAGCTATGATGAGGGTGCGGCTGATGGGCTCTCGTCGGGTATGGAGAGATACCTGAAAGCTGCTTTGAAAGATTATTCGAAGCGGCTGGTTTCTGGAGAGGACCTCGCCATTGCGCTACGAGCGAGATTGATCCCCGCTGAAGTCGAGCTTGTGAAGAAGTCGATTGCTGAGTGCGAAAAGGTCTACGATGCGGTTGAGGCAGCGATCAAGCCGGGCAAGAGGGACAAGGATGTCCACCTGTTTGCGCACAAGCTTCTGACTGAGAGAAAACTGGATTCTGCATGGGCTTATGATCGATGCCCCTCCGTGGTGGTCGGCAACTCTCCCATGGCCCACGTGGGGTACTACGGTACAAGGATCAAGGACGGCGACTTTGTCAAGCTGGACTTTGGCGTCAAATATGACGGGTATTGTAGTGACATTCAGAGAAACTATTTCGTCGGCTCTGGACGAGTGCCAAAGGGAGTGCAGCAGATGTTCAAGACTGCTCGTGCTGCGAATGATGCCGCTCTCGCCGCTTTGAAGCCCGGGGTCCCGGGTTACAAGGTCGACCAGGCAGGGAGAAGCATAATCGTCAAGAGACGCTATCCAGAATACAAACACGCACTGGGCCACGTGCTCGGAAGGAGCACTCACGAGATCGGTCCTCTCCTAGGTCCCAGATGGCCAAACAGGTATGGTAAGCAGGGAGAGAAGCAAGTTCAGCGGGACATGGTCTTCACAATCGAGCCCTCGGTGACCAGCAAGTTCGGTTCATGCAACTTAGAGCAGGATGTTCTTGTGACATCTAACGGGTACCAGGAACTGTCAAAGCCGCAAGATGAGATAATCCAACTAGGATGATCTCGCTCTAGCCTGGCGACACTCGCGGGACGACGAGGCTTATTAGCTCCAGCCTTCTTACTGATAATGCAAGAGCCATGGGACATGTTTACGCGAGCGTGAAGTTCGCGAATCCTAGAGATATCGAAGAAGGCAGACGCGAGAAAATGGTGGAAGAGAGAGCTTTGGTTGAAACAGGCGCGACTTTTACAACCGTTCCCCGGAGCTTGGCCAAGAAACTCGCACTTCCCATAATGGGTAAGGTCAAGGTCAGGACGGCGAGTGGAGAGGAAGCCCTCGACCAGTCGTATGCCTACACGAAGGCGAGTGGCAAGTCTACCGTGGCACCCATGCTGGTCAGCGACAAGATGGACAAGACGCTCCTAGGCATGTTTATTCTGGAAGCGTTGGGTCTTACGGTAGACATTTCGACGGGAACGCTGAAAGAAGCCGAGATACTGCTGCTCTAGCGCCGTATGACAGAGTCGACGGGTTTCTCGACGAGACCGTCAACTTGCAGTTTCCAGCCAGTAACATCGAACGGGTACCAGGAACTCTCGAAGCCTCAGGATGAGATAATCCAACTCGGATGATCGAGAAGCGAAGAACACTCAACCAGTAGATCCTACAAAACAATCCCTTTGAGGGGCTCATCAGCCACCGGATGCAGACTAGCTGTAACGAGAAGCCACCTTAGACCCGCCGACGGGTCTTCGATTGGTCGTAGGCGAGGAATCCGTGCATCGACGCGCGGCCTATTTTTCTGGTAGAATCTCGTGTTGGATGAGGGAGAGCGAGGAAGTTACGAGACCGACAATCTTTTCGATCGCCATCTTCGGCCTGAGCCGGGCAAATCCGATTTTCTCTAGCTCTCTATGATATTCGCGAGATTTGGGGTGTGCCGCAGACATCGATCTTAACGCCTGTAAGACGCGCAACGGCTCAACAGCCCGCTTTGCATTGCTCGGTTCCATCTTCACAATTTCTATCAAGAAAGCGTCTAGGAATCTCGTATGGGTACCTTCGGCTGGGATGGGAGGCTTCCAGAGTACTCGTACTTCAAGCTCGCGCTTGTCTATAGAATCCACTAGGTATTTCGCGAGATAGACAAGTTGCTCGTCAACTTCTTTCTGTTCACGGGTCGTGGGGAGATGAATCGATTTTTTCACGTACGAATCTTCCTCTGCCAGCTCGCGAAACAAGCGAAAGCCAAATCTCCTTTCGAACTTTTCATTCGTTTGCTCTCGAGCTCGATGAAGCAAATCTATCGGGTCTTTAGACTCAGCGAACTCGGCAAATAATTGTCTCCTAGTGAACGCCTCTTCGAGCCCACCGGACGGCTGGACGTTATACAATCTCCAGTGCTGTTGCTCCTCGTAAGGTATCCGACCCAGATCTCCCAGCCAGACATGGATTAATCCCTCATCGTTTACTCCAAAAGGAATGTCCCAGAGGTCCAGGCAGGATACGCCTCCGGACCCTACAGTATAGATTCTCGGCTTGTCGTAGTATCTTTGCAGCACTTAGCGCTTGAAGAAAATTGGAGTGAGAAAGCGTGGCGCACCACGGTCAACGAAATTGTTGCTTAGGGTGTCTTCGTTGCAAGTCGATTCGACTAACTCCCCGGTGTGTTTCTTACCTAGAATGAAGGTTGCGTATTCTTTAGACGCCGTCCCCGTAAACATACGATACTCTTCATGGCTAGGGTCTTTGAATGGGAGGATAACGTCCTTACCCAGCAGTCGTGAGAATGTTCCGTTGCCATTCAATGTCCCGATGTGGATTTCATAATTTCTGTCGTCATTTTTGATTCTGATATTGTCAGACTCTTTGCCTATGGCGGCTTGGACGGATTGTTTCACAAATCTTCGATGATCGTGAAATCGAACAAGGACCATGCGGCGGGCAGCCAGATATTCCTTCAAATAGTCTGGCTTCACCAGAACGGTAAGGGGGCCTTGCCATTTGACTACATCTTCTTCCTTTAGCGGATCAGAAAGGGTTTCTTGATCTAGGTCGTAATGGAGGTTGTGATAGAGAATGAAATCCTGAGTAATGTCCAACCTGCTGTCGAAGACCTCATGAAAATCTCTGTAGATCGTGAACGCCTCAAAGGTAACGCCGTTAAACGAATCACGGTCTCCTCGGTCAAGAACGACATCCTTTCCGACTTTGTGAAAGTGAGGTTTCCCCAGATCAGTTGATACGTCCCAATCAAAACTCGTGAGGATGCTCCCAAGGGTTCCCTTGATATCCCGTGTCAGCGCGCTGAACGTCGCTTTCATTTCGGACCCCCCAGGCTTATCCCATTGGCCAACCACAATCCAATCTGCTTTCAGATGCTCCTTCAACGAAACCCAGTCTTCGAAGCTAAGGAAGCCGCTGTCCACGATTTTCCCAGCGTTCAAGCTGGACCTGCGAACTATTAAGAGTGAAATGCATACCTCCGCCCCGGAAGACGCCTAAGTCTAGACTTACACGACGCCCACTGATCATACAGTTTCGTTCTCATGTCTGAGCAATAACCGAACGATGGCTCAATAGCAAAGATGTCGGGTCAGCGGAGCGACTGGCGCAAACGGCTACACGCTAACCCCTCACGAATGGAACAGGAGCTCGCATTCAAACTCCAAGACGATAGGATTCAGTATCAAACGCAGGTCGAAATTCCAGTAACCACAGCGGACTTCTACTTCCCGCTAGAGTCTAGACCGTTAGTGGTGTTCGTTGACGGCAGGGTCCACCTGGGAACGTCTCAATCCGTCAAGGATGAGGAGCTGCGGTCATTGTTGCGGCAGAGAGGATACAGGGTCCTAGAACTGTATTACAACAGCTACTCAGATAGACAGAGAGATCAGCTCTATGACGAAATTCTGAGCAACCTCAGAATACCCTAGTCAGCTACCTATCTGCATGGTTTGATTCGGCTATGCAAAGATGGGACTAGGACGTTCCATTTCTGCCGACCGCATTGGGAGAACCGGAGACGAGTAGATAACGGGATTGTTATCCTCCTCTCGATCTCCCTTCGCTCCCCTGTGAGCCAGAGCTATCTTTCTGCTTCGATGCATTTCCAATTGCACGAGATCCGAAGAGTAAGTTCCAGACTTCCTCGATTGAAGCATGTCAATTATCGCACAGACGTAGTCTCGATTCGTGCGCCTTGTGAAACCGAAAGGTTTGAGAAGGGTTTCGATCTTTCCGGCCATATTGGGAGTATCAACGCTCCATTTCTTTGACTCACAAACGCTGAGGAGATAATCGAGGTTCTCCATTCGGGAATTTCTATTCAATAGGAACGGGAAACACTAGACTATCAAGCCAGAATTTAGCGCTTTCTATGATTTCATTGATATGAAAGATTCCGCGTTCGAGCTTGACTCTGTTCTTCACCCTTCAGCGAACTCACGGGTCTACGCTCAGCCATCTCAACAATAACCTTCTCCACCTTCATATGATGAATACGACGATGAACCGTCAACAACGTAAGACAATCCACACAGACATGAACAGTACGATGATCAGCCTCCAACTCAACAATCTCGGCGTCAGGTCTAACTTCAAATCTAAAGTTACAAGTTATGGCCAAACTAGACTCATCCCATTTCCTGAAAGCCTCTCCACTCGCCCTTAAGCATTGACGACCTCTTCCATTCAGAAGACCTCCTAAGACCCAGAAGGAATCGGGATAGCTTGGCCTTGCATTCAGGTTTTTATGCTAAGCGTTCCGACCCCGAATCACGATTGACCGATAAGAAAGCCATCATCGAAGTCATACTTCACTCTTCTCAGTCTCAATCAAAATTCAATCAGACAATAAAGCGGCTGAAAACAGAGTTTCGAGGCACTCGAATCAATACAGTAATCAAGACGCGGAAACTCGTCCCAATCGACGTTATTGTAGAGCTTGTGGTTCAAGTTAGCGCGTTGTTGTTGTATGACGTGGTGAAAAAACTGACTACTGATTTTTCAAACCACAAAATACCCCAAAGACTGGATTTTGAAACGAGATATAACCTCGCACAATCCTACATGTTGAGAAACGGAATTCGCCAATTCAAACTCAAAAAAAAGACTGATCATGGAGATGCGAGCTCCTTCACGTTCGTGGACAAGAAGAAAAACAACTACTCACTGAAAGTTGGATCGGATGGATCAGTCAGTTTCAAGACCTCGAGTCAAAAACAATGAGCGTTCTTTCGGACAAGCGAATTGTAAAACTCATAGATTCCCAAGAGCTGATAATGCACCCCTTGTTGGATAGAGGCCAGATCAAGGGTGCCAAAGTGGATTTACGGCTCGATAACATCTTGACCGTGATCAAGAGGATAGACGTAGAATCCTATGATGCGAAGAAATTAGACGAAACAGGACAGAAGCCGGTAGACTATCTGGAACGCCACGTGATATCTTGCGAAAAAGGATTTGTTCTACACCCAGGAGAATTTGCTTTGGCACTCACGTTCGAATCAGTGAAAATTCCGAGGAATGTGATCGGACTTTTGGACGGTCGCAGTTCTCTCGGAAGACTCGGAGTCATGGTTCATGTTACATCCGGCTCTGTTGACCCAGGGTTCAGCGGGCCTTTGGTTCTTGAGCTCGCAAACCTCGGGAGGATTCCAGTAAAATTGTTCCCTCTCATGCGTATTGCGTCTATAAAGTTCCTAACCATTACAGGTCTTGTAAAAAGCACCTACTCGGACCAAGACAAGTATCGTGGCATCAAGAATCTTGTTCATCCTCTTTCTCGATTACATGAAGATGCGGACTTTCATAAGATCACTCAACTAGGAAAACTTGTCTAGAAAGACTTCATTGAACGGTTCCCTTTGGGGGTATGCTATTCCAAACATTCGACAAGAACCATTTCTTTATTGATTCCGCCACATACTCAAACTCAGGGTCCGAGTCGGTGACAACAAGTCCATTGAAAAGAATCCTTGGTTCGACCGCAACGGGTATCCCGAGCCTTGTGTATGTCTGAATCCGTTCGAAGTCTCTCCCTACGTTAGCCTTACTCTTTGTGATAAGTTCCTCGAAGGTGTCTTGCCTCTTGCGATGGTGGAAGTCAATCGCCGCTTGACGATGTTTCTGATAGAATTCGCGCACTTGCTTCTGAATCTCTGGTTTCTCATGCCGGTAAGGTGTCCAGATGTCATTCACAAATCGATGAGCTTTTTGAATCACATTCTGCACTGGTCGAGCAAAACCATTCTTTTTCTTCGCGAGATCTTCCAGAAGACTCAAGAGGCCAGCGAGTCTCGCTGCTTCGGGCGGATGCGATATTCCTCCACCCCCTGGATAACGCTCATGATATAACGCGAGTGATAGGGCATATGCTGGACCGAAGAATATTGCTGCGTAAAGATCGACAACGACCTCACGAATCCATTCCGGATTGGAGGGGAGGTTGAGTGCCCTCGATACACCTTCACGCTCATGTACATCGTGGAAGACCTCATGGAGCAATAATGGCCATGTTAAAGGAGAATCGTAGGTTATGTTTTCATAGTAGATTTTCGTGTAGTCTTTTTTCTTGATCAATTTGCGTAGTTTTCCTGCATTTGCTCCGAGATTAAGTGGGCGTTCAGACCCTTTCAACTCCTTCTCAACTTCCCCACTTACAGTGTCCAATTCGAATCCTTCTCCCGATGCGATGACAAAACGATTCTCGTAACCAAACGTTTTGTAGAAATCTTGCACTATGAAGTAGACCTCCGTTGGAATCCTTGCTTTCGAAACTTCAAAGAAACTGTTTTCGACTCCGGTTCCAAGACTCGAAAGCAATAGGTTGGTGTGACGGCTGGCTCTCTTTATCTTGATTTTCTGAAAAGCGATTCGGTATTCGTCGCAGAGATCCATCCAAATGAGATAGAGATCTCTGACGTCCTGAATTCGCTTTTTGATTCTGGGGTAGGCCTTCTGTTGATCCGTCAGCTCGTATTCTCTTATGTGATCGCGTATCCTTTGATACGTGGCTTCAGTCGGTTCGAAAGTTCGCGTGGGCATTAATCAAGAGAGTTCGGCTTCGAGATACTGCTTGTTCTTTCGTATAACTTATCTAGAAGACTCTCCAACTGGTCGTACGCCTCTTCGATCTGCGTCTTATTCGAAGATTGGGTTAGTTTTCGTACGGAATCTGCTATAGAGAGTAGTTGCTCTCTCATTTTAGGATCATAAACCCTGATTGTGTCCTCGACCTCTGGCAGAAGTCTCGGAGATTGACTTAGGTCTCGTGTTCGGGCTCTTACCGGTCCCGATTCGACGAGCGACAGAAACGAATTCAGGAAAGGCTTCGACTCGTTTCGCTCGCCCTGAAGCAGCTTATCGAGTCCAATTAGACCATACGTGACCCGGCCGATTAGGTTACGAACATAATGGATACTATGCCCGTATTCAACACTAGTTGAGACTGACATGATGCCTCACTCAAGGTTTACTTTCGCTTTAATATGGGGTTGAAGCAAAACATAAATGTTAAGCATAAGCAACACTCATTTCCCGTTATCAGAGACAATTGATTTCGATGGTTGACATCAGACGTAACCCAAACGACACGGCGTTGCCGTACAAGGAGATAAGAGGACTCGCTCCCCGGGAAAGGGACACCTACATCGAGAATGTAATTCTTCGCCTTCTTGAAAACAGCCCGAAGGGAGTGACCGTTTCTGACGTAGCCACTTACACGAGATATTCGAGACCAACTGTTTCAAAACACCTTGATGTGCTAGTAGCAACCGGCGAAGCATATAGGGTTGAGAGGGGAAATCTGTCAATATTCTACAAGAATGGAAAGATTCTTGATGAGGTCGACTCAAACAGCGTCTCAACCCCAGAGAAGACCTACACCTTCTATCTTCTGGAAAATGAAGATGGAAGATTCCTGTATATTCAAGAGAAGGAACTCGACGAACATATGTCGTCCAGAGTTAAGGGCGGGATTACTATTAATCTGAAAGACATACCCGAGGTAATTAGTAAGATTCAGGGACTCAGCGACCAAAAACCATGAGTTCGGACAGAGAGTTCCTAGTAACTGAACTAGATAGGGATAGGACCTCTCGCGTTACCAAGTTACGGTTCGGACAAAAGACAATCACAACACCTACGTTTGCGCCACTAATTCACACGGCTTCCGACCTTGACGCAATGATGCAAATTCATTCTATTCGCGAAGATAGTCACATTGGGGGTTTCATTGTCAGACTCTTCGATGCGGAAGACGTACTTCCGGTAAGTGATAAGTTTCTACAAATGGACATGATGGGTCGTCTAGCGACCGACCGTGTTTCATTGTTTCTCGAAGAAGTTGTATTCACCCTAGATCCCGGGCTGGAGTACTTGTACTATGACTCCAAGATGTTGCGTTTTCTAGGTCCTTACGACTCCAAAGCGTCACGATATCTGGGCAATGCTGCCGTCCCCGAAGCCATCTCTGACTACGTCAAATCGCTATTGGCTCTCAAGACAGAATCAGGAAGTAAGGAATACAGCAAAGCGAAGGCGAAAATCCATAGAAATTTCTGGGAAGGAATCGCCAACGATCCCCTTCAAAGAAACAAACTCGTCCGCAGAATCTTCCAATACGCGACACGACTTCGCGCCGACTATCTCATTCCGCCGGTCCCGCTTATCCTCGACGATGGACTATTCGACGTAGCAGTTAAGATGAATGATGTGAGCAGGGAGCTAGCCTTAGCACTGGGAAGGAAAGAGTGTGCAAACTATTTTCTGCTAACCGCAAAGGCACTTCAGGACCCTGGACTAATTCGAAGGATCAAAGAATACATTATCGATAGCCCCAGCCGGCTGTCGATTTTCAAGTTCAAGTATCTGGACCTCACTCCCCCGGAGCGCGTCGAAGAAAGAGAGAGCTACAAAGACCTCCTCCTCGACCTTGCATATTTTTCAAAGACTTTCAAGAACAGATGTTTTGCCGTGTTAGAGAATTACTATCAGTCCTTTCCCTCGGCTGTCATAGGTTTCGACGTAGTGTCTGGTTCAATAACCGGGTTCGACGGAGATGGAGGGAGAGCAGAGACCCCCAAGTTTGGGAAATGGATCGACCCGAGGCTGATGGTTCCTCTTGAGTTCAAGGGAGTACAAAGAATATTTCGAAATAACGGAGGACGACTTCCATGTCATCACAGTTTTTGCAGAACGGTTACGAATATTGAGAGAATTTCTCAACCGAGGTGGAATTACCTTAGGAGACAACATTGTACAATGTATTACGGAGATCTAATGACTCAGATTGCTCGCGCAGTTAAGAAGCGTAATGTAGAGTTTGCTAGGAATAAACTCTCTTCGTCTCAATTGTCCACGCTTAAGAGCCTAATTCCCACCCCTGCGCAACTTCAGTAGTTCGTATCTGCAAAGACTTCTTGCAGTTGCGCCAACTTGTAAGTTGGTAAGTGAAAGGCCCCTTAAAGTTGGTACGTGAAGGCCATTCGATCAACTGATTATCTGTGGTTCTCTGTTACCATTTACAGTTACCAGATCCATTACCAGTCGAGAAATGTCAATTGCAGTTGAGGTCTCGCGACGCAAAACACGTGTTTGGAAGTTCTCTGGAAGGAGTGTTGTAGATTTCGGTCTATGTCCCTTGATTGCAGATGTTCCTCGTCATCAACCTGATATTCCCTAAGAAACGCCTTGGGAACGGCTGAGGCTCCATGACGATGTTAAGGTCAGCGGGAGATTCGGGTCGGTGATACGGACGGGTTGAGTGGTCTGTGCTAAAATCCGTTCAGCAGAAGACCCTTTAGAAAATTAGGGTATGTTGACTAGTCTCGCGACGCAGAACTGTCTTTCCTATTTCCGGTTCTAGGCTAACAAGCTTGCAGGGGTGGCTCTGTTCCATTCTATTCTCAGAGCAGTTTACAGGAAGGTGGTCCGCTCAGGCCTCCACGGACAGGTCGCCGTGCTTGGGCTTCCCGGCCTGCTCGTACGCCAAGTGAACTGCGCCTTTGGGGAACGCCTGAGAGCTAGTAAGGCGCAGACCCGCTGGCAGTGTCCCTTCGCCGAAGAGTCTCTTGCCGGTGCCGAGAAGTAGCGGGTAGACCCATAGGTTGAGCCGGTCGACCAGGTCGTGCCGCAGCAGCGTCTGGACGAGGTCCCCGCTTCCGATCACGTGAACTTCGCCGTGCTTCTGCTTGATCCTGGCCACCTCCTTGGAAACGTCTCCTTGGATGAGAGTGGAGTTGTTCCATTCGAGTTTGCGGTGGCTGCGGGAGGCCACATACTTGGGTGCGTTGTTGAGTTTGTCCGCTATCTCCCTGTTGTTCGTGGCTTTGGGCCAGTACCCGGCGAAGATGTCGTAGGTCTTGCGACCCAGGAGCAGGGCGTCCATTCGCCCGATGTCCCTGGTGATAAGGCTGAGCGACTCCTCGTCGAGTAAAGGCGCCTGCCAGCCACCGTGCTTGAAGCCGCCCTCAGTGTCTTCTTCCGGTCCGCCGGGCGCCTGCATGACGCCGTCCAGGGTCATGAATTCACTGACGATGAGTTGGCCCATGATGTCCCCGCTTAGAGGCGATCCCCATGAAAAAGGGTTTGGAGGCCAATGTTCAGAAACAGTAATGTGAATTTTTCTAGCCCCCGAGGGAGCTTATCCCGTGTCTCGGGAGACGCCAGCTGGTCCAGCCATGTTACTGTTAGCTCAGCTCCGTCGGTTCTTCTCTGCTCATCCATTGCTCTTCCTATTCCTGCTCGCTCCTCAAGTCGAATACCTGACTGGCTCTAGCCAGCTGAGCTGGCTCATAGGTAATCCCCCACTGTTCTTCCTCTTTCTCGTACAGAACTTAGGCTCCTACGGGCTCACCGTCGTTCTCGCGAGAGAAGCTCAGATCCGATGGGGGAAGGGTTGGGCTAGCGTCATCCTGGTCGGATCAGCTTACGGCATATTGAACGAGGGAATTGGAGCCGGCACACTGTTCAACCCTGACAGTGCAGGGTTCGGAGTCCTCGGGTCTTATGGTCGATGGCTCGGTGTGAACTGGGTCTGGGCTGTGGGCTTGGTCATGGTTGTTCATCCGCTCTTCAGTATCTCCCTTCCAATTCTCCAGCACAGACTCGCCCTATCCGAGACTCGGGGCAGGAGCCTCGTCGGTAATAGAGGACTGGGTCTCGCGGTTGTTGGGCTCGGAATCGACGCCCTCGGGACCCTTCTCTTTGTTGGAACGATCCGTCATTTCTTTGCGGGCCCAATTCTCTGGACAGGCAGCTGCCTTGTCATGGCTGCACTGGTCGTAGCCGCCTATCTTGTGCCTAGGGACCTTCTTCGGCCCAGAGTTGACAAGCCACGCGTTCGTCCCTTGAGCTTCTTCATTCTTGGCACGGTGTTCATCTGGGGCGTAACTCTTGGAGCAGACTTCCTCGTCAACCTCAACGTCCCGCCTATCGTCGTGGTTTTCTTCTTCATTGCCATAGGCGGTCTTGCACTCATCTGGGTTCTCCGGAACGTTGGACAGAACAGTAACCAACGCCACCTAGTCGCCCTAGCGGCCGGGCTCCTTGCTTCCTTGAGCCCCATGGGATTCTTTGGTCAACTTGGGACGGGAATAGGGCTGCTTCCCGTAGTCGTTGTCGACTTGCTCGGCGTATTGTTCTTTGTTCGCCTTTGGAAAAAGTACAATTCTGTTCACGCTGATGAAAACGCGAAGAGCCGAGTACCTTTTAGCTGAAATCGTTGGATTCGGTTTGCATCTCTTGCGTGGCCGTAGT
>WNGN01002716.1_pt1 | contig 11912 bp, 12 predicted proteins | sample 5400561 | NCBI WGS metagenome assembly WNGN01 (sample SAMN13153379, study PRJNA577476) | soil metagenome | isolation source: 115 cm soil or saprolite under Garry oak tree replicate 2 | place: USA:California | collected 2016-06-15
GCCGCCTCTGCTACACTCCGCCGCCGGGAGGGTCGCGGATGAAGCTCTTCATCGACACGGCGGACGTGGGGGAGATTCGCGAGGCGGCGAGCTGGGGCGTGCTCGACGGCGTCACCACCAACCCGTCGCTGGTCGCGAAGACGGGCCGCGACTTCGAGACCGTGCTGCACGAGATCTGCGCCCTCGTCGACGGCCCGGTGAGCGCCGAGGTGGTGAGCACGGACGCGCCCGGCATGGTCGAGGAGGGGGTGCGGCTCGCGCGCATCCACAAGAACATCGTGGTCAAGTGCCCGATGATCCCCGAGGGGCTCAAGGCGACGCGCCTCCTCACCGAGCGCGGCATCCGCGTCAACGTGACGCTCGTCTTCCAGGCCGCGCAGGCCCTCCTCGCCGCCAAGGCGGGCGCCGCGTTCATCTCGCCCTTCGTCGGCCGGCTCGACGACGTCGGGCACGACGGCATGGAGCTGATCGCGCAGATCCTCGAGACGCTCGACCACTACACGTATCCGTCCGAGGTGCTGGTGGCGAGCGTGCGCGGCCCGCTGCACGTCATCCGGGCGGCGCAGATGGGGGCGCACGTCGCCACCTGCCCGTTCGCGGTCCTCCAGCAGCTCGCGAAGCATCCGCTCACGGACGTGGGGCTCGAGCGCTTCCTGGCGGACTGGAAGAAGGCGAAGAGCCGGTAGCGTCGGAGTCGCTCCGAAGACGCGCGTCGAGTCGCTGCAGCAGGGCGATGCCGAAGCGGTCGTCGAGCAGCGGCGGCGCCCCGATCAGGCTGATCGGGCGGTAGTGGCCCTGGACCCAGAGGAGAATTTCGCGCCCGTAGCCGAGCCCGAAGAACCCGTACTCCCGCGGGTCGTGGTGCACGAGGGCGATGTAGTCCGGTGGATCGGCCGCCAGCGCCGCCAGCATGCGGTCCTCACCGAACATGATCACCGCCGGAGCCGTGAAGTCGAGGTGGGGAACTCCGGCGACGCGCCTGGCGAGGTAGTTCAGCATGACTCCCTCGGGGATCGCGCTGAGGGTCGCGTCCGCCGGCACCGTGTCGCTGATCGCGTCGAGCGCCCGATTGACCAACGGCCCGCGCCAGTCTGCGAGGAAACTGTCCGGGCCGCGCCCGACGCGGGTCGTCTTCGCTCCGAACCAGAACTGGACGACCTGAAGCTCGACGATGACGGCCGCGAGGAGAAGCCCGAGGGCCGCCGCGCGCGACGCTCCCGCGTCTCCTCCCCATCGCTTCACCCAGGCGGGCAGCCAGTCCGTCAGGCCGACCACGCCGATCAGCGTCGCCGGCATCGCGAGCGCGAAGCCGTAGTGGTAAATGTGCGCGTTCAGGATGATCTTCCCGAGGAGAACGAGCGCGAAGACGATCGTCGAGAGCCGCAGGGTCGTCTCGAGAGGTTCTCGGCGTGCGATCACGTTCACCAGCGCCGCGGCGCCGAGAACCGCCATCAGGACGGGCAGCGGCCTCGCCGCGTAGAACCAGGCGCCGGGCGATTCGGCGGAGAACCAGGCAGCCGGATGCACCCGGAAGGCGGCCACGATCGAGGCGAAGCCGAGGAGTGCGGCGGCGCACCTCGCCAGGCGTCGGCTGCGCGCGGCACGCCCCGCCAGCCCGACCCCGGCGATCGCGAGCGTGATCACGGCGTACACGCCGATCGCTGGGAGCATCTTCACGATGCTCGCCCACGGATCGCGCGTGCCCATCCCGACCTGATAGAAGGCGAGGGATGCGAGGTCACGACGCAGCACCCATTGCCAGGCGCCGCACGCGGCCACCAGGGCGCGACGAAGCGGCATGGCGAAGGCGAGAAGGGACACGGCGAGCACGGGCGGGAGCGCCACGGACCCGGCGAAAGCCGTGAGCAGGCGGGCGCACCTCGCCGGGGAGGATCCTTCCGCCCAGAGCGTCAGACCGAGCCCGAGCACGACGGCCACACCTGCGGCGGCCGAGACCTCGGGCTTCGTGAGCAGGACGAGCCCCAGCGATACGCCGCACCCGACGATGCTCCCCGGGTTGCGGCGAGCGTGGTAGCGGGACAGGAACCAGATCGCCGCGAGCGAGAGCACGGTACCGTGTGTGATCTCGTGCGAATACGGGCAGACGAAGTTGTAGTTCCCGGTGACCACGAGCTGCCCGAACGCGAACGCGGCGACGAACACGAGGCAGGCTGCGGTAGCGGACACCCTGCCGCCGATGCGCGACAGGAGATCGTACAGGACGAAGATCAGGACGGTGATGATCGCCAGGTTGCACGCCACGATCGTGCGGACGCTCGCGCCGAAGATTCTGAAGCAGAGAGAATTGAAGTACGGGGACAAGGGCCCGTTGAAGTACGCGACATCGGTGTACAGGACCTTGCCGGCCGAGAGCTGCCAGGGGACGTAGAGCTCGCGTCCGAAGTCGATCAGCACGTCGGGCCACGTGCCCCAGCTCCAGACCAACATGGCGAGGCTCGCCGCCAGGATCAGCGTTGGTCCCGCCGCGACGGACGCCGTGCGAGCAAGGCGAGACGACGCCAAGGGCTGCTGCGCCGTCAGGTGAGGCGCTCGTCGGGTGACATGTCGTTGGACCCGGTCGATCCTTCCCTCGCAGCGGACTAGCCGCAGCCCCGGCGCTCCGCCCGCAGCGCGACGCGCACCGACTCGGCCGCCCCCTCCACCGCAGCGAGCGGATCCGCCAGCGCCGCGCGCGCCGCTTCGCCGCTCCGCTCGCGCCGCACGCGGTCGAGCGCGTCGACGAAGACGCGGTAGCGCGCGCAGAGCGCGTCCAGCGCCTCGAGCGAGGCGGGCGGCGCCCCGCCGCTCCGCGCCCGCGCCTCGCGCACGAACGCATGGACGCGCTCGAGCGGGTAGGTGAGCTCGGGCATGCTCTCGGCCGTCAAGCGCCCGCTCGCGACGAGATCCGTACCCTTGCGCGCCATGGCCACCAGCAAGTCGGCGTGCGTCGACGCGAGGCGCCCGTAGGTCCGCCAGAAGCAGCCGGCGAGCAGCGCGAGCGCCAGCGCCGCCTTGACCCTGGCCCCGCCGCCGCCTACGATCGCGCGTCTCGGTCCCGCATGGCTCCCGTCTCCCGTCTCCCGTCCATCTACTTCGAGAAGCTGCTCGAGAGCTCCCCGGACATCGTGGTCGCGGTCGACCGCCAGGGCACCATCACCTTCTACAACGACGGCGCGCGGCAGACGCTCGGCTACACGCCCGACGAGGTCCTCGGCCAGCACGTGACGCGGCTCTATCCCGATCTCGCCGAGGCCCGCAAGGTGATGGCGGCGATGCGCCAGGGGAAGAACTGCGAGACCACCTTCGTGACGAAGAGCGGCGCCACGATCCCGGTCCTGATCGCCGGCTCGATCATCCGCGACCCCGAGGGCCACGAGCTCGGCTCGATCGGCTTCGCCAAGGACCTGCGCGAGATCCGCCGTCACGATCAGCTCGCGACGCTGGCCGAAGTGGCGATCGGGCTCGCGCACGAGATCAACAACCCGCTCGAGGTGATCGTCAACAACCTGAACCTGCTCGAGGCGCACGTGGCGCGCGTCACCTCGGACGAGGACTTCGTGGTCGAGGGCGAGCGCCTCGACTCGATCCACACGGCGCTCAAACGCATCCAGCGCATCGTGACCCAGCTGACCGAGATGGCGCACGGATCGCAGTACAGCACGCGCGAGTACCTCCCCGGTACACAGATGACCGACCTCCGCGCCGCGGGCACGTGCGCCGACGGCGGGCGTGCGGCCGCGCTCGAGCCGCACGATCCGGCGCTCAGCGGCATCCGCATCCTGGTCGTCGACGACGACCTCGGGGTGTGCCAGTCGCTGCGCGATCTGCTCACGCAGGAGGGCTGCGAGGTGCTGGTCGCGACCGGCGGGCGGGAGGCGATCGCGCGCCTCGAGTCGTCGGTCGTCGACCTCGTGCTGAGCGACGTGGTCATGCCCGACCTGGACGGCTACCAGCTCTTCCAGGAGGTCTCGCGGCGCTACCCCGGCCTGCCGGTCGTGCTCATGACGGCGTTCCACTTCGACAAGGACCACATCATCAAGCGCAGCCGCCAGGCCGGTCTCGAGGACGTCATCTACAAGAAGCCGATCGACCCTCCGCGCCTGCGCGAGATCATCAAGCGCCACGCGCGGCGCGCGCAGGCGGCCGCGGGCTGATGCCGGGCGCCACGGCGGCGGCGACGGCGGCCTATCGCGCGGCGCACGCCGACCTGCCGGGGGCGCATTTCCGCACCCTCGACGGCCTCGCCGTGGGCTCGATCGGCCTGGGAACGTATCTCGGCGAGGAGGACGACCGGATCGACCGCGGCTACGGGCAGGCGATCGTCGACGCCGTCAACTCCGGCTGCAACCTGCTCGACACCGCCATCAACTACCGCGGGCAGCGCAGCGAGCGCGTCATCGGCCAGGCCCTGGTCGCCCTCGAGCGCGAGGGCGGCTTCACGCGCGAGCAGATGGTCGTGTGCACCAAGGGCGGGTACATCCCCTTCGACGGCGGCGTGCCGGTCGATCCCGGCCAGTACGTGCGCGACACCTACGTGCGCACCGGCATCCTCCAGCCCGAGGACGTGGTGGGCGGCGGGCACGCGATGACGCCGCGCTATCTCGAGGACCAGCTCGGGAGAAGCCTCCGCAACCTGGGCCTCGCGGCCGTCGACGTCTACTACGTGCACAACCCCGAGACGCAGCTCGGCAGCGTTCCCCGCAAGGAGTTCCTGGCCCGCATCCGCGCCGCCTTCGAGATGCTCGAGCGGCAGGTCGCGGCGGGCCGCGTCGGCCGTTACGGCGTCGCCACCTGGAACGGCTTCCGGACCCGGCCCGACGCGCGCGAGCACCTCTCGCTCGCCGAGCTGGTGCGCGAGGCGGAGGCGGTCGCGGGCCGGGGGCATCACTTCAAGGTGATCCAGCTGCCCTACAACCTGGCCCTGCACGAGGCGTACGCGTCGGCCACGCAGGTCGTCGAGGGCGAGCGGCTGACGCCAATCGAGGCGGCGGCACGCTTCGGCATCGCGGTGATGGCGAGCGCGTCGATCCTCCAGGGGCAGCTCTCCCGCCGCCTGCCGCAGGCCATGGCCGACGCGTTCCCCGGGCTCCAGACCTGGGCCCAGCGCGCCCTCCAGTTCGTGCGCTCGACGCCCGGCATCACGGCCGCGCTCGTCGGCATGAGCCGGCGCGAGCACGTGGCGGAGAACCTCGCCGTCGCGCGCGCCGAGCCGAGCGAGGCCGGCGTCGTGTCGCTCTTCCGGCAGGCTTAAAGCGGTGGCGATCCGCATCACCCGCGTCTACACGCGCCGCGGCGACCAGGGCGAGACGGACCTGGTGGGCGGCGCACGAGTCACCAAGGACAGCCCGCGCATCGAGGCCTACGGGACCGTCGACGAGCTGAACGCCGCCGTCGGCGTGGTGCGCGCCGTCAATACGGCGCGACCCGCGCGCTCGCGCGCGGGTCGCGAGCTGGACGCGATCCTCCGCAAGCTGCAGAACGAGCTCTTCGACCTGGGCGGCGAGCTCGCCACGCCGCCCTCCGAGTTCCGCCCCGGCATGTTCCGCGTCGGCGCGGCCGAAGTGAAGGCGCTCGAGACGTGCATGGACCGCTGCCAGAAGGACCTGCAGCCGCTCAAGTCCTTCGTGCTCCCGGGCGGCGGGCGCGTGAGCGCGTTCCTCCACGTCGCGCGCACCGTGTGCCGGCGCGCGGAGCGGGACGTGCTTCGCCTCATGCGGAGCGAGGACATCGGCGAGTGGCCGCTCGCCTACCTGAACCGCCTCTCCGACCTGCTCTTCGTGCTCTCGCGCTGGATCGGTCACCACCTGGGCGAGCGCGAGTTCCTCTGGGAGCGACCCCTCCAGCGCGAGGCGGAGCTGCGCGCGCGGCGCAAGCCCTGATGCTTGACCCTCGTCCGTCCCGTGCTATGCACGGGCGATCGCCCATGAAGCTCCCCATCTACTTCAAGCAGCTCGAGCTCGGCCCGATGCAGAACTACGTCTACCTGCTCGGCGACCCGAACACGCACGAGGCGGCGGTGGTGGACGCGGCCTGGGACGTCGACGCGATCGTGCGCACCGCGGAGAGCGACGGCTACCGCATCACGAAGGATCTGGTCACACACTTCCATCCCGACCACCTGGGCGGGAGCCTCATGGGCCACCAGATCATCGGCGCGGCGGAGCTGGTGGCGCGCGTGCCGGCGAAGGTCTACATCCACAAGGCCGAGCTGCCCTTCGTGCACCGCGTGACGGGGCTGTCCCAGTCCGATCTGGTCGCAGTCGAGGGCGGCGACGAGGTCCAGGTGGGGCAGCTCAAGGTCAAGTTCCTGCACACGCCCGGCCACACGCCCGGCTCGCAGTGCTTCCTGGTCGGCAACGCGCTGGTCTCGGGCGACACGCTGTTCATCGGCTCCTGCGGCCGCGTCGACCTGCCCGGCTCCAACCCCGAGGACATGTACCGGAGCCTCACGCAGGTGCTCGCGGCGCTCCCCGACGAGACCCTCCTCTTCCCCGGCCACAACTACGCCGACCGCCCGCGCTCGACGATCGGCGACGAGAAGCGCACCAACATGATGCTGCGCTTCCCGAACCTGCACGACTTCCTCGCCATGATGGGTGGGCCGCAAGGCGGATGAAGGAGCTCTACCAGCTCGGCGAGACGCCGCCGCTCGGCGAGGTGCCGCCGCGCATGCTCGCGCAGGTGGTCCGCCAGGACCGCTTCGGCGAGCCGACCAGGGCCTTCAAGGTGGAGCAGGTCGAGGTGCCATCGGAGCTGCGCCCCGACGAGGTCCTCGTGTGGGTCATGGCCGCCGGCATCAACTACAACAACGTGTGGGCGGCGCTCGGCTCGCCGGTCGACGTGATCAAGAGCCGGCAGAAGGATGCTTACTTCCCCGACCCCAACCCCTTCCACATCGGCGGGAGCGACGCCTCCGGGATCGTGTGGAAGGTGGGCAGCGCGGTGCGCAGCGTGAAGGTCGGCGACGAGGTCGTGATCCACTGCGGGGTGTGGAGCCAGGACGACCCGGCGGTCAAGTCGGGCGCCGATCCCATGTTCGGCGCGAGCTTCCGCATCTGGGGCTACGAGACGAGCTGGGGCAGCTTCGCGCAGTTCACGCGCGTGCAGGCGCACCAGTGCCTGCCGAAGCCGAAGCAGCTCTCCTGGGATGCCGCGGCCGCCTACATGCTGGTCGGGGCGACCGCGTACCGCATGCTCGCCGCCTGGCCGCCGCACACCGTCAGGCCCGGCGACGTGGTGCTCATCTGGGGCGGCGCCGGCGGCCTCGGCTGCCAGGCGATCCAGATCACGCGCGCCATGGGCGGCATCGCGGTCGCGGTCGTCTCGAGCGAGGACAAGGTCGAGTTCTGCACGCGGCTCGGCGCCAAGGGCTGCATCAACCGCAAGAAGTTCTCCCACTGGGGGATGCCGCCGCACTGGAAGGACACGGAGCGCTACGGCGAGTGGCTGAAGGGCGCGCGCGCCTTCGGCGCCGCCCTCTGGGAGGTGGTGGGCGAGCGCAGGAGCCCGCGCATCGTCTTCGAGCACCCGGGCGAGGACACCGTGCCGACCTCGATCTTCGTCTGCGACACGGGCGGCATGGTCGTCATCTGCGCCGGCACGAGCGGCTACACCGCGGTCGCCGATCTCCGCTACCTCTGGATGCGGCAGAAGCGCTTTCAGGGCTCTCACTTCGCCAACGACGAGCAGGCGAAGGCCTTGAACGACCTGGTCGCGGCGGGCAAGGTCGACCCGTGCCTCTCCGAGACCTTCACCTTCGAGCAGATCCCGCACGTGCACCAGCTCATGTACGAGAACCGCCACCCGCACGGGAACATGGCCTGCCTGGTGAACGCGCCGCGCCCGGGGATGCGCGGACTGCCGCGCTGAGACTCTGAGGCGCGCCATGCCGCTCGACGACGAGGACATCCGCAAGATCGTGCAGGCGGTACGCGCCGTGCTCAACGCCGAGCAGTCGGTGTCGGGTGCGATCGGCGAGCGCTGGACCGGCGGCCAGCTCGTCATGAAGCCGGGCAAGGCCGGCACGCAGGAGAAGACCGTCCCGATCGAGGCCTTCTTCCGCAAGATCGTCGCGGTGCGCGAGCGCCTGCGCGTGCTCGAGCAGCGCATCAACACGCACCCCAAGCTCACCGACGAGGACCGCCTCCAGCTCCAGGACTACATCACGCGCGCCTATGGGAGCCTCACCACATTCAACGTTTTGTTCGCCGATGCCGAAGATCGCTTCGTGGGCACGAAGGGGTCCGAGGACGACTGATGGAGCACTCGCCGGGCTTCCTCGCGCTGGTCGCCGATGCCAGGCGGCGCATCCGCGAGGTCACCGTCGCCGACGTCGAGCGCCTGCGCGCCGCGGGAGCCCCGGTCGAGCTCATCGACGTCCGCGAGGAGGAGGAGTGGCGCCGCGGCCACCTCCCCGGCGCGCGCCACCTCTGCAAGGGCATCATCGAGCGGGACATCGAGCGGGCCGTGCCCGACCACGACGCCCACCTGGTGCTCTACTGCGGCGGCGGCTTCCGCTCGGCGCTCGCCGCCGACGCGCTCCAGAAGATGGGCTACACGCGGGCCGAGTCGATGGACGGCGGCTGGCGGGCGTGGACGGCGGCGGGGCTGCCGGTCGTCCGGGAGTCGTGAGCCGCCTCCGGCTCCGCGACGCGGCCGCCGCGTGATCCGCCTCCGTCAGCTCTCCAAGCGCTTCGGCGAGGTCGAGGCCGTGCGCGGCCTCGACCTCGAGATCCCCACCGGGCAGCTGGTGGGGCTCCTCGGCCCCAACGGCGCCGGCAAGTCGACCACCGTGAAGATGCTGACCGGCATGCTGCCGCCCAGCGCGGGCACGGCGGAGGTCTTCGGGCTCGACGTGGTGCGCGATCCGGTCGCGGTGAAGCGCCTGGTCGGCTACGTACCGGAGTCCGGCGCCGTGTTCGAGACGCTCACCGGCTGGGAGTACCTCCAGCTCATCGCCGCGCTCTACGGTCTGTCCGACGGCGAGGCCGCGGCGCGCATCGTCCGCTTCGCCGAGTTCTTCGAGCTGGCCGAGGCCATGCTCCGCAGCGAGCTGCTGGCCGCGTACTCGAAGGGCATGCGGCAGCGGGTCGTCATCGCCGCCGCGCTCCTCCACAACCCGAAGGCCATCTTCTTCGACGAGCCGCTCAACGGCCTCGACGCCAACGCCGCGCTCGCCTTCAAGACCCTGATCACGTCGCTCGCGCGCGAGGGCAAGACGATCATCTACTGCTCGCACCTGCTCGACGTGGTCGAGCGGGTGTGCGAGCGGATCGTCATCATCCACGAGGGGCGCCTGATCGCCGACGGCTCGCTCGCGCAGCTGCAGGAAGAGACCGGGGAGGTCTCGCTCGAGCGCATCTTCAACCGGCTCACCGCCACCGAGCACCTGCTCGCGCGCGCCGAGGAGTTCGCGCGCGTGCTGGCGCGATGAGTCACGCGCTCGACCTGCGGCAGCTCCGGGCGCTGCTGCGCGCCTACTTCCGCATGAGCCTGCGGGGCAAGGCCGTGCGCGCCTTCTACCGGCGCAAGCCGAGCAAGCTGGGCGGGGCGATCGCCATGGTCCTCCTCTACGCCTCCATGGGCGCGGTGGCCGGCTTCGGCGCGACCGGCTCGCACGACCCCTTCAGCTTCGCCCTCGTCGTGCACAGCCTCACCTTCGTCATGCTCGGCATGAGCCTGGCGGCAGAGTCGGGAGACCTGCTCTTCAACCTGCCCGAGCACGACGTGCTCGCCCACCTGCCGCTCGCGCCGCGCACGATCCTGCTCGCGAAGGCGGCGAGCCTCATGGGCTTCGCGCTCCTCCTCGGCCTGGCGCTCAACCTCCCCGCCATGTTGCTCGGGCTCCGGGTCACGGGCATGCGCGCGACGTTCCCGCTCGTGCACCTGGGCGCGGTGGTGTTGCTGGTGGCCTTCACGACCGCCACCGTCGTGTTCACCTACGGCCTGGTCGGCCGCTTCGTCGATCGCAACCGCTTCGGCAGCGTCGCGGCCTGGTCGCAGGCCGGGTTGTCGGCGGCCTTCCTCGGCTTCTCGCAGGTCCTGGCGCATCTGCTGGAGCTCCCCCGCTTCCGTCTCGACGCGGCCTACGCCCTCGTCTACCCGCCGGCGTGGTTCGCGGCGCTCGACGTGCTCGGCGCCGCCGCGGCCCCGCCGCGCGCCGTGCCGCTCGCCCTGCTGGCCGTCGCCGCCACGCTGGGGCTCGGCTGGATGGCGGTGGCGCGCCTCGCCCCGGGCTATGCCGGGGCGCTCGCGCAGCTCGGCGAGGCGCCGACGCGCCGCGCGCGCCCGTCCCGCGGCGCGGAGCGCGCACCGGGCAGCCTCGTCCGCTGGTGGCTCCGCGATCCCGTCGAGCGCGCGGCGTTCCAGCTCACCGCCGTCTACCTGCGGCGCGACCGCGAGACGAAGACGCGGCTCTACCCCTCGCTCGGTTTCTTCCTCCTCCTCCCGGTCGCGCAGCTCTTCAGCCGCGCGACCTACAGCCTGACCGCGGGCGCTTTCGTCTCGGTCCTGATCCTCGGCATGCTGCCGTCGGTGATCCTCGAGGCGCTGCGCACCTCTTCGCACCATGCGGCAAGCGAGGTCTTCGCCGCGGTCCCGCTCGGCAGCGCGGCGCCGCTCTTCCACGGCGCGCGCAAGGCGGCGATCTACTACGTCATCCTGCCGGGCACGGTCATCGCCCTCCTCTGGATCGCGGCGACCGACGCCGCGAAGTTGCCGGTCGCCGTGCCGAGCCTCCTCGCCCTGCCCTTCCTCTCGCTGCTGCCCGCCGCGGGGCGCGACTACGTGCCGCTCTCCGAGCCGCCGACGACGGGGCGCCAGTCGACCGCCAACGTCATGGTCGGCATGCTGATCACGCTGGTGGGCGCGATGGTGCTGGCCGTCGCGTGGGCGGCGCAGCGGGTCGGCTTCTTGCCGTACCTGATCGCGCTCGAGGCGGTCGGGATGTTCGTCGCCTGCCGCCTGCTCGGCGCGCACATCCGCCGCCGCCCGCTGCGGCGCGAGGCGTGACTCTGAGGCGCGTTCACCGGCCCAGCAGCCCGCGCGCGATCACCTTGAGCTCGAGGATCGGCTTCACACCCTCGAAGATCGGCAGCACGAGCGCGTCGACCACGTGGCGCGAGATGGCGAACTCCTCGGCGTAGCCCCAGCCGCCGTGGAGGAGCTGGCCCTCCTGCGTGACCCGCACCGCCACGTCGGAGGCGAAGAGCTTGGCCATGGCCGGCTCGAGCACGACCGTCTCGTCCCGGTCCATGGCGCGCGCGGCCGCGTAGGTGAGCTGGCGGGCGGCCGCGAGATGGGTCGCCATGCGACCGAGCTTGTGCTGCGTCAGCTGGAAGTCGCCGATCGGGCGGCCGAACTGCCGGCGCTCGCTCGCGTAGGTGGCGGTCGCCTCGAGCGCCGCCTGTGCGAGCCCCGAGGCGCGGCCGCCGGTCTGGAGCCGGCCCGCCGCGAAGCCCCCCATCTGCAGATAGAAGCCCTTGCCCTCCCCGGCCGCCTCGCCGATCAGGTTCTCGGCCGGCACGACGTAGTTCTCGAAGCCGAGCGTGAAGGAGTGCATGCCGCGGTAGCCGGGCGTCGCGTCCGCCTTCCCGTGCAGCACGCCGCCTCCCGGCTGGCGCATCTCGAACTGGTGGCCCGGGAACGGGTCCTTGGGGACGATGAAGAGCGAGAGGCCGCGCGCGCCCGCCTTCGGGTCGGGCGTGGTGCGCGCGAGGAGGGCCAGCACGTCGGCGCGCCCGGCGAACGTGCACCACGCCTTCGCGCCCGAGATGACCCAGCCGCCCGCGGTGCGCTCGGCCCGGCAGCGCACCGAGGCGACGTCGGAGCCGGTGTCGGGCTCGGTCACCGAGATGCCGACCATGAGCTCACCGGCCGCGACCGGCGGGAGCCACCTCCGCTTCTGCGCCTCG
>WNGN01002718.1_pt1 | contig 11911 bp, 13 predicted proteins | sample 5400561 | NCBI WGS metagenome assembly WNGN01 (sample SAMN13153379, study PRJNA577476) | soil metagenome | isolation source: 115 cm soil or saprolite under Garry oak tree replicate 2 | place: USA:California | collected 2016-06-15
AGATGATTTCATGCCTGCACCAGGTCAGGGAATCCTAGCTCTAATAGCCCGTCAGGATAACAGGAAGGTCCTGGAACTCCTCCAGTCAATAGAGGACCCTCCCACCAGGGCACAAGCTGAGGCTGAGAGAGAACTCGTCAAAGTCTTAGAAGGGGGCTGCAAAATGCCCATCGGAGCACTCGCCTCGTCGAACAGAGACAGTCTTCACGTCACAGGATGCATACTGTCACATGACGGAGAGACGAAGCTCGAATCGAAAAAGTCTGGAAACATCAAAGAAGCAGCGATTCTTGGGAGAGAAGCCGCTGAAGAGCTGATTTCGAAGGGCGCTAAGAAAATTGAGGAGAGCTGGCGCGGCTCATACTACCGGGGGTAGAGACCAATTGAATACTGTTGCCGTGACTCGACCAACTGGCTTAGGGGAGGATACGATTCGGGTCGTAGAAGAGATGGGCTGGAACCCGCTAATCGTTCATACAGTGGAACTAAGGCCGAGAGAGGAATCAGAAATTGTCGGAGAGCTGTCCCGAGTCTTGACTGAAGGCTCGGTGGACTGGCTGGTACTGATGAGCCCGAACGGTGCCAATCTCTTACTCGACATTCTCAGAAGTCACGGGAACCTACTTCCGAGCGTCCTGGGCGATCTTCAGCTCTTAGCAGTTGGCCCAAGAACAAAGGAGGCCCTAGCGAAGCAGGGGGTACGCGGCGTTCACTTGCCCGACAAATTCAGCTCGATCGGCATCGGTGATTTTCTCCGCGCACAAGGTCTTACGGGAAAGCGAGTACTACTCGCCAGATCATCCTCAGCGGACAACAGCTTGGGCAGAGAGCTTGCGAAGAACGGGGCGATGGTCGATACGGTCAATCTTTACGATTCGGTCATTCCCTCTGACGCAACCAGCTTCCAGCGCTTCATAGACGGTATCCGGAGGGATGATGTCCAAGCGATCCTGTTCACAAGCTCGTTATCCGCTTCAAACCTATTCCTAATGTCAAAAAACTACATTGGCCTCGACGAACTTGTCCCACGACTTCGAAAAATCCGGATAGGGGCCATCGGTCCCGTGACAGCCCGTAGGCTCGCTGAGCTTGGAGTACCTCCGACGATGATGCCTGAGACGTTCATAATCGATGATGCCCTTAAGGAATTACTGAGCTGAGCATTTTCGTGACGCATAGCATTGTCCTTCTCAGTATACTTTCCGATCGGGCTTTCTTTCACGCATCTAATGGGATGAGCCTCAGCGAGCCACGATCGGTTGATCAATGAGGAGTGGCCTAACAACCGCGGCCAAGGCTGCGATGAACATCGGATCGTCGTTAAGCGATAACGTTCGAGTGAGCGCTATGCCATGAGCGCTTGCGTACTCTTTTGCTTCCACATCCAAGTCGTAGAGAATTTCCAGATGATCTGAAACGAATCCCACAGGGCATACCAGTATCTGTTTGATCCCTTTGTTTGAGAGTTCAGAAATTTTCTCTTTGAGGCTTGGTCCCAGCCAAGTGCCGGGTGGTCCGCTGGCACTTTGAAAAGCGAAATCCCAGTGAGTGACGTTGGCCTCTTTTGCGACGAGCTGGCTCGTTTCGAGCAGCTGGGCCTGATACGGGTCTTCATTCGAAACGGCCTTTAGAGGTAGGCTGTGCGCTGTGAACAGAACGATGGTGGCTTCAGAAGCCTTCATCTCAAGCAGCCCGTTGCTGACTCGAGCGGAGAGGACCTTGATCAACGAGGGTTGGGTGTGCCAACTCTTCGCCATGACGAACTGTACGTCCGAATTTTTCTTTGCCAGACCTCTTCTGACGCTGTCCTCGTAACCGCCGATGCTAAGCTTCGAGTAGTGTGGGGCTAGCGCAAGTCCGATTAGAATCGGGGGATTGTCAAGGCTGATTTTCTCGACAACGTCTCCGACGAAGGGATGCCAATGTTTCATGCCGAAGGAGACGCGTGCACGGACACCATCTGCGAGTAGTTTCTTCTCCAGCGCGTCCGCCTGAGACTCCGTGATTCGGAGCAGGGGAGTTCGACCCCCAACTCGCCGGTATCGTTGCTTCAAATGCTCGACCTCGTCTGGACTCGGGGCGCGCCCTCCTCTAACCTGTGCCAAGTAGTCGCCTACCTCGTCGAGAGAGTTGGGGCTGCCGTAGGCCATCAGGAGGACAGCGGGCGATGCATTATTTCGATCCAAGATCTTTCATCTCCTATTCCTAGTCGAATTCTGGACGAACTGTACGAGCTTCTTCGCATTCTCAGGTTTTGTCTCCGGCAGGACCCCATGTCCCAGGTTGAAGATGTGACCAGGCTTGCCTCCCACTCTACTGAGAATGTCGGTGGTTCGTTCCATGATCAGTTTCTCAGAAGCCAGTAGCGTCGCAGGATCAAGATTTCCTTGTATGGCCGATTCCCCTAGGACTTGCCAGGCGTGGTCTATGGGGAGTCTCCAGTCGACACCAAAGACATCGCTGTCAGATTCCCGCATCTCGTTTAGTAAACCTGCAGTTCCGACCCCGAAGAGGATTCGTGGAATGTTCTTCCCGGATAGGTCAGCTAGAATCTTTTGATTGTAAGGAAGTACGAAATCTCTGTAGTCGGCAGGCGAGAGACATCCTGACCAACTGTCGAACAGCATAACCGAGTCAACTCCCGCCTTGACTTGGGCATGGAGGTAGATTGCAACGATGCGAGAGAGTCTGGAGAGCAGTTGACTCCACAACTCAGGTTGATCATACATCAATTTCTTGGTCCGCGTAAATTCTCTAGAGGAGCTTCCTTCGATCAGGTATGAAGCCAAGGTGAAGGGTGCTCCCGAGAAACCTATCAGCGGCACTTTTTCCCCGAGTTGTTGCTTGACTAGCCGAACAGCATCCAGGACGTAGGGCACGTGTTCTTCAGGAGAAAATCCTGAAAGGCCCTCGACCTGCTCCTTATTCTCGATGGGTCTCTCGATGACGGGTCCGACTCCGTCTACGAGTTTGAGCTTGACTCCGATTCCTTCTAGGGGCAGCATGATATCGGCGAAGAGAATCGCCGCGTCCACTCCAAGTTCGGAGACGGCGTCGGCTGTGATTTTTGCCGACAGCTCAGGGGTCTTACATATCGTGAGAACGTCATGCTTCGCCCGGATCTTCTGATAGCTTTCGAGATATCGACCAGCCTGACGCATGAACCAGACGGGAGTGTACTCTGCATCCTTCCTCCAGCAAGCACGGAGAAAATTATCATTCTCTAATCCGGTCATGCACTCTTCACTTCAGACTCGTCAGGGTCCTAGAAGGTCGAGCATCTTCTCAGGAGTAACGGAGACACATGTGAAGATGGGTGTCTCGATGGCGGTGTATCGGCTTGCTTCGCTGCCGCGCAAGTCCATCACCAAGTTGAGAAAGTCCTCCGGATGGTCGGTCTCAAACGATAGAATGAACTCATAATCATCTAGTCCGAAACAGTAAGAAGTATGAATGGTCACGGACGAGTACTTGTGTCCTATCTGAATATGTTCCTTCATTATTCTCCGCCGTTCTTCGAACGGGATGCTATACCATTCCCGCTTCTTGGTGAAAGGATACACGAAGAGATAGTTGGAACCGGCGGGTTCAGGATCTGTTGTCTTGCCGAAATACTCTGACGGCCGAATCATTGCCAGGTAGGAATATGGAGTTGTAAGAAATTTTCCGAGGCCGGTTTTCAGGACCTCGGAGTTGAAGCTCTGAAGATCGTCCATCGAATCAGCTATGACCCATAGCATGAAGTCGGCGTCTCCTCGAGTTCCAATCAAACAGTATGTTCGCGGGACCAGGGCATTGTGCTTACGGAGTGTCGCTAGGAAGTTGTCCTTGGTGGACTGACGGTCGTTGTCTGGAAGACGCCTCCAGGCAGGGTCCAGCTTGTAGAAAGTGTACTTGACGACGCGATACAAGGACCTCGTCTTTTGGACGGGCTCAGGGGACTGGAGGGTCAAGATGCCTCTTCCTCAAGGTCTTGCAGGTCTTATATTTGAAAGAGCTCGATATCTGTCTAAGAGTATGTAGTCCGTTGGAGATTGGATTTCTCAGATCGAGGTCTTCAGGGATGAGTCCGGACGGAGCGTAAAGTTCTATGCGTGAAGATACTTCTGGGGAGTCTTATCGAATGATGTCTTGCACGTTGCCGAACAGAAGTAGATGTTCTTCCCTTGATACGTTGAGATGAGTTTTGTCTTTTTCTCGTCGACCATCATTCCACAGACTGGGTCTTTCTGCAAACATTCACCTCCTTCTAGATTCTCGGGTTGAATCTTCGGAGCAAGAGCGAATTGGACACGACGGTGACCGAGCTGAATGCCATGGCTGCTCCAGCTAGGAGTGGGAGGACTTGGTAGATTCCGGGTCCCAGGAATGGGACGAGTATTCCTGCGGCTATTGGAATCAGTGCTATGTTGTAGATGAAGGCCCAGAGCAGGTTCTGTTTTATCTTGCTGACAGTTGCTCGGCTTAATAGCAGAGCCTTGGGCACATCTGTCATGTCATCCTTGACCAGGATTATTCCACCGGTTTCTTTGGCCACATCGGTTCCACTGCCGATGGCGATTCCTACATCTGCCGCTGCCAGGGCGGGCGCGTCGTTTATCCCGTCTCCGACCATGGCGACCCTTGATTCGGCTTGAAGCTTCTTGACCACTTCTTCCTTCTGGTCTGGTCGAACGTTGGAAAAGACAGTGTCAATGCCCAGTTCCTGGGCTATGGTCTTCGCCGTCCGCTCGTTGTCCCCTGTAAGCATCACGATCTTCAAACCCATCTTCCTTAACACCTTCACCGCTCTCAGGGAGGATTCTTTGAGAGTGTCCGCGAGGCCGATTAAGGCCACAGGCTTCCCGTCCAATGCTAGAAAAGTAACGGTCTTACCTTGATTCTGGAGAGACGCCAGTTTTTCAGTGTACTCAGTCATAGGCACTGAGAATTTGGCCATAAATTCAACGTTGCCCAGTAGAACCTCTCGTTCGTCGACTATTGCTTTCACCCCGAGGCCGGGCATCGCTTCGAAGCGTGTAGGTTCGGAAAGCCTGACTCCTTCTTTTTGTGCGGAGTTGATGATTGCCTGAGCCAGTGGGTGTTCACTTCCCATCTCGACGGTTCCTGCATAGCGAAGGATCTCCCTCTCCGACAGCTTTCCCAACGGGACTATGTCAGTTACCGACGGTTGTCCTTTGGTCAGAGTGCCAGTCTTGTCGAATATGACTGTGCGGACCTTCTGCGCCGCTTCCAGTTGGTCTCCTCCCTTGATCAGGATTCCGTTCTCTGCTCCTTTGCCCGTCCCGACTAGTAGGGCCGCGGGAGTCGCGATGCCGAGAGCACATGGGCACGCGATTATGACTACTGAGACGAAGGCGAGCAGTGAGAATGCTAGGCCGATGTGCGCGACTAGATACCAGAAGAGAGCGGAGGCTGTGGCTATGATTATCACTAGAGGAGCGAAGAACGCTGAGACCCGGTCCGCGAGGCGTTGAAGCGGGGCTTTTCCGATCTGAGCCTCCTCTACGAGCTTTGCTATCTGAGCCAGGACAGTGTCCTGTCCGACCTTTGTGGCTCGAATCTTGAGGAGACCAGTCTTGTTGATCGTCGCGCCGATGACTTCGCCGCCTTTCTGCTTGTCCCGTGGTAGGCTCTCTCCTGTGATCATCGACTCGTCGATCGTGGAGCTTCCTTCGACTACGATGCCGTCGACTGGAATTCTTTCACCGGGACGAACTACTAGAATATCATTAACTTGAACATTCTCGACTGGAACGTTCGTCTCGACGCCGTCTCTTACCGCGTGCGCTACTGTTGGTTGAAGATTCAACAGTTTGTGGACTGCTTCCGAAGCCTTGCCCTTGGTGATGTGTTCGAGGAGGTTTCCTGTCTGTATCAGTGTGATTATGATAGCAGAGGTCTCGAAGTAGGTTCCGCTGCCTGGGAAGAATTCGGGGACAAACGTAGCGATTGTACTGTAGATCCATGCTGCTGAGGTTCCTAGGGCGATGAGAAGGTCCATGTTTCCAATCCTCGATTTTAGCGCGTCGTAGGTTCCTCGATAGAAGCGGAAACCTACGACGAACTGTACTGGGATCGAGAGGGCGAACATAACGAAGTTGTTGATGTTGCGGTCTGGGATTATCGGAAGGTATGTTAGGGCTGCGATCGGGATCGTTAGAATTGTTCCAATTGCAACCAGTTGCTTGAGACGGACTAGAGCTTTCTCGGGAGCCTGGAATTCGATGAGGCAGGTCTCGCTGCAGAAGTAGTATTTTGTCCCTCGTCTTGTGGCCTGCCGAGAGTGGGCTACTTCCTCCACATACATGCCACAGATAGGATCCTTTGCCATGATGCTTCTCTGCCCACTAGGAATATGCTGGCCGAGTGACTTAATCTCACGCCTTTACAATTGTAAAAGCGTCCGATTCGGACCCTTTCCATAGTCTATGAATCCCTTCTGCCATGAAAACTTGGGATCATTGCTTCTGAAATCATGATGTTATCTAGCGTTGTTCGGACTGAATAGTGATGTCTTGTAAGGATACAGTTCCGCTCGGAACACATTGTTCTTCACCGCAGGATCGTTGAGCATGATTTCGCGGGCTGCTTCGATCGTTTCTGCTTTGAGAAGGACGATTCCGAAACTGCTGTAGTCGGTATTCTGAGTACGTCCCGCGAGAATGACTACACCATCTTCTGTAAGTCGTTTCAAGTAGTTGAAATGCTGAGAGACGATCCGCGATTCGATTTCGGTAGCTCCCTTCGTTAGCATCTCGTTACGCACTGGCTGGATTCGGTAGAGGAATTGCTCCAATTGTAGAGAATCTCCATTCTCTAGCTGGTAATGATTACTCTCGCATCAAGAGCCTTGCAACCGCTCGCGAATGCAACCAATGGATTGACATCTAGCTCCGCGACATCTGGCAGCTCCATTGAGAGTTGAGAGAGCCGTTCGATACATTCAGCTATGGTCTTCGTATCTGCCGGTGGTTGGCCTCTGAACCCTTGCAGTATCTTGCTTCCTCGGATCTGGCTGATCATGTTGTCCGCGCTTAGTTCTCGAATCGGTGCGAGGCGGAATGAGACGTCTCGATAGGCCTCTACGTATATGCCTCCCAGGCCAAACATCAGTAATGGTCCAAACTTGGGGTCTCGGTGAATTCCGATAATCGTCTCCGTGCCCCCTGTAAGGTATTCCTGGAGCAGGACCCCACCGATCCTTGCGTTAGGAATACGGGCCTTGACATTCTTGAGAATCTCATCATAGGCTTCTGAGACGTCCTGGTCGGTATTGAGATCGAGCTTTACTCCTCCAATATCGATCTTGTGAACTACATCGGGGGAGATGATTTTCATCGCCACGGGGTAGCCGATTATCTTAGCAGCCGCAACAGCTTCTGCTTTTGACGACGCGGTCTCTGTTTTGATCACTGGGAGGCCGTAGGTGCTGAGTATTCTCAGGGCGTCGTCCTGCGGAAGGTTTGTCAGACCTGCGCGTTTTGCGCCGTAAATGATCTCTTGAGCCTTTCCAATGTCTACGTCGAAATGTTTGATTTGGGTTCGAGGTCTCTCGACCCACCGTTGGTACTCGGCCATTGCCGCGAGGGCTCGAACGGCTGATTCAGGGAAAGTATAGTGGGGAATATTGTTGGACTCTAGGACATCGACGGCGGGCGTGATGTCTGTTAGGCCCAGTATGCTAGCGAGAAGAGTCTTACCGGATCGGGGGCCGACCGACGCTATTGTCTCGGCGACCTTCTTCAGATCGACCATAGCTTGAGGAGTTAGTAGGACGAGACCGCAATCGACACTCTGATCCTGAAGAGCTTGCAGTGCGAGTTCGTAACGGTCGGATTGAGCGTCTCCGACGAGATCGATTGGATTATTGACTGAGGCTTCCTTAGGTAGACCGGCTCGCAGTTTGTTCTTTGTTGGTTCTGAGAATTGTGAGATTTGTAGCCCGTAGCGGACGCTTGCGTCTGTCGCCATTATTCCAGGTCCACCGCCGTTTGTTATGATGGCTACTCGGTTTCCTCGAGGGAGGGATTGTTTTACGAAGGCTCTGGCGTAGTCGAAGAGGTCGATTATGGATTCGACTCGGAGGACTCCTGACTGTTTTAGGATGGCGTTGTAGGCTTCATCAGACCCGGCCAGAGCGCCGGTGTGGGAAGACGCTGCCTTTGCGCCTTCCGGTGAGACTCCGGCTTTGACCGCGATGATCGGCTTCTCTTCAGTGACCCGGGTGACCGTGTCGACAAACTTTCGTCCATCGACTATATCTTCAATGTAGAGCAGGATGACCTTGGTCTTCGAGTCTGCACGGAGATATTCCAGAATATCGTTCTCGTTCACGTCGGCCTTATTTCCGACACTGATGAACTTGGAAAATCCGATTCCTTCCCCCGCAGCGTAATCTATCACTGCTTCGCCGAGGGCGCCGCTCTGTGAGGCGAAAGCGATCGAGCCTTCCAAGGGCATTTGTGAAGCGAATGAAGCGTTGAGTCTGACTTCTGGGTCCGTGTTGATTGTTCCCAAGCAGTTCGGACCGACCATCCGCATGGAATACTTCTGTGCTAAAGAAATGACTTGGCGCTCCAGCGCCGCGCCGTCTTGTCCAATTTCCTTGAAACCAGCGGAGATTATGATGAGACTCTTCACTCCTTCCTTGCCGCACTCCTCCGTGACTGCTGGGACGACCGCCGCGGGGACTGCGACAACGGCTAATTCGACGCTCTCTGGCAGGTCCTGGAGTGAGGGGTATGATCTAACGCCGCATATCGAGCGGTCTTTTGGATTGACAGGGTAGACTGTTCCTGTGTACTCGTTGAGGAGTATGTTTGTGAAGACGGCTCTGCCGACGCTGCCCTGGCGGTTGGAGGCTCCGATGACGGCGATGGATTTTGGAGCGAAGAGCGAGTCAAGGTTTTCAGGGTGTTGCATGCGAAAGACTGGAAGGACCAGGTTGAAAAGGCTAGAATTTCGGCGGAATCATGATCCCTTCATTCTACCGATAAGCTGCTTCATCAATTCTTATCTGCGAGATCGCTCGCCCATTACCCATGGTGCAGGAAGTCCGACGGACCATCTTCAGGCATGGACTGGCGTTCTATGGAACGCTGTCTTTCGTCGCAAGCTTCCTTGGCGCTAGGCTGTTCGCAACCCTAAACCCAACGGTAGTGGCAGAACGGGGTGGAATCCACTTTCACCATTTCTGGCATGGCCTTGCCATGGTTGTTTCTACCGGTTGGCTCGGGATCACTCTCAATGACGAGAGGATGGGCCGCAACTTGGCAATAATATTCGGTCTCGGAGCAGGGCTGATCGGGGACGAGGTGGGCCTGCTTCTTACATTCGGCGACTATACGAGTAATCTCACGGAAATATTCTTCGTCGCCGCAATCGCGTTCATCATTCTCGCGACGCTGTTGTCTAGGGGTCGGAGGCACATCGAGAAAGAGGTAATCAATCTGAGCCGAGAAGAAAGACTGACTCAGATAGGAGTCTTCATCGGCGCCTTTTCCGTAATCTTCTTCGCGGTCGGAAACTGGGATATAGGCTTCCCGGTCCTAGGTCTAGGAATAATAGCCTATTTCTGGGCGAAGCGTGAGAGAAGGCCCAAGAGTCTGCGGTCCCTCGCTTCATAGCCTCCTACCCGGCTCTGCCAAGATGCTCTGCCTGATCGGACTTTTCCGGAAAGAAGAATTTACCCTCAAACCGTTAGGTTAGAGACGCTATGCGTATCTTGACGTTCCCTCGAATGTCACGTCAAGTAGGAGTCGTATTCATGCGGACGAACCTGATATCAGGGTTTCAACTGTCTGTCAACTACTGGTTCGATCTTGTCTTGCAGGGAATGGGCGGGCCTATCCGTGACTGGGTCTACGATTTCCTCGACAAGAAGGGGATCAAGCGTGAGGATATTCCGGGCAGGTTTGAGGATGTTGTGAAGATACTTCATGAGAGGTTGGGGACCAGTGCGCGAGTGATTGCTTACCGGACGATGGTTGAGCTCTACAAGGAGTTCTCATTGAGCGCAAACTTCGACTACGAGGATTCCATAGAAGACAGGTTCGTCTTCCTCAAAGAGAGAGTGTTATCAGATCGACTGCACCCGACAAGAACCCCCAGTCTAAAACTCGCATTCTAAAAGCCCTTTTCAGGCTACAGCGATCGGTGAAAGTCGACCGGACAGCCAAGCAGTCTCGGGTCAAAGACCACTCTCGCGTCGCAAGAAAAAAATTGTTGCCCCCCGGTTTTTCAGAGGGCTCTCGCCAGTTGAAACCGTTCTGGGCGAGTCTCGCGTTTCAACGCGCAGAATAGAACGGTCGAACGTTTTTCCAGAACGGAAATCAAGCGTATAGCTCATCGTGAAAATCCCGCGATCTAAAAACGCCTGCCCAGATTCTAGATCAGGGCTTGTTCTGCGCCTTTCAGGTTTAGAGCGGAACAGTTTGTGTGATTCCTATCTTAGAAGAGCCGGGGAGGAGAAAAGATTACTTTTCGTTAATTTCCTCCTCGGAGCCGAGTTTCGTGTCGCAGGTCGCAATTTATTTGACATTTTTTGGCGGAGAAATTTTCTAAGTCACGGGTTTTCTGGCCGGGTCTCAATATTCAGGGCTTGTAACGCGCCGGTCGGGCATTGCAGGAAGTGCTAGTTACTAGCTAGGAAATCGCCGGAAAACAGAGCGACCCTGACACATTTCAGATCAGGGCTCATTCCGTGCCCATTCCATGAGAGTAGCGATTTACCAGATTATCGGCGTGTCATTTTCAGGCTGTCTATCCCGACAGGGTTTCGTCGGGCTCTGTCATGGCCGAGCTCTCCTCGGCTTTGTTCCAGTCCTTGGCGATCTTGACTAGCTGCAATAGATGTTCGTGGTCTTCAACGCTTAGAGACTTGCCAGAGTCTATCTGTGCCTTGATTTTCGCAAATATTTGGGCTGACTCTCCGAAGGGCACTTGAGACTTTTCCACTATCGTAAGCAGCCTCCTAGCCTCAGCCAACCCGGGTGAGATGGACTTGCTGGAGACTTCTGGCTGATTTGACCGGGTCTCTTTTCTCGCCATATTCTTCGCTCACCCGATTGTCTTGTGCAGAGTTTTGAGGGCTCATCAGTACATAAAGAAATCATTTGAGGTTGAAGCGGAAAACTGTAAACCTTTATTCTAGAGGTTTGAGGTGATGATTGATTCGCGATGGAAAAGGTGGAGAGGATGGGCACGGGTCTTATGTGGAGAATAATCGGAACTATAATCGCGTTTTCAGCATTTTTGATCGGGTCTCTTATATATGTGGGCTTCTATACGAGCGGTTTTGATTTTACCCAGAAGGTCATAGTCGTACTTGTCGCCCTCATCCTCGCGTTTGCAGCAGTAGCCATAATGTGGGTGACCTTCGCGGGACGGAGGGGATGGATGCGCGACCGATGGGGATCTTAAGCGCGCCTGCTCCTTCAGCGATTATTCAGCGAACCTTGAGGATTCCATTTCCATTCTTGATGGATGCCTTCGATGGGATGGTTTGTCCCGGGGCTTAGTCATGAGCCTCTTTATTTTCTGACCTATTTTTTCGAAGACTTGTTCGATGGACCAGCCTTCTTCTTCGAGGTCGAACTGTTCTTTTGGAAGTTTGATGAATACTTGAACCTCGTACCGCCTTCTCTCCTTCTCAAGTAAGGACGTCTTCACTATCGCCCTTGCTTCGATGATGTCGCGGTGAATGCGGCCAAAAGCTTGTAATGATCTTTGAAACTTGAGCTCCGCTTTTCGAGATTCGATGTCATCCTTCTGGAGTCCCAGAACCTGTAACGGTACATCCACGAATTCTTGCTCGGCCATTTTGTATTCCCTCAATCGATTCTATCTAACTACTAGTACTGGACAATTAGCGTGGGAGACTATTCCGCTGGAGACACTTCCTAAAAGC
>WNGN01005842.1_pt1 | contig 11911 bp, 17 predicted proteins | sample 5400561 | NCBI WGS metagenome assembly WNGN01 (sample SAMN13153379, study PRJNA577476) | soil metagenome | isolation source: 115 cm soil or saprolite under Garry oak tree replicate 2 | place: USA:California | collected 2016-06-15
CGTAAGAAAAGAGATAATCCTTGGGTATCATGGATGAGAGCCAAGATTCCTCTACCTCTCAGCCTTGCAATCGCTCAAGCCTGTAAGGATCGGATTATCACTTATCAATCGGAAGGAAAGCAATGACGGAGGGAGATAGAATCTGTCCCTACTGCGTCAAGCCAATGATAGCTAGGGACCAGAGGTTCTACTCGGACTGGAGCCTCTTTCACTGTGATCCATGCAACATCGATGTCCAGATCAGAGACATTGAGATGGCAAAACCAGATGTTTGAAGAGTCGACGGAGATTGTTCACTGCCTGACCTGTAAATGCTTGTCGACGGCAGGTTGTTGGTGGGAAGGTTGCCTCTGCCTTGATTGCTATCCTGAGGGATGTGGGACAGAGGTTACCGCATACAAACCCGAGCCATGAGGCTATCCTTCTGGTTCCTATTGACCTTAGCCATGCTGACAAGTCCTTTCTGGTTCTCAATGGCCGTCTCTGAAGTCAGATGCGGAAACCCGTTCAGTTGGGGAGCTATATCTGGATGGATCATTCTAGCAGACTCGTATAGAGATGACCAGGGCTGCGTTCATGTGGTTCCACCATGCAACGATCCTAAGGTATGCTACTAGTTCCGGGTCCTTCTGAAAGCTGTCCAGCATGAAGCCTAGGACCCTAACAGCAATCCAGTTCTCAATCTGGACGATCGTCGGAGCAGAACTAATCCCCTTCTCGAACCTGTTCATGTTCCCAGTCCTCTGGATTCTCGACAAGAAGGTAGCCTTAGTGACTGAGAGTATAGCGTTCTGGATGGAATATCCCTACTACCTTGGAAGACTGCATTGGGTCCCACATTTCCAAGATTCAGGCTTTGTCCCCTTCATTCCTTTGCTGCTTGTTGGAGCTTGGGTAGTGTTTCTCTTGATTCAAACACCAGATCTGGCTATTGGGGCATGGCTCTTGAAGCGGAAGTTGCGGAAGAAAGCCCCTGATATTCTCGAACGACTCTAAACTCGTCCAGTGAAAATACGACCCTCTGGTTTTGGTTACGAAACCCGAATCCACGCTCAGCCCATGCTCAACTATTCTCAGGAAGTCAGAAATTAACAATCCATATAATCAACTATCTAGTAGTGGGTTAGTAAGAAGGGGGAGGGGCCTATGGCTATCAACGACCCGAGGACAAGCCAGAGGTACATGCCTCGGTTCGAAGTCTGGATGAACGTATTCATCCACTACGCCTTTACGAACGTGGTGAACAGCTTGTCCATGCTTGAGACAATGACACTCGCTGAGAAGGGTGCAATGCTGACCGGGATGAAGGCTCCAATCGACAAGCTGGTGGGTAATGTTCTGATTCTTGAGGCGCATATTATTGGACTCTGGCGAGAGAAGGATCAAGAGTTTGCGGCTGCAAGCAAGCTATTCCATGAATCAATACAAGAGCAGGACCCATCCGTTATGCGGATGCTGGAAGTGGCGACCCAGTTCTATCATGAGATAATAGAGCTCATGCGTCGACGAGGCATGCTCAGGTTCAAGCCTCCAAGGAGTCTGGCTGCACCAACAGAATGACAAATGAATACTGGGAGGTCAACCCTTGGTTCTGGGAAGAACTCTCTGACCGTCGCAAGGTAGGAAGCAATGTTGTTGCTGTAGTCACCGGACCTAACAACATTGGCAAGAGTTACTGGGCCTTGGAACTGTGTAGAGAGATTCATCGAAGCTATGGGCTTGAGCCCTTCACCGAGGAAGGAGTAGTATTCAACGCTAGTCAGTTCTGGACCCGGATGAGATCGTCCTCATCGGAAGCATGGGCGTTATGGGATGAGCCTAACAAGGGATTGAGCCATCGTGACTGGTATGAGGAGATGAACAAGGCAGTAACTACATTCATTCAGACATTCAGATTCAAACGGAAGAGTCTGATGCTTGCTCTGCCTCATGTTCGCCTCTTGGACAAGTCAGCAAGGGCAGTTCTCCTCTTCGAAGCGATGATGAAGAAGCCTGGACTGGGCCGTATTCATCAACTTGAACCAGACTATTTCGGAACAAGAGAGTTCTACAAATATTTCCGGGGAGAAGTCGATCTACCGATGCCTCCAAGAGCATTATACGACTTGTACGAGAAGAGGAAGGATGCGTTTCATGAGGCTGATTTTCCAGAAGAAGCATTCAAGGATGTCCCTAAGCAGCCTGACTTGAAAGGTTGGAAGCGCATCTACGCTCTCGTCAAAGAAGCCCCGGACAAGTTCAGGATTCAGGACCCGCGTAATCCTCAGACTCTGGGGAGGCTGTCAGCACGCAAAATCAGTGCGTTACTAGACTGTAGCGATAATACCGCAAGAAAAGTTTTGACAAAGATGGAATTTGAAGGATAGCCAGCTCATCGTCACGATTAGTGGAATAGCCGGAACGTTCTATCTCTTCTATCAACGATGGCTAGGAGTCGCATCCGGAAGTCTGGCTCACGATATTCCCTGGATAATGGACGCGCTGGCACATCCATACGCAAAGATACAGGTGCCCTATAGCATAATCTGGTATGGCATCAACCTCGCCCTTCCTCATTCCAACGGTCAAGAATGGACCCTCTCAATCGCTCTCATCGACATCCCAGTCTCAATCGTCATCCTCTTCAAGAATTGGAAGCTCTGGCTCGTCTACATCCATGTTAGCCTTCTCAGCTTCGGAAGCGCACCCTACAATCTGCCGATTCTCTGGTTTACAGCACTGGGCCTCTGGTATGCACCCCTTGTTCTTCTAGGACCCATAACCAAGCTGCCGTTCGGACCCCGGTTTGACTATTGGACCTTCATCTTTAACAAGAGTCTACAATACGCCGATAACTACTGGTTCTATGGGCTTCTCGGAGTCTGGTTCTTATCGGTACTGTTTTATACTCAGAAGAGTAGGATTCACCATGCGATTGACGCTTTGTCAACGAGATTCAGGGGAGGCGTAAAGCCGCATGCAAGACCTGGCGGTGTTTGAAACAGAATGGACTTTCTAGACAGCTTCAAGTTCGGGTATTCCGGGGGAAAGAATCTCATGATTAGCCGTTTCGCTCCATCCGATATTCCGACTGACGGGGATATTGGACTCACGAACCGACGTGGAGGTCATAGCGGTGGAGGCGTTCCAAGCAATCTCGGAAACACGGTCAAAGCGTTCATCGTCGGCATCATACTCTACTTCGTAGCAGTAGCCATCGTCTATACAATAGGCAGCAGCAACATCATCAACAATGCAACCATTAACAGCCAGATCAAGAACGTCGCCTACTTCATGAGCGTCCTCGGAACAATCATCGGCTTGATAGCTGGAACAGTCTTCATCCTCAAACTCCTAGGAGGCTTCTAGGACGGGCAAGGATCTCTACCATGACCTGCTGGCTAAGGCTGGCAGGTCACAGCACAACCCCAACTCTTTTCCTCATCGTCATACGGCTGAGAAGGCAGGCCGCATGGTTCAAGGCGGAGCACGCAGTATGTGGAGAGAGTTTGCCGAGACAGGACTAGTCATCCTGATTCCTATCGGAATCTTCATGTGGGTCCTATCGATGATCCACTAAAAAATGACACACTGGAAAGCCTTCCGGGAAGGCCGCATATCTCTGAAGACAGCCAGACGGTTACAGGCGCTCAAAAACTTTGGACATAAGACACAGTATCATCGGGAAGAGAAGAAGCGTGGCATTTGACAAAGTTCAGAGGCTTCCAGAAGTATGCTTACAAGAAGCAGAAGCCAGGATACTACCTACACGATTTCCTGAACACTAAGAATCCTCTGGTCCTGTTCGGTAACAAGAAATTCGTTCTCGGAATAGTCGGTCTATCATTAATTATTGGCGGTGTTGTGCTTGCTCAAGGTCCATTATTCCATAATGGAAGTCCAGGGTTAGTTCTAGTCGAAGGAAGCCGTGATGTTTACACTGAACCATTTAGCAATGATCCTTTCACCACACTTTGGAGTGGCGGGATAGATACGGGGAATCTTAATGGATACGATAATTCCAATAAAGGAACATGTACTGGCAATAATTTCGTATCATTCTTTTCAGAATCTGGAACACCAACAATCCTAATGAATTCATCGTCAAATGCCATTAACAATATGGCACTCTTTGCGGTCTCACAATCTAGAATTGACTTGTCTCTTGGCTCTGCAAAAGAACTATCATTCGAAGAAGCATTCATGTTCAAGAACGGAATCACTAGTAATACTGGTGCATCATGGGGATGGTACCTAACAACAAATAGTACCTCCCCACGATGCGATGAGCCTAATGGTAACTATGGGTATACTCCGATGGCAGATCCAAATGTAGCTCTTGCAGTGAAAAACGTCGTTCTTAGCGGAACGACAATTCAGACTACGGTTTTTCTCCAGAGACAGCCACATCAGTCTATCACAAGTGAAGATACGGGCACTTGTAGCGGTGGGAGTTCCTGTTTTCTCCAGAGTAACCAAGTAATGTCTAATGTTGGAAATACTATCCAAATAAACGATTTAATTCTCAACTTTACCGGGCATACTTCTACTGGTGGAAACAATGGAGCAAGTTTACTCTGTGCAGGAACTACTGGTGCGACAAAGGCATGTACTATCGGTGGATTCGGCGATACCATAATTGCTGATGGCATGGATGCTAATTCCAAGATCACATCCACGGCAATCTTTCCTTGGATCAATCTTGCAACTCCATACTACATGGGTTTCTGGGCGACTGGTGTTGGGTCAGTGGCTAACGGGAATCATTCGATTGAATGGAGCCAGGTAGCAACAGGACTATTTGCGAATAATTGGATTTCATATTTTGTGCCAGTCCCAACCGCTGCCACTCCGGCAACTCCAGATACTGGTGGATTCTTCGGTCCAATAATCAGAGCATTAATCAGTATCGGAGTTTTCATTCTTGCTAATATCATCAGTTTTGGAAACTACTTGGGAGGATTGATGGGTCCAGTCTGGGCATTCCTAGGAGGGTTAGCCGCAACAGTTCTGAACGGGTTAAGCTCTATCATAATCAGTCTCATCAATGCTCTCGGAAGTCTTATTGGAGATCCGAATCTCGGAAACCAACTTGTCAGCGTGTTCACCCAGATAGGAAGCTACGTGACAGGCCTATTCGTCGCCATTGGTAATATAGTTAGCAATATGATCACTTTCATCCAGAATAGCATGACGTTCCTATTCGGCTCTGTAAACGGTCTACTCACCTACTGGATTGGAACAGTCCTGTTCGGAATCTTAGGAGTCCTAGTAACCATCTCAGGCTTCATCGTGACAGTTCTCAAAGTCTTCCAGGTAGGCTTCCCCTTCGTCGTCCTCTTTGACCTTCTCTGGCTGCTCATGGAATCATATGATAACGGGGTGGAGGGAGCGATGAAATGGTGGGCTCCCCATGAAATCCTAGTCGTCAACGTCGGCAAGCTCATGTTCATACTGGTAGAGACGCTCTCAACATTCGTCTACCAGACAATAGTGGAGATTGAAGGTGGAGCTGCGGACATCAAGCCGGAGATTGCAGGGTTCAGCCCATGAGCTATGAGCACGGGTCAGGGGCGAGGCATGGACATCCTGTCGCGATATTCTTGGTCGCTGTCATATTCCTAGTATTCGTTCTCTGGATGGCCAGCGCGGTCTCGCCTGGAGGAGCAAGCCACTTCCATACGACCCCTTGTGACAGTTCTAATCCTGGACCCGGATTTCCATCCTGCCCGGGCAATGACACGAATACGGCGTACTGGGACCTGAATGGTGGGACAACGGACAATTTCAGCAATTTCTATAACGAGTTCACAATAATCTTCAGCGGTATTCTCGTCATGATATGCCTGATGGGAGGACTCGTACTTTACTGGTTCAGAGGCAACCAACATGTCTAGGCATGCAGTTGCGAAGACTGGTCCTGAACTCTTCTTCTTCATGTCGACGATTGTTCTCGGAGCAATCTTTCCACTCATCTGGCTCTGGTTTCTGCCACGGAACAGTGTAGCATTCAACACTCTCGCAATACGGTCAGGAATCGCCCCGTTTGATTCATTGATTCTTATCGAGTTCTTCGCATGGATATTCGTTATGATAGTCTACTTGAGGGCGAGGATGGGATGAAAAACGGGAAGAGACGGATCCTCACTGTTCAGCTTGACGGTGAGAATGATGGAGAGGTCAAGTTTCTAATGCAACGGTTGAAAGAGAGGCTTCGAAGCCAAGGTCTTGATGTGGATAGTTGGGTAGAGGAGACAAGAGGAAGATTCAGGGAAGTACGAGAAGCATGGAGGACTAGGTAGATGCTGTTAGACCTTCCGATTCCGATTGGCAATGGAATCTACTATCTACCTCTCGAACTCGTTCTACCCCTCATCGTCACGACTATTCTGGCTCTCTGGTTCTGGCGCAAGAGCAGAATAGCAAAACAGATTCATACATGGGTCCTCAAACTGCACAAGTCAGGCGCGGCAGAAGTCTACAAACCGGACAGAGAACTAGATACCGCAGTCGAATATATCGACAAGGATGGTAATTCTCAGCGGCCCTTCAAGCCCAACTACAACTATCTACCGAAACCCCAAGTGGGTGACATGGTAAAAACCGTTGATGGAATCGGCAAAATCATCGAGATGGTCCCTGACCCTGAAAACCCTGAGGGAGAAAAACTGTTAGCGGTCGATCTCCCAGACAAGAGCGTTCACAGTTACAGCCCTAGCACAGTAACACTGGTGATAAAAGACAAGGTTGCTAAAAGAGGCTCTGTTACTGCCGTAGCTCCACAGGGATGGAACGAGCGCATAATGATTCATGGAGAAGGAACAGATGAACTGTTCGATTTCATGAAGGTCTGGGAGGGACAGGACGAGGTTCAGGCAGAAGAGGGAGGAGCAGCCCGGCTGTTGAAGGAGGGAGCAGACATTTTCGCATCTCTCAAGGAACGGTTGCGGGCGAACTTTCGGGAGATGTGGTGGCTATGGCTTATCGTCGGAATAATGTTCTTCCTAGGGGGAATGCTTGTAGGAGGCAAATACGTTCACATTGCCTAGATTAGAAGAGGGGTCCGGGGCGATACCGTCACAAAAGCCTTCATCGAGATTATTGAAGTCTTGTCCTAAAAGACATGACCAGAAAGACGGGCCAGAAATAGCTCCCCATTTTTCGCCGGATGCAATGACTTGTGATTGCCAATTCTGTAGAGAAAGTAACTGCTTCTGTCAGAACATACTAGTCCTTACTTTGGAGGAGTGAGAGAAAAAATGACGTTCAATAACAAATCCGTCTTTGTACATCTGATACGGACCCTTAGCCAGTCAGCATTACGGTTCACCATGTATGCATTACGAGGACTACTCTTTGTTCTAGGGCTTGCTCTTCTCGGAGTCGCTCCCCAATATCTTGGGGTTGTCTTCCTCTGGTATCTAGTCTGGCCCGGATTGTTCAGGGCTGGCCAATGGATCATCCGTTTCAAGTTCTGGAAGAGGCCCAAGCATGGAGTTCAGCACTAGGCGGGCATGGGCATGGATAGCCACGTTGACATTCATCAGCTCGTGGCATCTCGGGGCAGAAGCAGACTCTTTTACATCCTACAATCAGATGCTCTGGGAAGTCAATCTTACAGTCGCTTTCCAATTCGCATGTATAGGTGGATACGTCCTCTTCGTCAAATTGTTCTGGAAGGAGTATCATGGACTTTCTAGCCGAACTCCAAGCCCTACCATTGTATGTGCGATTGGTAATCGTGATCGCGGGAATAGGCCTGATACTCGCAGGCTATCTTATGATATTCTATCCAGGAGGAGGAAAGCAAGATGAGCAAACTGCTTGAAGAGAAAGACCAAGAGACTCGGACTGAGACTGAGCTTCACAAGAAAGGAGCTGACATGGTTGAGTCCATGTTCGTCATGCCAGGCCAGCCTAACGACCGCCAAGTCGGAACAACATTCTACAACAATCTCGAACGCCATACAAGGGTCAAAGAAGAGCATAAGCTCTACGGGGTCCTGCTTGGAACAATCGGAGATCTAACCAATGTCTACCGGGCTGGAGGGTTGAAGAACCGGGTGGACCTCTGCGAGACTATTACTGACGGCTGGATGATTCATCTCTACCAGTCAAACATCAGCGATGATGGTAAAGGTCGGACTGAAGCAGTAGACGTTTTAAAGGCAATAGCTCTTGAACGACAAGCCACATTGGAAGCCTTAGGCAATAAGGGATCACGACTGGCAGGGTTCAAACAGGCGTTGACTGGCAAGAAATGAACAGGAGCCATATCCCAACTCTTCAGAAAGCATCAGTTGAGGAGAAGCCTAACAAGAAGAAGATTAGAATCCTCCAAGTTCTACTCATAGTCTCAAGCCTCATGTTTACCTATGGAGTTGCAGGAGTAGCCTATACTCTCATGTCGAATCATTCTCACGCCTATTATTCCAGGCTCGACAAACCGTACAGTGGCCAACTTTACAGTCCGAGCCTTGAACACTGGACAATCAACATTATCAAACCTCTTCGTGAATGTGACACTGGATCAGCATCCTAATGGAACATTCACCTTGAACAATCAGGCACCTAATGGTGGGGATACACAATGGATTCTTGAGGGTCCCTTCTCTCTAGCAGCTAACCAAGCTATACTGTTCAGGTTTACACTGAATGACTCTGGAACCTTCGGATATTATGATATTGATGCTTCCGTGGTTCAGCTAAGCTAATGCATGGACCCTCAGGCTCAGATATTGGGGTAGCAAGTATTCTTCTATCAATCATAGCTATGGGACTAGCGGTTGTTGCAATAGCATCAGGTGGAGGACTAACAAGTCCAGTAAGTCTGAAACAGTCAGGAACATTCACAGCAACATGGAGTACTGCCACAATGACTGTGGTGATCGGAACAGTCACGTTCTCCCCAGCGTTCACGGCGAAACCAAGCATAAGCATCACCCCTAGAACATTTCCGAATATTAAGATCAACAGTATCACTGGAAACATCGAGTTCTTCACAGCCAGCACAACCTGGCTCAATATGCCTCCGGCTAACACAGAGATTTTCGGAGACACAACAGGTCAGCACCAATTCGTGGTCGATCTATCTACAGGAGTATCAGCTGCCTCGATGCAGGTTAATTGTCAAACCGCCTCGACTGGCGCTTCAGCCGTAATCCGCCCAGAGTATTCTTTGGATGCTGTAAATTGGTTTGAGCTTGCACAATTCACCGGGGCATTAGATACCGGGGTTGGCGGCCAAGTCGCTTGTCCTAATATTCAAGGGAATTTCAACCAGGCAACCCTAGCTACAGCTGCCGTCGGAAATCAAATAGTATTCATTCGGCTAGTAGGCATTGGCGGTGGAGGGATCGGCGATAATCCGATTTTTGCATCGGCAACATTGTTCCTCTATAGCGGTTTTCAAGTTCAAGGAAGCTGTACGAAAAATCTTGATAACACATTGACACTATTCACTTGGCGGTGTGTCGTCCCATCCCCTTTCGGTGCATTAGCGCCTCAATCTGTAACGGTTGATTGGCAGGCTGAAGTCAAATAAATCGGAAGTCTTAAGTTTACGCACATGTTAAAACCGGAAGGACTATGCGATAACTGCGGCATGGAAGGGGCTGAACTGGTAAAAGACATGGATTATGGCCCAAGAACTAATTACAGCATGGCCCTATGTCCTTCATGTTTAGTAGAGTTCCGCAACTGGAACCGTAGATGGACCGGACACAGTAGACGGTTCTATGCTCGTCAAACTGTGAAACTTGGGGAAGGGTAGACAAGTAGATGATTATGCTCTCAAAACCGCAAATGACAACATTGGTGACCCTCTTACTTCTGGGGTTCCCTATTACAGCCATTCATGCTCTCTACGTTGTCACTCTACCATCAAATACGATCTACGCAGACGATTTCGAAAACTATACAAACGGAATGCAACTAGGAGGATATGGCTGTCAAGCTGGAAGCGGATGCTTCGGTGGTGATGGTGGGAATGGTGGATGGGGCTCTATCGACAATTGCCCAGGTGGGCATGGAGGAAACGCTAACATTACAAACACTAATTTCATGTCACCATCACATAGCATAGCAACATGGAGCTGTACAAGCGCCAATGACATCTTCGACATAGACAAGACAATACCGCTACCATCAAATCGAACCACCACCGTTCAAATGTCAGTATGGTTTGCGGTGAACAGAAGCTATACAAACCAACAGGATAACAATGCTCACATATCAATTGAGACATGGAACGGAACAGATAGATTCGAAGCCCCACTATTCCTTCTATCCAAGATAAACCCGATAAATAATGGCTGTAACACAATTAGAGGCATAGCACCAGACTTCTTCCTATCAAGCACATTTCAAGGAGCTGGCAGTGATCATTACAGTGGCCTATGCTTATCCACTTGGGGCCAGATAAGCGGGAAATTTGGCGTCTGGCACAACTATGTTATCACGGTCAACATTGTCACTGAAGCAGTTCTCAGTGCTGCTATAGACGGCCAAGATATGACAAGCATAGTCAAGGGCTTGTTCATGCAAAGACATGACGGGTTACATAGCGATATAGCATTCCAAACATTCAATCCGAAGAATTTTATCAGATTCGAAATAGGAGCTGGGAATGGTGCGACACATGTTTCTACTGCCGACAACTGGGTTGCTTGGCATGATGACCTAATCATAACAGATGTTACGCCTGGTCAGCCTAGCATTATCCAGTTTGCTCTACGAGGTGCTGCCTGGGGCCTCGCAAGCATGTTCTCAGTAATAGCCCTCGTCATCGGCTTCATCTGGATAAAGATGGACCTTGAAGGCAAAGGATACACTCACGGCGGATTAGAATATAAGAAGAAGATTCTTAGAGGGGGAATAATGATCGCTCTAGCAATAGCAATTATCTGGGGAGCCACAGCCATTTTCACAGGCTGATTCTATGACTGAAATCACTAAGAATCCGCACGGTAAGGAGAGACGATGGAAAAGCCGGGCGCTTCTGTATCTGATGATCATCGTAGTAGTCATGAGTGTTGGATCATCTTTCGCAGTTGCTCAGATGGAGGGAAGGTTCGCTGATCCGGGAGGACAACTCAATGATGCATTCAAACTGTCATGCGACCAAGGAATTCTAGCAGACAGACTCGTGCCAATATCGGATGATGGCGAATACAATTGGATGTTCGCCAAAGGCCAACAGGTAAACATCACACTAACGAATCTGAACGATACAATTGTGACAATGAGCTGGATACGCTGGGCCTTGAAAGGCGACTATGGACTTCTAGACACAAACCAGATAACGAATCATACAATCTTCATCTCCTACAACATTCAGACAGCAGGGACGACTAACACAGCCTTATGGAATTGCCTGAACGTCGGCGATCTCTTCCGAACAGACTAGGGTTTTGGGAGATAACCATAGCCTCCTTCAGAAGGGCAGATACTAAACCGTTAAATGCCGTCACCTTACTGAACACACACGCATGCCCAGAGAGAAACGATACTGTAAGGCTGATGGTTGCACGAACCAGCTTGATAAGAGAAACGTAAGCGGCCTCTGCTACACGCATTATGGCAGAGGAGAAAGCCCTCGTATCTCAGCACTTAGGAGCTATGATAGTTTGAGAGAGAGAGAAAATGATGTGCCTCGTAGCTTGGAGATTCGGATTCAGGAGGAGTTGTTTCCTCGTTACCGGGCATGGATCTTGGAGACTCTGAACCGTGAGGGGCATTTGACTGTTAAGGATGCTATCTCTGGAGGGGCGATGTGGCTGAAGAGGACCTTTGGGCATGGAAGCTCTGATACTACAAGGGAATGGTTGAATGAGCTGGCTAATCCTCTTGAGGGCGAGTTCCAGGTGTTCGATCCCAAGTTCGAGAATTGGGGTCCTTGTGTGAGGCAGAAGACCCCTATGCTTCAACTGGA
>WNGN01006915.1_pt1 | contig 11910 bp, 11 predicted proteins | sample 5400561 | NCBI WGS metagenome assembly WNGN01 (sample SAMN13153379, study PRJNA577476) | soil metagenome | isolation source: 115 cm soil or saprolite under Garry oak tree replicate 2 | place: USA:California | collected 2016-06-15
GTCCCCGGCCGAACCGACGACCGGCACCGCTCTGGTGTGGGGAACGTCGGTGAGAAACGCTCCCAGGGTCACGAGCAGTCCTGAGCCCAGACGCCCGGCGACCTCGACGATGGCCTTGGCGAAGGTGCGCCACCGATTGTTCGGCTCGGCCGAGGAGAACATGGCGATGTCGCGGCCGTCCACGGTGGCGATTGCGAAGTCCCCCTGGGGCCATTCGATCACCCGCGTCACCCCGCCCTCAAGCCGGACGGTGGGACGGATGACCTGGAAGTCGAAGAACTCCTCCGGGTCGAGATGGGCGAAGACCCGCCCCCCCGCGCGCTCCTGAAGGAAGCGGAGGGCCACCGAGGCCGCCTCCCCACCGTCGTTCCAGCCCCGGAACGCGCAGATCAGCGGGGGGTGATCGGCCCTCGGGGTGTCCAGAAACCGGACGTGGTCCACGTCGCCAGCATAACGGTCGAGGAAAGCTCTCAAAGGGTGAGTCGCTCCAGCCGATTGACTATCCGAAGGCGTCTGAAGCTCGACCCGTCAAGGGACGGCTCGGGCCTTCCGGAAGGCTGCCCCATGGAGGGGGAATGGAACCGATCCGCTCGTTGGAGTACGCACATCAAGAGGAAGCGGACTCCGACGGCGTCGAGTCCGGCCCGATCCAGGAAGGCTCTGCACCGACCTCGCTTCCCGGAGGAGTCCTCTCCGGCATCACTCACCTCCTGGTCTCCGCCGGGCCGCCTGACCGCGTCCTGGCGGCGGTCGCCGACGCCCTGACCGAAGTCATCCCCCACGATACCCTCACGCTGTTCCAGGTCGACGAACCGCTGCGGGTGCTCCGCCCCATCCTCGTGCGGGACGCGTACGCTCAGGAGATCCTGGCGATGGGTCCGTTCCCGTACGGGCGGGGCATCACGGGCACTGTCGCCGAGACGCGGACGCCCCAACTGATCAACGACGTGCACCTGGATCCCCGCGCCGCCCGGATCCCAAATACACCGGATGAGCCGGAATCAATGCTGGCCATTCCCCTGCTCGCCCGCGACGAGCTCAAGGGCGTCCTGTGTTTGTACCGGCTAGGTGAAGGCAACCATTTCAGCCTGCAGGAGTTCAAGGTCGCCATCCTGTTCAGCGAGCTGGCGGCCCTAGCCATAGACAACTCGATGATCCGGGCTCGCCTCGAGGCGGAGGTGATCACCGATCACCTCACCGCGCTCTACAACCACCGGTTCTTCCACGAACGGCTGGCCGAAGAGCTCCGCCGGGCGAATCGCCAGCGGTCGACGGTCGGGCTGCTCATCTACGACATCGACGACTTCAAGAGAGTGAACGACACGTACGGCCATCTGGTCGGGGACCAGGTTCTGCAAGGTGTCGCGTCCGTATCGCGCGAGACCTGCCGCCTGGAAGACATCATCTGCCGGATCGGGGGCGAGGAGTTCGGTGTCATCCTTCCGGGCGCCGCGCTGGAGGACGCGGTGGTCCTGGCGGAGCGGGTCCGGGCCGGGATCGCCAGCGTATCGTTCCCCTTGGTTGGCCGGATCACGGTAAGCGTCGGCGTGGCCGAGGGCCCGATGCACGCGTCCAGCCCGAGGGAGCTCATCACCTGCGCGGACCTGGCGCTCCTGGAGGCAAAGGCAAGAGGGAAGGACCGGGTACTCGTCTACGGCGGCCGGCTCGCCGGGACGGCTCGAGGCGCCGACCTGGACGGAGGGGAAGCCGCCGCCGCGCTCGAGCGTGCTGATCTCGAAGGGACCGCGGTGAACGGGCAGGGGATGCACGCGCGGCTGGCCGGCCTGGCCGCCCGAGGCGAGATGCGCTCCGTGGCGCACCTGAAGCTGCTGCACAGCCTCTCGGCCAAACTGAACCGACTGAACGACGTTCAGCAGATCGGCGAGGTCATCACCGCCGAACTCAAAAGCCTGATCGACTACCACAACTGCCGGGTCTTCCTGTTGCATCCGGACGGTGAAACGCTCATCCCCATCGCGTTCCGGGGAAGCCTGAGCGAATACCAGGGCGAGACCTTCGACGCTTTGTTGCTCAAGGTGGGCGAGGGCCTGACCGGGCACGTCGCGCTGACCGGCGAGTCGTACTACACGCCGGACGCGGACAACGATCCCTACGCGGTGACGATCCCCGGCACGCCGGACCTGGCCGAGTCGATCCTGGCGGTGCCGCTCCGGTACGCGGATCGGGTCATCGGCGTCGTGGTGCTGTCGAAGCTCGGCATCGACCAGTTCGACGAGGAGGACATGCGGCTGCTGGAGGCCCTGGCCTCCAACGCGGCCACGGCCTTCGAGAACGCGAGACTCCTGCAGGTCGAGCACGAGGCGGCGGAGATCTCCGGGGCCCTGCTCCGACTGTCGACCGCGCTCACCAACGTCAACGACCCGGTCGGGGTGCTCAAGGAGGCAGTCGCGGCGGTCCCGTCAATGATCAGTTGCGCCGAGGTGGGCGCGTGGATCCGGGACATCGGCTCGGGAGATTTTCGGCTGATCACATCCAGCGGGATGCAGCCCGCCTTCGCGGACAAATTGGCGAATCACGTCGTGCCGGCGGGGACGGCCGCCCAGTTCCTGCTTTCGATCGAGGAGCCATTCGTCCTGCCCAAGCAGGTCGCGGCGATCGTTCCGCGCGAGTACCTGCTGATGGAAGGGGTCCGGGATACGCTGGTGTGCCCGATCCGGTGGGAACCGGACGGCCTTGGCGCGTTCACCATGACGGTGCCGACGAAGGACGCCAAGTTCTCCGACCGCGACATCCAGTACGGCCGAGGGATCGCCGACATCACCTCGCTCGCGCTGGGGAACGCGAACCGGTTCGCCGAGCTCGAACGGGCATACGTGTCGACGGTGGAGGCCCTGGCCAACGCGCTCGAGGCCCAGGACCAGTACACCCAGGACCATTGCCGCGCGCTCGCTGCCGTTCCTCCAGCCCGTCCGGCCGATCGTCCGCGCGTCCCACGAGCGGTGGGACGGGAACGGATACCCGGACGGACTGAACGGCGAGACGATCCCTCTCGAATCGCGCATCGTGTTCGTCTGCGATGCCTTCCACGCGATGACGACGAACCGTCCGTACCGGGCGGCCCTCCCGGAGAGGGAGGCGATCCGGCGGCTGAAGCTGTCGGCCGGCACGCAGTTCGATCCCCAGGTCGTGGCCGTGTTCGTCAAGCTGCACGCGGCCGACGGGATCCACGTGCACTCCTCGGTCGCCTCCTAGCCTCCCGCCTCCCCTCCCATTTTCGCTAGCCTCTCCCGGCGATGAAGGACGTCGGTTTGGTCGGGGTGCCCTACTCGGGCAAGTCGACCCTGTTCACGGCGCTCACCCGCACCGGCGCGGCCGGCGGACGGGCGAATCAGGCCGTCGTTCCGGTGCCCGACGCCCGGCTGGCGGTGCTCGCCGAGCTCGAGCGCTCGCGGCGAGTCGTTCCCGCGCAAGCCCGGTTCATCGACGTCCCGGGCGGGGCCACCCCTCAGGGCCTGGCCGTGCTTCGGGAGACGGATGCGATCTGCGTGGTGCTTCGGGCCTTCGGCCCCGACGCCAAGCCGGAGGCCGAGCTGGCCGAGGTCCGGGCCAACCTGCTGCTGGCCGACCTCGCCGTCGTGGAGTCGGCCCTGGACAACGCCCGCCGCCGTCTGAAGGGCAGGGAAACGAACGCAGGCGAGGAAGTCCGGGTGCTGGAGCGGGCGGAGGGAGCGCTCTCGTCGGAGCGCGCGCTGCGAGACGAGGGCTTCGACGAGCAGGAGGGCAGGCTGCTCCGGGGTCTGTCGCCGCTCACGCTCAAGCCCTGGGTGGTGGTGGCCAATCTCGAGGAAGGTGCATCTGTTCCCTCCGGCCTGTCCGAGGGAGCGGTTGGAGTGTCCGCCGCGATCGAGGCCGAGACTGCGAGCATGTCGGACGTAGAGGCCCGCGAGCTCTTGGTGGAGTTCGGGGTGAAGGAGCCGGGCCTGGACCGCGTGATCGCCGCCTGCTACCGCGCGCTGGACCTCATCACGTTCCTCACCACCGGCGAGGACGAGACGCGGGCGTGGGAGGTCCGGCGCGGTGCCACCGCACCGGAGGCCGCCGGCGCCATCCACACGGACCTGCAGCGGGGGTTCATCCGGGCTGAGGTGGTCTCATACGGGGACCTCGTGGCCGCGGGAGGGTGGGACAAGGCGAAGCATCGCGGCCTCATGCGCGTGGAAGGCCGCGACTACGTGGTCCGGGAGGGCGACGTGCTCCATGTCCGCTTCGCCGTGTGACCGAACCGCTCGACGTCGCTCGCGTTCGCCGGCGGTTCCCCGGCCTGTCTCGACTTCACGAACGGGAGCCGGTGATCTTCGCCGACGCTCCCGGCGGGACCCAGGTCCCCGATACCGTGATCGAGGCCATGGCGCGCCACCTGCGCGAGAGCAACGCCAACACAGGCGGGGCCTTCGAGACGAGCCGAGCCACCGACGGCCTGATCGCGGAAGCCCGCGGGGCATCAGCTGACCTCCTGGGCTGCGATCCGGACGAGGTCGCGTTCGGCCCGAACATGACCTCGCTCGCGTTCGCGCTCTCGCGAGCCCTCGGCCGGACGTTCCGCCCGGGGGACGAGGTGGTCGTCACGGGTCTCGATCACGACGCCAACGTCGCACCGTGGTTGGTGGCGGCCCGCGACTCGGGCGCGGCCGTGCGATGGGCCGACGTCCGGACGGAGGACTGCACGTTGGACCTGGAGAGCCTGAAGGCAGCGCTCGGATCTCGGACGCGGGTCGTTGCGTTCACGCTCGCCTCGAACGCGGTCGGCACGATCACACCGGCCAAGGAGATCGTACGTCTGGCCCACGAGGCCGGTGCAGTTGCGGTGGCCGACGCCGTGCACTTCGCCCCACACCGCGCCGTCGACGTGCGGGCCATCGAGGCCGACGTGCTCTTCTGCTCGCCCTACAAGTTCTTCGGGCCCCACCTGGGGATCATGTTCGGCAAGCGGGATCAGCTGGAGTCGTGGCAGCCCGACAAGGTTCGGCCGGCACCCGACAGCGTGCCCGAGCGATGGGAGAGCGGCACGCTGAACCACGAAGGGCTGGCCGGTCTGATCGCGGCCGTGGACTACCTCGCGGGCCTTGGACGCGGATCCACCAGGCGCGAGGCGGTCCTCGCGGGCATGACCAGCGTCCAGGCTCACGAGGCCGGTCTCTCGGAGCGCTTCCTTCGGGGGCTCCCCGAGCGAGTCCGTCTGTTCGGTGTATCCGACCCCGCCCGGGTCGACGAACGCGCGCCGACGTTCGCCTTTCGCGTGCACGATCGGTCCCCGCGGGAGGTCGCGGAGGAGCTCGGGGACCGGGGGATCTTCGTGTGGGACGGCAACTACTACGCGCAGGCGATCATGGAGCGTCTCGGGCTGGAGGAATCGGGCGGCGCCGCGCGAGTGGGCTTCTGCCACTACCACACGACCGAGGAGGTCGATCGCGTTCTGCACGAGCTCGGGGAGATCGCCCGTGGATAGCGACGCTCGGACGAACCGCCGGTTCTGGGACCGTTCGGCCGACGAATATCAGGAGCAGCACGGGCCTCAGCTCAATGAGCGTGAGCTCGCGTGGGGCGTGTGGGCGATCCCCGAGGCCGAGCTCAAGGTGTTCGGACCCGTGACCGGCCAGGACATCCTGGAGCTCGGATGTGGCGGGGGGCAGTGGTCGATCTTCCTCGCCCGAGCAGGAGCGCGTCCGGTGGGTCTGGACAATTCCCGCCGGCAACTCCTTCACGCACGGCGTCTCATGGCGAACGCTCGCGTCACCTTCCCGGTCGTGTACGCAACTGCCGAGCGCATCCCGTTCGCCGACGAACGCTTCGACGTGGTGTTCTGCGACCACGGCGGGATGTCCTTCGCCGATCCCGACCTGACGGTGGCCGAAGCAGCGCGCGTCCTTCGGCCCGGCGGCCTGCTCGCCTTCAACATGTCGAGCCCGCTCCTGTTCCTGTGCTGGAGCGAGTGGACGGAGGCGGTGGAGCCGAAGCTACACAAGGACTACTTCGGGATGCGCCGGTTCGAATACACCGACGGGCTGGTCGAGTATCAGCTTCCCTACGGCGAGTGGATCCGGCTGTTCAGGAAGAACGGGTTGGTGGTGGAGGATCTGATCGAGCTGCGCCCACCGAAGGATGCGACGACGACCTACGAGGAGCTCGTGCCGCTGGAGTGGGCTCGCCGCTGGCCCGCGGAGAACATCTGGAAAGTTCGCAAACCTCCGCGCTAGTGGAGCCCGATCGCCATGATGCGATCCGCGGTCCGAGTTGCGAGCGCTTGAGCGGTCAGGGTCGGGTTCGGGCCGCCGAGGCTATTCGGCAAGGCCGAGCTGTCGCCGATGAACAGCCCTTCGACCTCGTGCGCTTGGCCGTCGTGGTCGAACACGCTGGTCGCCGGGTCGCGGCCGATACGCATGGTCGACATGAGGTGTGTCATGAACACCTGCATGCGCGAGCGATGGATGGTGCGAGCGCCGGCGGCGCGAAGGATCTCGGAAGCCTTGCGGGCCAGCCAGTCCTGGCGCTCCTGCGATCTCGGCGTCGGTGAGTAGATGACCTTGGGGACCGGCCCGTGCTCGTCGGCCGGCCAGTCGTCGGCAAGTGAGATCCGGTTCTCGGGCACCGCCTCGTCGTCGGTGCACACGATGATCGACAGCGACCGGTGGTATTCGTCGATGCGATCGATGGCGTGAGGCCCCCACCATCGCCCCGAGAAGTCCCATGGCTCGCCGTTCGTCGGTTCGTCCCAGAAACTCCGGCCGGCCCCGGCCAGGACGACCGCGAAGGACTGCGGCCCGAACCCCTGGCACCACAGGGTGCCGTGGCCTGGGAAGTCCGCGCGAGCCATGGTGACCTGGCCGACATCCGGGTGGACCTCGCGGTCGAAGAAGCCGGTCACGAAATCCTGAAGGTGCATGCAGAGGTATCGGCCGACCGCGTCGCTCGAGTTCGGCAAGCCCGAGTTCAACCAGAGGCGCGGTGATTCCACGGAACCACCGGCCAGGACGACGATCCGTGCCTCCGCTTCCTCGAGCTGGCCGCTCTGAGTGTCCCGCCAGCGGACGCCGCGGGCCCGGGCCGTCCCGTCGCCGCCGCCGGCCGGGTCGAACAGGATCGCGGTGGCGAAGGCGTTCGGCACGATCTCGCAGTTGCCGGTGGCCATCGCCGCGGGGACGTAGCTGACGTTCGTCGCCCGCTTCGCCTTGCGCTCGAGCGGTGCCCCGGCAGGCTGGGGGCAGCCCGCTAGGCAGTGCCCGCACATCGTGCAACCCTCCACGCGGGTGAGGTCGGCGCCCCGGGACATCTCGGCGATCGGAAGGATGGCGTTGTGGCAGGGGCGCCATACGGCCGAGCCGACCTCCTTCGCCTCGCTTCGGCGAAGCCCGATCCGCTCGCACCCTTCAGCAAACAGCGCGTCCTTCGTGGCCAGATCCCGGACGAGCGAGACGGGAAGGAACTCCTCGACCCGCTCGTAGTAGGGAACCAGCTCGCCGTAGGAGAGCGGCCAGGCGTCGTCGATCGCCGAGGGGTACGCGCGAGGGGAGATGCCGTTGTAGTGGAGCGTGGTACCGCCCACTCCGGCCACCTGCAGCACCAATCCGGCGCCCTCGCGGCGGCGCATCCACGGTCCCTTCGAACGATCGGCCGGCCCCCACCGGAATCGCCCGTCGACGATCGAGCCCATGTCGTCTTCGAGCCGCGTGAAGTCGCGGTCCGGGTCGAGCCAGGGCCCGGCCTCCAGCGTGAGGACCTTGACCCCCCGTTCGGCCAGCTCCTTCGCGACCACGGGTCCGCCCCCGCCCGCCCCGATGACGATGGCATCGGGGGTCGCGTTCATTTCGGGTCGGACGCGTCGGTGCCGAAATCCGGCACGCCGTCCACCGGCCCGTGGTAGCCGACGTGTCCCCACGCTTCGGGCGGATCGAGCTCACCCCTCGGTCTCCGATAGCCGGTCCACTCCGAGTACATCCCGCCGTAGGTGAAGAGCAGGATCACGTCGACGGCGTCGCGAAGGTCCTGGGTCTCGCCGTTCGTCATGAGGCGGAAGACCTCGCCGCGCTCTTCAGGCGACAGTTGGGCGAAGGTCGCGCCTGCTCGCACGTCGGTGGCGAACCCGTCGAGCAGTATCGCGATCAGGTCGACAAACCCGGGGAAGGCAAGCTCGATCGATCGGACGACGTGGTCCTGGACGCCGAGCTCGGCCCCGCCGGGACGATCGGGCATGGCGGGGACGATGGCCTCGACTGCCGCCCGGATTGTCTCGACCGAGGAGACCTCAGGCACGAGCGATGCCGAAGTTCGCGGCGACGGCGGGCTTGCGGAGCTTCCAGATGAAGCTGTCGTACCAGAAGTGCAGGATGCCGATCGAGTACAGGATGATCAGGTAGCTCTGCCCGGGCAACGCGTCGGCGGTCCGAGCGTCGAGCAGGAAGAAGCAACCCAGGAAGACCGCGAGGAACGCCCACCGAGTGGCGGGCTTTGCGGCGACGCGGCCCAGGAACGCGGGCCGCTCTGGCTTCGGCGCCTTCTGGTATCGGCTCTCGATGGTCTTGTCGACGACGACGAAGTATTCGATCGCATGCGCGGCGACGTAGGCGATGAACCCGGCAAGCGGGTCGACGGCGATGGTGGCGATGAGGGCGAGCGATGACGCCTGATAGATCCATTTCGCCCGGTTCGCCTGCTGGGCGTGCTGTGCTTCCTGCCGGGCCAGGACACTGGCCGTGACCAGCGCAACGACGAGCGCGGGAAGGAGCATCCACAGCGCATACGGCCGGACCTTCGCCAGATCGACGACGGCCTGCTCGTTCGCCCCGCCCAGCATGACTCGGGCAAGCTGGTGCAGTGTCGAGCCGGCCGCGCCGACGGCCACGATGGCCGCGACCATCCAGGTGTAGAGCACGGCGCGGTCCAGGCGCGCCGAGCCGTAGCCCGCCTTCCGCGCGTAGATGCGGGAGAGCCCGTAGCGCTGCTGCAGTGTGTGGATGGTGTTCCAGATCGCGGCGACCGGGATGATGAGCCACAGGTTGAGCAGGACGGCCACGGTGATGAGTGCAACGGCAATCAGCGGGCTCCACGTGAACAGGCGCTTGCGCAGCGCGAACTGGTTCCGGTCGCCGTAGACCAGGGCCAGCGTGAGGGGTTGGTGCAGGAGCGAGAGCAGGAAGGCTCCGTTGAAGAGCAGGTTCAGGAGGTGATCGTTGCCCTGCCCGTGGCCCGACGCGAGCCGGTGAGCGAACAGGAAGATGGGGACCCAGCAGAGCGCGATGATGAGGTCGATCGGCGCGCTGTAGATCCAGGAGAACGGCTTCGACGCCGGCTTCGCCACCGGTCCCGCCGGAACACTCCTTTCGGCCTGGATCACTGGTCCTCCCAAACTGGCCCTTAGAGGGCAGAAGTGTAGTTTGTCCGCTTCCCGACGGTCACGCCCTACCTGCTGTATGAGGACGTCCCGGTCGCGCTGGACTGGCTCACGACAGCGTTCGGCTTCCGGGAGAGGCTGCGCTTCACGGGAAGGACGGAACCGTCAATCACGCCGAGATGGAGCTCGGCGACGGGGTGATCATGGCTCGGCGATCCGGGCGAGGATTACCGTAACCCCAGGCGGATGGGCGGGGTCACGGTGCAGTTACACGTCTATGTCGACGACGTCGATGCGCACTTCGGGCGAGCGAGCGCCGCCGGGGAGACGATCCGAAGGAAGCTCCGCGACGAGGACTATGGAGACCGCCGCTACGACGCGATCGACCCCGAGGGACACCTGTGGTCCTTCGCCCAGCACGTCAAAGACGTGCCCGCGGCGGACTGGGGCGCGACCGAGGCCTAGGCCGAGCTACGGCGTGAACTCGTAGACCACGCCGTCGTCGGCAGTTCCACCGCCCACGGTCGTACCAAAGAAATTCCCAGCCGCGTCGGCCACCATTCCGTTGTACGCAAAGGCTCCGTCGGGAACCCCGGTGAACCGATAGGCCACACTCTCCGTCCACGTCCCGTGCGCGCCGGGCGTCATCTTGAAGATCGTGCCGCAGCCGCATCCCGGGGCGCCGCCCTCACTCGTCGTCCCGTACAGGTTGCTGGTCGCGTCAAAGACGAGGTTGCTGATCGAATTGCTTCCGTCCGTTCCGCCTTTGAAGCTGTAGAGCACCCGTTCCCGCCATGCCCCCGTCTGAGTGGGAGCGAGCTCGTAGACGGCGCCAAGGTTGTTTGCGCCATCGTAGTACGTGCTGCCGTAGAGATCGCCCGACGCATCCAGCGTCAAAGCGCCGTAGGGAAATCCTGCGTCAGGCTGGCCCTTGAAGGCATACAGCGTCTTGAACTTCCAGTTCCCACCCGGCGTGGGCGTGAGCCTGAACGCGGTGCCCTTTCCGTTCGCTCCGCCCACGGTCGCCACGCCGTAGAGGTCCCCGGCCCTGTCGAGAAGCAGTCGGCCGGCTGAGCCCGTTGCCCCATCGTTGCCGCCGGTGAAGGTGTGGATCACCCTCAGCCGCCAGTTCCCGTGCGAATCAGGTCTCAGTTGGTAGATGACGCCGAGCGCATCTGCCCCTCCGGTCGGAGTCATCCCGTAGAAGGTTGCCCTTCCCGTCAAGAGTCAGCCCTGCCCCGGGGCCGTAGCCATCGTCGCCGCCGCTGAAATCGTGAAGCACGCTCTCGCTCCAGCTTCCGCCAGAATTGGTCAGCTTGTACACCACGCCGCAGCCCTCTTCGACGCAAGATCCGCCAGTCCCGCCAATGACGGTCGTGCCGTAGAGATTGCCCTGAGCGTCCAGCGTGACGCCACCGTAGGGCTGGCCCCCATCTGCGCCGCCCGTAAAGCTGTAGAGCACGGTATGGGTCCAGGCACCGTTTGAAGGCGTCACCTCGAACACTGTGCCAGTACCGAAATCACCGCCCAGCACCGTCGTGCCGTAGAGATTGCCCGCGCCGTCCAGGATCAACTCGGTCGAGGGGTACTCGCCATCGTCCTCTCCGGCGAAGCTGTAGACCACCCCTGTCGTGCCGGCGGACTTTGTCACGCCGGCCGCCCAGGCGCTGCTCACCTGCATCGCGACCAGTGCGAGAACGGTCAGAACCCCACTGACGAGATACGCGGCTCGCCTGCTGCTCATCTCCACCTCCATTCCGAGACCGCTCTCGTGGCGCCACCGTCGGTGCGTTATAGCACGATGCGCTCGGCGAATGCCCGCTCCCAGCGGAGACTCTCGGATCAGCGTCCCCGCTCGGGGAGGGTCGACCCGCCGACGTGAGTGCGCAACCATTGGTTGAGCGGCTTGGACGCCTGGAGGAACTCGACGACACGGTCCTTGGACCGCTTCGTCCCGAGCCACGCCCCCGCCGGCCACTCCTTCCAGGTGATGAGGCCCTTGTACCGCAAGAGCTCGATCCGGGGATGGTCCTTGGGGTAGCCCTTCGGCGCCGTCTTCAAGACCTCGTGGCCCGTGACCTCGAGCCCGGCCGCCCTCGCCTTAGCCACGATGCCGACGAGTGCCTTCCCGGGCCGGTCCTCGCTCACCGCCTGCCGGTAACGCTCGAGCTGGTCCGGTGCCATCTCCCACATGCCGGAGCCCGCCCCCAACCCCTCGGCGGTCAGCTGGATGTAGCCGGCCCCGACCATCGCTCCCATGTGGGTCTTATACGGGGACTTGTCTGAGCTGAATCGGATGTCCCGGTAAGGCCGGAAGATCCTGCCCTCACCCCACTCCGGCGCGAGCTCCGCGAGCAGCTCCTCCATGGGCGCGCGGACGAGTTTCTCGTAGACATCCTTGTTGCGCTGCCAGTAGGTCTTTGCGTTGTCGGCCTCGAGCCCTTCGTAGAACTCGAGTGCCTCAGCCGGCCAGCCTCGAAAGGACATCGCGTGCCCCCGGCAGGACTCGAACCTGCGCACCGCGCTCCGGAGGCGCGTGCTCTATCCTCTGAGCTACGGGGGCC
>WNGN01016729.1_pt1 | contig 11909 bp, 11 predicted proteins | sample 5400561 | NCBI WGS metagenome assembly WNGN01 (sample SAMN13153379, study PRJNA577476) | soil metagenome | isolation source: 115 cm soil or saprolite under Garry oak tree replicate 2 | place: USA:California | collected 2016-06-15
GGAGCCGAAATGGCGCGCTACGACGACACATTCGTGGGTCGCTTTCTGGAGCCGTGGAACCGACACGATGTCGACGGCGCGTTGGCGCTGATGACCGACGATTGCGTCTGGGAGGTTACGAGAGGCCGAGAGCCACATGGCATCCTCTACACCGGGCAGACGGCCGTCCGCTCGGCGACCGTGGAGGCGTTTAAGGCGCTCCCCGACGTCAATTACCACCCCGTTCGAATTCTTTCGGCGAGGACCATGTCGTGGTGGAACTCCTGGTTATCGGCACGCTCGGTGACGGCAGCAAAGCCCCGTTCCACGCCTGCGACATCCTCACCCTCCGGGACGGGTTAATCGCCGCCAAGCGGTCATACCGGAAGGTGGTGGAGTAAAGAGGTGAATGCATGCTTATCCGGTTTTCACCCAATTTGAGGGAAGGAAATGAAAATAGCAGTCATTCACAGACTTGATGACACCTACATTGAGGAAGCATGGAAAAACGCAGAGCTAGAAGAGATTGAAGATCTTGCTGCTGAGCTTTTGGGAAAAGCACAAGAAGCCCAAAGCATAGAGGACGATTTGATTTGCATTCTTTACCTTGCTTTCCGATGCGGCTTCAAAACGGCCATTGGCAGCAACCGGATAAGCATGAGTGAATGAATTCAAGGGTACTCGCACTTGATATCCAGAGGAACGATCATCCCAAAACGAGGGCCATCTCGATGACCGATATCATCCTGCATCACTACGAGATCTCTCCCTATTCGGAGAAAGTTCGGCTCGGTCTTGGCCTGAAGGGCTTGGCCTGGGGATCGGTGGAAATCCCTGTCATCATGCCAAAACCCGACCTGACGGCGCTGACCGGAGGCTACCGCAAGACGCCCGTGTTGCAGATCGGCGCAGACATCTATTGCGATAGCCAGTTGATCATGCGCGAACTCGAGCGCCGGCATCCCACCCCGAGCTTTTATCCCGCCGGCCACGGCGCGGCCGATGCGCTTGCCTGGTGGGCCGAGAAGACAATGTTCAGCCCGGCTGTTAGCATCGCGTTCGCGAAGAGACCCGACGCGTTGCCCGAAGGATTTCTCGAAGACCGGACCAAATTCTCCGGCCGAAATATCGATCCGGCCGCGATGATGGCGGCAGTACCGAACCTGCTCGATCAGTTGCGCGCGCATTTCGATTGGCTGAATCAGATGCTGATCGACGAGCGCTCATTCTTGCAGGGCCCTGCCGCTAGCCTTGCCGATCTCGCCGCCTACCATCCGATTTGGTTCTTGAAACAAAATTTCGGTCCAACGGCGGTGCCGCTCGACGGCTTTCCGAGGCTGCTGAGTTGGACCGAGCGCATTGCCGCAATCGGCCATGGCAGGCGGAGCCCAACGACCTCGAAAAAAGCGCTCGATGCGGCGAGGGACGCTACGTCGATCGCCAGCGTAATCCCCGATCCGGGAGATCCGATCGGCCGGAAACCTGGTCAGACAGTAACCGTCACGCCGGATGATACCGGACGCGACCCGGTGGTCGGCGAGTTGGTCGCCTCGGGCGTCCATGAGATCGTCATCCGACGCAGCGATCCCGCGGTCGGAGAGGTCTGTGTGCATTTCCCACGCGCCGGTTTTGTCGTGATGTCGGCCTGACGGCAAACCCGTGATCAACGAGCGCGTCGTAGTGGGCTACGGCAAGACGATGCCAGCAAAAACGCCTCTGTCCGAGACAATCTCAAATGCCGTGAGGAAGCGCGGTTTCCAATTCGTGGGACCCGTCATCGTCTACGCCTGGATGCAGGCGGTCGGCATCGTCAACGATTACGAAACACACTGCTTTCGACGGAATGTCACGCCAAAGTGGAGATGACGCATGTATTACCCAATAATTAGACAGTGCGTCCAGGCCCTGAAGAACCTCGAGACCTGGCTCGACAAGGCCGAGCAACATGCCGCGGCAAAGGGGTTTGACGTCGGCGTACTCTTGACCAGCCGTCTTGCCCCCGACATGAAGGATTTCATCTACCAGGTCCAAAGCGCCTGCGATTACACCAAAGGCGCTACCGCCTGGCTTTCCGGGCAGAAGCCGCCAAGGCACGAGGACAACGAGCAGACGATCGACGAGGTTCGCGCCCGCATTCGCAAGACCGTCGATTTCGCGGAGAGCGTTAAGGAAGCACAGTATGCGGGCGCCAGCGAACGCAGGGTTAGCCTCTCCTGGGGGCATGGCAAGATGATTGGCGGTGAGGACTACCTACTGCAGGTGGCGGTCCCGGACGCCCATTTCCACGTCTCCATGGCCTACGCCATCCTCCGCCACAACGGCGTCGACATCGGCAAAAGGGACTTTCGCGGTCCAATCAACTGGATCGACGCCTAAGCGGTTATTGCGGCGCGCCCCGATTGCGGTCTGATGGCGCCGGTTATGGCTGGGGCCTTTTGGGGATAAATCGGCGAGCGGCCACTGGGAGCGAATAACTCTTCATGGCAAGACACCTCATTGATTGCGGCGCTCGATTACGGGATTTTACCGATGGCACGCGAACCAGCATGAATATTCACGTTTCTCGGCATTCCTGCAAGATAGACGACGGCTACGCCCCGTGTCTCAGTTGGGTCAAAGTGAGAAATGGCATGCCGGGCAAATGACTTCCGCTGCTAACCCAAACACGGAAGTGGGGTCTATAACAGGGGGCGGTTTGCCCGGGCGTCAGATCAGCCGCATGCCCTTCAAGCTCGCATGCCCGTTCTTGCCGACGATGATGTGGTCGTGCACGGAGATGCCGAGCGGCGCGGCGATGTCGACGATCGCCTTGGTCATCTGGATGTCGGCCTGCGACGGTGTCGGATCGCCGGAAGGGTGGTTGTGCACCAGGATGATGGCGGTGGCGGATAGCTCCAGCGCCCGCTTGATCACCTCGCGCGGATAGACCGGCGTGTGGTCCACGGTGCCGATCTGCTGCACCTCGTCGGCGATCAGCTGGTTGCGCTTGTCGAGAAACAGGATGCGAAACTGCTCCTTGTCGGCGAACGCCATGCTGGTCCGGCAATAGCCGATCACGTCATTCCATGACGACAGCATGGTGCGCTGCTTCAACAGGCCCTTGGCGATGCGGCTTGCTGCCGCCGCGATCAGCTTGAGTTGGGTGACCGTCTTGTCCCCGATTCCATCGACTTCCCGCAGGCGCGCCTCCGGCGCATGAATGACTTCCGCGAACGAACCGAACTTCTTGATCAGCGTCTTGGCCAGCGGTTTGACGTCGCCGCGCGACCGGGCGCTGAACAGCACCATCTCCAGCAGTTCGTAATCGCTCAAGGCATCCGGCCCGGCGCCGTGAAAGCGATCGCGCAGCCGCTCCCGATGGCCGTGATAGTGCGGTTCTTCGGCGGGGCCGGATTGTTCAGGTGGATTGCTGCTATCTGCGGGCATCGATGCTGACTCTCGAACCGACTTTGCACCGCCGATGTGGTGATCGCCGGGGCCGACAATATTACATGCGATGTAATTGAACCAGTGCGCGCCATCGATGTACAGCAGCAGCCAGGTTCAACGCAGAAATAAAGGTATCGGGAAAATGCAGAGGTTTACGCTTCAGACGATCGAATCGGCGCCGGAAAAATCCAGGCCCACGTTGCAGACGCTGGAAAGCAGGTTTGGTTTCATACCGAATGTGATGGCGACGATGGCCAATAGCCCGGTTCTTCTCAACGGGTTTGTTGGCAGCTTCGGCAGCTTCCACGGCGGGAGCCTCAACGAGTGCGAGAAGCAGATCTTGCTGCTCACCAACGCGGTCACCATCAAGTGCCCGTGGACGGTTGCGGCTCACTCCACATTCGCCATCGAGGATGGCGTCGCGGAGAGCGAGATCAAGGCCATCCGTGACGGGAAATTGCCGCAAGACCGAAAGTACGCTGCGCTTTCGGCACTGACCAAAGCCCTTCTCGAAAAGAGAGGGAATGTGACCGAGGCGGATATCGAGAAGTTCACATCGGCTGGATATTCGAAGGTCCAGATTCTGGAAGTGATTACAGGCGGCCTGGTCTACCGCCTAGGCGAGATGAACGGCATGATTCGGGTCGCGCCGAGCCATGCCGTTCAATACAGCAGAGAATGAATGCCGTTAGTGCCCGGCGTGTACTTCTGCTAGATCACTCGAACCATGTTGCGAGGTGGGCCTGATGAATTCGTCGAACGTCAAGACCAGGTCGCCACCCAACGAGCTGGGTGTGCTGTTGCGCCACTGGCGCGATGTCCGCGGCAGAAGCCAGTTCGATCTATCGCTCGATACCGGCGTGTCGCAAAAGCAAATTAGTTTTGTTGAAAGCGGGCGTAGCGTTCCCGGTCGTCAGACCCTGACGGTCATTGCTCAGGCGCTCGACATTCCCTTGCGCGACCGCAACACCCTGCTGCTGGCAGCCGGCTACGCCCCGATCTACTCCGAGGGTGCCTGGAATGCGCCTGAAATGCAGAGCGTCACCAGTGCCCTGCAACGCATGCTGCGACAGCATGAACCTTTCCCGGCAATGGTGATGGACCGCTACTGGAACGTGCTCATGACCAATGAGTCCGCGCCACGCTTCTTCAATTGCTTTATCGACATGGCTGCTCGTGACGGTCCGCGTAACATGCTGCATTTGATGTTCGATCCAGGCGGAATGCGTCCGTTCGTTGCCAACTGGGAGGATGTGGCACAAGGCTTGTTCCAGCGCGTCTACCGTGAATCCGTCGGGCGCGTTGTCGACGAGGAAATCCGGGAACTACTGGCTGCGCTGCTCGCCTATCCCGATGTCAAAACCGAGTGGAAAGCTCCCAAGGCCCTGAGCACCATGCCCATCATACCCATCAGCTTTGTCAAAGATGATCACGCGTTGAATTATTTCTCGATGGTCACAACCGTTGGAACCCCACAAACGATCGCCGCGCAGGAGTTGCGTATTGAGTGCATGTTTCCAGCGGATGAAGCGACGGAGGTCCATCACATCAAGATGATGGGCGACATCGGCGCAACATGCCCTGCCGGTCAGTTTTTGCAATCTCGAATTGTCAAATGACGGCGTGGCCCTGCGGAAAATCAGGCCGCGGTCGGCGGCCGCTCGGCGTGGCGTTGCGACAGCGTGAAGATTTCGACGCCGTTCGCGGTCACGCCGACCGAATGCTCGAATTGCGCCGACAGCGAACGGTCGCGCGTCACCGCGGTCCAGCCGTCGGACAGGATCTTCACATGCGGCTTGCCGAGATTGATCATCGGCTCGATGGTGAAGAACATGCCGGGCTTCAGCACCACGCCTTCGCCGGGGCGGCCGACATGGATGATGTTCGGCTCGTCGTGAAATATGCGGCCCAAGCCGTGGCCGCAGAAATCGCGCACCACGCTCATGGCCTGCGGCTCGACAAAGCTTTGAATGGCATGGCCGATGTCGCCGGTGGTGGCGCCGGGTTTCACCGCGGCGATGCCGCGCATCATGGCCTCATAGGTCACCTCGATCAGCCGTTCGGCTTTGCGGGCAATCGGGCCAATCGCATACATCCGGCTGGAATCGCCATACCAGCCCTCGACGATGAAGGTCACGTCGATGTTGACAATGTCGCCTTCCTTCAACACCCGGTCGCCGGGCATGCCGTGGCAGACCACGTGGTTGATCGAGGTGCAGGTCGAATAGCGATAGCCGCGGTACATCAGGGTGGCGGGGTAGGCGCCATGGTCAAAGGCGAAGTCGCGGACGAAATCGTCGATCCGCGAGGTCGGCACGCCCGGCTTGACGATATCGGTCAATTCGTCGAGGCACTGGGCTACCAGCGCGCCAGCCTTGCGCATGCCGGCAAAGCCGCTCGGCCCGTGCAGCTTGATCTGCCCGGTCTTGCGCTGGGAGGTATCGGTGGCTTCGATATAGCTCATGGGCTGATCATGGTTTGGCGGGTAGGGGACTGCAATGGGCGGTTTGGGAGACCCAATTTAATGATCGGAGCTGTGAGCGCAAGCCAAGGTTGGGACGCTGCGTGGTCCCGGCTCAAGCGGAACCGCCGTGTTTCTACGGTGGGATGGGCGGCAAGGCGCATACGCATCAGCTCGAAACCTCGACCGTGGTCTCGACCGGCAGCGCGCCGCCGCGAATGCGGATTTCGCGCACCGGGTAGGGGACCCGGATGCCCTCGCGCTTGAACGCCTCCCACAGCGACAGCATCACGTCGCTCTTCACATTGTCCATTCCGTCGGGATCGGCGATCCAGAAGGTGAGCGAAAACTTCATTCCGACCTCGGCGAATTCGGTCAGGATGCAGTTCGGCGGCTTGCTCTTGATGGCACGGGGCGCCGCCGCGGCAATCTCGATCGCCAGCTTGCAGACCAGCCGCGGATCGGCGTCGTAATTGGTGCCGAAGCTGACCTTCACCAGCGTGTTCTTGTCGGTATAGGTCCAGTTGACGACCTTCTGCGTCACCAGATCCTCGTTGGGGATCAGGAATTCGCGGCCGTCGCCGGCGGCGACCGAGATATAGCGCGTCTTCATCGCGCTGATGCGCCCGGAGCTGTCGCCGATCGTGACGAGGTCGCCGGGTTTCACCGACTTATCCGCCAGCAGGATGATGCCGCTGATGAAATTGGCGACGATCTTCTGCAAGCCGAAACCGATACCGACACCGGCGGCACCCGAGAAAATCGCCAGCGCCGAGAGGTTGATGCCGACCGCGCTCATGACGACCGCGACGGCAAATATCATCAGGGCCAGCCGGATCATCTTGACCAGCAGCACCTGGATCGACGGCGTCAGATCGCCGGATCGCGTGATCCGGCTCTCCGCGAAGTTGCTGGCGATGTTGGTCAACCACAGCGCCACAGCCAGGAGCACGCCGAGCTTGATCAGCAATAGCGGCGTCAGCCGCAGACCTCCAAGCACGACGGAGACCGAGTCGAGCGCTTCGATGGTCGGATCGAGCTGGCCGAGAATGTTCAAGGCGGCGACCAGCCACGCCGACAGCGACACCAGCCGGACGATAAATTCGTTGCGAATGACCGAAGGAGCCAGGCGAAGGCAAGATTGGCGGCGACGGCGAGCAGATAGCTGCGGCTGGGCCAGGTCGACGTCAGCATGATGACGCGCGCCAGCGTCATCAGCACCGCGAACACCGCGGTCGAGGCACTGCCGACCAGCACGCGCATGAACAGTCGCAGCGCTGCCGGCCAGCCCATGGCAAGCGCGGTCAGGTCGATCCGGGCGCGGATCGCCGCACCGGCGGCGTATGCGACGCCGGCGCTGGCCAGAATGAGCCCCAGCTGCAGATAGAACCATGGCGATGTGATCTCCAAGCCGGCCGACCGCGCGGCGGACTGCAGAACTTCCGGGATGTCATTCAGGTCCATCGGCAAGATCTCATCTCAAGGCAGACCGGCGGCGTCGGATAAACTTGATTCGAATATCGGGCAGATTCCCACAACCGCGGCGCCGATGCCATCGATACAACACGCCAATGCAATGAGTTAAGCCGGCAAATCGGGCACATTGCCGCTGGTCGCAGAAATGGGTTGGCGTTGAACTGTGGCGACGATAAGGATGCGATTGCAAGTATTTTTCCGGGTATTTGCGATGATTGCGGAGGTTCATGGCTTCTCTCGATTCAGTCAGCATAGCCATTCTTCTCGGCGCGGCGTTGGTGATGGCCGGCATTCTGTCGAGCCTGCTCGCGCTGCGCTTCGGCGCGCCGTTATTGCTGGTGTTCTTGTTCGTCGGCATGCTGGCCGGCGACTCCGGCCCCGGGCGGCTGCGGTTCGACGACGTGCGCACCACCTATCTGGTCGGCTCGGTGGCGCTGGCGCTGATCCTGTTCGATGGCGGTTTGAAAACGCGGTTTCAAAGCATTCGCGCGGTGCTGGCGCCTTCGATGGTATTGGCGACGATCGGCGTGCTGCTGACGGCGCTGATCACCGCACCGGTCGCCAGATATGCGCTCGATCTGAATTGGACCGAAGCGCTGCTGGTGGGCGCCGTGGTGGCATCGACCGATGCGGCGGCGGTGTTTCTCCTGGTGCACGCGCAGGGCTTGCGCCTGCGTCCGCGTGTCGGCGCGACGCTGGAGGTCGAATCCGGCACCAATGATCCGTTCGCGGTATTTCTCACGCTGATGCTGGTCGAACTCATTTCGATCGGCGAAAGCTCGACCCTTCATGTCGCGCTGGAATTCGGCCGCGAGGCCGTGCTCGGCGCCATCGTCGGCGTCACCGGCGGCAAGCTGGTGGTGCTGGCGCTGAACCGGGTGGCGCTGCCGCAGGGCCTGCACGCGCCCTTTGTCGCTACCGCCGCGCTGGTGATTTTCGGCGCGGCACAGATCGCGCACGCCTCCGGGTTTCTCGCGGTCTATCTCGCCGGCATCATCATCGGCAACCGGCCAACCCGCGCGCACAATTCGGTGGTGACGTTTCTCGACGCCGCGACCTGGCTGGCGCAGATCGTGATGTTCGTGCTGCTCGGTCTTCTGGTCTCGCCGCAGCGGCTGGTGAGCAGTGTGATTCCGGCGGTAATCGTGGCGCTGGTGCTGATGCTGGTGGCGCGGCCGCTTGCGGTGTTTCTCTGCCTCGCGCCGTTTCGCTTCAGCTGGCGGGAGAAGACCTTTATCGCCTGGACCGGCCTGCGCGGCGCGGTCGCGATCTTCCTGGCGTCGATCCCGATGCTGGTGGGACTGTCAAAGGCCTACCTCTATTTCGACGTCGCCTTCGTCGTCGTCATCATCTCGCTGCTGCTGCAGGGCTGGACGTTGGCCGTCGCAGCCCGGCGGCTGCACGTCGCGCTGCCGCGCGCGGATCGCGGGCCGCGGCGTGTGGAGCTTGATCTGCCCGGCCAGCTCGAGCAGCAGCTGGTCGGCTATTCCGTCAGTGCGAAAAGCCTGTATTTCCGGCGCGGGCTCATTCCATCCTGGTCGAAGCCGACGCTGGTGATCCGCGACCAGCGGATTCTCTCACCCGCCGAGGCCGACCCCGTCGCTCCGGGCGACTACATCTACCTGTTGGCGCCGCCGGAGAAAGCCGAGGCGCTGGATCGGTTTTTTGTCGACATGCTGCCGAGTTCGGCGCCCGATCCGCATCTGCTCGGCGATTTTGTCGTCTCCGGCGAGATCAAGGTTGGCGACATTGCGACAGCCTATGGCGTGACCGTCGATCCGGAGCGATCGGACCTTACGCTTGCCGATTATTTCGACGTTCATCTCGATCATGCGCCGAAAGAAGGCGCGTCGCTGGAGCTCGACTCCATCGGTCTGGTGGCGCGCAGCCTGAGCGGCGGCAGGGTCGGTATCGTCGGCCTTCGCCTGCCCGAAGAGGAAGAAGAAACCGTGCCCGTGACGCGGCTGGGTTCGCTCAAGCGCAAGCTGTCGGAGGTCTGGTCGTCGGTGGCCGGGATCTAGGCGCGCGGCACGTCTTGCGCCGCTTCGGGCAAGGTGTGATGCTGCGGTGATACATGCAAGTTCGTACAGGTTTACGGGCAATGGTTTTGGTTCCAAGGGGCTCCGCGTTTTTCCTCGCGCTGTTGCCGAAACGTGACAGTTGCGATGAGGCGGTGTGGTAGCCTCCGTGCAGTTCTAGCCATACGGGTCGTTCGATCTCGTGGTTCGTGCCACCGGGCTCGCGGAGGATCACGGAATGAACCGACGCTTTCGGCCGCTCACCTGTTTTTTCAGCCTGGCCATGCTCGTCGCGCTTTCTGACGATGCGGTAGCGCGCACCCGCCACAAGCAGGTTCAGCACGCCGGCAAGGCAAATGCGACGACCAAGGTCGGCCATCAGCGCCACGCCGCCAGCAAGAAGAAGAGCAAGCATGTCGCGGCGGCGCGGCACAAGCCGGCGCCCGCAGTCGAAAAACCCGCTCAGACTGCGACGGCCGCGCCACTGACCGGCGACCTTGCGGCGGTCAAGCAGGCGATCGATCTGGCCCGCAAGGGCAAAACCGGCGAAGCGACTGCCATCGAAAAAACCATCGGCGATCCGGTGGCCCAGAAGCTCGTCGAATGGTTCATCCTGCGCTACCAGGATGGTGACCTAGGTTTCGCCCGGTACTCGGCTTTCATCGCCGACAACCCAAATTGGCCGAGCATGGGCCCGCTGCGCCGGCGGGCGGAAGCGCGCCTTTGGCAGGATCGGAGCGATGCCGCGACGGTGCGGCGCTTCACGGGGGATCAGCCGTCAAGCGCCAAGGGCCGGTTGGCGCTGGCGCGGGCTTTACTTGCCGACGGCGACCGTGACGGCGCCCAAAGTCAGGTGAGCGTGGCGTGGCGTTCCGATGAGCTGTCGGAACGTGCCGAAGCCGATGCGCTCGACGCGTTCCGCGATATCCTCACGCGTGACGACCATCGGGCACGCATGGACAAGCGCATCGGCGCCAAGGATTTTTCGGGAGCGATGCGTGCCGCGCGCCGGCTCGGAGACGACGACCTCTCGATCGTGAAGGCTTGCGCCGCGGTCACGGCGAGCTCGACCAAGGCGCTCGATCTGCTCGACGCCGTTCCAACCGACGCTCGCCAGGATCTGGGTTACACCCTGTGCCGCATTCATTGGATGATGCGCCACGACCGGTATGCCTACGCGACCCGTCTGATGCTGGCAGCCCGGTCCGAGATCTTGCCGCTGCAGGACACGGATGAATGGTGGCGCGAGCGGCGGGTTCTCGCCCGCAAGCTGCTCGATTTGGGTGAGTTCCAGACCGCCTATCAGGTCGTGCGCAACGCCGCGCTGCCGGCCAGCGAGAATTACCGGGCAGAATTCCATTTCATGCCCGGCTGGATCGCGCTGCGCTATCGCAACGATCCCGCGACGGCGCGCGCGCATTTCTCTCATATCGACGACGGATCAGCCAACCCGATCGTGCTCGCAAGAGCGAACTACTGGCGCGGTCGCGCCGCCGAGGCCGCCGGCGATCACGACAAGATGCGCGCTGACTATGAAGCCGCCGCCCGCTATGGCACGGCCTATTACGGACAGCTTGCGCGCGCCAGGCTCGGCCTTGACAGAATTGAGCTGCGGTCCCCGCTGCAGCCCGATCCGAACAATGGTCCCGCGCTTTCGGATGAACTCGTGCGCGCCGCCGACATGCTCTATGAGCTTGGCGAGCGCGACGTCGTCCGGAATTTCGTGACCGATCTCGCGGAGCAGAGCGTCGACGTCGCTGCGTTGGTTGCACTTGGCGAGTTGACCGCGCGCCGGAACGATGCGCGCGCCATGCTGCAGATCGGCAAGACAGCACTCGCCCGCGGCCTGGCGTTGGACCTTTACGCCTTCCCTATGATCGGGGTGCCGCAGCACAGCCCGGTCGGCCCTGAAATCGACCGCAGCGTGGTCTATTCGGTCGCCCGCACCGAAAGCGCGTTCGACCAGCGCGACACGTCACCGGCAAAAGCCGTCGGCCTGATGCAGGTCACGCCTGCAGCCGGACGCGACACCGCCAAAAGGTTCGGCGTCACCTACGATTGGGATCGGATGGTCTCCGATCCGGTCTACAACACACAGATGGGCGCGGCCGAACTCAGCGCGCTGCTGCGCGAGTATCGTGGCTGCCACATCATGACCTTCGCCGGCTACAATGCCGGCCGCGGCCGCGTCCAGCAATGGGTGAAACAGTACGGCGATCCACGCGATCCCAAGGTAGATGCGATCGATTGGGTGGAACGCATTCCATTCGCCGAGACGCGCAACTACGTCCAGCGGGTCATGGAGAATTTGCAGGTTTATCGCGTCCGTTTTGGCCCCGTCCCCCCTGTGATATCGAACCTCGATCAGCCTCGTGGGAGCACGCTGGAAGCCACGGCGCTTCCGCCGGTCCCGCCATCGGGTTCCGAGCGGTGAATCGCTCTGCTGTTGGTACGCAGCGGCTGCGTCGCCAGCGTGAAGAGAGTCCGCTGTTCGGGGGCGTCTAGGCAGCGCCCCGGACATATCTAGTGACCGAACACGCCCTTCA
>WNGN01005736.1_pt1 | contig 11904 bp, 9 predicted proteins | sample 5400561 | NCBI WGS metagenome assembly WNGN01 (sample SAMN13153379, study PRJNA577476) | soil metagenome | isolation source: 115 cm soil or saprolite under Garry oak tree replicate 2 | place: USA:California | collected 2016-06-15
GCCCCGCGGTCACCGTCACGGTGCGCGACGTGCCACCGCTCACCGTGCAGTTCGTGGCGATGTCGCCGAGGTCGACGGTGTAGCTCGCGGGGGCGAGGGTGTACGTGGTGCTCCCGTTGATCCCGATCGTGCGGAGCTGCCCGCCGTCCACGGTCACGGTGTAGCCGTTGGGGTCGGGGGTACCGCCGGGCGTGGTGCTCGCGCTCACGGTAAGCGTGCCGGTCGGCGGCGGCGGCGTGGGGCAGTCGACGGCGAACGTAGTGCTCGCGCTCGAGCCGGCCGGCACATCGACCGAGCGCGGATTCAGCCCGCTCACCGTGCAGTTCGACGCTAGGTCGCCGAGCTGGATGGTGTGGCTGCCAGCCGCCAGCGTGTAGGTCGTGCTTTGGGTGTTCGTGATTGTGCGGAGCTGCCCGCCGTCCACGGTCACGGTGTAGCCGTCGGGGTCGGGCGTGCCGCCACTCGTGGTGGCACCGACGGTGAGGCTGCCCGTGGGGGGCGGCGGCGTGGGGCAGTCGACGGCGAACGTGGTGCTCGCGCTTGAGCCGGCCGGCACGTTGACCGAGCGCGGGTTCTGCCCGTTGACCGTGCAGTTCGGCGCGAGGTCGCCAAGCTGCACGGAATGGCTCCCCGCGGCGATCCCGGGATAGGTCGCGGTGCCGTTGATCCCGATGTTTTGGCTCCGCACGCCGTCCACGGTGACCGTGTAGCCGTCGGGGTCCGGCGTGCCGCCCGGGGTGGTGCTTGTGACCACCGTGAGATCACCGGTCGGCGGCGGCGGGGTGGGGCAGGTCACCGTAAACGTCGCCGTCACCGTCTGTCCGGCGATCACGGTCCTCGTTTGAGAGGGGCCGCCGGTCACTGTGCAATTGGACGCGACGTCGCCGAGCTCAACAAAATAGGAGGTCCCTGCGACGAGCGTGTACGTGGTGGTGTCGTTGTTCGTGAGCGGTTGGCTCTGGCCACCATCGATCGTGACGGTGTAGCCGTCGGGGTCCGGCGTCGCACCGGTGGTGCTGGAGATGACCCTCAGGTCACCCGTCGGCGGGGGTGTCGCCGGACAATTCACCGCGAACGTCACCGTGGCGGTCTGCCCGGCCGCTACCGGCACCGGTTGGGTGGCGCCGGCCGGCACCGTGCAATTGGGTGCGAGGCCGCCGAGCTGGACGGTGTGGCTACTGGCGGCAAGCCCGGTGTAGGTGATCGTATCGTCGATCGCGACTGGGCGGCTCTGGGCACCGTCGACCGTCACCGTATAGCCATTGGGGTCGGGCGTGTTGCCCGTCGTCGTGACAATCACCGTCAGGTTGCCGGTGGTGGGCGCGACGGGATTGATGCGCAGCTCGACTGGCACGCGCACGCTCGGCGCCGTCGAGTCATCTGGGACGACGATGATGGCGTCGCGATAAGTGCCCGGAGGACGGTCGCCCGGCGTGAGCGTGAATCGCAGTGTGTCGGGGGTGGAGCCGCCGCTGTTGTTCAACACGAGCCAGGCGGAGTCGGCCTCACGGTGCGCGGTCCAGGTGAGGACTCTGGAAGCGCTGCTCGACACGGTGAGCGCGACCGCGCGAACCTCACCGCTCCCGGAATCCGCAGATTCCGCGACCCGGGACGGTGCCACGCCGAGGCCCGGTGGGCGCGGCGTCTCGATGAGCTTGTCCAGACGGCAGGCGACCGTGAGCGCGAGCACAGCCGAAAGCACAAGCTTTTCGCGCGTAGTATTCACAGCAGGCGTATGGATACGCACGTTCCATACCCTCACGGGCTCCCTGTGGCGGGTACGACCGGTGTGGCGTGCGCGCAGCAGGTGTGGCTGAGGTTCCTAGGGCTGGAGGCCGCGCCAGACGACGGGCTTGATTGCCCGCGACGTGTCTGCCGCGGTTCGTTGCGCCGACTGGAGCAGGGCCTCGTATTCGGTGCGCCATGCCACGGGCATGTGGGCGCGGAAGTAGGAGGCCGTCATCACTTCGCCGCGCGGTGCAGTCTCAGCTCCGAACCCGACGGCGGCGACATCGCCAAGAAACAACGTCGAGCTCCCCGTATCCATGACGTTCGCGACTCGGCACTCGAAGTGGGCGTAGCAGTCGTCCAGGATCGGCGCGCCAAGCGCGCCGCTGTGGTGCGGGACGTCGGCGAGCTTGTCGCGATCGCGGCCGCTGACGAAGCCGAGCCGGTGAATCAGGTCGAACTGTTTGGTATGGAGCAGGTGCAGCACGAACCGGCCGGTGTCGAAGATGAGATCGTGGCTGAAGTTGAACTTGTGCACGTACACGGAGAGCCGCGGGACCGTGGGCACGATCGAGGCCCGGATGGCGGCGTCCGAAATCATGCCGTTTTCCTTGCCGTCGCGCTCGGAGGTCACCGCCACCACGGGCGACGTCAGGTGGCGCAACAGTTGGTACGTCTGGTCGGGCGGCAGCATACTTAAAGATACATGACCCAGATGGCATCGCTTCCCGAACGCTTGCGCGCCCACATCCAACGCGCGCGCCTCTTCCGCACGCCCGGCTCGGCGCTCATCGCCGTCTCGGGGGGCGCCGACTCGGTCGCACTACTGGATCTGCTGCACGGCGTCGCGCCCGAGCTCGGCCTCACGCTCGTCGTGGCGCACGTGGATCACGGGATTCAGGTGGAAAGTGGGAACGTTGGAAAGATGGTACGAGGTGTCGCCGTGAAATACGGCTTGCCGATTGAGCTGGGCGAGCTCCACCTCGGAGCCGGCACGACGGAGACCGCCGCGCGGCGTGCGCGCTACGCGTGGCTCCGTGAAGTGCAACACCGCAGGGGCGCGGCCTATCTCGTCACGGCGCATCACCGTGACGATCAAGTCGAAACGGTGGTGCTGCGCGCGTTGCGCGGCAGCGCGCCGGCCGGACTCGCGGGGATCGCGCGCCGCGGCCGTGACGGACTCGTGCGGCCGCTGCTCCCGTTCACTCACGACGAGCTCGTCGCGCACGCCGCGGCGCGCGGGCTCGCCGCGCACTCCGATCCCGCAAACACGGACCCGCGTCACCTGCGCTCGTGGGTACGGACTCAGCTGCTCCCACTTCTGAAAGACCGCCTCGGCGCCCGCGTCACCGGCGACCTGCGCCGTCTCGGCCGGCAAGCCGCCGCGGATCGGCGCGCCTGGGACCGCGCGCTGGAACTCGTTCCCGAGCTTGGGCTTCAGGTCTCGTCCACCGGTTTTGCCGTTGCCCGGGGCGTGCTGCGCGGCTATGATGAAACGCTGGCTGTTGCGTTGCTGCGCGCCGCGGCCCGCAGAGCGGGTGGCGGCCTCGTGCTCGGGCCGGCGCGGGCCCGACGCCTCGTGGCCCTGGCGCGACGGCCCTCCGGACGCCGGCTCTCACTGGGCGGCGGATGGACGGCGGAAGTGGCGTTCGACCGGCTGCGCGTCGCCCGGGCGATGGAGTGTGCGGCCGAGCGGGTCGTGCCAGCGGGGGAGCGGGGCAGCGCGGTGTTCGGCGCGTTCCGGATCGATTGGACTCCTGGTGCAGCGCCGGCGCGTGTCGAGCGCGAGGGCTGGACCACCTGGGTGGACGGCCCCGGTTGGGAGCTGCGGGCTCCCGCCAAGGGCGACGAGCTGCTGCCGCTCGGCGGGGTGGGCCACCGCCCATTGCGGCGGCTCCTGATGGAAGCGCGCGTGCCGCGCAGCGAGCGGGCTCGCTATCCCGTGGTCGCCCGCGGTGAGACCATTGTGTGGGTGCCCGGCATCTGGCGCGCTAGCGACGGCGTCCCGGCGCCCGGAACCAAGGCGGTGCGGCTCGATGTTACCCAGCACGGCGCAGCTACGGCAGACCGGCGGGCGTGAGCTCAAACGGATCGTCTTCGACGAAGCGACGATCGCCGCGCGGGTGCGCGAGCTGGGCCGCGAGATCACCGCGGCGTATCCCGAAGGCGATCTGCTGGTGCTGGGACTCTTGAAGGGGAGCTTCATTTTCCTGAGCGATCTGGTGCGGCGCATCGACCGGCCGCTGCAGGTGGATTTCCTGGTGGCGGCGAGCTACGGCGACAGCACCGTGTCCAGCGGCAACGTCCGGCTGTTGTACGATCCGGAGACGGAGCTCGAGGGTAAACACATCCTGTTGGTCGAGGACATCATCGACACCGGCAAGACGCTGAATCGGCTGGTCACGCTGTTGCGCCAGCGGGGACCGAAGAGCCTGAGCATTTGCGCGTTGCTGCACAAACACATTGCAAAGCACTTGGAGCTGGAAGCGGCCTTCGTGGGATTCGACGCACCCAAGCTGTTCCTCGTGGGGTATGGCCTCGATCACGCGGAGAACTTCCGGCACCTTCCTTATATCGCGAGTCTGACGTAGATGGCCGACCGCATCCCCCCGCCACCGCGGGAATTCAACTGGGCCCGCATGTTCCGGACGCTTTCGTTCTGGGCGCTCCTGATCGTGGGCACGATCGCGCTCGTCCAGGTCGCCTCCAAGGGGCGCCGGGAAGAGGCGGAAATCACGTTCTCGCAGTTCGAGGACGAGCTCAACGCCGGCAACATCCTGACCGTCGAAATCGCCGAGCGCCAGAAGGTCAAAGGCACATTCCGGCGCGCCGTCACCGTCAAGCGGCAGACGGTGGACCGCTTCAACGTCCTGCTCCCCTTCGAGGCCGACAACGCGTGGGTGGCGTCGCTCAGCACGAAGGGCGTCGAGGTGCGGGCGCGGGAGACGGGGCAGTCGTTCGGTTCCGTGCTGATCCTCTTCCTTCCGTATCTCCTGATCTTCGGCCTCGTGATCTTCATGCTGCGCCAGATGCAGCAGGGGGGGAACCGCGCCTTCGCCTTCGGCAAATCCAAGGCCAAGCTGCTGGCGGGCGACACGCCGAAGATCACGTTCGCCGACGTGGCGGGGTGCGATGAAGCCAAGCAGGAGCTCGAGGAGATCATCGACTTCCTGAAGGACCCGCAGAAGTTCCAGCGGCTCGGCGGCCGCCTGCCCAAAGGCGCGTTGCTCGTCGGACCGCCGGGCACCGGCAAGACGCTGCTTGCCAAGGCCGTCGCCGGTGAGGCGGGGCGCCCCTTCTTCTCTATGTCGGGCTCCGACTTCGTCGAGATGTTCGTGGGCGTAGGCGCGTCGCGCGTGCGCGACCTGTTCGAGCAGGGGAAGGCGCATGCGCCCTGCATCATCTTCATCGACGAGATCGACGCCGTCGGCCGGCACCGCGGAGCGGGGTTGGGCGGCGGCCACGACGAGCGCGAGCAGACCCTGAATCAATTACTGGTAGAAATGGACGGCTTCGAGTCGAACGACGGGGTGATCTTGCTCGCCGCGACAAATCGGCCCGACATCCTGGACCCGGCGCTGCTCCGGCCCGGCCGTTTCGACCGCCAGATCGTGGTCGACATGCCCGACTTGAAGGGTCGCGAGCAGATCCTGCGGGTCCACACCCGCAAGATCCCGCTGGCGTCGAACGTGAACCTCGAGCCGATCGCCAAGGGGACGCCGGGGCTCGCCGGCGCGGAGCTCGCCAACATCGTCAACGAGGCGGCGCTGCTCGCCGCCCGGCGCAACAAGCCGCAGGTCGACATGCAGGACCTGGAGGACGCGAAGGACAAGGTGATGCTCGGCCTCGAGCGGAAGAGCCGCGTCTTCTCCGACGAAGAGCGCCGCCTGGTCGCGTATCACGAGGCGGGCCACGCGCTCGTCGCGCTGAGCGTGCCCGGGGCCGATCCGCTGCACAAGGTGACGATCATTCCGCGCGGCCGCTCCCTCGGTCTCACGGCATATCTCCCCGAGGAGGAGCTGCACAAATACACCAAGCAATCCATCCTCTCGCGGCTGGCGATGGCATACGGCGGCCGCGTCGCCGAGCAGATCGTGTTCGGTCCGGACAAGGTCACCCCGGGCGCGGCCCAGGACATCCAGCAGGCGACTAACATCGCCCGGCGCATGGTCACGCAGTTCGGCATGAGCGACGCCATCGGGCCCATCGCCGTGGGCGACCGCGAGCAGGAGATCTTCCTGGGGCGCGAGGTGGTGCAGCGCCGCGAGATCTCCGACAGTACCGCGAAGCTGGTAGACGATGAGGTGAAGCGCATCCTCACCAATGCCTTCGCCGAGGCGACGCGCATCCTCAGCGAACGACGCACCGCCCTCGACCGGCTCGCCGCGGCGCTGCTCGAGCGCGAGACATTGGACCGCGACGAAGTCGAGCTGGTGGTGGCGGGGAAGTCGCTGCCGCCGCAGGCCCGGGCCGTGCCCCTGGGCGGCGAAGCACCCGCCAAAGAAAAGGATAAGCCCCAGGCCGCGCGCGGTCCCGTGTTGGGGAATCTGCCGCCCGAGCCCGCGGGCGCGTGAAGGTCACCGCGCTCGCCGCGCACACCTCCCCCCCCGAGGCGGTGCGCGCGGCGCTCGCGGCCCGCGGTTGGGAAGCGCAACCCGCCTGGTTCGCCGCCACCGGCGTCCAATCGCTCGTCGTCCTCCTCGAAGACATCAGCGAATCCGAGCGCGAAGCGTTGGTGCACTGGGGCGCGAAGAGCGGCGCCGACGTGCTCACCGGTGACGGCTGGGCGCTCGTCGCCGCGGCCGCGAGCCGACTCGCGCCGCTGGCTCGCTACGACCGCGCGCCGCCCGAATTGGCGCGCCTCGCCCCCGAGCTGGGCCGGTTCCTCGCCGCGCACGCCGAGCCACCCCGCGCCTGGGCGATCCGCGGCGCCGAGCTGAAACTCGACCAACCTGTCATCATCGGCATCGTGAACGTCACACCCGATTCGTTCTCCGACGGCGGTCGCCTCGGCACCGTGGAGGCTGCAGTCGAGCACGGCGCACAGCTCACTGCGCAAGGCGCACGCATGCTCGACGTCGGCGGCGAGTCCACTCGGCCCGGTGCGGCGCCGGTCCCCGCCCGCGAAGAGATCGAGCGTGTCGTCCCAGTCATTCGGGAGCTGGCGCGCCGTGGGCTCGGCCCCGTCTCGGTGGACACGCGCAAGGCCGACGTCGCCCGCGCCGCGCTCGACGCCGGCGCGGCAGCCGTGAACGATGTCTCGGGGCTCACGTTCGACGCGTCGCTGGGCGGGGTCGTCGCGGGCGCCGCTGCCGGGTTGATCGTCATGCACATGCGCGGCACCCCGGACACGATGGACAGCCTGGCGCACTACCAGCACGTGGCGCCCGAGGTCGCCGCCGAGCTGGAGGGTGCTGTCGCGCGCGCAGGAGAGGCGGGGGTGGCGAAGGATCGCATCGCGGTGGACCCCGGGCTCGGGTTCGCCAAGACCGCGGCGCAGAACTTTCGCCTGCTCGATGAGCTGGCAACGATCGCCGCCTTGGGCTATCCTGTAGCCGTCGGCCCGTCGCGCAAGCGGTTCCTGGGATCGGTCACCGGGCGGCCGGTGGAAGATCGGGACCGCGCGACCGCGGTGGCTTGCGCCCTCGCCTGGGAGCGGGGGGCGCGGCTGTTCCGGGTCCACGACGTCGCCACCACGCGCGAGGCCCTTTCGGTAGCCATTGGGGCGACCACTACGACGAATCCATGAACGTCGACGCCTTCAAATTCCTCGCGCCGCGCCTCTGGCCGGACCTGTTCGAGATCCTGCTCGTGGCGTTCGTCATCTATCGGTTCCTGCTGTTCCTGGTGGGCACGCGGGCGCTGCAGATCGTCGTGGGTCTCGTGATCTTGTCCCTGGCTTATTTCGTCGCCGTATTCGCAAAGTTCACGATGATCAGCTCGCTGCTGGGCGTCGTCTTCACCTACGGCGCCTTCGCGGCCGTGGTCGTCTTCCAACCGGAGCTGCGCAACGCGCTCGCCCGGCTGGGACAATCGCGCTTCATGCGGGTCTTCTCAAAAGGCGACCGGCAATCGGTCGCGGAGGAGATCGCCGAGGCGCTCGACCGCCTGTCGCGCGCCGGCACCGGCGCGATCATCGCGATCGAGGGCGACATCGGGCTCGAAGAGTTCATCACGACCGGGGTCCCGATGGAGGCGAAGGTGTCGGCCGACCTGCTGACCACGATCTTCACGCCCTACTCGCCCTTGCACGACGGCGCCGTCCTGGTGCGCGGCGACCAGATCATCGGGGCGGGCTGCGTCTTGCCCCTCACGCAGTTCAAGGTGAATGACAAGTCGCTCGGCACCCGGCATCGCGCCGCGCTCGGTCTCTCGGAGGAGACCGATGCGACGGTGCTGGTCGTTTCGGAAGAGACCTCGACGATCTCCATCGCCAGTCACGGTCTGCTGTACCGCCACCTCACCCCGCAACAGGTGCGCGACCTGCTCTCGGGAGTGGTCTCGCACCTCGAAGGTGGCGAGCGGGTGACCGCACCTGCCAGCTGATCGGCCTCCATACAGAGCGGCGGCGGCCGTCGCCGCGCTGGTCCTGCTCGGTTACCTGATCACGCTCGCGCCCACCGTCACGCTGTGGGACGCGGGAGAATTCATCACCGCCGCCAAGGTCCTCGGCATCCCGCATCCGCCGGGCACGCCGCTGTTCGTGCTGCTCGGCCACGTGTGGGGCCAGCTGTTGCAGCTTGGCGCCTACGGCGCCGCCGCGGCCGCCGTGCTCTCGGCGTTCACGTTCACGGTCTGGCAGAACAGCAACGAGACCGAGGTTTATACTGTCGCGACGTTTAGTATCGCCGCGATTTGTTGGTTGTGTTTGCGGTGGCGAGATGCGAGGGGAACACCGCGCGCGGCCCACTCCCTGCTGCTCATCGTCTACCTGGCGGCGCTGTCGATCGGCAACCACCTGCTGACGCTGCTCGTGGGGCCGGCGGTATCGGTGTTCGTATTTGTCACGCTGCGCGCCGCGCCCGCCGCGGACCCCGCGGAGCGGCGCGTCGAGTGGGCCGAATGGGCGGCGCTGAGCGCGCTCTGGGTCCTGCTGATCGCCGTCGGCCTCGGCAGCACGCTCCTCGCGATTGTGGCCGGGGTGCTGTTCGTCGCCGCGCTCATGGCCTGCGTGCTCGCGGGGTCCCTGTTTTTCCCACTGGCGGCGCTCAGCGTCGCCGCCGTGGGCGTTTCGAGCTACGCATTCCTTTATATCCGGTCGGGGCTCCAACCCGTGCTCGACGAAGCCGACCCCGAAACGTGGCGCAACCTGCTCGCCGTCATCCGGCGCCAGCAGTACCCCGCTCGCAGTCCGCTCGACAACCCGATATTTCAGTCGGGTCCCGATAACCCCGGCCGCACGCTGACGCTATTCGCGCAACAGCTCCTCAACTACGGCCAGTACTTCGCGTGGCAATGGGGGCGCAGCCTGAAGGGCTTCGCCGGCGCCCCCATGGTGGTCTACGCGGCGCTCGGCCTGCTGGGGTGGAACGAGGCGTACCGGCGCGATCGCGGCGGCGCGTTCCTGCTCGGCGCCCTCTGGCTCGTGACGGGGCTCGGGCTCGTCGTGTACATGAACTTCAAGCCCGGGTTCTCGCTCTTCTGGGACCAGTACCAGAGCATCGACCAGCACGAGGTGCGGGAGCGCGACTACTTCTTCACGGTGAGCTTCCAGGTCTGGGGACTCGTCGCCGGCCTGGGGCTCGTCTCTGCGGCCCGGGCGTGGCAGCGCGCCGGACGCTGGGCGCTCGCCGCCACCGGCGCCCTCGCACTGCTCCCCTTCGCGCTGAACTTCACCGCCGCCTCGCGGCGCCACGGGCCCGACGTCACGATCGCCCGGGACTTCGCCTACGACCTGCTGCAATCGGTCGAACCCTACGGCGTGCTGTTCTCGTTTGGCGACAACGACACGTTCCCCGTGTGGTACATCCAGGAAGTCGAAGGGGTGCGACAGGACGTCACGCTCATCAACTTGTCGCTCGCGAACCTCGACTGGTACGTGCGCCAGCTCGTGACGCGGCCCACGCGGCCGTTCGATCCGGCCGGCGCGCCGGCCGTCTATCGCCCGCTCGCTCCGCCCGGCCGGCCGGTCCCCGGACCCGCCCTGCAAATGACGCGCGACGAAGTCGACTCGCTGCGGCCGTTTCGCGCCAGCGAAGGCGGCATCTTCCGCGGCGGTGGTCTCGAGGTGCCGATCCGCGCCGGCCAGGAATTCTGGGTGCGCGACCAAGTCATCCTGTTCACGATCGCGGCGTCGTTGCCGACACGGCCGATCGCGTTCGGCGTGTCGTCGGGTCGCGCCTCTTGGCTCGGTCTCGATCCGCATCTCGTGGCGCAGGGTCTCGCCTACGCCGTCTTCCCGGGCCGGCCCGACACGGTGAAGCGCTTCGTCCCGGGGATCCAGGGGACGATGGTCGACCCCGTGCGTTCCGCTCTGCTCGCGGACTCGGTGTTCCGCTACGGCGGCTTGTTCGCCGCCGACCGGCTCGATCTCGAGCCGGCCGCGCGCCAGATCGCGACCTCCCTGTCGATCCCCTTCCTGGAGCTCGGGAACGTGGCCGCACTGCGGCGCGATCAGCCGCGGGCCCTCGCCTATCTGCGCCGCGCGTATCACCTCAACCCCAGCCGGCCCCTGGCCGACGTCATCCGGCGGGTCGAAACCGAGGGTGTGCAGAGCCTCTTCCGCCCCTAAGTCGCGGCACGAGTATATTCTTCGGCCATGAGTTTCGCGGCCCTCCCGGAGCGGTTGGCCCAGGTGAGGGCCGAGATCGCGCGGCAGCAAGCCGCCGGCGGGTGGACGCACGCCGTCACGATCGTCGCGGTGACGAAGGGGTTCGGTCCCGACGCCGTGACGGCCGCGGCGGGCGCGGGACTCACCGACATCGGTGAGAACCGCGTGCAAGAAGCGGTGCAAAAGCAAGAGGAGTTGGGAGCTGGGAGTCAGGAGTTGGGGATTCGGTGGCATCTGATCGGGCACCTGCAGCGCAACAAAGCCAAAGTCGTGCCCGGTCGATTCGAGCTCGTACACTCCGTTGATTCCATGGAATTGGCGACGGAGTTGGATCGCAGAGCCCAAGCGCCGCTGCGGGTGCTGCTGCAGGTGAACGTGGCGCGCGAGCCGCAGAAGAGCGGCTGCGCGCCGGAGCAGGCGCCGGGCCTGGCGCGACAGATCGCGGGGCTCGCGCAGCTCCAGCTGGAGGGGCTGATGACGATTGCCCCACTGACCGACGACGAGGATGTGCAGCGCCGGACCTTCCGGAGCCTGCGCGCCCTGCGGGATACGATCAAGGAGGAAGGGGTATGGCTGCCGACCCTCTCGATGGGGATGTCCGCCGACTACGCTACAGCAGTCGCGGAGGGAGCAACGGTGATCCGCTTGGGTACCGTCCTGTTCGGCCCAAGGGAGAAGGAGACGACGCCATGAGCGACGACGCCTTCAATCTCACACCGCTGGACATTCGCAAACAGGAGTTCCGGAAGACGCTGCGGGGCTACGAAACCATCGGCGTCGAAGATTTTCAGATCCGCGTCGCCGACGCGCTGGAGCGCGCGATCCGCGAGCGCTCGGTGCTCGAGGAGCGGCTGGCGGCGTTGACCGAACAGCTGCGCGTGTTCCGCGAGCGCGAGAAGGCGATGAACGAGGCGCTGGTGGCGGCGCAGCAGCTGCGCGAGGCGACCCGCACGGCGGCGGAGCGCGAGGCGCAAGTCATCGTGCGCGAGGCCGCAGCGGAAGCAAAGCGCCTCGGGGACGAAGCGAAGAACGCCGAGAGCGCGGTGCACGTCCGCATGGCTGAGGCGGAGCGTCAGTTCCAGGCGTACCTGGGGGGATTCCGCGCGCTGCTCGAGCGGCAGATGGCGGAGCTGCGCGCGCTCGACGGACAGCGCGGGTGACGACGGTAGCCGAGGCGGTTCGCGCGATCCACACGAAGGGAAGCGCGCGAACCCCGTTCGTGCCCGAGGTCGCGGTGATCCTCGGGACGGGGCTTGGCGCATTGGCCGACGCGGTACAGGCCGAGGCGCGGATCCCTTACGGCGACATCCCCGGCTTCCCGCTCTCGACGGTGGAGACGCACGCCGGGCGGCTCCTGCTCGGTACGCTGGCGGGCCGGCGGGTGGTGCTGATGCAGGGGCGGTTCC
>WNGN01005778.1_pt1 | contig 11903 bp, 4 predicted proteins | sample 5400561 | NCBI WGS metagenome assembly WNGN01 (sample SAMN13153379, study PRJNA577476) | soil metagenome | isolation source: 115 cm soil or saprolite under Garry oak tree replicate 2 | place: USA:California | collected 2016-06-15
CTAGGATTAAAATTAGATGCTGTTCCAGGTAGATTAAATCAAGTATCTTTTGTTGCTGAAAGATCTGGTACTTTCTATGGTCAATGTTCTGAAATTTGTGGAGTATGTCATGGATTTATGCCTATAGTAGTTGAAGCTGTACCTTCTCAAGAATTTTTAGTTTGGGTAGATTCAGCCTCTTCTTAAAATTTAAATATAAATTTATAATAACCCCCCCCAATTGCTGCTTATTTATTAATTGTAATTTCTTTGCTTTGTAGTAACTATGTAACAACAAGAAATTAGCTGCTAACTTTTTATAGCGAAGCAAGCAGCTAGAAAGCTATAGCAAAGCAAGCAGCTAATGTAGGTTTTTATAGTTTTAAGGTTTTTTAGTTTAATGGTAGAACAGTACTCTTTCTAAGTACAAATATTAGTTCGAATCTAATAAAAATCAAAAATCCTAGCGAAGCAAGCTTGCTTTGTAGTAACTTTGTAACAACAAGAAGTAAGCTTGCTTTGTTTCACAAGAAGTAAGCTTGCTAACGGAGTAAGCAAGAATGCAGCAAGCTAATAAAAGAAGATATATAAAAATTGCAAATAAAAAAGCAAATACAATACAAAAATTTTGTTATTTTATTTTTAAAAATAAAGGAGTTGCTTGCTTACTTTGTAACAAAGTAACTAGAAGTTAGTAAGCAATTCGCATCTACAAAATTTTTAAATTTTAAAGAAGAATTTAATTTTGGTTCTGATTGAACGTTTTTCAGTAGTTTTAAGACATGCAAATCGTTATTCTAGAAAAATAAAATAATAAATATAGAATAAGGTGTAAAGGTGAGTAATGATAAATAAGATACCTTATAGCCCTCTTAAATAGAGGATAACAATATAATAAAATTATTTGAAAATTTAGCTTAATTTAAAGAAAGGAATTTTTCTGCTATAAGAGTCGATTTATTTTGTTTAATGGTAGTTGGTGGGGTAAAAGCCTACCAAGCCTACGATCAATAGCCAAGTTTGAGAGAACAGATGGCCACATTGGGAATGAAAAGCCCCAAATTGCTATGCAATCTGCAGTCAAGAATATTAGTCAATGCTCGGAAGAGTGAACTAGCTAACTGAAATCACAAAATCACAAATAGTGCTTATTGTGATAACGTAAGGGAAAAAATTGATATTACCTTACTATGAGTGTTGTCTAAATAACTGGTGCCAGTAGACTCGGTAACACCAGAAACGCAAACGTTAGTCGTCTTAAACAGGCGTAAAGGGTAAGTAGGCTGCTTTAAATGTCTAAATTAATATAAGCTAATTAATAAATTTTAACTAATTTTTTCAAATTAAATATATAGATTATTTCGTTATAAATAACACACTAAAAATTGAAATTATTGCTTGCGATGCAAGCCATAAAATGAGAATTATTATTTTCTATTAAAATAGACTCACTTAAAGCTAGAATCATAATTGAGATAAACCAAATAATACTTAAGTGTAAGGGCGATATCTGAAAATACTAAGTAGAATACTAACGGTGAAAACTTTTTATCTAGGAATGATTGACGCTGAGGTACGAAAGTGAGAACAGGGAATAGGATTAGATACCCAGTTACCTCTCACCGTCAACGATGAATGGTAGTTGTTAATTTATTTAAATTAGTGACGATGTTAACGCGATAACCATTCCGCCTTGAGAGTACGGTTGCAAAACTGAAACCAAAAAAATTAGTCGGTCTCGGAGCAAACGGAGTGAAGCATGTTATTTAATACGAAAATACGCGAAAAATCTTACCAGTTCTTGCATATCCAATTTAACTTAAATAAAAATAGTATTATGTTTTAAATTATTATCTTTAAATCTTAAAAATTTTTATATTTTTAAGATAGATACTTTTTTTTATATATTGCTATTTTTTTAAGACCTAAATTGAGAAATTTCTAATATTAACTTTAATACATTTTTAATTATTTTTGTAATTTAGAAATTCGTTTACAGGTGTTGCATGGCTGTCGTCAGTCCGTATTGTGAAAAGTAAGGTTAACTCCACTAACGGACGAAATCCCTGTAGTTAATTTATACTTAACTATTATTTAATAATACAATTATTAAGTTGGGGCTAAGACAAGTCGTTATGGCCCTTATGAACTGGGCTATAGACGTGCTACTAAAACTTTTACAATGTGACGCAAAACTTTAGTTTGATTTATTCTGCTAATAAGGTTTAGCTAATCAATAAAAAAAGTTATAATTATTAACATTTAACGAATTGTTGCCTGAAACTCGGCAACATGAAGAAGGAATTTCGAGTAATCGTTGATTAGCCACGCAACGGTGAAGCATGAATCCGTGATGAACTAACTGTCTGTCGCTGGGGAGGAGTTCGGATAGGGGGAAATTGCCATTTGGTAAAAAGTAAAACAAAATATAAATTATTAATTTAAAAATTTTAGAGTTATTTTGTTAATAATAACACTTTTTGTTTTTAAATTAATAATCTTGTTTTACTTATATTTTGTATAATTTATTAATTAATAAAAGATATAAGTTTTAACAATTTTGTTGAATTTTATTAATATCAATTAACCCTTCTGAGTGACATCTCAAAAGTCATAGCAAGGTAGCTGTACTGGAAAGTGCTGCTGGAAAATATAAGTTAGTTACCCCACCCCAAAAACAAAGATAGCTAAATTACTAGCAGCATTCTTGCTTACTCCGTTAGCAAGCTTGCTTCGCTACAAAAATAAAACAAAAAAGAGAATAATAAAAAAAACAAAAATAAAGATTAGCTATGTTTTAGGTTTGCATATATAATACAGGTTAATTTATTAGTTGCTAGCAAAGCAAGCTACCTTTTTATTTACTAGCTTTTAGCTCTATTTCTTTCTTGTTTGCTTAGAAGTTAGCATTCTTGTTATAATTACTGCAGCATTCGCAACAGCTATTTCTTGCTAATTTCTAAGCAAGGAGACTTGCTGTTTATTCCGTTAGCACAAAAATAGCAAAAATTGCTGCAATTTTTTAATTTTTAATTAATTTTTATGGTATTAAGTTCTCTTAATTCAATGGTTAGAATAGCATTCTTCTAAAGTGTTTATTCTGGTTCGAGTCCGGAAGAGAGCTATATAAAAATCTCCTTTAGTAACGAAATAACGAAGTAACGAAGTAACGAAGTAACGAAGTAACGAAATAAATAGCTGTTTGCTTACTAGTTACTAACTTCGTAAGTAACAAGTTAGCCATAAAATAAAAAAATATAATATTTTAAAATTAGATCTTTAATAGCTGAAATAGTTTAAATGGTAAAAACATACCATTCATGACGGTATAATGAAAGTTCGATTCCTTCTTTCAGCTTGCTTTGTAGTAACTAACTTCGTTAGTAACAACAAGAAGTAAGCTTGCTGCATTCTTGCTTACTCCGTTAGCAAGCTAGGGTTTTTTATTTCTTTTTTTTATATTAGAATTTTCTGTTTTAATTCTTTGAATTTTAGTGGTTTGCTTATTTCTTGTTGTTACTAACGAAGTAAGTAACAAACAAAGCTTACTTACTAGTTACAAAATAATAAGTAAATAATGCAGCAGCTAATATTTTTTTTTCTAAAAATAGAGTTATATAACCGGTATTGCTGCAAATGCAGCTGCTTACTTCTTGCTTTGAAAGTAACTACTCGCAGCTAAGCTATTATTTTAAATAAATTATATAAATAATAAGGAATAATCGTCATTGGTAAGATAACACGATTGCTAATCGTCTGGGATAGCTCCCTTAAGCGTTCGACTCGCTTTTATTCCGTGGTTGCCCTAACTTGCGAAGCTAGTAACTTACTTGTTACTTACGAAGTTAGTAACTAGTTACTTATTAGTAAATAAGGGCTGCAGAATTCTAACTTGCTTATAAACAAGCCAGCAAGCGACTATCGTAAAATTTTATTTTGTAGCGAAGCAAGCTTGCTTTGTAGTTACTTACTTCGTAAGTTACAACAAGAAGTAAGCAAGAATGCAGCAAGCTTGCTAACGGAGTAAGCAAGAATAGCAAAGCAATGCAAGCTTATAATAATTAATTTAAATTATTAACAATCCTAGCGAAGCAAGCTTATTTCTAAGCAAGGAGACAAAGCTATATATATAAAAAATAGAATTTATATTTAAAATATAATATATAATATAAGGTCATATTAGTTTAATTGGTAAAGCACAGCTTTGTGGATGCTGAGAAAAGAGTTCAAATCTCTTATGTGACCCCTTTTGATAATTATTGCTAATATTCCTGGCTAGCATCGCAATTTGTAGAAGACTACTCAAATAATCTATTGCTTTGAGTATTCAGATTATTTGGTCAAGAAACTAATAATTTTATAGCTTGCTAACGGAGTAAGCAAGAATGCAGCCCTTAAGGGCTAACTTTTTAATTTTAATAGTAGCTGCGAACTGTTACTAACGAAATAAGCTGCATTCGTAGCAAAAGTTAGTAACAAGCAAATAATATATAAACGAATATTTTATAAATTGTAATATTATTATATAATACAAAAAATATGATAGCTGCTTACTAGTTACTAACGAAGTAAGTAACAAATAAGCAGCTTGCTTTGTAGTTACTTACTTCGTTAGTAACTACAAGAAATAAGCTTGCTTTGTAGCTGCGAATGCAGCAAGTAACAAAGTTACAACAAGAAGTAAGCTTGCTTCGCTATAAATAAGGAACAATTATATCTAGAAAAGGGTAAATATTTTAATATAAGAATTTCCTAATTAGCAAATCTTTTTTAAAGTTTAAGTTTTTAACTTAAGATCTCAAAAGGGGAAATAAAAATGATTTTATCAAATTTGAAGAAAATTTTGGTTCTGATTCTATATTAGATGTAATATCTATGGATGATAATTTAATAGTTTCACTAAAAAATCCAATTGTTGAACTTAATAGTGAATTAGATAATGGGAGTGAAACACATAATATTAATATAGCAATAGCTAGCGCAATTACAGCTTATGCTAGAATTCATATGAGTCAGTTTAAGAATAATCCTTCATTTGCTAATTTATATTATTCAGATACTGATAGTGTTTATTTTGATGGTCCTTTACCTGATTCTTTTATCTCGACTAATGAATTAGGTTGCTTTGTAGCTGCGAATGCAGCAAGTAACTAACTTCGTAAGTAAAAACAAGAAATAAGCTTGCTTTGCTATAGCGAAGCAAGCAGCTATAAAATTAGAAGGTATATATAATAAAGCTATATTTCTAGCTCCTAAAATATACGCCTTACAAAATAAACAAGAGGAAATTATAAAAATTAAAGGTTTAAATAAAAAAGCAATATTAGATAATAATATAAATATTAGTTCATTAGAACAATTACTTTTAAGTAATAGTGAATTAGAAATCAAACAAAATAAATTTTTTAGTTGCTATAGCAAAGCTAATATTAATCTATTAGAACAAATTTATACATTAAAAGCTACAGAAAATAAATATAATTTAGCTTATTGCAGCATTCTTGCTAACGGAGTAAGCAAGAATGCAGCCCTTAGCAAAGCAAGGGCTAGTGATAATATATTAGTTGGATCTACTCCATATAGAAGATAGTAAATTAATTAATATTGAAAATTCATATATTAAAAAAAAAAAATAATAAATATAATAATTTTAGGATAAATTAAAAAACCCACCCCTTCTATTTATTTATATTAAAAATAATAAAACAAGAAAGTATCATAAATTTTTATACTATCCATAAAATGAGAAAATTACCAAAATAGATAAAATACAATAAAGTTAAACATAAAGAACATGTCATATATTTTTTGATAATGTCCTCTCTTTCTACTATTCCCAATGGTATTTGAGATGAAATAATAAAAATTGTCCTTTAAAACAAAAAGTTATAAATTGATCATATTTTTCAATAATTAGAGAAGAATAAAATTGAAATTTAAATAAAAGACTTAGGTTGCAAAGCAATAGCAATACTGGGTCTTTCTATACAACTTAAACTTTTTATATGGTGGGGTGTTAACTCTATATAAAAAAAGTTTTTATTAAAATAAAGTTAAATATTTTTTATATTTTTTTTAGATATAACTATAATAGCTAACATAGCTAATAATAAAATTAAACTTAATATTATTAAATATATTGAAGCATAAGTATATAAATAATGCCCTAAAACTTCGATTTGAGTGAATTCTAATAAATTAGAATCAGATAAATAATTAATTATATTTAAATTATTTCCTATTTCTAGCGAAGCAGGCTGCAAAGCATCTGCTGCTATATTTATTGATATATCATTGGAATTATAAAATAAATTTAGTTGTTGCGCTACAGAAAATAATATGAATAATAACAAAGAAGCAATATTAAGACCTACAGGTAAATTTTTAGTAAAATTATATCCAGTATCTAAAATATCTGTTAATTTAATATTAATCATTAATATTATGAATAAAAATAATACAGCTATAGCACCTACATATATTACAATGTAAGAAATACCTATAAAATTAATACCTAATAAAATTAAATAACCTGCAGCATTAACAAATGCAGTTATTAAAAAAATAATAGAAATAATAGGATTATTAGCAGTTATAGAAATAATACTAGAGAATAATATACCAAAAGTCAATAAATTTATAATTGTTGTCATAATATTTTTATATTTTTTTTTGCTCCACTATAAAAAGATTAATTTTATTATAGGTGCTAGTTACTAACTTCTAACGAAGCAAAGTAACAATTCGCAGCAGACCGTTTGGTTATAAACGCAATATCTACAAATTAAAAATTAATCTTTCTAAATGACTACCGTTTGATATTAATTTATTAATATTTTCTTTGTAGCGAAGCAAGCTTGCTAACGAAGTAAGCAAGAATGCAGCAAGCTTGTTTCACAAGAAATAAGCAGTTGCTTTGCAATAAGTAACAAATAACAAATAAGCAAAGCAAAAATAATGCTTAGTACTTAGTAAGGTGTAATATCAAAACTTATTAAAATACTTGGTATTAATATAATAAAAGCAACTGCAACTGGTAATAAATTTAACCAACATAATTGTATCAATTGATCATATCTTAATCTAGGTAAAGTTGCTCTAAACCAAACAAAGAAGAAAGTAAAGATGCAAGTTTTAATACCTAATATAATAGCCTGTAAATTTATAATTGATTCATTTATAAAAATTTCTGGTAAATTATAACCACCTAAAAATAGAATTGCAGTGATACTACTAAACAATACTATTGAAGAATATTCACCTAAAAAGAAAAACACAAAAGGCACAGAAGAGTGTTCTGTAAAAAAACCAGCAACTAATTCAGATTCAGCCTCTTGTAAATCAAAAGGAGTTCTAGAAGTTTCTGCTAAAATTGAAATAAAATAAAAAATAAAAACAGGTAGTAAAGGAATAATGAACCACACAGATTGTTGAATTTCAATAATCGTAATATAATTTAATGTACCAGTTAATAGTATTATTATTAATATAGCAGAACTCAATATCAATTCATAAGATATCATAGCTGCTGTTGATCTTAAAGACCCTAAAAAAGCATATTTAGAATTAGCAGACCAACCAGCCAGTAAAATTCCATATACACCTAAAGAAGATAAAGCTAAAGTATATAAAATACCTAAATTTAAATCAGAAATTACAATACCTTGCCCAAAAGGTATAACTGCCCATCCTAATAAACTAAACACTAATGTACTTACAGGTGCTAAATAAAAAACAATTTTATTAGATTGAGAAGGTATTACTGTTTCTTTCAAAATTAATTTTAAAGCATCAGCAAAAGGTTGAAATATACCATAGTATCCAACTGTATTAGGACCTACTCTTCTTTGATGGGCTGCTAATTGCTTTCTTTCTATAATAGTCATAAAAGCAATACTCAGTAAAACAGGTAAAATAATACTTAAAACATCTGCAAAATTAAATAATAAATTTATTATTTTTTCTAGAGCAATATAATTAGATTCCATAGTTATTTATTTATATTAATTAATAATATTGTTTTTCTTAATTATAAGATATTAATTTTTATTTTTAATAATTTAAAATAGCATATAATAGCTACTATTATATTATTATAACTACAATCGATTAGCTGCTTGCGAAGCAATCCGCAGCAAATACTAATAATATTAAATTATAAGAATTTAAAGATTTGTAGCGAAGCAAGCTTGCTAACGAAGTAAGCAAGAATGCTGCTTTGTAGTTACTTACTTCGTAAGTTACAACAAGAAGTAAGCTTGCTAACGGAGTAAGCAAGAATGGCTAATTTTGTAAGCAAGATGTAATTACTTATATTTCTTGTTTAATTGCAGCTAGCTTATTTCTAACACAAGCAGCTAATCAAAGAATGCAGCGCTAACGAAATAAGCCGCTTAATAATATTTATTATAATTCTTTTTTGTTTTTTACTTACTTTGTAGTGACTAATAACAAGAATGCTGCTAGTTAGTAAAGCAATGCAAGCTTACAAAATTAGCTGCTTTGTAGTTACTTACTTCGTTAGTTACAACAAGAAGTAAGCAGCCAATAATTATAAATTAGATTATTTCTAAGCAAAGCTAGAAGCTAGCTGCTTTTTGATTAGAAATAGTCGATAAACTAGCTTCGCAAGCAGCATCAAGTAGAAAAATAAGAAATTATTAAAAATAATTATTTTATACCTTTTAAGAACCGTTTGTATCTATATATTAAACACATCCTTTTGTCGCTATTCTATTAATTTTTATAATTTTATTCTTTTTTTTTCTAACTAATACTAGTCCTGCTCCGTAGCCCTTACTTTGTAAGGGCAAGTAAGGGCAAATAACAAGAATGCTACAACAATAAAAATTAAAAAAAAAGCAACTATTACTTAGAAATACTAAAATTTCGAAAGCAATTCAACTCCCTTAAGAATGGACGGGGGAGTAATTAATTAATAAAAATAGTCTAATAGTTGTCCTAGCTAGCTTCTTGCAGCATTCTTGCAGCAAAAAACAGCAACTATTAAGAGTTAATATGATTCTAGCTGCGAATGCAGCAAGCTTGCTAACGGAGTAAGCAAGAATGCTGCAGGCCGCGGATTGTTACTAACGAAGTAAGTAACAAGCAAGCTGCTACATTTGCAACAGTGTTTTGTATTTACAAATTAAAATAAATAATACCAAATTATTTGCTGCTAATTTCTGCTGCGAATTTCTGATGCAAATTACTGCTTTGTAGCTGCGAATGCAGCAAGTAACTAACTTCGTAAGTAACAACAAGAAGTAAGCATCTATGCTGCTAGTAACTAATAAATTTGATAATAATCATTTAATGAATTTTATTTTGTAGCGAAGCAAGCTTGCTTTGTAGTAACTTTGTAACAACAAAAAGTAAGCAAGAATGCAGCAAGCTTGTGAAACAAAGCAAGCTTGCTAACGGAGTAAGCAAGAATGCTGCAATTGCTGCGAATAGCAAAGCAATGCAAGCTTAGTCTATTAAAGTATTTTCTATTAAACCTATCCACATTAAAATAAAAAAATCTACTACAAAAAACCAGAATGCTAATTTCATAGCGGGTCTAAATTGACTACCTCTAATTGACAAAAAGGTGGTCTCTTAGCTGTGAATAAACAAGATAGTTGCGCAGCTACTCTAAGATTAATTAGAATTTTCCTTAGAGTGAATAAAATTATGTACATTTATATAATTATCAATATTAATCAATAATTCACTACTTATAAATATTTTCAATAAAACAAATAAGAATATAAAAATACTATTTAAAATAAATATAAATAATAATAATTTACTATTATAGTCAACACCGGCATTTATTTTTGTATTTAACCAATTAATAAATTTAACAGGAATATATATATTTACCCCGCTTTGTTGAATAATATAATTAATAAAAGTTAAATTATATTTAACAATATATCTATTAAATATTAATAATAATATACTAAATAATAATATTAAAATAATAATATCTAAGGCTATTGAATACATCAATAGATCTTGTAATGGACTAGTTTTTTCCAAAGGACTTAAAATAATATCAATATCAGGACTAGGTACTCTATCAAATTGCGGATGAGCATGTGGAGAATTTTTAATAGCTTCTTCTATCCCAATATTTTTAGATATTGCACTCGCTGCATTTAAACCAACTTTAGTTCCGGCAGCTGTTACAACAGCAGTTGCTCCTATAGCAGCCAATCTTTGTACGGGAGCCATACCAGTTGTATATTTTACGGCTGCAGATGTGGCACTACCTGCAGCAGCTCCAACTCCTAAATTAGGAGCAATTTTATCTAAAAGCATTGTAGAAGCATCAGCCACATTTTTTAAACTGTTATCAACTAATCTTTTACTTAGTTTAAAATTATAAAACTCTTCATTATCGGGATTTTTACTATTTAAGGTTATTTTAACTACATCTTTCACCCCATTATCTCCAACATTACCATTAGTTTCTTCGATGGACCCTGATGAATCAGTAATGTTGGGTAGACCAGACTCACCACTACTACAATATATATTTGGAATTAAATGAAATAATTTTAATATATAAAGTAATAAAATAGCTCCCGTAATAGGAATAATAATATAAATTAAAAATTTTTGAATAAATCCAATATAAATATTTTTAGAATATTCAAATTTATTTAAAACAAAATTAGTTAAAACAAAAGATAATAAAAATGATATAATTAAGCTTAATAAACCAATATTAAAACTTATATCCATATCCAAATAAAATCTATAAATAATTATAGATATTATAATAAAACTTATTATTTTTATTATAAATGAACCATTGCATAATACCTTAAATATATTTTTTAAGGTTTGTAATATTTGTAATAAAATGTTTTTCATCATTAATATATTTAATTTTTAAAAATTTGCTTTACTTCCTCTCGAATGGGCAAATGTAGCTTAATTATAAAAACCTTAAGACTATTTTAGGAAGAGAAAATGAATTAATATCTTCTTTATTTATATAAATAAAAACAAAAATAACTACTACTTTTATATAAATAAAAACAAAAAATTAACATCTTCTTCTTTTATATATAAAAATATAAATAAAAAAACTATGTCACTAATTTTTTTAAACTTTAATCGCAGCTTTTACTAACGAAGTAAGTTAGATATTAAAACATAAAAGGCTAAAATTATTTACTCAATAGTAACTGCCTCCAGCTACTCCACCTCACTGCTAAAATTAAAGTGGTGGGGTAAATTTTATATTATATTTTTGTGACATTAATTCAGTTGCGGAGCTACTCTATCTTAGGGAGGATAACTTTAAAGTGTGGTTAGTCTATTATTATTCATCCTACTGCAGATATTCTGAATTAACACTTTACCAAGCGAAGCAAGCTGTTAAATATTTACTTTATTTTCTTAGTAAAGCTACAGTTTACCAATCCATATAATCTAATCTTTTTTTTTTAATATAAAAGATAAACTATCCAGGAAAAGTATGAAAATATTTAGGATATATATATATAAATATATAAAAGGTTTAGTATTTATATATATATTTTTCTTTCAATATGAATAAAATTAGGTCTATTTTTTAGTGGCTTACTTGTTACTTACGAAGTTAGTTACTAGTAAGCAAATAAATTTTTAGGAGTTAGATTGTTAAGGAATTGAGCTATATTTTCAATAGTTGCTTTAGGAGTTATTGTTTGTCCTACTCCAAATGTTAATTAAAAGTATTTTCTTTTCTAACATAGAACCATGCTTCTCCTTCAATAGCGAAGCAACCTAATAATTAATAAGAAGTAATATTGATTTTAGCCCTTAAGGGCTGCATTCTTGCTTACTCCGTTAGCAAGCAAGAATGCTGCAGGAGGAAGAACAAAAGATATTATTTTATCATTCATTTGCTCTGTAAGAGCTAAGATATTATCTTTGATTGTTGT
>WNGN01002722.1_pt1 | contig 11899 bp, 5 predicted proteins | sample 5400561 | NCBI WGS metagenome assembly WNGN01 (sample SAMN13153379, study PRJNA577476) | soil metagenome | isolation source: 115 cm soil or saprolite under Garry oak tree replicate 2 | place: USA:California | collected 2016-06-15
GAACGGCCTGTTCTTCGGGAACCCCGGGCAGCTCGGGATTCAAGCCTTGGCCTGCGTCATCGTGGCGGCCTTCGCGTTCGCCGGGTCCTACGTGATCCTGCGCATCATCAACGTCTTCACCCCGGTGAGGGTCAGCCCGGCCGAAGAAGACGCCGGCCTCGACATCTCGGGATTCGGCGAGGAAGCCTATGTGGGAGAGACGAACGAACCTGATTCAGCTGACTGAATCTGGCTCGCTAACGAATGACATCTCCGCTGCAATCAAAAAAGTCAGGAAGAACGGTACGATCTTTTCGGCTTTGGAGCCTCATTCGTTAGTCGATCACGCCGAGCGCGCGCAGAAACGCCGGTCCAGCGATTGCCTGAATCGGTGGCGAACCCATTTGTCTAAGAAAACGACTTGGCCGTACCGCCATCGTCCCGCGTCCTGCCCAACGTGAGTTCGTAGCCCCCATTCGAAATGCTTCCTCTTGGGTTGCACGAGTCCAAAATGACAAAATCAATCGTGTTCGAGCCCTCGTAACCCCGACGTACAGCAACCTGCGCTGTTCAGCAATCGCACGTTCAAGCTCTTCGGGCGAGGCTTCTCGTGGAACGGTGGGCATCAACCCATCCACGAGGCCCGCGATAATCACAGTGTGGGCAGCTAGGCCCTTCGCTTTGTGTAAAGTCATTATTCGCACGTACTCAGCGTGGCTTGGAACCTCGGGCTGCGTCAGCAGAACCCTGATGTCCTGGAGCATCTCCGCTCGCGGCTTCGACACATCGATCAACGGCAGAAGGAGCTCCCTCATGGACTTCAATTCGTCCACGCGATGTGGCAGCCATGCATCGATGAAGGCTTGACCCTCCAACGCTTGAAATCGCGCGATTTCCCGTCGGAGCTCGCGAAATCTCTCGACCAGCTCGGCCGTGCGAGGCAGGCGAAGCCGCCCTTCCACCATGTCAGCCAACAATCTGGCAGGGGAGACGCCTGTCCTCTCGCACTCGGCTCGCAATCTGGCATAGCCAGCTGCGAGACCACTCGAACTTCGAGAACCCAACCAATAACGGAGGGCTGGCCGATCATCGGGGTCGACCAGCAAAGTCAGTATCGCTATTCGGGCCCGTGCTTCGTCGCTCTTGACCGCATCTTCGGCATAAACCGTTTCAGCCTGAATGAAATTGGCGAGCAACTCCGCACGGAGTCCGGAACCAATGGGTTTCCGCGGAACTAGGACCATGATTTCTCCCGCTGATGAGGCGGCGCCAGACCTTAGAAGATGAGCGATTGTCTTTCTGATTCCGACGATTTCGGCCTCAGGATTCTGCCAGTGGATGAGGTGAACCTCTCCGGCCGCGCTGCCGGGGTAGGGACGAAGATTCCGCTGGGAGCGGATGCCTGTGGGATCAATGAGAACATTCGCAAGTTCGACCACCTTCATCGGACATCGCCTGCATTCAGTTAGGGTCCTAGATACCGCGCCGATGTGTTGACCGGGGAACTCAAGAATTCCTTCCGGATGGGCGTACCTGAAGCCATAAATCGATTGGTTGTCGTCTCCGACGACGGTTAGCGCCGCCTCGGAGGCGAGCATCTCGATAATCGTTTGGTCCGCTCGGTTGAGGTCCTGGTATTCATCAACCAAGACGTGGTCGAACGCAAACTTTTCCGGCGTTTCCGGTGTTTCTCTGAAGAACCGCAGCGTAATCGGGACGAGCTCTCCGACGAGCATTGCTCCGTGGAACCGGAGCCAGCGCTCAAGCGATTCCCCGAACTCGCGGTCGACATCCGACACCACGAACCCAACCTCGTCATGCTGGAGGCGCGCCCAGGCCGCCTCGTAGGGGTTCAGCCGGCGCTCTCTCTCCCTCTTTCCTCCGAACTGCGCACCGAGGTCCGCCAAAAGGTAGCCTGTTTCGAAATCGAAAAGAGTTCTGGGTACTCTTTGGGTCGCCTGCAGAACATGTTGTTTCAAGAGGATGTGAAAGCAAAGACGATGCAAGGTCGACGCAATGACGAGATCTGCTCCACGGGCACCGACTTCTTCCAATTGTCGCTTTAGATCTGCTGCTGCGGTTCGTGTGAAAGTCACGACCAGAATCCGAGCCGGATTCTCACCTTGCTCGAGGAGACGCGCTACTCTCCTCATCAGCGCGAAGGTCTTGCCCGTCCCAGGCCCTGCGAGAACATGAATGTAGCGCTCGCCGGAGCCTGCGATTGTTAGATACGGCTCTATTAACCGTGAATCCCAGGGCGTGGACCGCCTGCCTTGTCCTACTTATCCAAATTCGACTTCAATACAACTTCGGCTTCGCCTGCGGTTCGTTCCAGTACGGTCGTGTCGTGACATACTTCAATTTCGCCTCAAACAGATCGTTCAGGAACTCCTTCTCGGTGTCCTGCATCTTCGCGAGGATCTTGCTCGCGGTTGTCGGGCCGACGCCATAGACAGAGTTCGCGTAGACGGCGCGCTTCCCGTAAACCGCCACGAGGTCCGCGACCTGCTTGGAGCGGGTGAGGAGTTTTCGCTCTTCGTCCGTGAGGTCCAGCTTCCTCATTCGCTTGGCGTACGCATCCCGCACGTTCCACGCAGCCCAGCCGAGAACCGTCAGGAGGCGCGACTTGCAGTTCGCGCATTCCGGATGGTCCGGCATCTGGCCGATTCGGACCTCTTCGTGGAAATGCCCGCACTCGAAACACAACAGGTGCACGGGCTCGGATGACAGGTGGAGTCGCATCCGGTCCAGGATCTCCTCCCGTTCCGCCTCCGGAGAGAAGAGTTCCGGCGCCTCGACATACCGGCGCAAGATCGGATAGGCCAGCGGCGTCGGCGTCTCTTCGGACCGGTGAATCACGACCTCGATCTCGCCTGATCGGATCTTATGGACGATCTCTCGAACCCTCCCGAAGTCCGCGTGGAGGAGGAGCGCCTCCCGCACCGCCTCGTCGTAGATCGGTGTGTTCGCGAAGCGGACCTCGAACGACCGGAGGTCGCCCTCGCCGACCGTGAGGCCGCGGCGAATCGCCCCGAACCGCTCCGCGATGCCCTTCATGTAATAGCCCAGAGGGAGGTGGTCCGTCAGGAGGGCCTGGAGGCCGCCCTCGAGCGTCTCGTCATCGAGCCTCAGCAGGCCGTCCACGAGCCCCTCGACGTCGAGCTCGCGGGTGTCGGCGACGAGCTCGTACAAGATTCGGTACGGGTCCGTCCACCAGAACCGGACGAGGTGCTTGCGCGCGAGGAGCTCCTCGATCAGGTCGCCGAGGGTGACGTTCACGACCTCGCCGAAGGACGCGTGGACGATCAGGAAGCGGTCGAACGCCTCAACGACGATTCGGTTGTCCGTCGGGACCGGGGCGCCGGACTTGCGGTGATTCGCATGTTCCTCAACCAGACGCTTCGCGCCGGTCTTGTTGATCGGCCACGCTTTCTCGAAGTGTTCGATGGTCTTGGGGACACTCTCGCGGTCGAGCCGGGCATCAATCTCCTTACGGATCCGACCGACGCGCTGGGCGAGTCCAAACGGCACGGGGAGCATCTCGCCGTCCCAGCCGGGGATCATCGCGTTCGGGTCGGACACCGGGGTCACGTAGACCATGCCGTCTTTCCCGATCTTCTCAATCTTCCACGGACGCCCGCGGACGATGAAGTGCAAGCCCTCGCGGGCCTTGATCATCATGAACTCCTCGCCGAGGATGCCGACCTGCCGCTGCGTGGTCAGATCGAGAACGGGGTAGCGGCGCTCATCGCGAATCGTCGAAAGGTTCTCGAAGTAGTAGCGGCGGCCTTTCGGGGTTACGCGGACCTTTTCTCCTTCTCGGCGGATGATGCTAAGGTGGCCGAGGAACTCCGCGACTCGGTCCGCTTGGACATCCTCGAGTTCGCGAAACGGTTCGGAGGTGCGAATCGTCGAGAGGATGTCGGACCATGGCGCGGTGCCTCCCTGGTCGAGCGCACAACCGGCGATCTGATGAGCGAGGACATCGAGGGCGAGTCGATGGATGTGGAGCGGCTCGAGATCGTTCTCCTTTGCGGCTTGGACCGCGGCAAGAGACTCGATTGCGTCGTCGGACGAAACCGCCAGGACGAGCCCACGAGAAGTGCGATCGAGCGTGTGGCCCGAGCGTCCGACTCGCTGGATCAAAGACGTGACTTGCCTCGGGGAATTGTATTGGACGACCTTGTCCACCGAGCCGATGTCGATGCCGAGCTCAAGGGTTGAAGTCGAGACGAGACCTTTGATGTCGCCACCCTTGAAACCCGCCTCGACGCGCTCTCGTTCCTCCCTCGGGAGAGAGCCGTGGTGGACCGCGACATCCTGGCGGACCATGGCGAGACGGGAACCAAGGAGCTCCGCGAGCGGCCGTGCGTTCACGAAGACGAGGGTCGACCGACTCTCATCGAGCGAATCGTCGATCGCGGAAAGGCCGGCCGCCGCCTCGGGAGTGATGTAGAAGTCCCGGGCGGTCTCGAAGTCCTTGTCGATCGGACGCGGCCACTCGACCCGGTACTCGTATCGCTTCTCGAGCGGCGCGACGAAAATCCGGAGCGGCGTCTCCCCGCCAAACATCGAGGCGATTGCGTCCGGGTGACCGACGGTCGCCGATAAGCCGATTCGTCGGAAGTCTCGGTCCGTGCTGCGACGGAGGCGCTGCAGGCCGACCGCGAGCTGGATCCCCCGGCGGTCCTCCGCGAATTGATGGACTTCGTCGATGATGACATACCGCACGCTCCGGAGGTGACGCTGCATCAACTTCCCGGGGAGGATCGCCTGCAAGGTCTCCGGGGTGGTGATCAGAATGTCAGGAGGGTTCGCGGCCTGTTTCCGCCGCTCCGAAGGTGGAGTGTCCCCGTGCCGGACGGCCGCCGTGAGCTTGGTGGACGCGACGAGGCGGAGGACTCGGTCGATCATGTTTCGGTTGAGCGCGCGAAGAGGCGTGACGTAAAGGGCGCGAATCCCCCCTTGATCGCCCGCCCCGAGCGACTCAAGGACCGGAAACAGAGCGGCTTCCGTCTTGCCAGACCCGGTCGGTGCGACGATGAGCAGTTGTGAACCCGACTGAATCTCGCTAATCGCTCGGGACTGCATCTCGTTCATTTTCGAGATGCCGGCGCGATGAAGCAGTTGAGGCAGGTCTGAGCTAGCCGATCTTGAGTGGTCTTCGGCTTTCAAGAATCTGCATTACAGAATTCGAATGATAAAAACCGTTCGGAGGGTCGGCCGAATCTAGCGGCTACTCTGGGGTCGTCAAGGGGTAAGGTTCAAAGACTGACCACAAGCGTGTAGTGGATGGTTGCCTGAAATGGACCTGCAAGGAAAGGTCTACCCGCGAAATTGCGACTCGATGAGCGTGCGTGTGTCCTGATCGAGACCGTCAGTCTTCCAGAGCGTAACTGCGTACTGCTTGCCGTCCGTCCCGATCAGACGGAGACTTACCCAAGAACGCGGTCGGTCGAGACTCCTTCGCTTCACGACTCGGAGATTACGGGGGCGGATCTCACAATACTGCCGCGCCCCGAGAGACTTTACTTTCTTGAGCCTGGCCTCTTTTGCGGCCGCGGTGGGAACGCCTAATGGCGTCAGCTCTCCTTTGAGTTCTCTCCAGGGATCGATGTCGCGCACCAAGACGATTCTCTTGTTTGTCACGAAAAGTTTGCTTGACGCCTGCCCCCCGAACCCCGGGAACATAATTTTCGGCAGGAACCTGCGCCATGGAGACGAAACGTTCGCATCCCATCCTGTCGTAACTTTCAAGATCTCTTCCCCCGACTCCGGGATCAGTCCGCCCGCTTCGGAATATATTCTTGCTAACCCGTCTAGGTCACCCACCTTGACGACCGGATGCGCATTTCCACCGGTTTCCATCTCAAGGCACCAGCAGCAAGGTTGGAGCAGGAGGATTAAGCGAGTTTTCAAACCTTGCCGTGTCAGCGAGGACGTTCAAGAGTCTGATCAAGGCGTCTTCGGCGACCTCTGAGGGAATTTCGCTGCCGAACACATATTCGAAGAGGAACGTGACCGTACTGCCCGGCGTGCTGACTATCTTGAGAGCGAGAGGGTTCGGCATGATCCCAAGGAGCGCCTCGGCCCCAACAGTTATCGTTAGACCGAGCTGCCACCCGAGCATCGCCGCAGCTCCATACAGCGGGACGACCGCGATGATTGTGTCGACGAGAATGGCGCCCGCACTCTCGTAGTGGGACAGTCTCCTAATCGGGTTGTCTGTTTGACCTGCTTGGAACACTTCATATGATGCCAAGATCCCCCCGACAGCTATCGCCGCAACAACGCCCAACCTAATCTTGACACCTGCTGTGACTGTCCGTGCTTCGAAGATTCGTTCAACAAGCACCACGTCGGACCTGAGCACTCCGAACACTGCGGTTGCCCCCGCGAGAGCGTAAACTGTTCCTTTGACAACGTCCCCATCGCGGAAGGCCAAGACGGCCTGGCTCCCGAATATCACGAGAGTTGCCCCGATCGCCGCGCCCCGTAGGCCTGACCTCAGGTGAGCATATTTCACGCCCGTCAGCAGGCGCGAATCGTCCAGATTATCTACAATTTCGCCTCGAATCTCCCGCTCAATCAGACGGACTTCCGTGAGCGTAACGCCGGGAATCTCGGGATGCGCGACCCGTACTTTCACGGTTTGCGTGGCCGTCTCGCCGATGACGTAGTACGGCTGCTCGGTTTCGATATTCGTGAGCTTCGTTATCGTGAACGTCGATCTCCCAAAGGTCATCTCCTCCAGCGCGCCCGATGGGACGTTCAGCACGGGCACGAGGATGCTCGCGGTGAGTTGGCTCGTGATGGAGATGCCTTGCCGGATTATCTTGAAAACCCTGAGGGCGACGCCAAAGCCATCCTCTGATTTCCTGACCCACTCGCCCTCGGGTGTCCACGTGATTGAATCTTGGAAAGAGGCAACCTCTTCAGGGGAGTCACCGACCAGGTAGATCGCATCCGCAGCCGCGGGCGCTCCGGGATCAAAGGGATCACCTGTCCGGTACACGTAGACGGAGAAGTCGCCGAACGAGTGAAAGCCGGTCGTGAGGCCCGAGCTGGAATTGGGCAACGCCGACTCGAGCGCCTCCATGTCCGTGGACAGGCGGGCCACGATTGTCTCAGTGGCTTCTTGGACACGGGCGATGGCCGCGGCCGTGTTAAGCAACGTGGCGTTCAAGGCGAATCTCGTGACTCTGGTTGCATTTGTGTCCAGCCACATCGGCATGAGGACCAGCGTCGCCATCGGCACGTCGTTTCGCCGAACGACGTTTTCCTCCCGCGCGATCGTCTCGGGAATGCGTAACTGGAACGCGTACGCGTGATCATCGAGAGCCGCGCCCACCGCCAGGTTCTGGTAGGAAGGCGGCGTCCCAGAGAAGTCGGCCCCATGAAAGAGCGAGTACACCAGGGCCGGCACGACGGTCTCGCTTCCGAAGTCCGCATCCGGGCGAATCGAGAACTGCAGGATGAACCCCTGGGGTCTGCCGAGCCGAATCGGGACTTCGAACGAGGTATGATAGAACAGTCCGCCGGATTCGTCACGAATCGGCACGTCCCTGATGTTGACGAAGTCTACATTGGACGCCCGATCGTCGTGGATGTACTCGAAGCGATATTGACGCGGCTCCCAGAAATCGCAGGCTCCGTAGTTGATTGTTGCCGTGCCAAAACCTTGCTGACCGAGATCGTCCGCCCCGGTCGCGGTGAAGTTCTCCTCCCCGCCGTCGACGAGGACCTGGTTGATCGTCGCGACGACATTCTCGATCGACTCGTCGCTGCTCCGGGTTGCGTCGCTCGTGTGGTCGGACAGGAACACGCAGGAGCCGTCGTCGATGCGATACGTCCAGATGCTGGCGGAGACGCCTTGGACGCCGAGCGCGTGGAACTTCTGCGTGAACCGGATCAGACCGGGCTCGAAGGTCGTTTTCCAGGGCAGGTCCCAGAGCTCCGTGGGGGAGAGGTCCAGGCCGTCGATGACTCCGTCGTCGTCCGTATCGGACAGGAGGGGATTCGTCGGTCTTCGATTCAGGCCCGTGACCTCATCCGGATCGGAAAGCCCATCCCGGTCGGTATCGGAATCCGTTGGATCCGTGGTGAACCCATACCGCGAGACTCCGTCCCACTCCTCGTTGTCGGCCAGTCCGTCCCCATCCGTATCCGCTATCACAGGTGACGTCACGAGCGGGCGTTCCACCACAAGGCCGTCAATCTCCGCGCGGAACGCGCGGGGTGTCACCTCGGCATAATCGGAAAGGGAGTCCTCGTCCGTATCGGTCAGCGTGGGATCCGACCCATACGTCAGGCGCTCCTGACCATCGGCGAGACCGTCCCGATCCGTATCCGAGTCCGTGGGGTCCGTGAGAGACGCCTCCGGTCCCGGGAGGAGCTCGGCGCCGTCGGGGAGTCCGTCATTGTCCGTATCGAAGTCGAAGGGGTCCGTGCGGATGTACCGATCGACCGACACGCCATCAATTGTAAATCGGAAGGTCTGCGAAGTAATCTCTTGGCCATCCGAGAGGAGGTCGCCGTCGAGATCCGGGAAGACAGGCACGGTGCCGATTGTCATTCGCTCGGCGCCGTCTACGATTGCGTCCCCATCCGTGTCGGGAACTTCTGGGAGGGTCCGGGAAGCGAGGAAGACCGCTGCGCTCCGAATTACTCCGGGATCAACGCCCCCGTTCCGGATGGTAAGCTGCCAAGTGCGGACGCCCGCCAGGTCCTCGAGAGCGAGGTCGGACCCGACGAGACCGTCTGACTCCGGCAGGCTTCGAGACCGGGCGACATCGAGGAGCAGATGGACCCCTTGCGCTGAATGGCTGATCTGGGGACGCCATGGGACGCGGAAACTTTCGAACACCTCGACGAACCCACCAGAGGAGAGCGGAACCACCCGGGCCACGGGGTTGACCGCGAGGGCCGGCAGGTCTCCCGTTGTCGTCCCGGCTCCCAGGTTGCAGGCGGGCGAGCAGGGAGGCGGCGGTGCGTTGTCTTTGTTGTTCACCACGGCCGTCACGGACCGCACCGCCTCGTTGTCTGCGCGGTCCCTCGCGCGAACCTCGAACGTGTGCAATTCGTTCGTGAGGTCGAGCGTCTCGTATGGGAAAGCGTACGGCTCATCGTGGCGGATGTCGACGAGGGCTCCATCAATCCAAAGCTCGACGACGGCGACCCCTTGACCATCGAAGACATCCGCGTCGATTAGGGCCAAACCGGCTAGCGTGTCCGTGGTGGTCGGGTGAAGGAGCGAGAGCTCGGGGACGGTGCGATCAAGGAATACCAAAATGTCGCGGGAAGATCGCAGTGCGCTCCCATCTCCGTCCGGCGAATCCGCGATGACGACAAGCTGGTGGCTCCCTTCCGTCCAAGCATCGGAGTGCCATGGGATCGCGAAGGCACCGGTTGGATCCGCCTCCGCGGTCGCGACCGGTTCCCCATCCACCCGGAGGTGCACAATCGAAACCCCTCGTGCCACACTGCCGCGAACGTCGACCACTCCGCGGGCCGAAGATCCGTAGGATGGAGTGAGGATCGCGGCTCCTCGAACCTGCAATCCGGGATCCCACAGGAGCTGCGTTCGAGCGCCCGCGGGGCCGTCAATGGTCAGCGCGACGGACAGATCGTCGGAATGCGGATGCTCGATCGCCAGGTCAACCGCAGCAGAAGCAACGGCTCCCGCTATGGGGGGTGCTTCAATCTCGATGGTCGTGAGCTGCCCGGGGAGAATCTCCCTCGCAATCGGAGCGGACCAGGCCCGTGCCGCGTAGATCCTCGTCTCTTCCTCGAGGTCCTGGAGACCGTCTCCATCCGTGTCCCTCGCACCCGTGTCGGCGAGGAAGTCATCGAAGTACAGGGAATACCAAGCCCCGGTCAGCCCGGCCGCGCACAGGAAGCCGATGGACACCTTCACGTACTCCGCGGATTGCCAAGGGGCCGAGGGAAAGTCGGCGGTCGGATTCCGGCCGTGGTCGGTCCAGACATTCAGGGCGCTCGGCGCGGGCAGCACGATGTCGGAGATGGTCGGAGCGCACCGTCCCGCGTTGTGGCTCGCATGATACGAGGTGATGTATCGAAACCGTCCGAGGGCGTGGTAGCTCGCATCGAGGAGATCGAGGCTGATGCCGGCCGCGTACGCGTCCCACGGGGACGTGACGACGTCCTCCAGTCGGTCGTACAGGAGGGACACGCGCAACTCCGTCATCGGGGCTTTGCGCGTCAGGTACACCGCGTAACCGTACGCGGACCCGAAGTCCCGCACCGCCCAGCCCCGGATGTCCACATGAAATGAACGCGTCCCGGACCGTCCGAATCCCGAGGTGTACCCAGCCGAGGCGCGATCCCCGAGATGGAAATGCGTGAACGGAAGCCAGAAATCCTCCTCCATGTCGTCGATGAGCGCCTCGACGGATCCCGATCCCGCGAGCAACATCCCAACGAAACCAATCGCTACGACTAGTCGCCATGAGCCGCGCATGATTCCTCCCCCGAAGCACCGGGGCCGCGGCCCCGGCACTCCCTCCGGGTTCGTGATTCGAGCCCTAGCTATTTGAACGTACGCCGCAGATGTAACAGTTCCAGCCCAATCGGGCGCGGGCCCGCGACGTCGAGCCGGGGCCTATCATCGACGCCGATAGTCCGATACGAATAGGCATATGCGCAAGGAATATAACGGTGTAATACTTCGGACGGCCCCGGAGCGAAGGACGATGGCCGCTTACGCGCATCCCGAAGTCTTGGTCGACACGAGCTGGGTGAAGGGGAACATTGGCAATGAGACCGTGCGGATCGTCGAGGTCGACTATGACCCGACGCCGAACTACAACCTGGGGCACATCCCGGGGTCGGTCCTAATCGACTGGAAGAAGGACATCAACGATCCGGTGCGCCGGGACATCGTCTCGAAGGACGGCCTCGAGGCCCTGTTCGGCCGCCTCGGCATCTCGAACGACCATCAGATCGTCTTGTACGGCGACTTCAACAACTGGTTCGCGGCGTTCGCGTTCTGGGTGTTCAAGTATTACGGAGTCGACAACATCGTCCTCCTGAACGGCGGGCGCAAGAAATGGATCGAGCAAGATTTGCCCGTAACGAAGGACGTGCCGTCGTTCCCGGCGACGACCTTCACGGCGAAGGAGCCGGACGAGACGCTCCGGGTCTACCTCGCGTACGTGCGGGAGGCGTACAAGCAGGCGGGGAAGGTCCTCGTCGACGTGCGCGGACCGAAAGAATTCAGCGGCGAGATCCTCGCGCCGCCGGAGTATCCGACGGAGCATGCGCAGCGCGGCGGCCACATCCCCGGGGCGAAGAACGTTCCCTGGGCCCAGACCGTGAACGAGGACGGGACATTCAAGGACCCCGAAGCGCTGAAGGCCCTGTACGCACCGAAGGGCGTCACTCCGGACAAAGAGGTCATCGCCTATTGCCGGATCGGCGAGCGGTCGTCGCACACGTGGTTCGTCCTGAAGTACCTCCTCGGCTACCCGGACGTCCGGAACTATGACGGCTCCTGGACGGAGTGGGGGAACCTCGTGAGGACACCGATCGAGAAGCCGTGAGGGCTTCCGGCCAAGTGGCGATCTGCCGCAACGTCGCGTCACACGGCCTTGTCGCGCCGTGAGGGACCCGAGGTGCATCCAAGGCCAAGAGTTTAAGCGCACCAAACCACGGTGTGGAACCGGGGGTCTCTCAGACGAAAGTTGGGGTCTCTCCGAGCAATCCTCTAGAACGAATCATCAGTGCGGTGACGAACGGCCCGATCCCGTTCCTCGACACCTAGTTGCCGCTCCTTCAAACGCGCGCGATTTTGGCGGCGACCAAGCTCGGGGTGTTTGACGCTCTCGCACCGAGTCCGCAGACGGCAGCGGAGATCGCCAGCGTGTGCGGCACGGACGCCCGGGCTACTCGAAGTCTCCTG
>WNGN01004418.1_pt1 | contig 11899 bp, 10 predicted proteins | sample 5400561 | NCBI WGS metagenome assembly WNGN01 (sample SAMN13153379, study PRJNA577476) | soil metagenome | isolation source: 115 cm soil or saprolite under Garry oak tree replicate 2 | place: USA:California | collected 2016-06-15
GCATGGCGATTCTTACAACGGTGCGGCGGCCCGTTAGTAACACGACCGCCGTTAGAATCACGGCCACCGCCAATACCATGTTGACGAGTCCGCTTTTGAGATGGGACTCCGTCGCGGCAAGCACTCCGATCGTGATCGCTGCCGCGGGGCAGCTTCCGAAAACAAGCAACCGCGCGATCCGCCAGTCGACCGAATCCCGGGAACGATGGACAATTGTGCCGAAGGTCTTCGTAATGCCCGCAAACGCAAGGTCGGTGCCGACGGCGACCGCGGGGTGAATACCGAATAACGTCAGCGCGGGCGTGACCAGGGAGCCCCCGCCCACGCCAGTGATTCCCACTAGAATGCCGACGACAATTCCGAGGAAGGTGTAGGACAGGTCCAAGGGTTAAGAATGAAATTAAATGGGTGAGTGGTTGGGAGTGGTTCACTGTCTGGTCCGGACACCCTGAATGCAGCTCGATACTAGGCTGCGCGGGAGCGTGGCGAAATTGGGCAATCTCCTCAATCCGCCCTCGAAATGCCTTAGGGTCGCCTAGGGGAACGCCTGAAGGGTTACCACCGGGCCGCGTGCCAGCCGCGCGCCGCGCGACGCGAAACTCGTGCGCCGAAGCGGTAGTCTCTAGGCGAATTGGATGAACATTGCCGAGGTCCATGCTTTGGCATCGTCTGTCTGGCGGCCGTAAAAGTACACCGGCCGGAAGCCGTGCGGGCCGTTGCCCGGCTCAATTTCCAGCGACCCGCCGACATCGCGCGGCAACGCCGAATCAGTCACCCGCTCGACACCGAGAAACAGCTCCGTGCCGCCCAAGTCGCGGCGCACGCTCCCTGATTCGAGCAGTTCGGCGCCGGTGATTTCCCATTCGAAGGTCGGGCAGTGCACGAACGGGTTGCCCTCAAGCGGATTGCCGACCTTCACGTAGCCGATGTCAGTCGGTCCCGCCCGCCACACGGATTCCTCCTGATGTTCGAAACCACCGCCGGCAAAGGAATTGATCGTGCCGTTGATGATGCTGATTGCGCCCCGCCACTCCGCCCAGCGATAGCGGTCGGGAATACGCGCGCCGCCCCAGCGCACGCGGATGCGGCGATCGGAGTAACCGGCTTCTTGCTGCAGGTCCCGACGCCAGATGCGACCGGTGTGGTCGTAGGCCGCAATTTCGTCCCAGCCGGTGTTGCCCAGGAAACGGTACTCGATCTTGGCGGGTCCTTTGACGCCGAACTCGTCGCCCTGCATGTGCTTGCCGCAGCGCGTGAGCGCGACCAGGCGCTCCCCGGTGGCCGCGAAGGTATGACGCGCGCGCAACGCACGGCCGATGGTCGCGCGATCGAGCTTGTCGGCGATGATGCCGGTGAGGCCGCCCTTGGTGCCGAACACTTGCGTCCCCGGCAGACCGCCGCCCGGGCGACCGCGGTGCTCGTCGCCGCTGGCGGAAGCTCCGAGCTTGTAACCGCGCGCGATGACGTCCTGATAGAGCCAGCCAAAGTGTCCCCACGACGAGCTGATCTCAATCAAGCGCTCAAGTTCAGGGTGATGCCAGTCGGGGACATAGCGGCGTCCGCCGACGTGAGGCATGATCAAATGGTTCTCCGGGTCGTGACAATAGGCGAGCCACAACTCCTCGATCGGCCAGCGGCCGAGATTGACGGCGGCACCCTTCATGTCTTCGTTCCAGGTGAAGGTGCGGTTGTGTTCGCCCTTGCTGTTATATGGGAAATCGGGCTTCTTTCCGTGCAGGAATACGACGTTATGGTCGCCGCCCGCGGTCGAGCTGCCGCACCATTCTTGCACCGGGTAACACACCAGCTCGCCGTCCTTGTGAAATTCCTCCATGGTTTTGACGCCGAGCTCCCAGTTGGCGTCAGTGATCTGAAAGTCGTTCGCGGTGTAGCTGATCACGTCGAGTCCGGCGATATCGCGGCCGTACGCAGTGTTGTAAGCGGGGCTGTTGGTGCCGACCGTATCGTGGGCGTGTACATGCAGGTCGCCGTAAAACAATCGGGCACAGGGCGCATTGTCGTCGACGGTGACGTAATGTACCGCAATGTACCGCATCCGCGACATCCAGCGTACCGGGCATGCGTGCCGTGATCATGAGCTCGCCGGCTTCGCGCGGCAGATCCTTGATCCCGGCCGTCGCCCAGCCTTTCGCGCCGAGGTCGATCTCCTTCCGGTAGACCTCTTTGCCGTCGAGACAGGCGATGATTTCGACCTGCCCGCCGGTGTCGACACAGGCATTGCCCCAGCGGTCGTGTGCATTCACGCGAATAACGAAGGGCGTGCCCGGCTTCACCAGGCGCGACCCCACCAGCGCCAGCGACGCGGGAGCACCTGCCACGATGTCGATCACGACGTCGCCCGGTACCGCGACGAAGCGCGAGGTACCGAGCGGATCGACGTAACAGCGGAAGCGGAACTGGTTTTCGACGAAAGTCTGGACGCGGGTACCGGGGCCCCCCATGCGACGGTCGCCCAGCCGGATGATGATGTGGTCGCCGGCGTTGAGATAACCATCGACCGTGTCGACGATGACCGCCTTCTGAAACGGGCGTTCGTGCCCCTTCTGGTCGAAGCGGACTTTGAGCGACTGCACTGTCGCAGCGCTTTGCCCCTTGACCAGGGGGCCGGCCTGGTATTCGGCCGAGACGTAATTCGCTCCGTGTGGATCGACCGTCTGAAACAGCGCCCAATCGGAATAAAACTTGAATGTCGCCTTGAACCACGCGCCGTCGGCGACCCCGGACGCGCCGACTTCGTAGTCGAGCACCACTTCATTCCAGCTTCCAGCGACGAGTCGATCGACGTTACAGGTGACCCTACCGACGAAGGGCCGTGCTTTGTTTCGGTCGTAGAGTCCTATGGGAGCGACGTATCGGCCAAGACGCTTGCGCAGTTCGTTTTCGGTGAGCTTTTCTCGCTTTTCCGTCTTTGACAGGTCGGTCATCTTGTTCATCGTCGATCCTTACCTTAATTCGGTCCATTTCCCACTGGGGCGCGGTGCTTGCGTCTTGTGCAAGCCCGGCGCTTAGCCGGCTGCCCTGAAGGGCGGCGGCGCGGTGGGGTCCCACACGGGTATGCCGAGGAACGCATACCACGGGGCCATAACACAAATGCCGTAAGCAATTGCGATCAGCACCGACACCCAGCCGACTTTGACGTAATCGGTCATGCTGAAGGTACCGCTGCTGTAGGCGATCACCGCGGCGGTGATCTGGGTCGGCAAAAGGTAGGCGAAACTGTCGGTATCGGCGACCAGCATGGTGAAGGCAACGGGATTCAGGCCGAGCTTCGGCGCCATCGCCAGCAAGACCGGTGCAATCATGGTGACGGCCGCAACGTTGGACAGCATGCCGAGACGGATGACATGCGTTCCCGCCATCAATATCAGCAGAACGGCCCACCAGGGATGTCCTTGGGCGAGCGGGTGGATGCGGTCTGCGAGCCAGCCGGCCAATCCCGAAGCCGACATCGCGGCGGACAGCGATAGCGCTCCGGCGAGCAGCAGCAGGGTGCCCCAGATCGTACGGTCCTGCAGTTCCTTCCACTTGAACTTGAAAAGCCCCGGTATGAAAAGTAAGGCAAGCCCGATCAATGCGGCGTTATGCGACGCAATCTTGTGCCATTGCTCGGTCATCCATGCGGCTGCGATCAGGCCGAACACGGCGAGGATTAGCCACTCGCTTCGCGTCATCTTCGGCAGCTCGCGATGCTGCTTCTGCACCGCCGCGAATCCGCCCGCGATCGCCACGTTACGGGTCTTGAAATAGTGCTGCACCCACCATTGAGTCAGCGCGAACATGCCGAGATAGGGAAATTGCAGCAGGAACCAGTCGAGGTAGGAAATGCGTAAACCGAGGTTCTTCTCGAACAATCCGATGATCACGAGGTTGGGCAAGTGCGCCGTCATAATGCACATTCCGCTGATCATCGAGCCGTAGACCAGCGTTTGGATCACGATCGCCTTTTTGCCGTTCGATTCCTGCTGGCTGTCACCGAAGAAGTTGGTGATGCCGTTGATGACGGGGAGCAGCGTTGCCGCGCGGGCGTTGGCCGCCGGGATGATCAGCGACAACGCCATATTGACGGCGAACATCGCCCAAATCACGCCGTTGACGGTCTTGACCCTCATCCAATTGAGCAGGGACAGCGCGATGCGCCGGTCGAGACCGGCGGCTTGCATGATCGCGGCGAAGATGAAGGCGGATAAACAAAGAAACACCACCGGGGTCGTGAAGCCGTCGGCGGCCTTGGAAAAGGGCTTGATTGCGTCAGTCATGACCAGCAGCGTCGGAATCAGTAAACCGGAGATTCCGACTGGGATGGCCTCGAAAATCCACATTGTGCAAGCCCACACCATGACGGCGAGGGTCGCTTTACCCGCGGGTGATAAGCCTTGCGGAGCGGCCATTCCGAGTATGAGAAAGAACAGCACCCACGCGATCGCGAAGCCGATCAGGGTCTTGTTGGGCGGCAGTCCGGCGGCCGCTATGTTGGCGCGAAATTGTTGAAGAAAGCCGAGGGTAGAGGCCGATCCCTCAGTCCGTGCGGATACCTTGATCTGCTCTCTGGTCTTGGTCACTAGCTTCTCCGACCGGCGCCTGCGGTATTTAGGCGGACAATCCGCCTTGCTGCGGAAGACGTCACAACAGAGTCGGTCGCCGAACCGTGAAAAATCATAGCGTGGATCGGCGACGTTTGAAAATGTCTACGCCCAGCAATATCGAAGAACAAATCGACCGAATCCCGCGCTGTTTATCGACCAGGAGTGAACCTGGCCGCCGCGTCAACTCGAAGTAAAAACAAGTAAAAGAAACAAGGAGTTTATTCTTCTGGCATTCATATTGCTTTTTCATTTTCGGGCTCTTTTGACACTACTTGATTCTTAGGACTTAACGGACATTGAGATCCGAAACCGACAATTCTGAATCACTTATGTCGCCATCTCAACATCAGAAGAACGAACGGGTTTACCCGATAGCGACGGGCTCGTCGTCATCTATGAGGTCTGCTTTTGGCCGAGTTTCAAAACTTGCATCCGAATACCCAATTACCCGGCTGTTCAACCCGGACCAGCAAGAGCTCGCGTTTTCGCGACCCGGTTATTTCGTTCATTCGATCTAGGAGGAACCATGTTAATCGTTCGAAGATCTCTCGCTCTTCTGAGTATCGTTTTTTTCTTTAGCTGTGCAGCGTATGTACAGAACGCCAAACCTTCGTCTTACGAGACGGCGATCGACAACAGTGGCGAGAGCGACGCCGTCATCCAAGACGTACGCTCCACGCTAGGGCTCGGGAACGCTTCGCCGAGCAGGACCGCGCTTATCAAATTGGACGAGCCGTATTTCGAATAGCGTCGTGTTTCTGGAATTATTATCGGAGCGCATGCCTTGACACCGAGTGGGCCCACCCACGAACTTGACTGCGCGTCCGCCCCACGCGCAGTAACGCGCCGATCGCCCTTGGGATCGCTCACCCGCTCGGCCTCGGCCAGCACCACAAGCTTGTACGCCGCGATGAACTGTCGGCGCTTCGCGACCGCACGCACTCCGGATCTGGCGCCGTGGCCGATTTCCTCTTCGGTCGTGCAGTTGGCCTGGGCGCGGTGCCCGCGAGAGCTGACGTCGCAGAAGGAATGACGGCGCGCTACTGCTTGGCCATCTCGAGTTTGCCAAGCCACGTAAGCATGTCGAGGAACTCCGCCCGAGACGTTTCCCTGAATCCTCCGATAACACCTATCTGCTTTAGGATCGCTGCTCCGCCTTCGCTCGAATTAAGTGCAATAAGCGCGGAGCGGATCTTTTCGACCTGAACCGCAGAGAGCTTGGACGAGGCGATAAGGGGCGTATTGGGAACTTCCCGACTTCTTGCGATCACCCGGCCGCCTTTCTTTTCCCAGTTGCGTCCCACGCCGGAATAGGAGGCAACCACCCCTACATCGAAAAAGCCTTTCTCCATCGACCACTCGATCGCGGCCTGATCGCGCATGATGCGCACTTGTTCCTTGGCCATGGGAACGCCGGCATCGCGCATCATGGCGTTGGCTATCCGCCACATATAGGCATACTGATCCGGTGTGACAATACGCGTGCCTTTGATATCGGCAATCGTCTTGAGCGGTGAATCCTTGAGTACGATGAAAAGCGCCCGTGCAATTTCCTTGGAGGCCACTACCGGCTGGTAACCATAGTCGCGAATCCCCTCGGCCAAAATGTCCGCCGGTCGCGCCATCACCAGCGCGTAGGCCCCAGTCTCCACCGACTGCCGCATCACCTTGATGTCGCGCACCGCGACAAGGGCAATAGGCCGCCCGAGCGCTTTTTCGATCACTTGCTTGAAGCTCTCGTAGCGCGTGGAAATTTCGAAAGCATCGACGTTGCCGGCACCGCCCTCGCTGACTGCCAGGATGAGCTGGCGTTGCGGGTCAACCGCTTTCGCGGCCGGCTTTTGAGCGAACGTGCCGACGCTAACGACAAGCGCCAGCAAGAAGGCAGCGAGGCGGACAATCCCGAAGTTCATACCTGTCGTCGTCATTTTGATTCCTCCAATATCCGGGCACGCTCTTCAGCCGAAGCGTAGTCGAAACCGTTCCGGTTGTACACGGCCGCCGCCGCGTCGCTGCGGATGAATTCGACCCACGCGGCAGCCGCCGCTTTGTGCGGCGCATTACGAATCATCGAAATCGCAAGCTCATCGCGGAAATTGCCTTCGGCCGGAAGGGGCACGTAGTCGAAATACTGCGGCATACGGGTCCTCAAGTAGTCGCCGAAGTGGTAGTACATGGGCGCGACATCCGCCAACCCGTCGTAGATGAATTGCGGATTCTCGCGGTGGTGCACGGCAGCCGGGGATAACGTGCTCGTCTTTTTCAGCAGCAGATCGGGAAACTGCGGCCCGCCCTGCGCCCGCAAGGTGCTGGAATAGCTCTCGAACGAATCCGGCTCGCGCTTCGGAGACGAGAACGCCACCCTCACGTCCTCGCGCAACAGATCGGAGATTCCCCGGATGTTCTTCGGGTTGCCCGCGCGTACCAGCAGGACCGCGCCGCGGTTGCGGGTGAAGATCGACCATCCCTCAATATATTTTGCCGCGCGCAACCGCCGCTGCTGGCGCGGTCCGGTCATGAAAACGTCAGGCCAGAGCTTGCCCGGTTTGACATCGAACCAGAAATTGCCGAGCACGAGCTGGCCGGACTCCATCGCATCGATAAGACGACCGGGCGGCGTCGTAGCGTAGAAAATTCGGTCAACCTTGAGGCCCTGATGGCGTGGCTGTGCCCGCACCCATTCACGGAACGCAGTCAACAGCTCGGGGAACACCCGGTACTGGTTGCCGGCCATGAATACGACAAGGTCGGGATCGTGATCGCTGCCGTGAAAGTCGAGCAATATATTCGACTTCTCGGACACGTAGAGACTCGCTTTGGAGACGAGAGCGCTCGGCAGTTCTAGCGGCCAGGGGAGAGGCGCCTGGACCTGAGCTTGAGCAAGTTCGATTCCGACGCTTAGAACCATGGCCGCAGCTCGAGGGAGCAAAGATTTACGACGATACATATCCGCTCCTCTGTTGAGGAACGAGGTCGCGCCAAAAACGCGACGCACCGCGCACGGAGGCCGCGCGGCGCACGTATAGCTAATAGCATCGCTCAAAGCGCCAACCCGCACTCGGCGATGCACAAACCGATCAATTCCGCATATTAAAAGAATCGATACACCAAGCGTCCGAATAAGCAGAGCCCGTTTGTGTCAATAGCGAGCGGGCGAACGTTTGCGCGGATTGAGTTCGCGGGCGCGTTCCCAGACGAGCACAACGAGCCCGCCCGCGCACGCCCAGAAAACGGCGGTCTCGAGACCGGCGGTCACCACCAGGAGCGCAACGGCTAGAGTCGCGGGCAGCGAATACTTTCCGTCTGAACGCATGGTCCGCAGGGGAGTGGAGCGAACCAGCCCCCAGCCCACGAGCATCAGGGCGCCCGCCATCGCCGCCGCAGGCACCTGCGCGAGAAGGTTTCCCGCAGCGAACACCAGTCCGAACAGAATCACAGACGACAGCACCGCTGCCCAGGGAGTGCGGGCGCCTGCCTGGACGTGGGCAGCGGAGCGATTGAAGGAGCCTGAGCCGGCAAAGCCGGAGGTGAGGGACGCGACTGCGTTGCCAAGGCCTTGGGCCACCAGCTCGCGGCTAGGATCGGATTTTTCGTCATTCGGCGAGGAAATCGATCGGGCGATGATCACGGTTTGCAGCGCGCCGATCAGCGCGATGGCGATCGCACTTTGAAGCAATTGCTTGAGCACATAGAACTGATCCCAGGAGAAATTCGGCATCGAGAACGGGAGGAGGCTCAAGGCCATGTATCCCACCCGGTCCAGATTGGTCGTGTCGGAGCCCAGCAGGCCGTCGAGCGCGAGGGCGAGGAGCGTCCCGGAAACCAGAGCTACCACGAGGAGGACACCGCGAAACACGCGCATCTGTCTCATCGCCACGGCGGCCAATATCGAGATAAGGGCGACCGCGGCTGCGCACACATTGAGTCGGGGCAGACCGGCAATCGCGTACCATAGAGAAACCCATGGCGCTTCCCCGGGCACCGTCAGCATTCCGAAGACGATCGGCAACTGAGTGACGATAATCACCAGTCCGACACCCAAAGTGACTCCGTGGACGATGCAGTCGGGCATGGCATCGAACAGCCGCCCGAGCCGCGCCGCGGCCGCGAGTAGCTGTACCAGCCCCACCATTGCGGTGAGCGTGAGGGCGAGCGCAACATATTCGCCGCTGTACGGGGTGGCAAGCGGCGTCAAGGCCGCGGCCAGCATCACCGCTACTGCCGTGTTGGGCCCCGAGAGCAGGCGAGGCGACGAGCCCAGAAGCGCGGCGACGATCACCGGGAAAACCGAAGTGTAGACACCGGCTTCCGGCGGCATGCCCGCAAGAGTGGCGAGAACGACGGTCTGGGGCAGCATGACGACCGCGGACACCCAGCCGGCCCGCCAGTCGCTCGCCCACGCGTCGCTCCAGCGCAGAGACGCTTGAGCCGCAGCGAAGCTGACGAGGCGCGCGATCATTTGTCCAGCAAGCCGCGCAAAAATCCCTTGCGCGGATCCGGCCAACGCTCCTGCAGGTCGATCCACGCGGCCACGTCGAGCGCCTCCTGGTCCGTCAGATCGGCTTTGCCGAGGGGCATGTTGGCCTTGAGAAATCCCGCGAGCAAATCAACCTCGTGAAACCCCGCGCCCTTAGCGTAGCTGTGCATGCCCCAGACGGGCGGACCGATATAGTTTCCGGCGGGATCTTTCCGCCCCTCACCGCTCTCGCCGTGACACACCGAGCATCGTTTTGCGTACACGGCTTTTCCGCGGAGCGGATTCGGATCCGAGCCGGTTCGCCCGAGGGTCGGAAAACCACGTCCCGGAAGCTCGACGCCAGCCGGTTTTCCGTTCGCAAGCCATTGGGAGTAGGCGACCAGCGCGCGCACTTCGGGGCTGTCCAGGGGCGGAGCGATGCCGTTCAGGCTGAAGCGAAAGCACTGCTGCACGCGTTCCTCGAAGCTGTTCACGCGGTCGCTTTTCTTGAGGTAGGCCGGGTACATGCCCCACGCAGCCCACATGGGCGAGGAGTGAGGCCGGCGCCCGGCATCCAGATGGCAATTGCCGCAGGACAACGCGTTGCCGCTGTAGCGGCGCGCGTGTTCCGGCGTATTGGTGAAAATGCGATGGCCTTGCCTGACCAGATCTCCGTACTTGTCCTGCGGCAGCTTGCTGATATCCGGGAGCGCCGAAGAAGGCGAAGGCCGTGCGGATTGAGTCCACGCCGGCAGGGGCGCCGCCAGCATCGCAACTGTCCACAGCGCCAGGCACAAAGCGCGGCGGGGAATCCCCGGTAGGAGGAGGCGCACGCGGGAAAGGAGAAGTCCCGCCTCGCCCTTGCGCCCCCTGCAGCCTCGGGTATTAGGACTTTTGCTGGACCCTTGGGGTGACGGCCGGCACACTCCTTCCTCCTGAAAGTTTTCGATCAACCCCTCACTTAGTCAGCTTCACTTGCCGCTGGCAAGCGCCGAGGTGTCCATCATTCGTTGCAGAGCTAAGAACTCGTCGTCGCGCCCGGCGACAAAGGGGCTGGTTTTCAAGGCCGTCCGCGCCTCCACGGCCAGTGCGGAGGAGTCCTTGTTCAGTGCAAGCGCGGCTCGACGCAGCTTGACGCGCATGTCCTCCGGCACCAGCTTGTGTGCAATCAGCGCAAACCCGGGCGCGTCAACCGTCTGCCCCACGATTCGGAAACGGGACGGCTGTGCCGACACGATCTTCTGCGCGGTGCGGTCGCGGATCACGGCGACATCAGCTATGCCGTTGTCGAGGGCTAGGACGATGCCCTCCGCGGCCGCAATGTGCATGCGAGCGCCGGGCTGCAGGACGATGTTCTGCTGCGCGAGGGTATCGTTGGCTAGAATCGAGAGCAGCAGAGTGGGCGAAGGCATGGCGATCCGGGTCGCGGGACTGAAGTCCTTGAGGCTCCGCAGCTTGCTGTCCTGCTTGACGACAAAGACCCCTCGGATGCGCTCCTCCTCCACCGCGATGGGAACGAAACCGGCCTTCTTGATGGCCTCGGAGGCGAAGACCGGTGGACCGAAGAAGAGCTTGTACCCCGTGTCGCCCTGCACCATGCTTCGCATCGCAGCCCCGGGCGCTCGCACCGGAAGCAGCAGGACCTGGGTGCCGATTTTCGATGACAGATAATGGGCGAGCGGAAGAAACCGGTCCATGATCTCGAAGGATTCGGACTGCCCGGACTCCACCCCGGGGAACACGCCCAGCGTAAGCTTCTGGGTTTGCGCCGAAACCCCTGTCGCAGCTGTCAGGGCGAGCGCCAGGGTTGCGCAGCGGATTAAACAAGCGGGGTGCTTCATAGATCCTCCTAAACTCGAAAAAGACGAATTCACGGATATCTGGTGAGCTCGGATTCGCCGAGACCATTTAAGAAAGTCTTCGTTGTCTTCGTTAACTGCCAGCGCCGGAATATACGCTCGCAATGCCAATCTGACTGCGCGCGAGAGATTGGCACTCGGGCAAGCGCGCTGTACAGGAAGAATTTCGCGACCCCCAGCGCAAATGCCTTGAGTCGGTAATAGTAACCACGGCCGGGCATTAAGACCTGTCGGGTATCAACGACAGTTGCCGTCGGGTTTCCATAACACGTGAATTATTTGGCGATGGGAAAACCGCCAATAAATCACAGCGAGGCGAAAGGCGAACAGGTAGAAACAGGTGGAACAGATAGAACAGAAGCGAGGGAGCGATGATGGAAAGGGAGGCGGGTCCGCGCCCCGTTCTGTAGACCGTGGAGCCGGCAAAGCCCAGGCGCGCCGGTCCAGGGCCCGCAGTGAAGGGGAAATTACGGCTTTTTCAGGATTGCAGGCGCGCGTATTCGAGAACAGGACCGGATGAGCCGGGCTTGGCGCAACCGAACATTGAGCGGACTTCCAGCATTCCTCAGCGACTGCGACAGAGCGGCGCAGGCCGCCCGAGTCTCTTTCAAACGGCTGCGTGCGCCGGCCAGTTGGAAAAAGACTTTACTCGCCGTCCAATAGTCTCCCGCTGATACGAGCGACGGCAACGCCTGCTCGATGGCACCGGAGAGTTTCCTGTCCGCATCTGAGGACGACGCGGGCGCGAGCCCGGCGCAGCCGACGAGAAAGGCGGCAATCAGAATTACCAGATTCCGCTGAGTCAACATTGTTCCTCCTCATCGAAAGCAACGCTCAGACTGCAAAGGCGCAGAGTTCGTGGCAGCGACACGGTGACCGCTAATTGCCGTTTCCTGCGCACCAAGCTCCAAAATCCATGGTTCCAAAAGAGCCTGATGCCACCTAAAGCAATACCGATGCCAGCACCATTCCGGTGTCTA
>WNGN01003417.1_pt1 | contig 11888 bp, 12 predicted proteins | sample 5400561 | NCBI WGS metagenome assembly WNGN01 (sample SAMN13153379, study PRJNA577476) | soil metagenome | isolation source: 115 cm soil or saprolite under Garry oak tree replicate 2 | place: USA:California | collected 2016-06-15
GTATCCGCGCAACGCATCGAGATCGATGCGCGCGCTCAGCTCGTCCACCTCGGCGTCGCTCATGCCCGTGCCGACGTCGCGCCGGCCGACGCCCAGCTTCGCAAGCCAACCGTCGTCGAGCACCTGCGATCGATCTACCACGAAACGGTTGACGCCGACGTCCTCGACGCGCGCCATGTGCCACACGAGCCACGCGACGGTGTTGACTCCGGCATGGGGCCGCCCGCGAAGCTGCGCCGCGCTGAGCCGCTTGATCGCCGGGTCGGTCAGGACCTGGTGGATCTGCGCGTAGCGGACCAGCATGAAATCGGTCGCGTCCATGGCGGTCAGTCTACCAAGTCGCCGCGCTGCGGCTCACCTCGCACGGCCACGATCACTGAAGGGCTCGGCTCGCCGCGCTGCGGCTCACCTCGCACGGCCACGATCACTGAAGGGCTCGGCTCGCATGCTACGATGCGTCGCCGTTGCGGACGAGGAGGCGATCGTGGCCGAGTATCTGAAGGGGACCGACGCGCAGAACGCGCGCGCGTACTCGCCCGCGGTCGTCACCGAGGGTGGGCGCACCGTGTGGCTGGCCGGCCAGATCGCCACGACGGACGGCGACGGCCGCGACATCTCCGGCAACTTCGAGGTGCAAACGCGGCGCGTGTTCGCGCTGATGGACGAGACGCTGAAGCGCACCGGCGGCGCGCTCGCGAGTCTCGTGACCATGACCGTCTTCATCAAGGAGTCGCGCTACGGCGACCGCTTCGTCGAGATCCGCCGCGAGCTGTTCCCCGACGGCAACTTTCCCGCGAGCGCCCTCATCACCGTCACCAACTTCGCGCGTCCCGGCGTCGAGATCGAGATCCAGGCCGTCGCCGTGATCGGCGACACGCGCGCCGGTGGGAGCCGCGCGACCAGATAGCGCTCACCCGAGCGGCTGCTGAGCGCCGCGCGGCGGCCCCTTCTTCTCCTCGAACGACCGGGCGAACGCGAGCAGATCGGCGTCCGGTGTGTCCAGGTCGATGGGCTCGCCGAGCGGCTGGCGAACCTTGAACGGCGTCGTGTAGTACAGCTCGATCCGGTTGTTCTCGGGGTCGTAGAAGTAGACGCTGCACGCGATGCCGTGGGTGACGGTCCGGTCGATCTTCACGCCGGCGTCCAGCAGCCGGTGATAGTACCCGCGGACGTCGTCGAGCGTCTTCACCTTGAACGAGACCTGCTGGACGTTGTGGGTCTTCTGCGCCGGCTCCTTCGCCTGGACGAGCGCCAGCTCGTGGTGCTCGGCTTCGGGAGCCGCGGAGAGGAAGCAGATTCCGCGCTCGAGGTCTTCGTCGCTGATCGTGAGCCCGAGCACGCGCGCGTAGAAGTCCCGCATCGTGCGGAGGTCGTGACAGAAGAGCCCGACGTGACCGAGTCCGGTGATCTCAGGCATAGGCGACTCCACTCCGGTCGATGCTGCGTCTCACGTCTGTTTGTAGAACCGGGCCGCGTTGTCCCAGAGGAGCTTGCGCCGGGTGTCGGGCTTGAGGCTCGACCAGCGCAGGATGTTGTCGACGGAGTCGGGAAACTGGCACTCCGAGTGGGGGTAGTCGGAGGCGTACATCAGGACGTCGTCTCCGAGCACGCTCGTCACGTACGCGAACAGATCCTCCCCCTCGTGACGCTCGATGCTGCAGAAGAACCGTCCGCTGGTCACGTACTCGCTGGGAGCGTGTTTGAGCGGCGCGATGCCCTGGACGTACACCGCTTGCTCGTCCATGCGCTTGGACCAGAAGGGGAGCCAGCCGAAGCCGCACTCGAGGATGCCCATGCGCAAGCTCGGATAGCGGTCCATGATCCCGCCGCCGATGAAGGCGGCCATGAACCTCATCCCGCCCCAGGGGTGAGAGGCGAGCCGGCCGAGGAAGATGTTGTCCCAGAGATCCCGGTAGCCCGGGAAGTACGGCGGGTTCCAGGTGCTGCTGTGGTGCACGATCGCCAGGTCGTGCTCCTGAGCGGCCTGCCAGATCGGTTCCAGATCCGGGTGGTCCACCGGCCTGTCGTCGCCCAGCAGCGGCATGACCGCCACCGCCCACGTCGACGTTCCCCAGTGGCGGATCTCGCGGACGGCCTCGTCGACGGCGCGAGTGGAAGCGACGATGGCGGTCTTGAGGCGCGCGGGAAACTGTCCGCAGAACGCCGCGGCATGACGGTGATAGGCCCGGATCAGCTCGATCTCGATCGTGACGTCGGGAAGGCCTACGACGCTCGGCCAGAGCGTCGGAACGAGGAACTGCGCGTCGGTCCCTTCGTCGTCCATGTCCTTGATGCGGTTCTCGGCCTGGTCGTCCTGAACGCCGAGCCGGGGCTTCTTGCTTCCCCTCCACTGGACGGCTCGGCCGGTGAAGGTCTCGTGCGGGCGGGCATCGCCGAGGACGCGCCGGTAGAGCTTCGTGGCCACGCGGTATTGCGAGGTGTCGGGCGTGCCGCCGATCATCTGGCCGGTGGGAACACGGTGGGGCTCGAGCTCGGCGAGCCGCGGACGAAAGCCCGGGTCGACGTAACGGTCCAGGACGTCCGCGGCGGGGTTGACGTGCGTGTCGGCGTCGAACGCGCGCAGCCCGCCTCTCACGACCGGGGCACCCACACGATCGACGAGACCTCGCCGAACTCGCGCCAGAGCTTGCGCCACGTATCGCCACCGTCGTCGCTCCGATAGAGATATCCGTAACGGCTCGCCGCGAAGACCATTTCCGGTGCCGCCGCGGGCATGCTCACGGTCCACATCGCCGAGTTCGGCTGGGTGGGCAGCGCGAGGTTCTGCCACGTCGCGCCCGCGTCGCGCGAGCGTATGACGGTCCCGATGCGGCCCGGCGTCGAGTCGCCGAGCGTCACGAACACCGTCCGGGGATCGTTGGGCTTGACCGCGATGCAGCGCGGGTAGTGCCACGGGAACACCTCGCGCGCTCGCGCCGCCTGCCAGCTCTTGCCGTCGTCGGTGCTGCGCCAGACCTCGTCGTTCACGACGGTGAACACGGTGCGTGGCGGGCCCGCCACCGCGAGCACGCAGTGCACGTCGGGATTCGGGATCTGGCCGTTGACCCTGGTCCACGTGTCGCCGCCGTCGGCGCTGTGCCTCACGCCGTCCACTTCGAGGCCGACCCACACGCGACGATGGTCGATGGGATCGACCGCGATCCCGGTCGGCCGGGGCGTGCCGACGTTCGGACATTCTGCGGCGATCTCGACGGCGAGCCGCTCCCACGTCTTCCCGGCGTCGGTGGAACGGTAGATGCCCGGCGTGCTCGGTGTGCCGGTGCCGGCGAACATCACCCGAGGATCGACGGGGTCGATGGCCAGGCTCCAGACCATCGAACCGTTCATCGGCGTGTCGAGCCGCTGCCACTTCGCGCCCGCGTCGTCGCTGCGATAGAGCCCCAGATCGGTCCCCGCGTAGACCGTCTCGGGGCGCTCCGGGTCGGCGAGCAGGCATTTGACGATCGCGTCCGAGTGCATCCCGAGGCGCACGCTGGCTCGGGTCCAGCTGGCCCCGTCGTCGGCGCTCATCATGACGCCCTGGCCGATCGTTCCTACCAGGATGGTGCCCTTCGTGGCCATGCTCCACCTCCTGACGCCGACGTTCGCCAGTGACTATACAATCCTGGGGACCCGAGCGACATCCACCCCGGGAAGGCGGAGGGCCTATGGTCAGCCGGCGAGTCATCCGTTCCTACCAAGCCCGCTACGGCATGGGCGCCAACAAGGCGTCGATGTACGATCTGACGGACGCGATCGACGTCCACGCTCATGCCCGCGGCCAGGACGAAGAGGAGCCGCTGCACGCGGCCCAGCAGGCCACGCGCGCCGGCATGAACGCGATCCTGTTCAAGTCCATCTCGCCGGGCCGGCCGTGGGAGGTCGCGAAGAAGCTCCAGGACGACGTCGACCGCTGGGCGGAGAAGGAACACCTGCGGCCGGCGAAGTGCTGGTCAGCGTGGGTCATCGGGATCCCGCTCAAGCCCATCGACTTCGCCGAGATCAAGGCGGCCGTCGAAGGCGGCATCACGGGGATGTGGATGCCGCCGGTGACCTCGGCGTGGAGCATGTTCCGTCTCGGCGGGCGCGGGAAGTGGCTTCACGAGTCGCGGCGCTACGACGAGCCGGTGCCGCCGCTCGCCTGGGAGGAAGCGCGCAAGACCGGCGTGTACGTGCTCGACGATCACGGCCGGCTCTTGCCGGTCGTCAAGGACGTGGTGAGGCTCTGCGCCGATCGTGGTGTTTCGCTGTCGCTCGGTCACCTCTCGCCTCAGGAGATGGAGGCGATCGTCGACGAGATGACCGCCCTCGGCTACCGGCGCGTCTTCATCGACCATCCGTTCAGCGAGGTGTTCGAGCACGACGTCCCGACGATGAAGCGATGGGCGGACGCCGGCGTGCGCTTCGCGCTCACGTGGGACGAGCTCTCACCGCTGCTCGGCATCGATCCACAGGACATGGTCGCGGCGATCCGCGCGATCGGGCCCGAGCACTTCATGCTGTCGAGCGACGCGGGCATTCCCGTGCTGCCGCCGACGGTCGAAGCCTATCGTCTGCTCGCGGCGATGCTGCGGGCGTACGGCATGACCGAGCCCGAGATGCGCCAGCTCATGACCGGCACGGCCAAAGAGATGATGAAGTAGGCGGACGCGGCGATGCCGGCGCGCACGGGCGAGCAGTACATCAAGGGCCTCCAGCAGCAGGAGCGCGAGGTCTGGCTGGGCGGAGAGCGGGTCAAGGACGTGACCACGCATCCCGGCCTGGCCAACGGCGTGCGCTCCGTCGCCGCGCTCTACGACATGCAGCACGACCCGACGCTCCGCGACGAGATGACGTATGTCTCGCCGACCACGGGGGACCGCGTCGGGCTGTCGTTCATCATCCCGCGCACGAAGCAGGAGCTGGAGCTGCGGCGGACGATGATGCTGCACTGGGCGCGGGCGACGTGTGGCATGGTCGGCCGCTCGCCGGACTTCATGAACGTCACGTTCGCGGCCTGGAGCGCGGCCGCCGAGTACTTCGGGCGGGGCCGGCCCGAGTTCGCTCGCAACATCCGGCGCTACTACGAGCACATCAGTGAGAACGATCTCACGCTGACGCACTCGCTGATCAACCTGCAGCGGAGCCGCACGATCTCCGGCGTCTTCAACCTCCAGGAGGGCACCGCGCTGCAGGTGAAGCGCGAGACCGGCGCCGGCATCGTGGTGAACGGGGCGCGCGTGCTGGCCACGCTCGGGCCGCTGGCCGACGAGATCGCGGTGTACTCACCCCGTCTGGCCCGTCATACCGAGCCCCACAGCCCGTTCGCCCTCAACTTCGCGATCCCGTGCGGGACGCCGGGCCTCCGCTTCCTCTGTCGCGAGAGCTTCGACCTGGGGCGCTCGCACTTCGACCACCCGCTGGGCTCGCGCTTCGAGGAGATGGACTGCGTCGTCTTCTTCGACGACGTGCTGGTGCCCTGGGAGCGGGTGTTCCTGCTGGGCGACGTGGACCTGCTCAACGGCACGGCGATGACCACGCATTCCGCCGCGCACACGGCTCACCAGAACGCGGCGAAGAACCTGGCCAAGTGCGAGTTCGTCCTCGGTGTCGCGCTCCTGATGACGGAGACGCTGGGCAACGCCCAGCTCCCGCACTCCGAGGAGCGGCTGGGTGAGCTGATGATGTACACGGAGCTGATGCGGGCCTGCATGCGGTCGGCCGAAGCCGACGCGGAGCTCGATCAGTGGGGCGTGATGTGTCCCGTCCCGCTCCAGATCGAGCTCACTCGGAATCTCTTCATGACCGCCTATCCGCGGATGATCGAGATCCTCCAGCTCCTCGGATCGAGCAGCTTCCTGATCACGCCAAGCGAGGCGGACTTCCAGAGCCCTCTGGCCCCGCACATCGAGCAGTACCTGGCCACCGACACGACGGCGGCCCGCGACCGGGTCAAGCTCTTCCGGCTCGCCTGGGATGTGGCGGGGAGCGCCTTCGGGAGCCGGCAGGTCCTCTACGAGCGGTTCTTCGCCAGCGATCCGCTCTCGCGCGCGCGTGTCCTGATCTCGATGTACCCGAAGGAGCACGCGATCGAGCGCGTGAAGGAATTTCTGGAGCGCGACGACACCGTGTCATAGGGGGCCCGGTGGAGCGACCACCCCGCTACGGGCTGAGCCTGCCGAACCGGGGCGTGCTGTTCGGCGCCACGAGCGTCGACGAGCTGCTGGCGGTCTCCGAGCAGGCGGAGGCCTCCGGCGTTTTCGACTCCATTTGGGTCGGCGACAGCCTCTTCGCCAAGCCGCGGCTCGAATCGCTCGTGCTCCTCTCGGCGATCGCCGCTCGCACCCGGCGTGTCCGGCTCGGTACCTGCTGTCTGTCGACGTTCCCGCTGCGGGATCCCATCTTCCTCGCCGCGCAGTGGGCGGCGCTCGATCACGTCTCGCACGGCCGGATGGTTCTCGGCGCCTGCGTCGGGGGGAGCCTTCCGCGCGAGAAGGCAGAGGCGGAGTTTGCCGCGTTCGATGTGAAGCTGAGCGAGCGCGGGCCCCGGCTCGAGGAGGGGATCACGATCCTCCGGAGGCTCTGGACCGAGGACCGCGTGAGCCACCAGGGGCGCTTCTATCAATTGCGCGACCTCACGCTCGAGCCGAAGCCCGTCCAGAAGCCGTGCCCGCCGATCTGGATCGCCACCAACCCCAAGCCTGAGCTGACCCCGCCGCACGTGCTCGACCGGGCGCTGCGGCGCGTCGGGCTCATGGCCGATGGCTGGATGACCGACAACATCCCGGTCGCGCGCTTCCATGAGCGCTGGGACCTGATCCGTCGGGTCGCGCGCGAGGCGGGTCGTCCAACGGGCCCGATGGAGGCCGCGCTTCACCTCATGGTCAACATCAACGACGACCGGAGCGCGGCGTGGGAAGAGGCCGTAAAGTTCCTGCACACCTACTACAGCCCGGCGATGACCCGCGAGTACATCGAGAATTGGCTCGCGTACGGGTCGCCGAAGGCCGTCGTCGAGAAGATCCGCGCCTACGTCGATGCCGGCTGCACCACGCCGATCCTGCGCTTCGCGTCGTGGGACCAGAAGGGGCAGCTCGCCCGCGCCATCGCCGACGTGATGCCAGCGGCGCTGGCCCTCCGGCTGCCCGTCTGAGGAGCTCTGGAGGGAACAGGTTGACCCCTGAGCTCTTTCGGTTTCTCGAGGAACTGCGCAAACACAACGAGCGCGACTGGTTCAACCGTAACAAGGACCGATATCTCGGCCAGGTGCGAGATCCGCTCCTCGCGTTCATCACGGCGATCGGGCCGAAGCTGCGCGCGATCGGCCCCCACATCGTCGCTGACGCACGACCTTCGGGCGGCTCGCTCCTCCGCATCTATCGCGATACGCGCTTCTCACGTGACAAGACGCCCTACCAGACCCACGCGGCTCTCTGGTTCCGCCTCGCCGCTGACAAAGAGGTCGAAGGTCCCGGCTACTATCTCCACCTGGAACGGGGACGGAGTTTCATGGGCGCGGGCATGTGGCGCCCGAGCGGCGACGCGCTGCGCGCGATCCGCGAAGCGATCGTCAAAGATCCGCGGGGCTGGCGGCGAGCGAAACGTTCGGGGCTGTCTCACGGCGAGTCTGTACTGAAGCGGCCCCCTCGGGGTTTCGATCCCGACCACCCGCTCATCGAGGATCTGAAGCACACCAGCTTCACGGTGGGCGTGAAGTTCACTGATCGGCAGGTGTGCTCACCCGCGTTTCCGACGCTCTTCGTCCGCACCTGCCGTCGGGAGGCGCCCCTCATGAAATTCCTCGCCAGGGCGATGGGGCTCGCCTTCTGATCGAGTGGGCCCAACGGGCTCAGCGGGCCAGCGCTGGCTGGGATACCGTCAGGTCGACCTGCGGCGGCAGCTCCAACGGTAGCTCGCTGCGATCAGGGAACCTAAGCCCGCAGCGCGCCATGACCGGCCGGATGCTGTCGAGATAGGCGGCGGCGATGTCGCCGCTGTCGCGTGTCTTCAGGCCGACGTCGATGCAGTACTGGTTGCCCGGAGTCTTCGCGCGGCCGAAGATCCGTATCGAGGCCACGAACCACTTCTTGAACCGGCGCTGGATCTCGGCCCGCGTCGCCTCGTCCCGGGTCATCTCCTCCAGGCAGGCCTCGCCGAAGTTCTTGTGGCCTTCCTCTTCCTTGAGGATGACGCGGTTGGCCTCGGCCAGCGGCACGTAGCTGCCCCGCGTGTACTCGCTGAGCTGGAACGTCGCCGCGCGGTCGATCATGAAGTTGAAGAGCGTGGCGTCGATCCAGTCCTGGATCTGGATGTCGGCCTCGTCCCCGGTGAACCGCGCGCCGGCCTTCTGGCGGTCGCGCACGTAGGCGTCCATGTCCACGCCCAGCTCGGCCATGAGCCGGGCGATGAGCTGGAAGTGCTTCAGCTCCTCGTGCTGAAACCGGGTGATCCGGATCTTGTCCTCGACGGTCGGCGCGTAGAGCACGCACTGGCCGAAGACCTCGGCCGTCGCGACTTCCCGTCCCGCCTGCTTGTCCATCAACGTCAGGACCATCTTCCGATAGGCCTGGTCCGGGATCGCGTCCTTCGATCGGATCTGGGCCGCCATGCGGCTCCTCCTGTTCGGTCACACCACCGCGCTAACGCTTCGGTGGCTTCCAGAACTGATCGACGTCGAGCACCGCGTCGATCACGGAATTCTGCAGCTTGCCGCCGACCGGCTCCACGCGGCGGATGTACGTCGGGATCACGGCGTTCTGCTTGTCGTCGAACCGGAACGCGCCGCCCGGCGCCTCGAAGCGGACCTTGCGGAGCGCCTCCAGATAGCGCGCCTGGTCCTCCACGTTCCCGTTCACGGCCCGGAGCGCCTCGCCGCCCGCCTTGGCGGCGAGATAGCCGAGGTGATTGTTGTACACGGGATCTTTCCCGTACTTCTTCTTGAAGACCTGCACGAAGCGCTTGTTCTCCGGGGTGTCGAGCGCCGGCGAATAGGAGAGCCAGCTCACGATGCCGATGGCCGCATCGCCGACCTGGCGAAGGTAGGTCTCGTTCACCAGCTCCCCCAGGCCCAGGAGCGGAAGCTTGCCCTTGAGGCCGTACTCGTCCCACGCTTTCATCCACTGAGGCGCGCTCGGGCCCCAGAGAATTCCGACCACCGCGTCGAGCTCGGAGGCCTTGCTGTGGATCCGGGTGATGTAGGGAGCGACGTCGATGGCGCCGAGCGGCATCAGCACCTTCTCGACGGACTGGCCTCCACCCTCCATGAACGTCTTCACGAAGCCGTCGGCCTGCTCGTGACCGGCGACGTAATCGAGGGCGACCACGGCGATCCGCTTGTAGCCGAGCTTGGCCGACACGTACCAGCCGCCGGCCGCCTCCTGCTGGTAGCTGCTCATCGCGCTGCGGAAGACGAAGGGACTCGCACGCTCGGCCGTGAGCTGGTTGGCCGTCGCCTGCGTGATGATCGTGGGAACTTTCCGCTCGTGCAGGTAATCGCGAAAGGCCGCGGCGACCGCGCTCGACACGGGGCCCAGGATCAGATGAGCGCCGTCACGCTCGACCAGCTTCCTGGCCTTGGTCAGCCCTACGTCCGGCTTGCCTTCCGAGTCCTCGACGATGAGCCTCACCGGTCGGCCGGCCACCTGGTTGGCCATCTCGTCTTGCCAGTAGAGCTTGATGCCCTCGTTGACCTCGCTGCCGTTGACGGCGAGGGGGCCGGTGAGCTCGTTGAGCACGCCGATCTTGATCGGCTCCTTCGACGTCTGGGCGAGGGCTGCCGACGTCAGCAGGAGAAAGGCATGGACGACGAGCCCCACGCGTCCAGTCCACAGGCTCACTCGATTTTTCGCGTCCATTGTTTCCTCCTGCGGGTCTCGTTTCCGGAGGCGGCCAGGATACGGGCCCGGTGAAAGCCGCGTCAACCGCCCCTGGTCTTTGGGCGGCGTTGCGGAAGGACCCATACGCCGGCGATGAAGACCCGATCAGGTGTCGGCAAACGGCGTCGTTCTGGCACCGCTCTGTCGAAACGCCCTGCACCTCGCGATCAACGGACTCTGATTGCGTCAAGTGATGGGTGGCAAAAGTTTTCCGATACAAGGACTGGGAGCCAGATCGAGTTCGGAGCCTGGCATGTCCGCTGCTAACAGCGTCGGGACCTTCGATATGAGGATCTACCGTGCGCGGATCCCCATTGCTGCTGCTCGTGAAGAGCGCCTCCACCTCACCACGGCCCCGTCCCCCATGAGAGGCATGGAGCGGCCGAGCTCAAAACGGATGTGGGCCAGGCTTCTCGGACGTCTGGCGGCACTCGCGATACTCGCCGTCGCCTACAGCATCGCTGGCAAGCTGGGCCTGAGACTAGCGGTTGTGCATGCCAGCGCGACTGCCGTGTGGCCGCCCACCGGACTGGCGCTGGCTGCTCTTCTCGTGCGCGGCTATCGCGTCTGGCCGAGTATTCTCCTCGGCGCATTTTTGGTCAACGTGACCACCGCTGGCTCCGTCGGTACCTCCGTTGGAATCGCGGTGGGAAATACCCTTGAGGCAATACTGGGCGCATACCTGGTCAGACGGTTCGCCAACGGTCCCAGGACACTCGATCGCGCGCAGGACGTTTTCAAATTCGCTCTTCTGGCCGGGGTCGTCAGCACTACCGTGAGCGCCACGTTTGGAGTCACGAGCCTTGCCCTCGGCGGGTTTGCGAGTTGGAGCAACTACGCGTCGATCTGGTTGACATGGTGGCTCGGCGACGCCGCCGGCGCGCTCATCGTGGCGCCTCTCCTCCTCTTGTGGAGCGCCAACCGTCGCTCCTGTGTCTCGTCGTTGTCGGTCAGGCGGTGTTCGGAGGCTGGCTTCCGACTGACGTCCACAATCACCCGCTGGAGTTCCTCTGCATCCCGCCGCTCGTCTGGGCGGCGTTCCGATTCGGTCAGCGGGAGGCCGCCACCGCGAGTGTGGCGCTCTCGGCCCTCGCGCTGTGGGGAACGTTGCGCGGTTCCGGCCCCTTCGTCCGCGACGCTCAGAACGAGTCACTCCTTCTGCTGCAGGCGTTCATGGCGACGGTGGCGGTCACGACGATGGCCATCTGCGCCGTCGTTGCGGAACGACGCAGGGCGGAGACACAGCGGGAAGCCGTGATCGGTGAGCTCAAGGATGCCGTCGACAACATCAAGACCCTGCGAGGCCTGCTACGCATTTGCTCGTGCTGCAACAAGATCTGCAACGAGGCGAACGCCTGGGTTCGCCTCGAAACCTATATCGAAGAACATTCGGAGGCCGCGTTCACTCACGGATTATGCCCTGAATGCGTGAAACAGCAGTACGCGAACCTCCATGCCGGGCTGGCGGCACGTCGACCGGAGCTTTTCGGATAACGCGGCGTAGCTCGATCGCGGGTCTTCATCGACCCGAGGATTACTTCACAGTCACGCTCTTGGCCACTGGGAGGAACTATGATGCCCATCAAAATTGAAAAGATTGAAGCCGTGCCCATGCCGGTGAAAAGTGAATTGGAATTCGTGCGGGAACGATTAGCCAAGGCGGAAGATGAGATCACCCTCCTCCGCGAGACGATCCTCGAATTGAAAGTGAGTCTCTCCACGGCCCGGTTGCTTGCGAAAGAGAAAGCCCAGCTAGTTCTCAAGCTGGACGAGGAAGTGGCACAGTCGAGACGAGGACAGAATCCAGTGCCGTTACCGTAGAAGACGATCAAAAGAAGACGACCAAAGGACTCTTGGAAACGGCCTTGCAAGGCCAGCCCGGATGAGCGGATCGCGGAGCTCCCGGTAGTTCGAGACGATGCCGTTGTGGACGATGACGGCTCAGGGTGACCGGGCCGCCTGGATTCGGCGCCAGAGACGCTCGCGAGTGAGCGGCATCTCGGTCAGCTCGACGCCCAGCGGGCGCAGCGCGTC
>WNGN01003321.1_pt1 | contig 11883 bp, 14 predicted proteins | sample 5400561 | NCBI WGS metagenome assembly WNGN01 (sample SAMN13153379, study PRJNA577476) | soil metagenome | isolation source: 115 cm soil or saprolite under Garry oak tree replicate 2 | place: USA:California | collected 2016-06-15
GATGGTCGCGAAACAGTACAATGTCGCCCACACGGCCGGTGCGCCGACCCCGAACGCCGTCTCGAAGATCGAGCTGCACAATTCGCGGCTCATCGCGAAGTTGCTCGAGCGAATCGGGGACCACGCAGAGCGCATCGCCCGGACGTATCCCACGTTCGCGGAGGGCCGTCTCGAACCGAAGTTGATCAAGGAAATGGACGCGGCCCGGGAATCGGCCATGGCCATTCTCGACAAGGCGTTCACCGCCCTCCTGACCGCGGATATCGACGCTGCGAACGAGGCCGTCGACGACCTCGCGAGGCACCAGAAACTGATCGATGGACTCTCCCATCACGTCGCCACGAGGAAAGGGGAGGAGCTCCTCGCCCTCGCAGCGATTGTGGACAGCCTCGGTCGGACGGCCAACTACGCCACCGACATCGCGGAGATCGCGATTGACCACGCCGTCTACCTGGGCACGTAAACTCCATAGGTCTATGGAGAATACGAGCGAAGACTTTGACTCCAACGGATGAGGTGGTTCACACAATGGGTTCATCAGGGGGATCCGCCCCGCTCCGGGCGGAAGAAGTGGTACGACGCTTCTACGATTTCTTGGCACGAGGTCGTCTCGTCGACGCGCTCAACCTGTTCACGACCGATGCGAGGCTCCAGGACGCGAAGGGTCGGGAGTCGGCCGGGATCCGGGCGATTACCTCGTCCCTCTTGACATATCGCGTACCGCAAGACATTGCAGTCGAACAGATGGAGCCGGAGGACGGGGAGATTCGGGCCACCATCCGGTCGCCGAGCGGTCGATCCGTCGGCCGGTTCTCCGTATCGCGGGGCCGGATCAAATCCCTCCGCATGGAACGGGCCTAGGTCGTGAAGGGGCCGTTTCCGCCGGTTGCGCGGACGGACGTGCTCTCAGGCCTTGAGGACTTTCTCAAAACATTCGTCGATGCCTGCAAACTCGGTGACGTCCCCGTTCCAAGTCGGGAGGATCCCGGCGTATCGGTCCTCGAAGTCCTGCAACGCGTCACTCACGGCGTACTTGACGTGCTCGGCGTCCAAGTCCTTCGCGACCGCGGCTGCAATCGTGTGCAAACCCCGGACGAAATGGACCGTGTAGGTCCCATAACGCAATTCGTCGAGGTTGCCGGTCTTGGCCGAGAGCGTTTGTTTCACGAACTCCTGGACTGCAACGAGCATCCCAGTTCCGAGATGCCGGAAGGCGCGCCGAACGCGATGCCCAACGCTTCCCCGATCCGCGCGGCGGTGCGTTTCATTTCGAGCTTGAGCACGCCGAGGTTGGCACTTCGGTCGACGAGCGTCAGCAGGCTCACGTCTCCGGCCGCGAATTGAACGACCGCAACGTTCGCCTGATCGCCATCCATGATGATGAAGTTCGGACCGGTCATCTGAATGTTCTCGAAGACGCGGGCGCCGGACTGTGCAATCAGCGTGCTCATCGCCGAAAGGACGGCGGGGCTGAGCGCGCCCTGGATGTCGCTGGCCACCGTCAATCCATTTCCGTCGGCGATGACGGAGCCGCGGATGCCGTTCGTCTTTCGGCGGAATTCGCTCAGGATTTTCCCGAGTTGTCCTTCGATGCCTTCGTCGGAGAAATTGGAGAGGGCCGCCTTCCGCCGCGACTCACTTCGCTGCATCCCTGTCCCTCCGGGACCGATCTAGGATTGCCGCCTTCTCGAGCAGGACGGAGCGGCCGGTGTTCGACTTCTTGACGAGCCGAAGCAGGGTGCCTTTGGGGGGTCGGACGATGAGGAACAGCTCGTAGGTCCCATAGCCCATGCCGCCCAACCAGACGACCAACAGCCCGGCTCCGATCGCCGCAGGGAGGCCGACCGCAATCATGGAAGCGCAAATCAGCATCGTCAGTGCGATGAACGCTACGGTGAAGGCCCCGAGGAACCGCTGGATGCGCTTTTCCATGATGAACATTCGGGCTCTCCGGACGTCTTTGTCCATGCGAGTGAACGCGACGAACGTCAGGGTCAGGAGGCCCGTGATTGTTCCGAAGAATGCGAGGAAGCCGACGACAACCCAGAGGTCTGCCATGGCCGGTCGAAGCTCGGCCTCGCATTCCCTTCTTCAGGGCGATATATCTATCGTTCCGAATGTTCTCTTTTGTCATCAAAGCCCGCACGGCTAGATCCCGTGCTTCAGGCCCGGCGGTCGCAGTCCCAAGAGATGGAACCGGTCGCGGTCGGCAAGGAGGTCGTTTGGGGCTACAGCGGTTGACCACATTTCCGACAAAAAGTGGCGTCTTCCATTTCGAGATTGCCACAGTTTCGGCACTTCACCTTGACGACTTCCTTAGGAGGCGGCGGACCGATCCTCGGTGGGTTGGTCGCGCTGCGGGTCGTCGAAAGGGCCTGCTGCATGTACGGCTCGATCATGTCGGACGACATCCCCGGCCCGCCTCCCATCGCGCCGCCCGCCCCGCCCATCACCGCGGACATGAAGGCGCCGCGGAGCATCGTCCCGCCGAGCCCGATCAGAGTGAAGCCGAATCCCCACACGGCGAAGGGGAGGTACCAGCCCCCCGGGCTGAGGAGCCCAGTGACATTCCCGCCATCCGACGGAGGGGGCGGGCTCACATAGGAGTCGAGCTGCCCCGCGATACGGGCCGAATAGCGGAAGACGACGAGGCCAGCCCCCGATCAGGACCAGTCCGAGCACGATCATCCTGCCGCGATGGCCCGACCGTCGTTGCTTCGGGCGCGCTTTTCCCTCGGACACGCCGCGCTCCTCCCGCTCCTGCGCCAACCACATTACGCCGTGTAGGGACTAAACCTATTCGAGAGCTGACGGCGGAGGCGACGCGCCTCACTCGGGCCAGCGCCACGGTTCGAAGTCGTAGCCCACCCAGACGCTCTTCACTTGGGTGTACTCCCGCATTGTCTCGAACCCCATTTCTCTGCCAATCCCACTCATCTTCATCCCGCCGAACGGCGAAGCCGGGTCGACGAGCTTGTAGGAGTTGATCCAAACCATCCCGGCCCGGAGCTGGGCCGCGAGTCCGTGGGCGCGGCGCAGGTTCTGCGTCCAGAGGCCCGCGCCGAGGCCGTACGGGACGCCGTTCGCGATCGCAACCGCCTCCTCCTCTTTGGCGAACGGAGTGACCGTGATGAACGGCCCGAAGACCTCTTCCTGGCAGATCCGCATCCCCGGGTCCTCCGCTCTCACGAGCGTGGGGAGCACGTAGTAACCACGGGACGTCTCCGGGGTATCCGGCCGTTTCCCTCCGTACAGGATCTCCGCGCCTTCGCCCTTCGCGATGTCCACATACTCCAAGACCCGCTTCTGGTGGTCCTTGGAGGTCAGCGGCCCCATCTGCGTTTTCTCATCCAAGGGGTCGCCGATGCGCAGGGATCGGACTCGCGGCAAGAACGCGTCGAGGAACTTGTCCCAGATCGACTCGTGCAGGAGGATCCGGGATCCGGCGATGCACGCCTGTCCCTGATTGTGGAAAGCCGCGAAGAGCGACCCTTGGACGGCCGCGTCCAAATCCGCGTCGTCGAAGATGATGTTCGGTCCCTTCCCGCCGAGCTCGAGGAGCGGGCGCTTCAGGTTGCTCGCGGCCTCCCGCATGATCTGTTGGCCGACCTCGACGGAACCGGTGAAGCAGATCTTGTCCACCCCGGGATGGCGCGCGAGGGCCGCCCCGGCGATCGAGCCTTTGCCGGGAACCACGTTCACGGTCCCGGGCGGGAAGGCCGCCTCCTTCGTGAGCCGCGCGATTTCGAGCGCGCTGAGCGGCGTGTACTCGGCCGGCTTCAGGATCACCGTGTTCCCCGCGGCTAAGGCCGGCGCGATGTTCCACGCCACGAACATCAGCGGAAAGTTCCACGGGACGATCTGAGCGACCACGCCGAGCGGCTCCCGCAGGGTGTAGTTCAGCACGCCGCGGAACGAGGACGGGATCACGTCGCCCTGGATCTTCGTCGTCATGCCGGCGAAGTATTCGAACCAGTCCACCGTGCGCACGAGGTCGAACCGCCGGACATCGCGGATCGGGTGGCCCGAATTCTTCGCTTCCAAGCGAGCGATCGACTCGCCCTGATCTTGGATGAGGCGCGCGAGTCGCAAGAGGAGCTTCCCCCGTTCCTTCGGTGTAAGCGCGCCCCACGGCCCTTCGAACGCGGATCGGGCGGCCGCGATCGCATCCTCGACGTCTTCCTCGCGGGCCTCCGCGACGTGCGCGAACACCTCGTCGTTGTGGGGATTGTGGACCGGGAAGGTGGCGCCGGAGTGAGCGGGGACGAACTCGCCCCCGACGAAGAGGCCGTATCGCTGGACGTCCACCACGTGTGGTACGAAGGTCAAGACCGCTAAAGAGCTTGCGCCCTCACGTCCCGCTTTCGTCGATGACTTTTATCGGTTTCGAGAACCATTAAATAGCCACATCCCGGTGCCGCGGCGAGGGGCGAGCATGGAGGGGGAGGATACGGGCGTGAAGTACCTTATCGGGAAGACTGCGGCCGTGAGCGGGCTCGCGGCCGGTTTCGTCGCCACGCACGTTGCGACCGTGTTCGGCTTGTGGTTTGATGGCGCGAGGCTACCCACGTTCGACTTCAATACTCTAAATGGGTGGCTGTACCTAGGCTTTACCCGGCCACCAGAAGTGACCTTCGTCGTTGGCGGCGTCATTCATTACATTAACGGCATTCTCTTTGGGCTGATCTTCGCCCTCGTAATCCACCCGATGATGGGGCGTGCGTTGAAACCGTTGGCGCCGATGACGCCGACAGTCAACTATGTTAAAGGACTCATTTGGGGCTGGACCTTGTGGATTATCAGCTCGGCCCTATGGATGCCCCTGCTGATCGGGCCGCTATTCGGACCGGGGAGTGTCGGTCCCTTCTTGACGAGCTTCGGGCCCAACGGAGTCCAAGCCCTCTTCACCAACCTGCTGTGGCACACGATCTACGGCCTCAACCTCGGTCTGCTTTTCCAACCGATGTCGGCCTCGGGGGTCCGATGGAAGAGGGCCTGGGCGCCCGGTAGACAAGCGGGAGCGGAGTGATCGCATGGCCACACGAGCTATGTTGGCTTACGCGGGTCTCCTGATTGCAGGAATTGTCATACTGGCGGTCGGAGCGGTGATCGAGCCTTCACGAGACAAGGTATGTCCGCTTCCTCGAGGTTCGCCTTGTGGTGCGGGACTGATAACCGAAAAAGATACCGCTACCCAGGCAGGCGAATCGCTCATCGCGGTCGGCTTGACATTGATCGCCGTCGGCGTTGGCTTCTTCTTGTCCGGGACGGCTCCAACGATGTCGTCCGGGCGGCTAGAAGAATAGGCGCCTTGGGTTGACGAGCTACGGCGAGTCCGGATCCGGGACAAAGTGGTCGAACAATAGAGGCGTCCCGCGTCCTGGGCGAAGCGGCACTCGCGTGGTATGACCGCGCTCTTGATCGCGCTCTAGGAACGCCGAAACGAAATGGGCGGTCAATGCTTCACCCGCTTCCAACGCCTCGTCCAACCGGTGGACGGTGTCCGAGATTTCACTCAGGGCGAACGGCTCTTCGCCGATCAGCACGGACGTCATGCGGAGGTCGAAGCGAGCCTTGGCTTCGCGGAACCTCCGGATGAACTCGTTCGGGATCGGACAGAGTCCGTCCGAGACGAACAGCAGATCGCTGCCCGTGTGGTGTTCCGCCTCGATCGCCTCGAGTACACGCGACAGGGGTTTCACGAAGTCCGTCCCCCCGCCGAGGAAGTACGAAGCCACATCGAGCATCTTCTCGAGCCGCGTGGACGCGTCGTCGGCGGGACGCATTGACACGACCCGGAGCGGGTCTGCGGCATCTCCGAATAAGACGACTTCGACCGGCCGGTCCTCCGCCAACGCGAGATGCGCGAGGGCGAGCGCGGACGCCTTGGCCCAAACTTCCTTTTCGCCCGCCATGCTCCCGGAATTGTCGATGCAAAGGTACACCGCGCGTGGTTCCTCCTCCCGCCGCCACAGCTCGTAGATCAGGAGGGACCGGGTCACGACCTTCGAGTAGAACAGGTCCTCCCGTTCCTCCATGGCGAAGCTGGACAGCTCGCCGGCAAGCGCCCGGGCCACGTCCCCACCTTGGACGAAGTCGACCACCTCTTGGCTCGCTCGCATCGCGGGAAGGGTTCGCTCCCGTAGCCCCAGACGGCGATAGCGCCCAAAGAGTCGCGCGATCGCGCGCAGGCGTGGGTTCCGGACAATGTCCCGCATCAAGCGCAACTTCAGTTCCGACGGAAGACGCGTTTCCTGTCCGGCGCCGGCAGACCATGCCGCGACGAGTTCGGTGACGCTCTGCAGATCCTCGCGTGCGTCCTTCAGGACCTCGCGAAGGCGTTCGGTCGTGACCCCTCTGGCCGACTCGGACGAGGTATCCGCCGGCTCTTGCGGTTCGGTGGGTACTTCAGGTGCCTGCAGTCCCCGTGCCATGTCTTGGAGCAGAGCATCCAGCACGAGCTCCGTCGCCAGCGCGGTTTCCGTGGGTTTCAACTTTGTGAAGCCCCGGAGTTTCGCGTGCTCGCGGAGGTCGAGGGCGCGGCCCAAGAGGTCCCGGTTCCCTTGCGCCTCCGGCGCGATTTCTGCGGGGGAGCGGAGCTTGATGAAGTATTTGTAGAACGAACAGAACAAGTCGAACGCAAGTTCGTTCGCAAGCGGGAGCTCGCTCTCGTCTAGCAGGAGACGCAGCCCCGGCGCCTTGGGGAGAATCTCTTGGAAGGCTCCTTCGTCGAACGGGTCATGGACGATCGCGCTCCTCGAGATGGCCGGTCCGGGTCGGCCGAAGACCGCCATGGGACCGCCTACGCGCTCTCCAGGTATTGACGCTTCACCTGGGCCTCGTAGCGGTCGGTCTCCCCCAAGAAGAAGACGAGCTGGGATTCGTCCGCCTCTCGGCGTCGCAGCCGTTCGCGGAACCCTTGGAGCTCGGCTTTCGCGGTCCGAAGCTTGCTCAGGAACTCGACCGCGGCCATCGTCCGATCCCGTGCATCTTCGAGGCCCTGGAGGTTCGTGAGGGCGACTTGGAGCGCGTCCATGATCTCCCGAGCCCTCTTGTCATGGGGGTTCGCGACATCCAGGACCAGGCCCCGGACCATCGGCTCGGACGCGGGATCGTCCCATAGGACGTTCGCAAGCACGGCGAGGTCGTCCTCGACCGCGTACGTGCGGCCTTGGAGCCACGCCTTCGCGCGGATGATCGAGAGACTCTCCTTGTAGCGGCGATCGGACAGGGTGAGACCCTCGCCCTCGAGGCTGCGGCGGATCTTCGCGATCGATTCGAGGAGCGGGCGATCGAACTCTACCGCGGCCACGGCTTCCCGGGCGGCGTGAATTTCGTCCAACGTGATTCGCGTGGTCAGGACCGGAGGCCGATTGTCGGCCATCATCTCGAGCAAGTGGCCGTCCTCGGCGATGTACTCGACCCGGTAGCGGAGGAGGAACCGGTCGTACAGGGCGGACAGCGCTTCCTCCTGGGGAAGCTCGGCGGAGGCGCCCATCATCGTCTCCAGCGGACATTGGATCACCTCGCCGTCGTTGTAGAACAACCGTTCGTTGATGATCGAGAGCAGGCTGTTGAGGATCGAGCTGTTGGCCTTCCACAACTCGTCCAGGAACGCGAAGTGGGCCTCGGGCAGATAGCCTCGTGTGATTCGCGAGAATCGGTCCTGCTTCAGGGCCGAGATCGAAACGGGGCCGAACAATTCGTCGGGCAGGGTGAATCGCGTCAAGAGGCGCTCAAAGTAATGAGCGCCTTGGATGGAACCTGCCAGCATCCGGATCATCATGCTCTTCGCGGCCCCTTTCGGCCCGACGAGGAGGATGTGCTGGCGGGACAGGACAGCGAGGATCAGACCTTCGATCTCCTCGCGCCGTTCGAAGAGACGGCCTTCCATCTCCGTCTGGAGGGACTGGAATCGTGCGGGTTGGGCCATACGCGGGAACGCTTAAGCGCCCGGAGTGCTCAAATCCCTTTCGACGGCGCCTCCTCGGGTCGGAGCCGTCAGGATCGCGATTCACATCTGCGCGTGGGTGGCGAGAAACGAATCGAGTTCTGTCTGGCTCCCTTCACGATCCAAACGGTTCAGGATTTCGAAGTAACGCGTCCGGTCATGGTGTCGGAGGAAGATCAACCGAAGGAGCAGGTCCCGTTCGACCTGGAACTCCCGGTGCTTTCGCGGGTCCTCGATCACAAAGTCGGTGTGTCCGGTGGCCTGGTAGCTCATCAGGCAGCTCTCGACCGCCATGAGGAGACTCGGTTCCCGAGCGATCGTTTGGGGGACCTTGCCTTGGTCCGGGAGATGGAAGTAAATCTCGTACCGATTGACCAGGGGGCTGGGCATGGACCCGGACCGGGAACGCTGCTCGCGCACGTCTACTTGAGCCCGAACTCCTCCAACGGCGCGGTCGGAGTCTTGCCCAGGCGGATCAGCTCGGGCAGCTGCGGGTTCCCGTTCTCCCACACGAGGAGCATGGACCGCTCGGGGGCCCACAGGTTGTGGGAGATGTCCGCGGGCATCGCCGTGCAGTCGCCAGGCTTCATGTGAAGGTATGCCAGCAGGATACCCGTGTCCCGGTCGCGGACTTCCATCGAGATCTGCCCGTTCAGCAAGAGGAACCACTCGACGCGGTCGTTCCCGTGGGTGATCGGCAGGATGTATTCCTCCGTCGTCGGGCAGAACAGACTGTACTCGACGGCGGAAACAATCTCCGGGTTCCACGTCACGTCGTTCCGCGCGAGATACTCGTACAGATTGAGGAGCCCGAACCGCTCGGCGTATTCCGGCCTGATCTTCATCTCGCCGTCCTTCCCGCGAAGGTCCTGGAACGCCTCGTTGACCGGATGAGTCTCGTCCGATCGCTGGGTCTTGATCATCGTCGTCGTCACGATCCGCTTCCGGAAGATCGCAGGGTGGGGACCGCCGCGCTTCCGGCCGAAGGGGCTCCCGGTCTCTCGGGGCGCGGCCCACGGATTGAAATCCGGCGGGACCCAGTCCTCGAGGATCGCCTTGAACGTGGCGCTGATCTTCTCGTTCGGGAACATCTCGCTATAGTGCTTCCCCGACTTCTGCCACGCATCATTGTACTTCCCGAGGAACATGTCAACGCCTTTCTCGTAGAAGTTGAACGTCCCGAACACCTCGTCGAACTTCACCATCCCGTAGAAGAAATTCCAGCCGATGTCCCGCTGGACCGCACGCATGAATTCTCCCACGGGGACGTGGTACTCGCCTCCCGGGTACCGGATGATGGTGAAGTACGCGTTCCGCTCAAACTCGTAGCCGCCGAGGCGGAACGTCTTGTACCCGAGGTCGTTCGCCCGCCCGGACTCCACCAACGCTTTCTGTTGCGTGACCATCGTCACTCCTCCGTAAGACAGATCTTCTCCCAGGCGTACGTCAGCCATTCGCTGTGTTTCGTTTGCAAGAGGACCAGAGACTTCTTCGGGGCGCGCATTCGATATGCCACCCGGGCTGGCAAGGAGGCCAGACTGCCGTCGCGGAGGACCATGTGACCCATGTCCGTGCCCGTGACGTTCTTGTGCGGTCCGGGCTTCAGCTGTTCGCGCGGCTCGATGTAGTCCACGCGCACCTCGCCTTCGACGAGCAAGAGGTATTCGTCATGCGGCATGTACCACCACGACGCGTCCTCGCCTTCGGCGCGAAAGCAGGCGAGCACGTAGGGCCCGTTCTTGCCGATCACGACTCGGTCGTACGACTTCGGCCACGTCGCTCCGATCTCGTAGATGTTCGACATCGCGTACCGGATCGGCCGGTCGTCAATCAGGAGCAGGTTGCCCTTCGTATACTTCGACATGCTCCCGGTCATCACCATGCGGTTTCCTCCCTCGCATATGCAGCGTGGGCAGGCTTCTTTAACCTTGCGCCGACTCTCGGAATCGGTTTGCATGGAGGACGCGATGTACCGTCCGGTCGCGGACTTTATTAGGCTCAACACGTCTCGCACGGTTTGATGGAACCGCCATCCTCTCGGACCCGTTTGGTCGTTGCAGAGAGCAACCTGCGGGGTGTTCGCGGTCTCACCGTCGACGCGTTCGGTTGCCTCCTTCGCGGAGGACCCAGCATACTTCCAAACGCGCTACGAACAATCGTCGGAAAGCAAACGGAAAAGCTGAGCGTGCGATCGCCCGAAGATCTCTGGCGAGACTCCTTTCGGAAGTACATCCGGGCGAATCCGTTCCTTTCGTTCCGGGAAGTCCACCGGAAGTCGATTCAGGACTTCTTCAAAGCTCTTGGGATCGCGACGGACGTCGACGGATGCATCGATGCGACTTTCGACGACTATCGGAACTCGACCGCATACCCCGAGGTGTCGGCCGTCCTCGGGGACCTCGAGCAAGAGGTGCCGGTCGCAGTGGTCTCGAACATGGACACAACCGCGCTGTTGCGAGCGTTGCAGCGGAACGGTCTCACGTTCACATTCATCATCACCTCGGACGAGGAGCAGCGGTACAAGCCGGACCCTTCCCTGTTCCAGAGGGCGGTCCGCTACTTGGGTCTCCCCGCCGCGAACGTGCTTCACGTCGGAAGTTCGTACGCGGAGGACATCGTCGGCGCATCGTTGACCGGGATGCCTTCTCTATTGATGCAACGGCCCGGAGCGCCGGAAGAGCCGAGAGGCGAAGCGAAAGGGACCGTTCAGAATCTCGAGCAAGTGCGCGACTTCATCCGTAGCTCTTGGAGTGGATCGTAGCTCAGCGGGAGCTTGGTGAATGCGCGAGATTACCACGCGGCCTCCAGAATCATCAGCGCATCTCGAGCGTCGCGCAGCGGACGCGGGTTCCGGCGGACCGATTGGCTTTGGAGCGCGTCTGCGGCAACGGCTGGCAAGTCGGTCTTCGGGATCCCGAGTTCTCGGAGCCGGTAAGGTAGCCGGAACTGACGAATGAAGTCCGTCATCGCACGGCAAACCGCTTCTCCCGTCTTCGGTGAATCGGTAGGCTTCAACCCGAACATGGGGGCCAACTGCGAGTAGGCGGGTCCAGCGACCGGGAGATTGAACCGCATCGCGTGCGGGAGGATGATCGCGTTCAAGACTCCGTGCGGTGCATTATACCGCCCGCCGAGTACATGGCAGAGGCCGTGGTGGACTCCCATTCCCGCCCGGGTGAGCACCAACCCCGCCAGCATCGACGCCTCGAACAGGTGGTAGCGGTGCTCGAGGTCGTCCAGTCGTGCGAAAGCCTTTGGCAAATGCTCGACGAGCAGGGTCGCTGCGCGGACGGCCATGGCCCGCTCTTCGTCACCTCCGTCGTTCGAGTACAGGCCCTCGACACAATGGGCGAGGGCGTTGATTCCGGTGCCCGCGGTCAGGTCGGGTGGGGTGTCGATCGCCAGCTCGGGATCGTACAGCACCAATCGGGGCCGGATTCCGGGACTCCGGACGACCTCCTTGCGACCGTGGACGACATCGGTCGTGCCGAAGACGGGTGTGACTTCCGATCCAGAGTACGTGGTCGGGATCGCCGCGACCAACCAACGAGCATCGCCCGCTGTGGTTCCTCCCGCCAAGCGGGCGACGGCCGCCTTCGCGGTCCCGATCGGACTCCCTCCGCCCAGACCGATCAGGACGTCCGCGTTCAGAGAGCGCGCTTCGTTCGCGACCTGTTCCGCGGTCTCGACCGGAACGTGCGGGCGGGTCCCCGTGAACATTCCGACCATGATCGGCCCGAGTGCGTTGCGGACCGTCTGCCCGACGCGTCCGAAGGCGAGGCTCGAGCCCGTGACGACGTACGCTCGCGTGCGCCCGAGTCGGCCGAGTTGGGGGGCGAGCTCGTCGACGCATCCGGGGGCGAGCACGACCAACGTCTCGCCGTCCTGGCGGGTCACCCGCGGCAGTTCGGCACTCGAAGTTCCAATCATCG
>WNGN01002733.1_pt1 | contig 11880 bp, 10 predicted proteins | sample 5400561 | NCBI WGS metagenome assembly WNGN01 (sample SAMN13153379, study PRJNA577476) | soil metagenome | isolation source: 115 cm soil or saprolite under Garry oak tree replicate 2 | place: USA:California | collected 2016-06-15
GTTCGTCATCCAAGCGAGCGTCTTTTCGGAAAAGAATTGCTCGCCGCGCCGTAGCGATGCGAAGGCGGGTCGACCGTCCATTCGTCCGCCGTTTGCCAGGATCGCGTAAAATTTCGCGAGCGCGCTTGCACTGCCAATTCCACCAAACGAAACGATCGGCAGAGCGCGAATCTCCGGTTTGTTCATCGCGCTGATCGCGTTCAAACCAAAAGGCGAAGTAAAAACCTTGTGCGCAAAGGTTCCCTTAGTTGCCAGATCAGTATAAAAGTCCGAGCTCGCCACGGGACGACTCCGTCCAACTGGCGGACCGGACTGGCGGTCTTTCGGTCCCGGTTGTTTGCCTGCTTTGGGAGCGTACATCGTCGCGACCCGCGGATTTTCCTTTTCGGGCAAGCCGATCCAAAGATCGAGGCCAAGCGGCTCGGCAAAGGTGTTTCGCCAGTACTCGGCTAACTTTATTCCAGAGATTCGCCTGACGAGTTCGTCGACCAGAAAGCCGAATGTTCGCACGTGATATCCGTGCGCGGTTCCCGGCGGCCAATTCGGCTCTTGCTTGGCCAAAGCATCGATGACCGCGGCATAATCAAGCAGATCTACTTTTCGATCGAGCGCGGCCAATCCTGCTTGATGCGACAGCAACTGCGCGAGCGTGATCGGTTCTTTCCCGGCTTGCGCGAATTCCGGCCAGAAGTCCCCCACCCGACGTTCGATGTCGATCTTGTGTTGCTGCAAGACGTGCAGCAGACAAGCGCTTCCCATCCCCTTCGTCGCCGACCAAATCAGAACGATCGTGTCTTCGGTCCACGGCTGCTCGCGTCGGGCATCGCGAAATCCGCCGTGAAGCTCCAGCAGCTCCTTTCCGTTTTGCCAGACGGAAATGGCGGCGCCGAGCTCGCCAAATTTCTCGAAATTCTCTTGAAAGAGAGGTTCGAGGCGTTCGCGAAGTTCAGTCGCACTAAGTTGCATTCGCAAAACCTGTAGTGGCAGGCGTGCCGCCTGCAATCTTTTACCAAGCAGCCGACACGGCTGCCTCTACAGAAAACGCAATTTCAGATCAGTTTCCGGACCGATTCGAGATCAGGGTCCTTCTTCGCGATCTCGCGAAATGACGGATCCATTTTGAAACTGGTGAGCAAGTGAACCTGGGCCGATTTCGGATTGCCGAGAAGCGCGTCGTAGCAGCCCATATTATAATAATATATTGGTTCGCGCAGGAGTGCGGCCGGCCCTTTGAGGAGAAGTTTCTTAGCTTGGAGAGTTTTCCCGAGCTCGTGCAAACAGAACCCAGCATGGAGAAATCCGGCGCTGCAGTGTGGCGCGACCTGGCAAAGCTTCCGGCTGACCGTCAAAGCGCGCGCCCATCTTTTTTGCCGCATCAAATGATGGAGACGCAATTGGAGGACTTCCGGCTGATTTTGAGATGGCGTTTCGATCGCATTTAACTCGGCAATCGACTCCCGATTCATGCCGAGTTCGGCATATCCGGCGGCAGCCCGTAATCGCCATTCGAAGTCCACGCATAGCTTTAAGCAAAGACCTTGCCAACCGCAGCGGTCGCCGTCTGGGCGGCGCTAAGCCTGCTGGAGCTGGGAGTGCTTCGCAGAGCGAAGCGCCTACAGCAGAAGTTCTTCCAGCTCGGCCAGCCGCTTCTCAAACAACCCAAGGGTGCTCTCAATCGGCCTTGGAGTCGTCATGTCGACGCCGGCTGCTTTTAACGTTTCCAGCGGAAATTTTGATCCGCCGGACTTCAGAAACCCCAGGTAGGCTTCGACCGCTCCGGCTTCACCGCGCAACACTTTCTCCGAAAGGGCCACGGCGGCCGAAATTCCGGTGGCGTACTTGTAAACATAAAACGCGCCGTAAAAATGCGGGATCCGAAGGCACTCGAGATCGAGCTGCGGATCGAGCACGAAATTTTCCGCGAAATAGGCCGTGAGCAATTTGTGATATTCAGCTTTGAAGGTGTCCAGGGTCAGCGCGTCGCCGCTTTCTTCGATCTCGTGGATGACCCTTTCAAATTCGGCGAACATTGTTTGCCGGAACAATGTGCCGCGAATGTCGTCGATCTGCCGATTAATGATGTAAGCGCGCATTTTTGGATCGCGCGTTTGGCCGAGCAGATGATGGGTGAGCAATTCTTCATTGAATGTCGACGCCACTTCGGCGAGAAAAATCGGGTAATCGTAATCCTGATACTTTTGCGATTTTTGGGAGAACCAGGTGTGCATCGAATGGCCGGCCTCGTGTGCGAGCGTGTAAACATCGGCAAACACATCTTCCTTGTAATTCATGAGGATGTAGGGCGGAGCTGCGTAACTTCCGGATGAGAACGCACCGCTGCGTTTGCCTTTGGTTTCGTAACGATCGCACCAGCGACCGCGCAAACCGGTTTCTAAAACATCGACATATTCCTTTCCGAGCGGTCGCAGTGCCGTGAGCACGTGCTCGACCGCTTGATCGAACGAAATGTGCGTCTCAATTTCCGCCACCATCGGCACGTAGGTGTCGTAGTGATGAAGCTCCTTCAAACCGAGCACCCGCCGCCGTAATTCGAAATAGCGAAATAGCGCCGCCAAATTTGCGCGCACCGACTTGGTCAATCCCTCGTAAACCGATACCGGGACATCGTCCGGGAACAACGCGGCTTGGAGCGACGACGGGTAGTTTCTGGCGCGCGCGCGAAAAACATCCGCTTTCACGGAATATGCCAGCGACGAAGCGAGCGTGTATTGGTGATCTTGAAACTCGACGTAAAACTGCTCAAACGCGCGTTTGCGGAGTCCGGGATCGCGCTTCACCAAAAATGAGCCGAACGAACTTTGGGTGAGCGGCTTTTCGCGGCCGGTATCGTCGATCAAGACACCGAATTTCATGTCCACGTCGGTCAGCTGCGAAAACGTGTCGTCGTAGCCGTTTAACGCCGCCGCACCAAGCGCAAGAATTCGTTCCTCCGGCTCGGAGAGCACATGCGGCTTCAGCCGGCGAATTTTGTGCAGTTTGATCTGCCACTCCGCCAGCGCTGGATCGACCATGAACTTAGCGAAAGTCTGATCGTCGATCGCTTGGATTTCGGGAACGACGAACGCGAACGCTTCTCCGATCTTCGTGAACAGGTTTTGAATCTGTCCGACCCGGGCGAGGTATTGAGTGTTGGCGTTGTCCTCCGCCAGTTGGAGCGAGGCAAAGTGATAAAGGCGTTCCAGTTTGAGATCGAGCTCCTTCTCAAATTCCAAACACTCCGCCAAAAGTTTTGCCGACGCGCCGAGCTTGCCTTTCCACTCTTTGATTCGCGGATATGTCTTCTGGACCCAAGCAAAATCTTCCTGCCATTTGCCGATATCGGCGAACAGATGCGCCAGGTCCCATTTATCGGACTCGGGAATTTCAGCGCGTGTTGGAACCTGCGAAGTCATTGTAACAAGATGAATCTGGAAACCAGGAAGCCAAGAAAAGACTGATCCGACTCCGATCTAGCTCCTGGATTCCTGGCTTCCAAATTTGTTCTTCTGTTTTAGAACGTGAATCGCGGGATGGCGCGCGATTTTGCGCATCGCTTTTTCCAGCAATTGCTTTCCCGGCGGAATTTTGGGCCAGGGCGAAGCGCCGGAAGGATGCGGCAGCGGAATCAAATCAAAGCTTTGTCCGGCGCGATGCGCGCGAAACTTGCGACCGATAATCTCTTCCAACTTTGTGAATTCGATAAACTGCGCGATCGCGAGTCGACCAACCGGAACAATCAGGTGCGGCGTCAAAATTTTGATCTCTTCGTTCATCCAGGACGAACAGTTGCGAATTTCGTCCGGCGCCGGGATGCGATCAGTCCCGCCGGGAGATTTGCCGGGAAAGCAGCGACAGACGGCGGCGAAGTAAATGGTGGATCGCACGGCAGCTTCGTTCATTCCGCAGAATTGCTCGAACCAGCGGAAGAGTGTTTGCCCAGCCGTATGCGCGAACGGCCGTTTCAAAGCAGGCTCGCGCGGACCGGGCGCCTGTCCAATTAGCATCACCTCGCTGACAACGGCGCCGCCTGAGACCGGGGTCGATTTCATTCGCGGACAACGCCGGCATCGAATCAGCCGCGAGACATGTCGATCTAACGCGGATTGTCTGGAAGAGGCCGGCATCAGCGCCGAAAGATCGAGAAAAGCAAACTCAGCACGATGCTGATGATGATACAGGTGACGATTGGAAAATAAAAAACGGAATGTTCGCGCTCGATCCGAATGTCGCCCGGCAAGCGCCCCAACCATGTCGGAGCAAAGCCGCTCCACAGGATCGCACCGAGCAGAATGATCACCGTACCGGCGATGACGAGGAATTTTCCGAGCTCGCGCATTACCGAGAAGGTTGCGCGAACTGATCGGCGGCACAAGGTTGATGCTCGATGGCAGTGCAGTTTAGAGATTATTACGAGACGCTCGGTGTTTCCAAAACAGCAACGGAGGACGAGATCCGCAGCGCCTTTCGGAAATTGGCCCGGAAATATCATCCCGACGTGGCCAAGGACAAGAAAGCCGCCGAGGAAAAATTTAAGCAGATCAACGAAGCCTACGAAGTCCTGAGCGATCCGGAGAAGCGCAAGAAATACGACCAACTCGGCGCCGATTGGAACCAACCGGGCGGATTCCAACCGCCACCGCAGTGGGGCGGTCAACCCGGTGGCGAATTTTATCAATGGGGCAGTGACGGCGGCGGCGGCGTGCAATTTGAATTTGGTGGGACGGGATTCAGCGATTTCTTCGAAGCGTTTTTCGGCGGCGGCCGCGGCCGCTCGGCTTTCGGCGGATTTGGTGGACGAGGAGCAACCGTCGAGCGCGGAGCGGATGTTGAAGCAGACATTATGGTCACGCTCGAGGAAGCGCTGCACGGATCGACCCGCACGGTTTCGCTGCGCCGCGCCGGGTCCAACAAAGTCGAAAATTATCAGGTCAAAATTCCGCGCGGCGTTCACGAAGGACAGCGCATTCGCCTGGCCGGCCAGGGCGAAGCCGGCGCCCGCGGCGGAAAGAGTGGCGACCTTTTTCTGCGGGTGCGCCTCGCCAAGCATCCCGATTTTTCAGTAGAGAGCAGCGATCTCATTCACGAAGTGAAGATTGCTCCCTGGCAAGCGGCGCTCGGGACGGAACTGAAAGTGCCGACGCTCGAAGGAAAAGTTCGCCTGAAAATTCCGCCCGGAACGCAGGGGGGTCAGCGATTTCGATTGCGCGAACAGGGCCTGCCGAGCATTTCCGGAAAACGCGGCGATCTCTATGTGGTCGTGCAGATAAATATTCCAAAGAAATTGTCGGAGCGAGAACGCGAGATCTGGAGCCAGCTCGCGAAACTGCATGGAACCTAGTGATTGTCATGTCGAGTCCCGCCATCGCGGGAAGACATCTCTTGCTATTTCTTTTTTGATCGTCCAGAAAATCGACAGAAACATTAGAGGTTCCTCGACTCCGCTCGGAATGACATAATTGCGCATGAAAATTTCACTGGGGAGCGATCACGCCGGCTTTCGTTACAAGGAGAAGGTTAAGGAACTTCTCATATCGCTCGGCCACGAAGTGAAGGACTGCGGCACTTTCAATGAGGACCCGGTTGATTACCCCGTCTTCATTCGGCCGGCGGCGGAGGCGGTTGCGCGCGGCGAATGCGAGCGCGGCATTGTTTTCGGCGGGTCGGGCAATGGCGAAGCGATGGCAGCGAACAAGGTTCATCTTGTCCGTTGCGCGCTTTGCTGGAACGAAGAAACCGCGCGTCTCTCGCGCCAGCATAACGACGCGAATGTGCTTTCAATTGGTCAGCGCATGATCCCCGAAGACCTGGCGCTGAAAATCGTGCGGATCTGGCTGGAAACGCCGTTTGAAGGCGGCCGTCACGAGAAACGCGTCGCCCAGTTAAACGCGATGTAAGTCCGAGCTCGCCACAGGACGAGTTCGTCCAACTGGCGGACCGGACTGGCGTTTTTCAGATCAGCCGGTCCAAACAAACGACCACCAAAAACAGCGCGCTGACAAAGGCATTGCTTTGGAAAAATGCGCGATTAATGCCGGCCACATCCAGGGATCGGGCACTGCGGTGCTCGTAAACGAGCGCGGCGGCCACGACCGGCATGGCAAGGAAATAGATGGGCCCAAGATTCGCCGCGAAACCGAACCCTATTAACATCGTGAGCATGAGCACGTGCAGGAGCTGTGCAACCCGAAGGGTGCGCGCGATCCCCATTGCTACGACCAATGAACGAATCCCTTCGCGCCGGTCGAATTCAAAATCCTGGGTCGCATAAATCAGATCGAATCCGGCGACCCAGCAAATGACTCCGATCGCCAAAACAATCGGGGCAAGATCAAGATCTCCTCGTTGAGCAATCCAGGCGCCAATCGGCGAAATGGCCAGCGCTAACCCAAGGAAAAAATGGGTCGCAGCCGTGAACCGTTTGGTCAACGAATAAGAGAACACGATCGCGAGCGCAACCGGCGAGAGGACAAAGGTCAGCCGATTGATTGCAGCGGCGGCGGCCACAAATAAAGCCGAACTGAGGCCGAGCAATGCGCCAATGGCCGGTTTCGATAGAAGCAGATGTCGTGAAGCGGTCCGCGGATTGCGCTGATCGAGCGACCAATCGACGAATCGATTGAAAAGCATTGCTGCGGTGCGCGCGGAAACCATACAGACAAGAACAAGAAGCAGTGTTCGAGCTGAGGGCAGGCCGTTCGCCGCCACCACGAGCGCGCCGAGAGCAAACGGCAGTGCAAAAATCGTGTGCGAGAAACGGATCAGCTGCAGAAAACGGCTGAACGCATTGCCCGATGACGCTTCGATCTGACGATGTTGATCTTGCGAAGGCATCAATGAATCAAAGATCGGCATCCAGCAATTGCTGCAAACGCGCATTTGCCCCGGAAAGAATCGGCGTGCCGTGAGCGAAAAGCATCCGCTCGGCCGGTCGTGTCAGAAGTTGGTGCAATGAACTCCGCATCTGTTTTTCGCTCAGGCAATATTTCCGCGGCAACAAAGTAAAGCCGTAGGGCTCGAAATTAATCAGCGCGTCACCCACGATCAGCGTGCCGCCATTCGACGCATGATAAAGTGCGATTTCACCGGCGACAGCTCCTTCGACTTCAATCACCTCTAATTCGCCGGCGATCGGCGTTGCCTCTTTTGCTTCAGCGAACCGTGCCGGTTTCAAATCGGGGAAGCTGCGAGGATTTGCCCAGATTGGGACTGAAAAGCGGTCCGAATACGCCGAACTGGTGCGTGCATGATTGGCGTTGGTAACGACAATTCCGGCTATCGGTGCGGCCTCGGAAAGCTGTCGCAACTCGTCATCGGCCAGGGCAATCGGATCGACAATGTAAAGGCCGCTGCCGGTCAGGATTGCGCTGGAAAAGAGATCAGCTTTTACGGAGGAATCATAGGTTTGCCAGAGCCAGAGTCCGGGCAAAAGGAGATGAAAATCGGGCGCAGGCACGGTGGAAGAGTGGCTGAAACTGGGGGGTTGAGCAAGCGGTGGCACTATAGGTGCTTGACTCGTTATAGAAATTCTAAAATGATCACCTTTGCCTACCAAGCCCGAGACGCCTCCGGCCGCATCGTCTCCGGCATTCAAGACGCCCTGAACGAAGACAACGCCGTCACCAGCCTAATGAGCCGGGGTCTGATGGTTTTGTCGCTCCAAAAGAAAGCCGCCGGCCGCTCCCGCAAGAAAACCTGGACGGTCAAAGAAACTGACCTTGTCCTCTTTACCCGCCAGCTCGCGACCATGATCGAGGCCGGCATTTCGCTGGTTCAAGGATTAACCGCGCTTTACGACCAGTCCGATCCCAAACGCCAGCGCAGTCTGCGCCACGTGGTCAGTGACGTAACCACACGCGTGCAAGGCGGAGAAACATTTCACGAGTCGATCTCGAAACATCCCCGCGTTTTCAACCGACTTTTCGTGAGCATGGTGAAAGCCGGCGAAAGCGGCGGTTTGCTCGCGGAAATTTTGGAGCGTCTTGCCGGTTTTCTCGAAGCCAGCGCCCGGCTACGGAAAAAGGTCAAATCGGCCATGACCTATCCGGTCATCGTCGTTTGCATCGCATTCGCGATCACGACATTTCTTATTGTCCGGGTCGTGCCCATCTTTGGTGAGATTTTCAAAGATTTCGGCGCCAAGCTCCCGGCTCCAACCCAGTTCCTGATCGACGTCTCCGATTTTGTCCGGAGCGAGTGGTATTTCCTCGTGGTCGGAATTGGTTCGCTGATTTTCGGGACCCGAACCTTTCTGCGCTCTACGCGCGGCAAGCAACTGGCCGACCGTTGGAAACTGAAGCTGCCGGTGTTCGGGCCACTGGTCCACAAGATTTGCATGTCGCGTTTCGCGCGCACGTTCGCCCAGCTCATCCGCAGCGGCGTCCCGATTCTAGAGTTGCTCGATATTGTCGGCGGAGCAGCCGGGAATCACGTCATCGAGACCAGCATCAAATCTGTGGGCGAAGATGTCGAAAAAGGCGACAACCTCTCGGTCGCGATGTCGAAGAAATCGATTTTCCCGCCCATGCTCCTGCGCATGGTCTCGGCGGGTGAAGCGACCGGCAAGATCGACACCATGCTCGAGAAAATGGCCGATTTCTGGGACGAAGAAATCGAAGCGATGCTCGACGCGCTGACTTCTTTGATTGAACCAATGTTGATCGTTTTCCTGGGTCTCATCGTCGGCGGTATCGTGATCGCGATGTTTCTGCCCATCTTCAAACTGAACGAAGTGGTCTCACAAAACCAATCAGGACATTGATTTCCCAAGACAAGAGCTAGGAGAAGCTCGTAGGCAGGGAGGGGGCGGATCGAAAGGTCCGTCCCTTTCTGTTTTGTAATCCTGGAGGGCGCCGCGCTGGCTGCCACGCCGAAGGTCCGAGCCGGACTGGCATTTGGCGAAGGCGGGGTCGGCGCCTGAATTATGGGACACGACGGCGCGTGTCCCTCCAATCAACGGGCGAAACGCTTAGGGAGGATCGACAAAAACCGGCGCTGCCGATATGTCTTTCGCGTCGAAAGAAAGTCCATGCGATGTCCGGCGCAGCAGTTTCAGAACAGCGGCGACGTTTTGGGCGGTGGCGGTTGAATAAAAGCGCACCAATCCCACCGTCGTGCGCGAACCGAAGACGGTGATCATGATCGTTTCGTCATCGACCGAATTCATGAAGATGTGGTTGCCGTTACCCTGATGATAGAGAGCATTGAACTCCACTTCGCCAATGCGCCGGGCGAGTTCGCGGGTGGCCGCAAACGAGCCGGCAGCGAGCGCTGCGATCACGGTCACGTCCATGACGTCCATATTGCCGCACTGCGAAATGGCATTACCGCCGCGGTCAATCACTACCGTCAAATCGGACTCGGTCTTTTTCAAAAAATCACCGAGCACGCCGTCAAGCGTCGCTACATCTTCGATTGTTAAAACCGGGATCGCGTTCATGCGGGAAGTCTTTGGGTCTCGGGTGCGCTGGGCTCCACCGGAATCGCGACCGGCAACGGCTCACGTTGGGGCGTTTGGCTGTGCTTGCTGAATTTGTGGAGCAAGACCTGCGAGACCGCATTGAGCGTGGCGAACACGTTCTGTCCCGTGCTCGAAATCACTTCAAAGCTTTGCAACCGTTTCTTTCGGTTGTTCAAGACATATTCCATGTAATTTGGCGGCGCGATGTTCGGAAGGTCGCGCTTGTTGTACTCGAGCACGCATGGCACCTCGTCGAGCGCCATGTTTTGGAGCGCGAGGTTGTCGCTGAGATTTTTGAAGCTCTCGACGTTCTCCTCCATTTTCTCCCACTGCGAATCGGCCACGAAAACAATCCCATCCACGCTCCGTAAAACGAGTTGCCGGGTGGCGTTGTAAATGACCTGGCCGGGAACGGTGTAGAGCTGAAATTTAGTAACGAAGCCTTTGATTACGACCGCGTTCAGCGGGAGAAAATCGAAAAAGAGCGTTCGCTCGGTAGCAGTCGCGAGCGAGACCAGGTCGCCACGATTCAGCGGATTAATTCGCTGATGAATATAACTGAGGTTCGTGGTTTTGCCGCATAACGCCGGACCGTAATAAACGATTTTGAACTGAATCTCGCGGCTGGCGTAATTAATGATCGACATGTGGGGTCTCCGATTGCGCGTAAATGCGCGAAAGTTTTTCTACCAGTTCCGCAATTTGGGTCCGGGTCTGCGGCAGCAGTGAGCCCTCGGCATGGAGCGCCGTCAGGCAAATATTTCCTTGCGCAAAGAAACTGACCGCCGATCTGCTCGCATACAGGGTTACGGCCACGAGCGAACCGATCTTCGTCTCGCGGACATGCTGGGCGATCCGTTCCACCAGCGCCGGCGCCATCGCGGACAAACCGTCCACCGCGATTTCCTCCGGCAGTTCTCCGGCCAAACTCAAACCATCCGAAAACGTGATCGCGCAGGCTTTCACGCCCGGCAGCGCGGACACTTGAGCCACGACTTCTTTCGGGTCGACCTTTTTCTCGGCTGGCGCCTTATCGGTGGCAAAACGCCGCGCGTCCTCTTTTGCTTTGACCGAGAACGGCGTCTCGAAATCGCTGTCGAGCGCGAAACCTTCCTGATCGTCGCGAAGTTTTAATATGGTCGCGGGCAAATTCTTGAGCACTTCCTCAAGTGGCAAAGCGACCGGTGTTTTTACCTCGTCGGCCTGAAACAAGCCGCGATGCTTTTCCGGCAACGCCGCCTCGAAAACGTCCGGCCCAATCGATATGCGTCCGCTCGCCAACTGCGGCTCAATCAGCGCGAGCGGCAACGTCAGCCGGTCCTCCTCTGGAACAGTGCCGACATCTCCATTTAGTTGGAAGGCGGGCAGATTTTGCAGGACCGCTTTCAGGGAAAGAGTGATGGGGTCTTTCGCCGGAGTTGATGTGGCGCCGGGTTTCGATGGTAACGGTTCTGGCAACGTTTTGCCCGGCGGCGCTTTTGGCTTTTCGACCGGCGGCTCGGGCGTAAACGGTAAAGAAGTTGGAACGGGCGGCCCGCTAGAGGCTGGAACTCTCTCGGATGCGGGCGCACCCGTTCCATTCGGCAAAATTGCTAAAGGAGTTTTACTGGAGGGCGGCGGCTCGTTCTTCGGTTTGAGCGCCGGCGAATGAAGTGAAACGACCGGATGACCGGATGATGTCGATTTTGGCTTCTCTTGCACGATCGCATCTGGCTCAGCCGCAGCGATTGACTCGGCCGTGGCCGTTTTTACCGGCACACTCGGAAGCGCCGAAGTCTCGAGCGGCTCGAGCTTGGTTCCGAAGCGCTCCGAATCCTGAATCGTCGCTTTCAAAATCGGCGTGTCGAGTTGGGGAATCTCTGGATCGCGCAGTTGGTCGCTGCGGACATGAGCGGTTTGGAATTGCTCGAGCACTTTTTCGTACGGCAACGCCACCCGGGTTTGGTCGTCCGGTCGCACGCCGCGCAGAAAAATCTCCGGCACCTGTTGATAAAGACTTGGAAGTGCGACGCTCGGATTCTTGTCCGCCATTCCCTTTTCGATCTCGGATGCCTTCAACGAGACGCAGGGGCTCGCGTCCAGAACCTCGACCGGCTTAATATAACCGGCCGGAACGCGATCAATGAAATCTGCTATTTTTAACGAAATGGTGCGCTCCAATTTCGGCTCAAGCGCGCGCGAGAGCGCCGGCGGCAAATGACTCGATTGCGATCTTTTTGGTGAAGTTGTTATTCGCCGGGCGCCAAGTTCAAGCGGTGGTGCGCCGCTCGCGCTTCGAAATGGGTCCGGCGGCGCAAACGAACGCGTTGCGTGCGGCAACACCGTTTTGCTTAGCCGCTCGCTCGCTGGCTTTTTCGCCACTCGCACAGGTGCGCACGTTGGCTTGTGCTCGGCGGTGTCCGGCGCCGGCCGCGACGTGAGTT
>WNGN01002734.1_pt1 | contig 11880 bp, 10 predicted proteins | sample 5400561 | NCBI WGS metagenome assembly WNGN01 (sample SAMN13153379, study PRJNA577476) | soil metagenome | isolation source: 115 cm soil or saprolite under Garry oak tree replicate 2 | place: USA:California | collected 2016-06-15
GACGCCGATAATCCGCTGGTCCGTGAAGTAAAGACCGTAGCCATTAGATCTTCCGTGGCCCAGGTAGGTGCTTGCTATACCTCCGAGAAACAATTCTCCAAACTGTAGGCCCTCTGTCCCCTCCTTCCATCGTAAACCAGATGTGGTTCCCGGCAAGGTGGTCATTGGTCGGGGACTCCGAAGAGGTCATCTAGCCAAGTCTGAATCCGGATTATATTCTTCTCGCTGGTACGAGATCATCGCCATCCTCTTGGAGAGACTGGGGGCAGAATGAACCCTAATCCGGGATCTGGGAGGGCGGTTCCATACGGTGCCCAGTTCAGGCTTGCATTGATACAGATGAACGCTGATTGAAAAACGTCTGATTAGCCTGTTCTGCGCGATTAAATGGAAATCTCGCCCGGAAACGGTTCAGCCAGCCAAGACCCCCTCCTGGAAATTCTGAAAACAAAAAATTCCTACGACACAAAACAGCCGTTCGAGGCAAATCTCTGCAAATCGCCCGGTCTACTATCTTTTCTTTTTCTGCTAACTTTTGCTTTCGGTTATCTTTTTCTCGACCCCCCTGGGGGGTATGTCTGACCTAAAAAAGTCCTTCACACTTTATCGAATCTCTGTGTGAAAATCGCCGAGAACGCGCCCGAATCGCAAATCTGGGGATGCGATTTTGTGACCAGACTTTTTCACGCGCATCCCTAGGGCAAAAATCCGATCTCGAAGGTCGGGATTCAAGCCGATTCTGGGTTCAAAATCAGAATCCTCGCCGAGAAAACATTCCAGCTAGCGAGACCTCTCCGAAAAAGGGGGCCGCAATTTTATTCTCGCGACGCGAGAGCGTTCTCTGTCACGAAGCTACTTTGCTGTCTGGTTGACTTCCTTGATCGCACCCTCGAGAATATCGAGGCCAGAATCAACAAGATCCCGGGTAATGATCAACGGAGGCACAATACGCAGCGTCGAATGGCCCGCAGTAATAATCGCCAATCCCCTCCGGAACGATTTCATCATGATCTCATGCGCCTCCCTGTCAGCATACTCCTTCGTCTTCGGATCCTTAACAATCTCCGCCCCGATCATCAGACCCTTCCCACGCACATCACCGATAATCGGATACTTCTCCTGCATCTCCCGCAACCGCTTCATCATGTAGTTCCCCTGCTTTGTAGCATTCTCCAACAGATGTTCATCGCGAATAATGCCGATCACTTGTAACGCAGCTGCACACGACACCGGATTCCCCCCGAAAGTGTTAGCATGCGAACCCCCATCCCAGTCCATCAACTCCGACTTCGAAACGGTCGCGCCGATAGGCATTCCAGATGCGAGAGCCTTCGACGTACAGACAACATCCGGCTCAACGTCCCAATGCTCAATCCCGAACCATCGACCGGTCCGTCCCATCCCTGACTGGACCTCATCATCCACCATCAATATCCCATTCTTGTCCAGCATCTTCTTCAACCGCTGAAAATAGTCGTCTGGAGGGACGACATACCCGCCCTCACCCTGGATCGGCTCAACAAACATCGCCGCAACATCCTCAGGCGGCAGATACTTGTCGAGGACCTGTTCCTGGATAAAATCGACGCAGTACATCCCACATTCTGGATAGGTGAGTTTGAACGGGCACCGGTAACAGTCTGCAAACGGCACATGCGTGTCTCCCGGAACCATGGGGAAGAAGTGGCTACGCTGGTAGGGCTTGCTAGCAGTTAGACTCAGCGCTCCCAGAGTCCGTCCGTGGAAGCCGCCGATGAAAGAGAGGAACGCGTGCTTCCGCGTATGCCACTTTGCCAGCTTCATCGCCGCCTCGATAGCCTCTGTCCCACTGTTGCTGAGAAACACCTTCTTCCCAAAATTCCCGGGAGTTATCTTCACCAGCTCTTCAGATATCTTGACAACCTTCTCGTAATAGAAATCCGTCCAAGAATAATGGATCAATCTCTCAGCCTGCTCCTTGATTGCTGAGACAACCCGTGGATGCGAATGACCAACTGCCAGACAGACCAGCCCAGAGTTAAAATCGATATACTCGTTACCGTCAACATCCTTGACAATGCTACCATGGCCGCTCTCCGCAGCGAGCGGATAGAAACGGACCAGCGATTGGGAGATTACAGACTCGTCTTCTTTGACAAGCGCTCGTGCTTTAGGACCAGGAGGCGTTACGACTATCTTGGGATACTTCTCAGCCTGCAAACAGATCGCTGACTGGCTTGGACAGTCTACTACTAATAATATTGCTCGGACAAATCAGATGTTCGTCGGTCAGTGCCCGACGATGATCTCGATCATGGAGAGACTCGCGGTCGAGCCGTCTTCGCGCTTAACTTCCTCAGTCCCAATATCGACTGAATGGATCCGAATATTCTTCATGAACGCACGTCTCAGCATGTCCACAACCTCAACCGCCTTCGTTATAGACTGACCACGTCCTCTCACCATGACATCAGCCACTCCCGTGTTGAGAAGGGTCATGCATGCTACAACATAATTCATGATAGGCTTCTTGCCGATTCGTACCATGTTAGGCTCTTCCTCTCCATCCTCGAAGCCGTCCCCAATGTCCGCTGATGCTGCAATGTCCGACAAGATGATGCCTGTACTGGAGTCTACTCTAGGCTATCTACAAGATTAAGCTTGCCAGACCATCGAAAGAAAGGATGCAGAACTCTCGCACAATCCCTCACGATCCATCCAACATAATCCGTACGTCATATTCCCCCCACTCTCTTCAAATTCAATACGGGTCTTTTAAGGGAAAACTGTCCCAACCGTGAACCCTCCGAGCCTGGTCGAGAAAACGTGGCCTCAGTATCCCCAACAGTATTTCACATGCTCGAACGGCTCGTCGGCAAACGAGTTCTCGCAGTGATCAACCGCGACTTTGGCTACGAAGGACGCCTAGCGGTCGTCTCCCACGAGCCTCCGGGGATATGGCTCACAGAGGCAGAGGCTGTCATCCTACGTTCGACTGTCGTCAGCCCGATTCCACAGATAGTAAATAGAGAGTCCAAAGGAGAAACCTTCCTCCACCTAGACGCCGTCCAGAGGCTGGAGACTATTCCCGAGGCGAAGAGCAACGCGAGAAGATAGAGTAGGCTGGCTCGACGGACTCTTCATCGGCGCCTCAAACGCCACCCTAGTGATTGATCCATCCACAACACGGAGAATTCCTAAGACAGCTCGAGTCCTCGTCTCCCACGCACACGGAGACCACACCGGAGGCTTCAGATACAAAGGACTCAAGCAATCCACTCCACAGACCAGAGATATTCACCGCGCTCTACACAACAATCGAATCGCGAACTTTCGCCCACTCGAGCTCAACAGTCAACTCTTGGTGGACGACATCCGGGTCAGAGCGCTTGACGCTGGACACATGCTCGGCTCAGCCCAGTTTCTCATAGACACTCCAAACACATCGATATTGTACACTGGCGACATCAACTGCGTCGACACCCTCACCACAAAAGCAGCAGAACCCGAACACTGCGACATACTCGTCATCGAAGCCACGTATGGCTCTCCACACTACCGTTTCCCAACGCGAGAAACTGTTTACGCAGAAATTGTCGAGTGGGCATTGGAGACGATAAAACAGGGAAGAATACCCTGCCTCCACGTCTACGCCGCCGGAAAAGCCCAGGAGGTCGTCCGACTATTCAACGTCTACACCCATCTCCCAGTAATCGTCAACCCGAGACTCGACGGCGTCAACGAGACCTATCACAAGAGCGGCGTGCACCTAGATTGGTTCTCGTCTGACTCTAGAGATGGGAAAACCATTCTCGACAAAGACCCTTGCATCTATCTTACTACACCCAGCGATCGAACCCACATCGGGCGGAGATTCTCGAGAGCCTACGCGACCGGCTGGGCGCTGTCACTGAACGGTAGAGTGACGGCTTTCCCGTTGAGTAGCCATGCCGATTTTGACCAGTTGATCTCTTTTGTCAAAGCGTGCGACCCAAATCAGGTCTATATTTTCACGGGGTTTGCTGAGGATTTGCGGCGGGCGTTGAGCTCTAAGCTTGAGCTCGATGCTAGGGCTGTTCCTTCGTATTTGCAGAGGACGCTTGCTGAAGATTACTGAGCGGATGTTATGAATGGACAGGAAGTAGGAAGTAGAAGAGTAGCGCGAAGGCAACTAGTCCTACCCCAGAAACTACGACCAGCTGAGGGCTGAGCTTCACGCCAGGGGTATCTTCCTCGAAAAACCGCAAGAGTCCCGCGCTAGCCGCAGGCATAGGTGCCTCGTCCCGTCTTCTTTTCTCCCGCTTGGTGCTCAACTTAGATCATCCTATCCGATTGTTTCAATATCGCCGGTAATAAGGCTGGTGCGAGCAGGCTTTGACCCGATGAATGTTTGACCTTTGAGTGAGTGTGAAACTCATCGGATGTGAATGTAGGTGTAGGCGTCTTTACTGGTTTCGAAGGCGTAGTGGACCTTCTGGTAATCTCTTCGAAACTCCGACACGTCATTGGCGACTTTGTGCGGGTCCTCACCTTTGACCACAATTCTTGTCATGAGGTCAGCTATCTCCTCCATCTCCGACTCCTTCATTCCCAGCCTTGTCACTTCCGAGACTCCACATCTTATTCCTCCCGGCGCTTCGAAGTGTCTTCCCGCTTTGATATCGTAGGGCAGCAGGTTACGGTTCAGTATGATGTTCGCATCTTCAAGTTTCTTCTCGATCGTCTTACCATCTCCGTACTTCGTGATGTCCGCTACTAGCAAGTGTGATCGAGTGAATCCTTTCTTCTCGCCCAAGACATTGAATCCTCTCTCGTGGAGGGCTGATGCAAGTGCGCGGCTGTTCTTGACGATCTGAGACGCGTATTCCCTTCCGAAGGCCAGCATCTCCGCGAACATTACGGCTTTTCCTGCCATGTGATGGAGATGGTGGTTGCTCACGTTGCCGGGGAAGGTTGACTTTTTGATCCTTTCTCCATGTTCAGGCTTCGACAAGATGAGGCCGCCTTGCGGGCCAGGAAGAGTCTTGTGAGTGCTCGCTGTCATCGCATCTGCGCCTTCATGTAGAGGATCCTGGAATTGAGCGCCGGCCACAAGTCCTGCTACATGCGCGGCGTCGAAACATATTCTAGTATCATTTTCCTGGAACGCGTCGGCGAGTTGCTTGACAGGGTGGGGGAAGGGTAGTACTGAGCCTCCGAGCATTGCGAGCGTTGGTTTCTTTCCCTCCTCGGAGAGTTTCCGGATTTTCTTCTCTGTGGCGTCGATGTCGATGTTCATTTCCTCTGTGTCGAATGGGAAGTATTCGACGTTTAGGCCTCTTACTGAGCCTGCTGTGCCGCCGAACTCTTTCTTTCCCATGCTGATGTGGCCGCCTGCGGGGATTGCTAGGGCGAGCATTGTGTCTCCTGGAGATGTGAATGTGGTGTAGGCTACTAGGTTGGCGCAGACTCCTGAGATGGGTCTGACGTCCGCGAAGTCTACCTTGAAGAGTTGTTTGGCGAGGTCGATGCATATCTGTTCGACCTGGTCGATGTACTTGCAGCCGGCGTAGACGCGTTCCCCGGTCCATCCTTCAGCGTACCTGTTGCCAAAGTCGGAGAGAATAGCCTCTCGCACAGCTGGGCTCGGGATGTTCTCGCTCGCGATGAGAGGGAGAGAGTCGGCGAACCATTTCTGGTGAGTTTCCAACAGCTCGAAGACTCTATTGTAGGATTGTTTCGGGTCCAAGATCGCCGCCGTCACTATTCTGGCCTTGTATAACGTTTGGTGGTCAGACACTGTCCGAGTGTTTCTGAAATTGGTTCCACCACTATGGATTCTTGCTCGCGTACTCGACGAGCTTCGATAGTAGTCCGAGAGTCCGCGTGTCGATGTGGTGTTCTAGTCCTTCAGTGTCTTTTCTGGGCTCTTGTTCCGTCTGCTCCGAGCAGCCGGAGGGAGTTGACGAGTAAGCCGTGGCGCTGTCTTATCCCGTCCGCCATGCTGCTACCTTTCTCCGTCAGGACTATTCTTCCGTATTTCTCATGGACGATGAACTGTTCTTCTCGGAGCTGGTTGAGCATCCCTATGACGGTAGGTGGGGTTACGTGGAGGTTTTTCACGAAGTCTACTGGTCTCGCCTATCCTTTCTCACGGATTAGCTCGTAGATGACTTCGATGTAGTCTTCCCTCCTCGGTGTCTGGGCGCGTGGGGTGGGTTTGTGGGCGTGTGCCAGTTTGGCTAGTTGGCTTTTTCCGGGCGGGGTTTTTGGCATTCCTCTAGTACGGGTTTCGCCTCTGGGCGTCTTTCTTTTTATGGTTGTTTAGAGGTGGATGGGCACTCCTAGGTTGTCTCGGAGTTTTCTGAGGATTGGTTCTAGGGGTCCTGTTTCGAGGCTTATGGCGATGATCTGGTTGTTGTGGGGTAGGAATATGAGGTCGATCTTCTCGTATTGGACGGATATGTGGCTTAGTGGTCCGCACTGGGATTCGAGCTGGGACAACGTGTCGAGTATTAGTGGGGGGACGCTTCCCATGAATTTCCGGTCGTAGCTTTCCGGTGTGAAGCTTGCTACGCTGGTCCGCATCCTTGACTCTACGAGTTTGTGGTTCCGGTCTAGGAGTGCTACGTATCTGATTCTGGGGTCTAGGGCGAATAGGTCGTCTGCTAGGCGTGCTTGGGGTCTGCTCAAGCCTGAAGTCAGGCTCGTTTGTTCTTGGTATCTAAAGGAATGCCCGGCGGTTGCGCGGGGTTTCCAAAGAGCAGTCTCGCGTCGCGAGAATAAAATTGCGGCCCCCTTTTTCGGACAAAGGTTAGGCTAGTTGAAGCTGATCTGGGCGAGTCTTCGGATTCACGGCTTGGAATTGGCTGGTCGACCGTTTTTCCAGAGTGGAAATTGAGCGTATGGCTTATCGTGAAAATCTAGTGATCTAGAAACGCCTGCCCAGATTCCGGATCAGGGCTTATTCTGCGCTTGTCCGCTTTCAAACTAACAGTCTGGGGATTTTCCTTCTTCGAAGAGCGGCGCGGAGAAGAAAGATTACTCTTTCTTAATTCCCTCCGAGATCTCGGTTTTCGCGTCGAGTCGCAATTTTCTCTGACATTTTAGCGGGAAGATTTTCGCAGGGGACCTGTTTTCTTGGCGAGTCTCACCAGTCATGGCTTGTAATGGGCGAGTCCGGCTTTGAAGAAAATTCTAGTTACTTATGGGAGAACCGTGTGCGGACCGGTCGACGCGGGGACAGATGCTAGATCGGGGCTGGTTCTGGGCGAGTCTCCCTTCCCTGTCAACTGCAGCACCATCTGGGTTCCTTATTCGAATGGGCGTTTATACCTCGATTGGTCGAGACCCGGAGACACCTAGAATCTAGGCGGTTTGTTGTTGGAGTACAAGTGGGTCGTTCTCACCGTCACAACCGTCGGCATCTTCATGGCCACGCTGGACTCGAGCATTCTAGTGGTGGGTCTGCCCCAGGTGGTTACCGCGCTGAACACCAACCTGGTTGTCGGCGTCTGGTTCATCACCATCTACCGGCTCATGATAACAGTCCTCCTGGTTGGTATCGGAAGGATTGCGGACCTGTATGGTCGGGTCCGGTTGTACAATATGGGCTTCGCCGTCTTCACGATCGGATCGCTCCTCTCCGGCCTCTCCCAGACCGCTGAGGAACTCCTGGTTTTCAGGCTCGTTCAGGGCGTTGGTGCGGCGCTCCTCTTCGTCAATAGTGTCGCGATAGTTACCGACGTGTTCGCTGGTGGAGAACTGGGAAAGGGAATCGGGATAAACCAGGTGGCTATCAACGCAGGCACTATCACCGGTTATACTCTGAGCGGTATCCTCATCCAGCTCTTCACCTGGCGCTCCATCTTCCTCGTCAACGTTCCCATCGGAGTCTTCGGAACCTACTGGTCTCACAAGAGATTGAAAGAGATCTCACAACCGAGCAGGGGAGAAAAATTCGATCTTGTAGGCGCCATCAGTTTCTCCAGCTCGATCACTCTCCTTCTGCTAGGCCTAACCATAGGCAGCGTCACAGACCCGCTGAACCTAGTCCTCGTCGCGTCGAGCGCGATCCTCATGGTTCTTTTTGTTCTCGACGAACGACGAACCAGGTTTCCAGTTCTAGAGCTCTCACTGTTCAGAATCCGGCTCTTCACCGCGGGAAACATATCAAACCTTCTGAGCGGGCTCGCCTTCGCGGGACTCGCTTTCATAATGACCCTCTACTTCCAACTGGTCAGAGGCTATGACCCTCTCCATGCCGGGATCTTTCTCATCCCACTAGACACCACGCTAATCTTCATCGGCCCCATAAGTGGCTCGCTGTCAGACAAGCGGGGAGCCCGAGGCCTTAGCACAATCGGTCTCGTGATAGCGGCGGCTGGCTTCTTCTATCTCTCCGGGTTCACGACGACCACGTCGTATTCGCAGATAGCGCTGGGCCTGGTCCTCGTCGGGTTTGGCATCGGTCTATTCCGTAGCCCGAACGCTAGCTCGGTCATGGGCTCGGTTCCCGGCGCCAAGAGAGGCATCGCCTCTGGGGTTAGGGCTACGATGATCAATACGAGCATCGTTTCGAGCATCCCACTGGTGCTCGCGGTGATGACACTAGACGTTCCTTACAAGGCTCTCATCAATATGATCGGCAACGTGAACACGGTATCCAGTGGTCAGATAGCCTCCGGATACCTCGCCCCATTTCTAGCGGGGCTCCAGCATGCCCTCGTCCTCTTCTCAGTCCTGATCCTCGTATCCGCGATCTTCTCATTTCTCCGGGGATCACGTGCCGGATAGTGCAGAATTCGCTTGGCGTTTTCAGCAACAGCCGGCCTTGCCTCGTCACCAGAGTTCAATGCATGAACCTGGTCGGATCTTTCAGTCGATCTCGGATCAATCGTAGGGAACGTGCGAATATGGTCGTTAAGCTGGCGAGAAGTGGACAGTTATCGCCGATGGGTTACTATTGAGAGCGACAACGTACCACGTTCCAGAGCTTGTCGGAAGAAACATCAACGTGTCCTGAGCCGTTTCTTGTGTTGGCGTGTTGCCGATACAGTCGCCTGACGGAAACGTGGCCTTGGTAAGTGGCGTTTGCGACAGCCAGTTGAGGTATGGCTGGTCTTTGATAACGCAGAAGCTTGCTGTGCCGTCGCTGACGGTGACCCCCACGTAGAAGCTCTCGGTGGTTCCTAGTCCTGGAAGTTCGAGTTGGTTGACGCCTGGCTGAGTTGGGCTTCCTCCGGGGACTGGGACGTTCTGGGTTGTCGTGAGATGGCCATGGGGGACTTGCGTGGGAGGTAGGTATGGGACGCTTGCAATCACTATTCCTATAGAGAGGGCGACGATGATTGCGACGATCACCAAGTGGCGTCGATTCCAGAATCTCACCATCCCGGTTCTGCCCGACTAGTTTTTGGTCTCGGTCGCTTAATAAATCGAGTCGAAATTCGTTCCCAATTCCTCTTCTGACCGGCGGTTCCTTAGCGGACTCTGTTCTCATCGAGAAATGGTCGACTGATGCAAGCCTGGAGCCCCGGCCGGGGATTGAACCCGGGACCTACAGCTTTCTTGCTGCGGATACAAGGCTGTCGCTCCACCACTGAGCTACCGGGGCTGTCGCGTGGTTGGAGGAGTTGAGGCTAAGATAAGTTCTACTGAGTACGGTGGCTCAGTTGGTTTTCTGGTTCCGCATTCTCTCTGCGGCTCTGACCAGCGCGTCCACGCCTGGGAGGCTCTGGCCGGACAGAAGTGAGAGCATTGCGCCTCCCGCCGTGCTAACGTGTTTGAATCTCTCATCTATTCCAAGGATGGAGGCTAGGCCCACCAAGTGTCCCCCTCCTATGACCGTGTAAGCGTTACTTTTGGCCATAGCTTCAAGGACCTGTTTTGTGCCGAGATCGAATCCGTCTCTCTCGAACACCCCTAGGGGTCCATTGGCGACAGTGGTGGCGGCTCCCTCGACTGCTTTCGAATAGTTTTCGATCGTCTTGGCTCCAATGTCCAGCGCTGACTCTTTCAACAAGACATCTGTGCCTCGGTCACTTCTCTTTCCTCGCTCATCTTCATATGCGAGGTCGACAGGGACTTCGATCTTGTCTCTGTACTTCACCGCGAGTGATCTTGCGTTTTTGATATGGGCTTGCAGTCCAGCCATGTCTTTCTCGTCCTCTGCCGAGATTTTCTTGTCCATCGCTTTGAGGAAGAGTTTTGCAGGAACTCCCCCTAGCAGGATCTTGTCGGCTTTGTCGCGTGTTAGAATGTGTTCGATGACTGGGATCTTGTCTTCGACCTTGGCGCCTCCGAGAACGTAGACGCATGGTCGTCTAGGCTCTACGAGCAGTCCAGAGACTGCTTTGAGTTCTTTTTCCATTAATCGTCCTGCGGCGCTCGGGAGTGCATCCGTCAGTCCTACAATGCTTGGCTGTGATCGGTGGGCGGTTGCGAAAGCGTCGTTGATGTTGAGGTCGAAGAGTGGCGAGAGCTGTCTGACAAAGTGGGTCTTTAGAAGCTTCTCAGGTTTGTCGTCAATATTCTCCTCAGCACAGAATCTTAGGTTGTCGAGGACGAGTACCTGGCCTGGTTCGACCTTCGCTATTCTCTGGCGGGCGTGGGGACCGATGACGTCGTCTACGAAGATTACTTGTTGATTGCAACATTCTGCTAGTGCCTCAGAGTGTGGTTGCATGTTGGTGAAGTCGTCTTTTCCTGGTCTGCTCTGGTGGGATCCTAGCACGACCCTCGCATCTTCTAGTCTCGCGAGTGTTTCAGAGATGGCTTTGATTCTGGTGTCGTCTAGGATCTGATGTGTAGAAGGGTCCAGGGGAACGTTGATGTCTACTCTTAGAAAGATCCTCTTGTTGCTTGTCTCCACGTCATCTAGGGTGAGGAATTTGTGGCTCGACAAGCCTAGGTCCTTTTTGCTATCTTTCTTCTGGTTTCGTTTGCGTTTAATGTTTCTTGGGCCAATGCTTTTTAGCAGTAGACTCCGCGCCGGCCTTTTTGCCGGGGTGGCTCAGCTTGGTCAGACCCCGCAAGGGGAGCCATAGCGCCGGACTCATAATCTGGTTTGAGACATCCGGAGGTCGCGGGTTCGATAAAGGCCTCTTCTTTCGAGAGCCCCGCCCCCGGCACTTCGCCTAAGACCGAGATTACTATACTGTTCGTCGAATGTTATCCTTTACGGAGAATATCGACGCGGCCGTCTTTTCTGCCCACGTAAGCGACGTCGCACATTCCTAGAAACAATCCTGTTTCCACCACCCCCGGGATCTTCTTGAGTTTCTCGTGAACTATCTCTGGTCGGCGAAGGCTTCTGAAATATACATCTGCGATGAGGTTCCCGTTGTCTGTTATGACGGGTCCGACCTTGCCTGCGCCCTCTCTCAGAACTGTCTTCTCGGAGATCTTTCTGATCTTCTCGACGGTTGATGCGTAGCCGAACGGAACTATCTCAACCGGTATTGGCTGTGGTCCGCCCAAGGTTTTTGCGAGTTTCTTCTCGTCGACTACGATGACGAGCCTCCTTGCGGTTGAATCTACAATCTTTTCTCGAAGAAGTGCGGCTCCGCCGCCCTTGACCAGGTCGAGGGTTCGCCATTGTATCTGGTCTGCACCATCCAGCGCTAGGTCCGGTTCGGTGTCTTCTTGGAGATCTGACGTTTTTAGGCCTAGCTTCCTCGCGGCGATTTCTGTCTGATATGATGTTGGGATGAAGGTGATTTTTAGATTCTCTTTCTTGACTCGTTCCGCGGCTAGCTCAAGGGCCCGAAGGATAGTGTTGCCGCTTCCAAGTCCGATGATTGTGTCGTCTCTGATTTCTCTTACTGCTTGGGCCGCGGCGCTTATTCGTGCCTTGTCAGTCCATGACATTGTTCTGAATCAGCCTTCTGTCTCTATCTGTTCGAGGCGCTCCATGGCTTT
>WNGN01008154.1_pt1 | contig 11879 bp, 10 predicted proteins | sample 5400561 | NCBI WGS metagenome assembly WNGN01 (sample SAMN13153379, study PRJNA577476) | soil metagenome | isolation source: 115 cm soil or saprolite under Garry oak tree replicate 2 | place: USA:California | collected 2016-06-15
TTTATCCAACAGCTGCGATCCCGCCCGCTGCCCCCTCCGGTCATCGTCGTGACGGCGTCCCACACGTACGACATTGCCGTTCAGAGCCTGCGCCAGGGCGCGGCGGATTACCTCACCAAGCCGTTTGACCTCGAGCAACTGCGCAACTCGGTGCGCCGGGCCATCGAGCGCAGGCAGTTGAAGCTCGAGAATATCGAGTACCAGAGGGAACTGGAAGAAAAGAACCGGCGCTTGCAGGAAGCAGAGGAAATGCTGCGCAAGCATGCTCTGGAGCTGGAAGAGCGCGTGCAGCTCGGGACACAGGCATTGCTGGAAACCGAGCTGCGCTATCGCGAGCTCTTCAATCTGGCCAACGATGCCATCTTCACCGTAGACGCCGCCACAGGACAGATTCTCGAGGCCAACCTTCAGGCAGAAAAGCTGACCGGCTACAGCGGAGAAGAGCTCAGCAACATGAAGGTTCAGGACCTCTACTCGAAGCAGGAGCTGGAGCGGGTGGCGAAGTTCGAATCCGAGCTGGCCAAGGCGGGATGCGGATGCGGCGTGACGGGCGATATTCCCTTTCGCACTCGAGACGGGCAAAGAATAGTTTTCAACGTGAGCTGCTCCATGATCGAAATGAACGCGCGCCAGGTGATCAATCTCATGGGTCGCGACGTCACCGCTATCCGGGAGGTGGAAGCGGAGCTGGCGCGGTACACACAGGAGCTGGAGCAAAAATTTGAAGAAAAGAAGAAGCAGCTCCTCCAGTCCCAGTCTCAGCTGGTCCAGGCGGAAAAAATGGCCGCGCTGGGGAGCCTGGTCGCGGGCGTCGCGCACGAGATCAACAATCCTTTGGGGAGCATCAACGCCAACAACGACATTCTGGCCTTGGCGTTCCGGAAAGTGCAGGACTTTGTCCGGTTGCACCCCCCGGGGGATGGAACCGACGCCGAGCAGGAGCTCGATGAGATACGGTCCATCGGCAAGGAGGCGCTCCAGACAAATCGAATGGCCTGCGATCGGATCCTCAAGATCGTGCGCAGCCTGCGCAATTTCGCTCGACTGGATGAAGCCGAACGCAAGAAAGCCGACATCCACGAAGGCATAGAGAGCACGATCACTCTGGTCGCTCACGAGATCAAAGGGCGAATCAGAGTGACAAAGGAATTTGGAAATGTCCGCGAGATCGAGTGCTATCCCAACCAGTTGAACCAGGTCTTCATGAACATGCTCGTGAACGCGTCCCAGGCCATCGAGGGGGAAGGAGAGATTCGAATCCGAACGTGGGAGCAGGACAACACCGTTCGCGTCGCGATCAGCGACACCGGAAAGGGCATCCCTGCTGAGCTGTACTCCAAGATCTTCGATCCCGGTTTTACCACAAAGAAGGCGGGGCTCGGAACTGGACTCGGCCTGTCGATCTGCCTCAGGATCGTGCAGAATCACGGCGGCCGGATTGAGATCGAGAGCCAGGTAGGCCGCGGAACAACCTTCACCATCATACTCCCCGTTGAGGGAGCGCCTGAAAGGAAGACGAATGACTGAAGACAACTACAGGCCCACGATTCTGATCGTCGACGATGAAGAAATGGTGGTGACGTCCCTACGCAACCTCTTCCGGCTTCAGACTGATTATCACATCGTCACCTACAACTTGCCTGAGAAGGCTCTCGAGGACGCCGGCAAAATCATGGTGGACCTGGTCATCACGGATTACCTTATGCCCAGGATCGACGGCATCAGCTTCCTGGCCAGGTTCAAGGAAACCCAGCCGCATGCCGTTCGGGTGCTGCTGACCGGTTACGCCGACAAGGAGAACGCCATCAAAGCCATCAACCACGTCGGCCTTTATCAGTACATCGAAAAACCATGGGACAACGAAGCTTTACTGATGGTGGTCAAAAACGGGCTGGAGAAGCGCGGGTTGCTTCGGGCGCTCGAGAAGAAAATTGCGGAGCTGGACCAGGCCCACACCAGCCTGAAGTCCATCCAGACAGAGCTCATCAAAGCCTTCATGTAGGTCTGGTGTTCAGCCTTCAGGCCGCACGGACTCAGTGCAGGCTAAAGCCTGAACTCCGAACCAAAAAACCAGGAACACATCCGTGCCAGGTTTGGAGTTCAGCCTTCAGGCTGCACGGACTCAGTACAGGCTAAAGCCTGAACTCCAAACCAAAAAACCCTGATTCAAATTTGACCGATTTGTGACTTCGCGTCCACCAAGTGGAGCTAGTTGGCTTGGGCCGCAGTGATTGTACCGCGGACTTGAACCTTGATCTCCGGAGTCGAGGCACTGGTGGTTTTGATAACCAGGTTGCCGAAGTGATAACCTTCCTTGGCATCGGCGCGCTGGACAGCCACGACTTTCGCGTCCTTACCATCGGCTCCCGGCACGAGCTTCACAGTGACGTTCTGGTCCGTTGATTCCACGCTCAAAATCTTCTTGCCGGGGGGAATAGTGATCGTGAGCTCCTTCACTACTTCCTTTCCCTTGGGCACGGCCCCGAAATAGAGGGACTGATCCGAGAGAGGAAATTCCTGTTCGACCAATGCGGTGATTGTAAGCTGCACCTGAGGCTGGCGAGGATCGTTGCTAACGACGGTGATAGTCTTGTTGATCTTGCCGGCAACACCTTCCGTTTTGACACTTGCCTCAATTTGACCCGACTGACCTGGCTTGATGGACTTTGCTGACAGCAAAGTTGCGGTGCACCCTCAGGAACCCTCGGCGCTGTGGATTTCCAGGGTTCCCGTCCCCTTGTTAGTAAACTTGAATACATGCTTGAGGACCTGACCTTGGGTTATCTTGCCAAAATCCTTCGTACTGCTCTCGAAAGCAATGCTGGGGGCGTTTTCCAGGGCCAGCAGGGAGACAACTCCTGCCACCATCGTGACGCTCAAAAGCAACGAAAATCGTTTCATCGGCAGCTCCAGTTCTGAAAAGTCCAGGCGATTATACCCGCCGCCTCCGATTGAATCAATTGCGGATTTCCAATTGCGGATTGCGGATTTTGGATTTTAATCCTCAATCCGCAATCCGCAATTGGAACGGCGCTGAAACCCGATGTGCGCCGCTCCCATGCAAACGGTCTCGAGTCGCGGAACCTGGGACTCCCGCACCAACTCCCTGAGTTCCCGGAGCGTATACGCGGAGCGCACGGACGCCTCAAAGAGTTCTTTCATCTTTCCTTCGTAGAATTTGCCGTGCCTTCTGAGGTGGAAGCGACAGAGGAGGCGATTTGGCCGGCGCAGGTCTCTAAGCAGCAGAGCTCCGGAGGGCTTGCACACGCGGGCCATCTCACGGATGAGGCGTACAGGATCCGCGGCATGGTGCAGTACCGAGTTGCAGAGGACCAGATCGAACGTTGCCGGCTCGTAAGGGATGTCCTTCGCGTCGCCGCGGTTCAACAGGATACGCATGTCGACTCCCCATTGCCCTGCGCCCAGCGCGGCCTTGCGGAGCATCGCATCCGAAATATCGATTGCGTGAATGATGAAGGACGGATTGCGCAGAGCCAGCTTGATAGGAATCTGTCCGGGGCCGGTGCCGACATCCAGGACGAGCCCCGAATCCACTCCGAGACTCAGGGCACGATCGACGAATTCTTCATCCAGCGCTTCCAGGTGCCGGAGCGCAATCCCGGAAGCATACGCCTCCACGTCTTCCTCGCCGGCCATCGCCTCCGGTTCCGGCACCCTGCGTAAGTCCAGAATGCCCACGTTCGCCTTTGTTTGGAGTTCAGCCTTTAGGACTCGGTTATTTCGGATTGCGGATTTCAAAACGACCGGCTTCGCAATCCGCAATCCGCAATCGGAAATCCGAAATCGGTTTCCGAGCAGGCTTTTTAAAGCCTGAACCTCAAGAAAACGTTTCGTCATTCTTCGTGTCTTCGGGTATTCGTGGTGGTTTTACCACGAAGACAGGAAGACGCAAAGAATCGCTAATCCATCGAATCCGTGAGCATCCGTGCCCCATGGCGTGTCATGGGTATTTTGTGGTAATTAGTATGCATCATGGACAAGGAGCGGATCGAGGGGGCTATCATCGAGGAACCCGAGCAGGCGCCTGCATCCTCGTGGGTCCTGGTGAGCCAGTTTTTCATCGTGCCGGTGGCGATCATCGCGCTGTGTGTCGGAATCTTCATCCTCTTCGGGCTGATCACCGGGGAATCTCGCAACGCGCGAGATTATATCGAGGAAGTGAAGGCGGGGAAGGGGAGCCGGCGCTGGCAGGCGGCCTTCGAGTTGTCGAAATACCTGAACTACAGGGATAACACAAAGACGGATTCACGTCTGACCCGGGACATTATTTACGCGTTGCGCAACGCCAAAGACGACGATCCCCGGGTTCGCCAGTACCTGGCTCTGGCCCTGGGCAAGATCCATGACAGCGCCGCGGTCGAGCCGCTGATAGAGTCGCTGGGAGATTCCGATCCCAATACGCGGCTCTATTCCGTATGGGCGCTCGGCGAGCTCGGAGACGCGCGGGCATTGGAACCTTTGATCAAAATGGGAGAAGACACGGACCCGCAGATACGAAAAACGGTGGCTTACAGTTTAGGCATGATCGGGGACAGGCGAGCCGCTCCTCACCTTCGAGCCGAGGTGAACGACCGTAGCGAAGATGTTCGCTGGAATGCCGCGCTGGCCCTCGCTCGAATGAGAGACGCTTCGGGGCTGGAGGTCATTCATCAAATGCTGGATCGAAAGTATCTGGAGTCGCTGCCGGAACTAAAAGGTCATCAGATCTCCGAGGCAATGATCAATGCGGCCAGCGCCGTAACCATTCTGCAAGACGTCTCAGCGCGGCCGTTACTCGAAGAACTGCGCAGGAACGACAAGGATCTCAAGGTGAGGGCGGCGGCGATCGATGCCCTCAAAAAGATCCCGTAATTTCGGATTGAGAACAGCCGTGAGTCTTTTCAATCCGCAATCCGCAATCCGCAATCGGAAGAACCTTGACTTGACCGGGTTTTAAAAAATAGAATTCAACAAGTGTGGAGAAAAGGGGCTTATCCTCTTCTCCAGCAATAAATTAAAAATTTGTCGGCGTTTCCTGAGACTACTTATGGCACCTAAAGAACCACAAACGCAGGCACCCTCTGCACCCGCGCCTGGGAAGACGGGAGCCGGCGCTGCGGCGGCCAAGCCGCAACCGGAAGGCCGGGGGAAAACACGCCGGGAGTTCAATTGGCTCGCCCTGGCATGGACTGCTTTCACGGCCGCAAGCGTTGCCGGTCTCACGGCTACAATGCGCTTCATGTTCCCCAACGTACTCTTTGAACCTCCGACGCTCTTCAAAGCCGGATACCCGGACTCGTACAAGCCAGGCGAAGTGGACGAGCGCTTCAAGGAGAAGTATGGAGTCTGGATCATCCGCGGCGAGGACAACATCATGTATGCGCTCATCGCCATATGCACCCACCTCGGCTGCCCGCCGAACTGGCTTGCCGCGGAACAGAAGTTCAAGTGCCCGTGTCACGGAAGCGGGTATTACAAGAGCGGCATCAACTTCGAGGGTCCGACTCCCCGGCCTCTCGAACGCGCGAGGATAACCCTGGGCGAGGACGGGCAGATCATCGTGGACAAAAGCCGCAAATTTCAGTGGGAAAAGGGGGAGTGGACCGACCCGGACTCCTTCTTGAAACTGTAGCCAAGAAACTATGCGGAGCATTCCGATTGCGGATTTGCGATTGCGGATTGCGGATTGGAAAGACCCATGGGTGGTTTGAAATCCGCAATCCGCAATTTCAGTTGTCGCTCGTCATCCTTCGCGTCTGCAACTAACCTGGAAATGAGGCTATGGGAAAAATCAAAGACTTCCTGGATTCATTTTCTGGCACTCAGGTGTGGAAGTCCATCGTCCGCCACGGCATTCCGCGCACGGACCGGAACAGGGCGCTGGCGGTGCTCTCAAACGTCTTCCTGCACCTCCACCCGATAAAGGTCCGCAAGTCGGGTATAAAGCTTCAGTACACCTGGTGCATGGGCGGCGTCACGTTCTTTCTTTTTCTCCTGGAGACGTTCACGGGACTGCTTCTGATGTTCTACTACCGGCCGACGGTGGAATACGCCTACGTGGACATCATAGATCTCGCGGAACAGGTTCCTCTCGGGGTCATGCGGGAACTGCACCGGTGGGGAGCGCACGCGATGGTGATCTCGGTCATGCTCCATATGTTCCGCGTCTTCATGACCGGTTCCTACAAACCTCCGCGCGAGTTCAACTGGGGAATTGGCGTGGTGCTGCTGGTGCTCACCTTCCTGCTGAGCTTCACTGGTTATCTTCTGCCGTGGGACCAGCTCGCAATGTGGGCCATCACGGTCGGCAGCAATATGGCCCGCGCCACGCCCATGCTCGGGAACGAAGGTCCGGGATCCGCCCTGCTGTCAATCGGCGATATACGCCTGGTTCATGCGGGGGATGACGCGCGCTTCTTTCTCCTGGCGGGAAAGGTGGTAGGCGCCGGCGCGCTGCTGCGTTTTTACGTGCTCCATTGCGTGGCGATTCCGATTGTCGCCGGCACCCTGATGGCGGTGCACTTCTGGCGCGTGCGAAAAGACGGCGGGATTTCCGGGCCCTTGTAGAGTCGCGCTGGGCGCGCACACCGTGGCACGGGCGTCCCGCCCGTGGCAACTGTGGTGAACCTCATGGCCAAGACGGCCTTGCGACCTGGCCAATGCAGGAGTACACGCCTTCTGCCGTGCCGGGGGAACGCGATGGAGAAGAGAGCTTCTTCACGGGCGGGACGCCCGTGCCACGACACCATGAAGAATTCGGAGGAGCTGTCATGGAATTTGTCCAAACTGCCATAAACACTCTCGCGGATCCGAAGTTTCTCCTTCCTATCGCCTTGCTCATGCTCATCATCTCGCTGCGCACGCCCGCGTTCTGGTCCACGAAGGGCGGCCTCGTCGCGCTTTCCCTTATACTGGCTTTCTTCGCCGTCAGCATGTTGAATCCCAACTTTCGCAAGATCGTGACCAAGCCGGATAACGTGCCGATCGTGATGCTGATCTTTCTCGTGGGATTCTTTGTGTGGCTCGCCATGCATCAGGGATTCGAAAACGACAGGCGCACAGAACAGGGACTCCCTTCTAAAGAGAAAGAGGTGACGAACGACAAGGTCTGGGTCTGGCCGGATCTGGTCTATACCGAATTCATTTCTACCGTGATTTTCGGGGCCGTCATGGTCATCTGGTCGGTCTTCCTCAAGGCGCACTACGATCCGTGGATAGCCGGCGTTCTGCTTCCGGGACTGATCATCGTCGGTCTGATGGCGACCCCATTCCTGGACGTGAATCCAAAAGGAAACGGGTATTTCACTTTCAAGGATCGCAAATACGAAATCACTGTCTTTCTGTTCGGCTTTGTAATCTTGTGGGTCCTGCTCATTATCTTGGGGACTTTCCTGCGCGGTCCCAACTGGAATTTCTTTGGACCCTACGAGTACTGGGATCCGCACTATCTCATCCCCTTGAACAACGTGAACCTCAGCGAGTTCTTTTACGTGAAATGGCTGGGGACCGGATTGCCCTCCAACTGGTTCCTGCGGGAGCTGCCCGGGATCATCCTCGTCATCCTCTACCTCACCGTGACTCCTCTCGTATTTGCCAGGATGTGGTTCAAGAAGTTCTTCTTGAGCATGGGAGCGATCCGGTACCAGATCATGATGTTCCTGCTGCTTTGCATGTTCAGCCTTCCCATCAAGATGGTGCTGCGTTGGACGTTCAACCTCAAATACATCGTGGCGATCCCCGAATACTTCTTCAACATCTAACCACAGGTGCAATCGAATGGCTGTCGACAAACCCGATCGGAACTACGACGTTCGAAACCTCAACAAGGTATTCGCCATCGGGAGCATCGTGTTGACCATAACCGTTCTCCTGATGGTAATCGACGACTACGTGCGCCCGTGGAAAGACTTCCAGCGCCGGTTCCAGCGTGACGAGGCCAGGAAGGTCGAGCGCGAGATCCGAGAGGCCGAACGGGCCATGGCAAGCGCCGATGCGAAGCGATTGCAGGAAGAGCTGAGGAAGGAAGAGGCAGAGCTGAAAAAGGGGCGGGACGAATACGAAAGGGTCCGCAAAGAGCTGGATAAGATCAACGCGGAACACTACGGCAGAGACCTGGAGTTCCGCTTTTCGAAGGCCACTTACGATTCCGTCAAGTACAAGACCGAGATCGAGATTGAAGAACTGCGGCAGAAGAACAGGCCGGACGAGGCGAATGCCAAGCGGGCCGAACTCGACGCCGTCAAGAAGAAGATGGACGACGCCAAGGTCGCCCTGGACGCTGTGACGGCCCGGCAGGACCAGGCGAAGGCGGAGCTGGACCGTCTGGCAGGACATGTCGAGGAGACCCGGAGCAAGATCGAGAAAATGGCTGCCGCTCGAGATCGCCTGCAAAAAAGACTGGAAACGATCAAGCCGGGTTTCGTCACCGGACTGTTAAACGCTCCTATGCTCGATTTTATGGCCCCCACTTTGAAGATCGAGCAGGTGGTTCTGCCGAAGCTGCGGCACGACATCAACTTCATGGAGATCCCGCGAGTGGACCGTTGCATGACCTGTCATACGGTCATCGACAAGCCGGGGTATGAGAAAGGGCCGCAGCCTTTCCGAACCCACCCGAACTTGAAGCTGTACGTAGAGGCCCAATCGAAACACCCGTTGGAAAGCTTCGGCTGCACGGCCTGCCACGGCGGGCGGGATCGCGGCACGTCCTTTGTCAACGCCGCGCACACAGCCGAAAACGAAAAGCAGAAAAAAGAGTGGGAGGAAAAATACGGGTGGCAGCCGATGCATTTCTGGGAGACACCCATGCGGTCCCGAAGCCATTTCTACGCGGGGTGCTATCAGTGCCATTCCAGGCAAGTCGAGATCCCACAGGCGGGTCCCCTCAACCGCGGCCTCAGAACAGTCGAAGTCTCCGGGTGTTACGGCTGTCATTTGATCAAAGGATTCGAAAAGCTGCGCAAGTTGGGCCCGGACCTGGGCCACATCGCAAGCAAGACTGATCCCAAGTGGGCCCTCAAATGGATTCGTGATCCGAGAAGCTTCCGGTCCAGCGCCAGAATGCCCAGTTTCTTCGGACAAACCAATCAGGCGGACGGGCCAAAGGGAGATCGCCCTGCGGCCAAGGATTTGAACGACGCCGAAATCGACGCCATCGTCGCATACCTGTGGGACAAGTCGGTGCCTATCAAATACGACCCGGTTGCGGGCAATGGAGACCCGGCGGCGGGCAAGGAGCTCGTGCACACCATCGGATGTTTCGCTTGCCACACCGACGACCCCGGCGAGACGTTCGTGGACCGAACGCAACCGCGGGCGTTCGGGCCAAACCTGGCAGGGCTCGGCAGCAAGACCAGCCAGGCCTGGATATTCAGGTGGCTCAAAGATCCCAAGCACTACTGGAAAGCCACCTACATGCCCAACCTGCGCCTCACCGATCAGGAGGCCCTGGACATTTCCGCCTATCTCGTGAGCTCGCGCAATGCGGAGTTCGACAAGACTGAAGCGCCGGCCGCCAAGAAACAGGCCTTGGACTGGCTCACGAGGGAATACCTGAGCGCGCGCATGAGCCTGGCCGCTACGGCGGAAAAAATGAAGACGATGACGGAGCGCGACAGGAAACTCTATCTCGGCGAGCGGATGATCAATAGATACGGCTGCTTCGGCTGTCACGAGATCAAAGGCTTCGAGAATGTTCAGCCGATCGGGACCGAGTTGACCGAAGAGGGGAGCAAGCCTGTCGCGCGGTTGGATTTCGGGCTCGAGCATGACGTGGAGGAGACGCTTCCGGCCTGGGTCTACGCCAAGCTGACAAATCCCCGGCGCTTCGATCGGGGGAAGATCAAGGCGTGGGACGAGAAGCTGAAAATGCCCGATTTCCACTTCAACGATCAGGAAGCCACGGACCTGGTCGCGGTCATCCAGGGATTCTCGAAGGCGCGCATGGACGCGGAAATGCGCCGGAATCTTTCTCCTCAGGAAGTGGGGATTGAGGAAGGACGGCGTATCGTGCGCAATCGCAACTGCATTGGCTGCCATGTCTTCAATCTCGACAGACAGAATGAGGAAGCAGCCATTCGCGCAACCATGAAAGATCCAGGATTCTATCCGCCTCTGCTGCACGGTGAAGGTGAGAAAGTCATCCCATCCTGGCTCTTCAGCTTCCTCAAAGGGCCCACAACCATCCGGCCCTGGCTCACCGCGCGCATGCCCACTTTCGGGTTTGAGGACCAGGAAACGGTGAATCTCACCCGCATGTTTGCCTATATCAACAAGGCGGAGTACCCCTTCGAGACCGATTATTTCAAAATCGAACCGCCCGCGCCCGAGCTTGCGGCGGCCGGCGCGAAGCTGTTTACAGAGTTCAAGTGCCTGCAGTGTCATATCGCCGGCACAGGCAAGCCCACGCGCGAGGCCGCGGACCTGGCGCCGAACCTCTCCATGGCGCGAGCGCGGCTTCGCCCCAACTGGATAGAAAAATGGCTCCGTGACCCTCAGGCCGTGGCGCCCGGCACACGCATGCCGGGGTACTTCCCTGACATGCAGTCGCCGGATAAGGAGGCCCTCGGCGGGGACGCTGCGTTGCAAATGAAGGCGCTCAAGTATCACGTGCTGAGCCTGGCTGGCAAAGAGACCCCGGTCGTCACCGGCAACGACTAACCGCATGAACTTTCACCACGGAGACACCCGACGTGAGAAAAAATGTAGCGCCGGCTTCCAGCCGGCAACGGTCCTGTTTGACGCAAAACGAGTTATCCAGGCCCGCATGCCGGCGAGACGCCGGCGCTACGATTTTTTGTCACGTCCACGGAGACACGGAGGTGCACGGAGAAACTAAATGCCTCCGTGAGTCTTCCTGTCTTCGGTGTCTCCGTGGTGAGCGTGGTCGCCTAGTTGCGCCGTTTCTGCTGCTATTGCTGACAGGAGCCGGTTGTGGTTCGCGCAAGACTGAAGAGCCCGCGAAAACAGCGGAGCCAGTTCCTCCTCCCCCCATCGCCAAGCCCTCGTACGAGGGCATCAATGTCACAAACGGCGGAGCCATCTCCGGCGTCGTGCGATTCACGGGAACCAAACCAAAACTGCAGCCCCGGCCGGTCACCAAGAACTCCGAAATCTGCGGTCACGGCGCCAAACCGGCCGTGGATTTCCTTCTTGGTCCGGACGGTGGAGTGCAAAACGTGGTGGTAATCATCGAAGGGATCAAGTCCGGCAAGAAAATGACTCCCTCGACGCCCGTTCTGGATCAGATGAAGTGCGATTACGTCCCTCATGTGCAGTCCGTTACCTTGGGCTCGACGTTGGAAATCCGGAACAGCGACGACCTCCTGCACAATGTTCACGGGAAACTGGACGGCCGGATCACCATTTTCAACCTTGCAATGCCCCTCAAGGGCCAAAGCATTCCCAAGCAACTCACCAAACCGGGCGTGATCCACTTGCAATGCGATGCCGGGCACACCTGGATGAGCGGCTACATCGTCGTCGTCGAGCATCCGTACCACGCAACCACGGGCAACAGGGGAACTTTTGCGCTCGCCGATGTCCCCCCAGGGTCTTACAGAGTCAAAGCCTGGCATGAAAGGTTCGGCACGCTCGAACAGGAAGTCAGCGTCGCGCCCGGTTCTGAGTCGAGAATCTCGTTCGACTACCAAACCCCGTAAGAGGTTTGGGGTAAGTTCCTGCCGCTCCTACGGAGCGGTCGACACGACCGAAGTGGTGGCCTGACTTGGCTCGCTCACGATCTTTAGCCTGCTCGGGCGCAGGGCAGCCTGAAAAGTGCCCGCACAGAGTTGGCTTTTAGCCTGATCGGGCGCCGCGCAGGTTAAAGCGTGAACTCCGAACAGGGGGGATTACACTTGCTTCTTTTTTTCTGTTTCGTC
>WNGN01002737.1_pt1 | contig 11876 bp, 10 predicted proteins | sample 5400561 | NCBI WGS metagenome assembly WNGN01 (sample SAMN13153379, study PRJNA577476) | soil metagenome | isolation source: 115 cm soil or saprolite under Garry oak tree replicate 2 | place: USA:California | collected 2016-06-15
AGTTCTCTGCCTAGCTCGTGGGTCACAATCACGGCTATCCATATCGCGCTGGTGGCGAGTAGTCCAAGGAGAGGCAGGAGAGGAAGTTCCAGCGTTCCCGATCTCCTCTTGAAATGAAGCGTTAGCGGTACTCGGAACGGTCTGAACCTTGGCCTGTCGGTGTTGCGGGTGACAATGAGGCTCGCGTGCGCCGAGACGTATGCGACAAGGGCTCCTACATTGTAGAGGCTTCCCAGTAAGACCAACGGGTCCTCACCACCGGTTAGAAAAACGTAGGTGCTGAATAAGACCAAAAGTATGCTCCCGATGCCGAACGTCATTACGGCAATGTGAGGAGTTCTGAACTTAGGATGTATCTGACCGAATCGTCTCGGAAGTAGCCTGTATCGAGACAGCGCGAAGAGAGTTCTCGAAGACCCGATGATCCCCGCGTTCGCCCCAATAATGCTAATGGCACTTCCCAATAGCGCGATCCAACCCGTGATGAGTGCACCCGTTCCGGGAAGATTACTTGCTACTCCTGCAAGAGGATCATTCTTCCATTTGCTCGACAAAATGTCCGGTGGAACCACATTGACCGCAACCAAGGAAATTGCGAGATAGAGTGCAATTACAATTACGAGAGTCAACATTGTTGCTCGAGGAATCGTCTTTCCCGCAATCTTCGTTTCCTCGGCTGCCTGGGCCAACGCTTCTATTCCTAGGTAAGACACCATTGCCAGGGTTATGCCCTGAACGAGCTGAGACCATGTGGGCATGGTGCCGAGGTTGAACATCTGAGGCCAGTGCAGGAGACTGCCGTTAGGTATCACCAGTGCGAGTCCAAGTATGATTAGCGCAATCTCGCTGAGCAGGCTGAGAATACTAAGCCCGAAGGTGAAATTCGCGGACTCTTTGATTCCGACTACGTTGAGGAAAAGGAGACTAACTAGAAGGACGATTGCTCCAGTACCCAGCCAGATGGGCTCTTTGAGGAGCGGCTCGAAATAGGATAGATAGCCGATGGCTGGGATGGAAAAGATTGCGGCAGTGACGACGTAGTCCAGGCAGAGCATCCACCCTGCGAGAAAGCTTACGGTGTCTCCGAATGCTGCCTGCCCGAAGGCTGCCGACCCTCCCGCGGTGGGGTAAGTAGAGGATAGTTCCGCGTAGGTGAGCCCCGTAAGAAAATAGGCGATAGCCGCTATTCCAATGGCTATCGGAGTGGCGTAGCCTGCATGTAGGGCAACCAGGCTCAGGGCGAGATATATCCCGGCTCCAACGTCGGCATATCCGATGGAGAACAATCCGCCGATTCCAATGGTTCTCTTCAGTCCCCTCCGTCGAGCAGGCTTCTCAGGGGACTGGGTCAAAGAAGAACTTCCTCTACGATTTCGTGAGCTGTAGAAGCGGGTTCCCGAATCCCCGCGCTAATATGGCTTGACGTTCTAGGGCTATTTTCGAGCGTTGAGCTCTGGGAGGAGTTCGTAGAATTTCTCTTGAACATCTGACATGAGCTGGTCGCGCTTGGCCGGATTGGTTATCCTGAGGATTAGCACTAGGTGGGCTTGCTGGGAAGTCACCTGAGTGACCCTTACTTGGGGAGGAGCGTCTGGAACAAGATCGGTTTTCAGCTCCTGACCAATTTCCAAGAGGTTTTTCTCCACTTCTTTCAGGTCAAATTTGCTGTCGACGGTTACTGGGATCTGGACCCGCAAGCCGCCTGATCGGCTTCTGTTTATGACAGATCTTTTCAACAACGTGGAATTCGGTACGATGACGATCTCGTTGTCGGGGGTCAGAATCTTCGTCTGTATCAGGTTCCTCTCAATGACCCTGCCATAATGGTCCTGGACCTCTATCCATTCTCCGACTTTGAAGGGTTGGTAGGTGGAGACGAATTGGGACGCGGCCATGTCTGTGAGAATGTTCCTGTAAGCGACAATAATCGCCACCCCTCCAAGGAACAATATGAGAAGGAGCACGTTGATCGCTACAGAGAGCTGACTGAGCACGATGATTATTCCGAGGATCCAGATGGCCCAAGACCCGATCTGCTGGAGACTCCCGACCAGCCCGGAAGGAACGGACCCCGAGGCCCTCTGGATGATGATCCGGTAAAACCGGACGACCAGAAAGGTGATGAGAAGAGTCACGACGATCTGAAGGAGTTCGATGGCGAAACTGCTTGTCAGGAGGTCGAAAATAGTTGGAAGTGCCAAAATTACCCTGGCAAGACCTTCGTCATGATCGCGCTAGGCTGATTCACTTGATCTTAAGAGTTCCACAGTCTGTGCTACCGATGGGGCGTCGCCTAAAAGCAAGACCTTGTCACCTGATTTCAATTCAAGCTCGGGCTCAGGGAAGACGAAGCCGTTGTCACGGCAGACCAGGCCAACCCTGCATTTCTCGGGCAATTGTATCTCGTGGATTTTCTTGCCTATGAGCGACGCGTTCAATGGGATGATTGCTTCTGCCACCCGCAGATTCTCGGCGGATCGATACATGAGCGTAATAGAATGATCTTTCGAGAGGACGTTCTCAAAGTCGCGAAGGGCTAGGTCAACAGGGCAGATTACTACGTCCGCGCCTGCCTGCATAAGACGCTCCTTGTTCTTGGGACTATTTGCAACAGCAATAACCCGGGGAATGCCGAACTCCTTCTTTGCAGCTCTCGTGGTGACAAGGTTCACTCGGTCATCATCAGTAGCGACGAGCAACAGGTCAGCCTGAGAGGTGTCAGCCTTCTTCAGAATATCTAGCTTCGACCCGTCTTCGTTTAGAATGATAGCGTCGTACTTGTCCGCGACATCCTTGCATCGTTCTCCCTTCTTCTCGATAACCGTAAGCTGGTTCTCATCGCTCGAAGATAGATATCCAATAAGGTGCATTCCAATCCGTCCCGCTCCAACGATAAGTGTTCTCATAGGCTGTTTTCCACCTCTTTTTCGGGAAATGTAGGCAATAGCTGAAGGCCGGTTGGACGTACCGAGTAATAAGCTTCCGTTCCCGAAAGGACGTCTAAGACAATCGACACGCTCGGGATCTTACCCACAATTCGGCTGAAACGAATCCCTTTTCCTCAATCGAAGCCCTATTTCGACTGTATCAAGAGGACACGGGAGACAACAGTTGAAACACAGCCATTCAAGCGAGTACGGCCTTTACGAGGGAGACTAGGGCATAATCCACGCTTTATTTCGATGATTTAGCTTGAAACATGAAGATCCAAATCGTCCCGAAAAAAGGAGAAGATGGGACGGATGTCCCACCGTACATCTACATTTGAACTGGGCTCGGCGCTGAATCGTGGCGAACGATATTGTCATGGTCTTTGTGAAGGAGGTCGTAATGAGTATTGCATAGGTTCCTAGCGCAGCTCTTGCAGAACTGTGTTGCGCGCTGAGAGCATCGAGTCTCTCTTTCCATCCGTTCCTCGCTGGTGATTCCGAAGCCGCCGATATCTCCGACTTCTACCTCTTCACAGGTCTTGAAATCGGGGCTCAGGTTTGGGGTTGTAATCGGGGTCGGCCTCGTGGCCGTCCCTGCCCGGGTTGTTCCGCTCGTCTTGGATTTGGCTCTGGTCTTAGGTTTCGATCTTGTCTTCGCCTTGGCTTTGTGTTTAACTTTCATGGTTGGGTCGCTAGGGCCGTTGGCAGGGCCTGTGATAGCCAGAGTCTAACCCTGACAATGGGAATCAGGTAACACAAGTCCGGTCTCCCTACACTCAGGTCTCGAGAGCACGCTTCCCCTGCCCGCCCAAGGGCTGGTAACATCCAAATCTTACGAGGTCAAGAGTTGAGGATAGGGCCAGCTATTTGGTCAATGTGGGATCGGATGTCAGAATAATCCGAGCACGACAAGGCGATCTTGATACGGTTCTTGAAATTCTGGAGGAAACCTCTCGATGGTTATCTTCAAAGGGGCTTGAAAGTCAGTGGCGGCCCAGCCCGGCTTTCCGACAGACCATCAAGGACAATATTGAACGAGGCGAGGTATATGTCGTGAAGGCGATAGAGGCGACCGTGGGGACAGTCACCCTCCAATGGAACGACAGGAAGTTCTGGGGCGACCTCCCATCTGAGGCAGGGTACATTCACAAGCTCGCCATCAAACGCTCCTACAGCGGGCAACGTCTCGGCCTTCGACTGCTCCAATGGGCGGAGTCCAAGACCCGAGCCGAAGGAAAGAGATACTTGCGACTCGACTGCCTCACTAGCAACAAGACAATTCGCGAATACTACGAGAAAGCCGGGTTCATCCATGTTCGAGACACTCTGGCGCCTGGTTGGAAGGCTAGCCTTTACGAGAAGAAGTTGTGACCTTACGAGGGATGAAGAATGTTCTTCGAGATAATCAGCCTCATGATCTCCGAGGTCCCTTCGCCCACCGTCATCAGTCTCGCGTCCCGCCAGTGACGGTGAACATCAAACTCGTCAGCATACCCATAACCTCCATAGATCTGAATCGCCTCATCGCATACTTTCAGCGCACTCTCGGTGGCCAACAGTTTGCCTTGAGCGGCTTCTGACTCGAACGGCTTTCCCTGACTCTTGAGATGCGCGGCACGGTAAACCATCATGCGTGACGCGTTAATCATAGTCAACATGTCAGCGAGCTTCGCCTGGGTCATCTCGAACTCGGATATGGTCTTTCCAAACGCAGTCCTCTCCTTGCTGTATTTCACAGCTTTCTGGAAGGCGGCGTGAGCAATTCCGGTTGTCAGCGCTCCAATAGTCACACGTCCACCCCACAGCATCCTCTTTGCATACTCGAATCCTTCTCCCTCCGTTCCCACCAGGTTCTCCTTCGGAACCTTTGCGTTTTCGAACACGACCTCTGAAGTCACGGATCCTCTCACGCCGAGCTTCTCAATGTCCTTGCTTGACTTCGCTTTCTTCGAGTCGACCAGAAATGCTGAAGTACCTTTGGCTGTCTTGGCGAAGAGAAAATAGAGGTCACAGTAGCCGCCGTTCGTAGTGAACATTTTCGTTCCGTTAACCACCCATTCATTGCCGTCCAACCGGGCCTGCGTTTGCATGTTTCGCGCGTCCGATCCCGCAGCTGGCTCGGTTAGGGAAAACGCGGCAAATGATTTTCCGCTGATCATCCCGGGAAGGAACTGCTTCTTCTGGTCTGGATTACTGAACTGGCGTACTCCTTCGCAACAGGTTCCATGAATCGCCAGGGACAGGGCAGTGCTGGCGCAAGCCTTGCCAACCATCTCCATAGCGGCAACGTAGACTGGCCAAGGAAGCTCAAGGCCTCCGTACTCTTTGGGAAAACCCATGCTTGTGAAGCCCTGCTCGAACATTTTGGCAATGTTCTCGCGTGGAAACCGAGCGTTCACGTCGATCTCTCGCGCAGTAGGCTCGATCTCTTTCTCGACAAAATCCCCGAGAGAGTCTAGAAGGAGAAGATAGTCCTCGGAGCTGGACCCATACATCATCTGGATGAGTTCTTTCTGCTCGTTTCCGAAGAACCCCAAGCGGTTAGCCTCTAGGAGATTCCTTTTTGGAAGCTCCGGTTTATACCTTAGCCGAGAACCAAATCTTGATCGAGAGCAACAGAGGAGAGTTCCACACTCCTAAAATCGCGAGGCCTCTAAGACCACCAGTGAAGGAGCTGCGATGAGGACAAAGACCTTTTGGATTACCCTAGCCATCCTCAGCGTCGCTGGCCTCCAGTCTCTCATCGTTCTCGACCATAACCCGTGGACGGTCAATCCCAACTCGGGCCTCATCCCCAAACCAATTAGACAAGGACCACTCCAAACCACCACCTATGCTCTTGGAAGCTATTACTGGTTCCAGATCGGAGCCATTGGTGACAACAACAGTTACAATGTTGACAGCGCAAACATTACAATAAGAACGGTCTACGACCAGGTTCGGAACGACGCGCATTCTTACTGGGTAGGCACCCTACTATCCACCGAGGGTTTCGTCCAGGTAGGATATCTCAACGGACTAAGCACTACTGGCCAACCATACTGTTGCGCCTGGTTCTTCGAAACCTTCAACACCCCTAACTGTGACTGTCCGCCCATAATCGGCCCTGAAGGGTCAGCCGGGCCAATTGGATCCTGGCACACATACTCAATGATCCACACCGGTAATGGCGTCTGGTCTTTCTACATGGATGGCAATCTACTCGGAAAATCACCTCTTCCATCGGAAAAAAACTATCTTGGAGCAGGAGCAACTAGCTCAGGCAACCACGCTCCAGCGGGAATCGCAGAGGTAGCCCAAGCCTCGGACAACAAAGACATAATCGGCCCTGCCGAGTTCAAAGATCTAGAAATACGCCAGGCAGGTCCATGGCACCAAATGCCAACCGGGATAAGGTACTGCTGCTACGGTTACAGTAGCCAGACAGGCTTGCCTAACTTGTACGGCGTGTGGGAAGTTGAAGGGCATGACGATGATTTTCTCGCGGGAAGCAACATTCGCCAACCGCCCTCTGCCACAACCCTCTGGCACACTTCCGTTCTGTTGCCCACGCAAGTCACCTTCAACTTCATCGACCATAGTGGAAATTCTTTCACACCTGATTGGATTTCGTTGCAAGACCCCGGCAACGGCAACGTCCTATACCTTACCAGTTACCGATCCCAGATCATTCCTCAATCCAGCACCTACAAAATCAACTTCGCATACTGGCACGGCGTGAATGTTGTAAATGATTCTCTGGTCTCCGGCTCGGCATCAAGTCAGACAATTCAGGGAAATGTCTTCTCAATTCCCGTCCAGGTAGTCGGCCGATTCTACTCTCTGCCTGTTGGCGGAGCGACCGTCATCACATTCCTCCCTGACTCGACGAATCAGACAGTAAGAACTGACCCTGAAGGAAATGCGACTCTTGCACAATTACCACCAGGCAGTTACAATCTGCGCGTTACAGTACCTTACGGGGTACAGTCCGTCTTTAGGACTAGCGTGCTAGGACCAGTCAACATCTCGATCCCTGTCTTCAGCATCGCAGAGCTTCTCACAATAATCATGCCTCCTATCACTGTCGCCATCGCAGTTGTACTCGTGGCCTTGACGAGAGAGCACGCTCGCCAGGCCGCCGTGCCAACCACTCTGCCTTACCCAATTGCAATCCCCGCAGCCTATTGTGGAGCGTGTGGAAAGCCTCTCAGTCCAGCAGAATACTTCTGCACGACCTGTGGAACGCCTAGAGCTAGGTCTCCACAACCCTCGCCCCCACAGCAACTGCCTGCTTCATCATCGGCTCCGCCTCCACCATCACAATGAGCATTTTATTCGCGGAAGTCTTATAGTAAACGCGTTCGTGCCGTCGCTTCCGATCGATTCTTGCCTCTAAAAGTAGGAATTGTCGGAGTCGGATATTCGGGCTTCGACTCGATGACTCCCGGTCTCTCAACCCGGGAGCTAATGTTTGAAGCCGCAAGCCGAGCCTACGAGGACGCTAGGGTAGATCCGCGAAAAGACGTTCAAAGCTTCGTTTGTTGCACTGAAGATTTCTGGGAGGGAATCAGCATAACTGACGAGTACATGCCCGACCAGCTCGGGGCCGTCCTCAAGCCATTGTGCACCATATCGTCCGACGGAATCGTCGGTCTTGCAACCGCTTGCATGCATATCATGTCCGGGATAGCAGACGTTGCGGTTGTGGAGTCTCACAGCAAGATCTCAGATGTTCTGAACCCGGACGAGATCTCAAGCTTCGCGCTAGACCCGATCTACAATCACCATGTTAACGCGGACCCGAGATTTGTGGCTGGGCTGGAAATGACTCGCTACTTGAAAGAGACTGGAACAAAGAGAGATCAATGCGCACAGGTTGCCGTCAAAAACAAGAAAAACGCCCTGCTGAACCCTCGTGGAGTGCACGGAGCAAACTTGGACAAGAAGACGGTGCTCAGCTCGAAGGTTGCGGCTTTCCCACTTACCGAGTTGGAATCGAGCAAGACTATCGATGGGAGCATCGTGTTCGTTTTAGCATCGGCTCAGAAGGCCAAGAAGCTCGGCAACCATACTGTCTGGATAAACGGCATCGGTTGGAGTTCTGATACGCCGTGGATAGAGGATCGCGACATGGCGAAGGCCGCGTACGCGGAACAGTCAGCAGCTCGCGCATACAAGCTGGCAGGAGTACGAAATCCTGCAACTTTCTTTGACCTCGCTGAGGTGGATGATACTTATTCCTACAAGGAACTTCAGAGCCTCGAAGCTCTCAAACTTGCTGGGAAAGGCAAAGCGGGTAAGATGGTCGAGTCAGGCACCTTCGACAGAGACGGACGCTTGCCTGTAAACGCGTCGGGCGGGTCCCTCGGGGTTGGACACCTGTTAGAGGCAACTGGCCTTCACAGAGTGCTCGAGGCCGTTCTACAACTCCGAGGACAAGCGGGACGATTACAGATCCCAAAGGCGAAGAAAGCGGTAGTTCAGAGCTGGAGAGGAATACCCACCGCTACTGGAGCCGTAGCGGTGTTGGGAAACTAGGAAGTATCTAGGAATGAAGAATCGAGTCGCAATTGTTGGAGCAGGCATGACACTGTTCCGTCGCCGAATGCTAGAAAGCCCGAAAGAACTCTCGTTCGAAGCGACAAGAATGGCCTTGGACTCCGCGGGACTTGAGCTGAAAGACATACAATCTGTGGTATCTGGCTCAGCCCCCGACGCGTTCGACGGTATGCACATGAAGGGAGAATACCTTCTAGATGGGACCGGCGGGATAGGCAAGCCCAACCAGCGCGTCTACGTTGGAGGTGGAACCGGGGTCTTCACGCCTATTGGCGGATGGTGGAACGTTGCCTCGGGAATGTACGATACTTGTCTCTGCGTTGCCGAAGAGAAAATGTCGCCTTTGCATCCTCATCCTCAGTATGCTTTCTGGAGCATCTTTGACCAGATCTTGGAGAGGCCGCTCGGCACGACCTTGTTGTGGATCTTCTCATTGGAGATGAGGCGATACATGCACAAGTATGGAATCAAGGAGGAGGAGATCGCGAGCGTTGCCGTGAAGAACAAGGGAAACGCGATGGATCATCCTTGTGCTCAGCTGGGCGCCAAAATTACTGTCGAGGATGTCATGAACTCCGAGCCTATTTGCTGGCCGGTGAAACGGTTGGACGTGAGTCCTCCCAGCGACGGCGCTGCTGCAGTAGTTCTTGCTTCCGAGAAAGTTGCAAAGAAACTGACAGATCAGCCTGTCTGGCTGGACGGTGTAGGCTGGACCCTTGATTCGACACACTGGACGAACCGTGACCTTGCCTATCCAGAATATGTTGAGAAGGCTGCCTGGATGGCGTACAAGATGGCGGGGATCAAGAAGCCCCGGAAAGAGATCGATATCGCAGAAGTTTACGACCCGTTCGACTACAAGGAACTTCACCACATGGAAGGACTGCAACTCGCAGGAAAAGGAGAGGCTCCCCAGATGGCCGTTGACGGCGTTACGCAGCGGGACGGTGACTTGCCCGTTTGTCCCTCCGGAGGGCTATTGGGTGTTGGTAATCCAATCGCGGCCGCTGGCATGATGAAGATCTGCGAGGTATTCTGGCAGCTTAGAGGAGAAGCGGGCAAGCGACAGGTGAAGAAGGATGCTCGGACTGGTCTCGCCCAAGCCTGGGGTGACCTGATGCAAGTTGGAACGGTCGCGGTAATGAGGTCCTAGAGGAGAGAGATGAAAGTGTCCCAGAAGATCACGAGCTATCCGGGTCACGAAATTACGCCGGAGGATGTTAAGGAGGGAAAATATCTCAATGTTGTCTACAAGTTTGAGCCTAAGTACAGTTGGGCCGCAGGCGCTGCAATCAGCCGTTTCTTGGCCGAGCTGAAAGAGGGAAAGATAATCGCGAGAAAGTGTATGAATTGCAAACGGATCCTCGTCCCACCACGAATGTACTGCGAGCGGTGCTTCCGGCCCACCGACGAATGGATCCAGATCAAGGACACCGGGACCGTCAACACCTACTCAATATCTCACGTTGGAACTGACGCGAGACGATTGAAAACGCCCATCCTCGTTGCAGTCGTTGATCTCGATGGCGCGACTCCTGGAATGGGAATCCTCCACAATCTCGGAGAAGTTGAGCTGTCAAAGATCAAAGTAGGTATGAAAGTCAGAGCTGTATGGAAGTCCTCTAGTGAACGGCAGGGCGCCATTACAGACATCCGTTACTTCAAAGCGATTGGAGACGAGTGAGATTGCCGATCTTGGAGAAACTCGCTCAGCTGGGCCAGGCTCGGCACTGGACGGACAGCATACCTCTGGAATTTCACTACACCGCTGGGGTTGCGGGTGAAGAGTTTCGTCGTGAGCTCCGAGACAACGGTCGCTTCTTAGTGTCGAAATGCTCCAAATGTAAGAGCACTTACATTCCGGCCAGAATGTACTGCGCCGACTGTTTCATCGAGATGAAAGACCAGTTCCCGATCGACAAGCCAGGTTATGTCTACAGCTTCACTTTTGTCAACAAGGACAGATCAGGCTCTGACACTGACTCGCCGATAACTGTGGGCCTGGTGAAGTTTGAAGACGTCAAAGGAGGAATAGTCCACCTACTTGACGCGGAAGACCCTGATAGCATATCAATCGGGATGAAAGTAGCGCCATCTCTCAAGAACTTGTCAGAACGTACTGGCGCTATTACCGACATTCTTGCATTCAAACCGATCTCAACTGGGCCCAGCAAGATTAGCGTCGAGGGTGGAAGAGCAGACAGACAGGCTGCAGGAAGTATGGATGACCAGACCAGGTCTCTTCTCCACTCTATCGAGGAATCAGGATATCCGATTGAGGAAGATGAGATGACAATATCCTCGCTTAGAAGTAAGATAGGCAAAGGCGAACCTCTGTCGCGTGAAGAGGACAGGCTACTTCACAGACTTGGGGACAAGGCGAGAGAGTGGCGGAAAGCGGTAAAGAGCTCTTCTGAAACCGAGCCCGGCGACACTCTCTCAGGCTAGCTTAGACTACTTCTCAGCCAGCCCCACGGTTTCTCCTAAGCCGAGAGGACCCTCCTCAGGAAGAAACGAGGCGTCTACGCGTGGAGTACCATCTGGATAGAAAGAGACGAGCCTGGACTGAGAGTCTGGAATCGCGTGGCTATTACATTTTTTGGCCGCATTCAGGACAGAATCTGGTCCCCGCGGCGACTGGTTTGCCGCAATTGGGACATGGCGTCGTAGCTTGAGCGGCAGGTGCTACGAACATGGTGGCTCCACAGTTGGGGCAGAACCGAGCTCCTTGTTGAACACCGTTTCCGCACTTGGGGCACGCGACTAGTGCAGCCTGCGGTTGTACTGATGGTTGCATCTGCGCGTTCATAACTTGAGGTATCAGGACCATTCCTGCTCCGAAGCCTGCTCCTGGGGAGGAGCCGATGCTTGATCCAATGTCCTTAGCGGTCTCCATCCTCAACACGTCCGATGTGGCTGCCTTCTGTTTGATCCAGAAGAGCCGGTCGCGGAACTGATCCGAGGTGTCGATGCCTTCGAACTTGAAATCAACAAGGTCGGTTCCGAGTCTTTTGAGAGCATCGTTGATGTTTACTTTCACTGTGACCGATGCTTTGTCGAGCTGGGTGAATGCGGTCTGAAGATCATATTTCGACATTTCATCGATGACTCGTTCGTTGATGAAGCCTCGGATGAAATCGTCCACTTGCTGCGTGTTATAGGCTCCTTGTCCACCTACGACCTCGTTTACGAACAGGTTGGCGTCTGTTATCCTAAACCACGCTGTCCCATGAACCATTAAGGGGGCGAGTTCAGTAGTCTGAGCCTTTGCGCCCCACTTGCCGGCGAACTGTTTGGTAGAGACGTAAATGACGGTGGCTGTAAAGGGTGTCTTGCCGCCGAAGAAGATTCGGTATGCCGAGGTTATCAGCGGCAGGTTCAGAGTTGTGAGAGTATGTCTACCTG
>WNGN01005934.1_pt1 | contig 11873 bp, 12 predicted proteins | sample 5400561 | NCBI WGS metagenome assembly WNGN01 (sample SAMN13153379, study PRJNA577476) | soil metagenome | isolation source: 115 cm soil or saprolite under Garry oak tree replicate 2 | place: USA:California | collected 2016-06-15
CTAATGCTCGGCTGTGTCTTCTCAGTCGTAGCTCATGGGCTGAACATGATCTGGGGAGTCGTCAAGGTTGTCAACATAGCCCATGGGGAATTCATCATGCTCGGGGCGTACGGAGCCTACTTCCTCAACATGTTCGCTGGGCTAACCCCGCTCGAGACCGCCCCAGTCGACGCGGCCATCGGGCTGCTCGTAGGCTACGCCTTCTACTATGCATTCCTCCACCGTGAGCTGCGTAACAAGGAGACGATCACACTCCAGAGCGAGATGGTGACCCTAGCAGCAACATTCGGCCTCAGCCTTTTCATCAGCAACCTAGCGATTATCCTCTTCACTGGGAACCCTGTTGGCGTCAACTACAACCCGGGCACGCTACAGTTCGGATATCTCCACGTTCCCATCGCAGCACTCTACGTCGCCATTCTTTCAGTCCTGATAATAACGGGGACGTGGCTGTTCCTCGAGAGAACATTCATCGGCTCTGCAATACGCGCATATGCCCAGGACGTGACGGCGACTGAGCTGGTCGGAGCAAATCCGGCCAAGGTCGCATCACTCGCCACAGCGCTGGGGTTCGCCGTTACCATGGCCGGCGGAGCTCTACTCACAGTCTGGGTCCCGGTCGGCATCAATCCCCTGATGGGTGCGCTTTACGCTCCTATCAGTTTCGTTATCGTCGTTCTTGGAGGACCTGGAAAGATGTGGGGAAGCCTGGTTGGCGGGCTAACACTGGGCGTCGTCATTGATCTTCTCCAAGCCTTCACGACTGCGCAGATTGCTTATGCTGCCGCTTTCCTGATCTTGATCCCTGTCCTCGTGTTCCGCCCTGAAGGTCTTCTGAAATGATGATCGAGAAGCCAGGTCTTACACTCTACGGACTTTTCATCGTCATGGCTCTCCTCGCCTCGGCCGCCTTGCTGCTCGGAGTAGCAGTCTCCTCGATACTTCTCCTCCTGCTGATCTACGCAGCCCTTGCTTACTCGATCAACTTCATCACCGGCATGATAGGTTACGTTGACTTCGGCCATGTCCTCTTCATGGCCATCGGCTCCTATGCACTGGCAACCCTGGTCAGCTATTACGGGGCAAATCCGTTGCTGGGCGTCGGTCTGGGAGCCCTGCTCGGCCTGGTCTTCGCTCTCGGAATAGGCCTCGTCATCCTGAGATTCCGAGGCGTCTACTTCGCCATCGCCACGGTTGTCCTCGTTCTGGCCGCCTACAACATAGTCCTACAGTTTCCACAGCTTGGCGCGGGAGGCGAAATAATCGTCAATCTAACCTTTCAGCCGCTCGCTACCTACTTCACGATCTGGACCATAGTATTGATCGAGATAGTCTTGACCTATTACGTCAACAGGAGCAGGATCGGCTTCGGGATCAGGGCGATAAAGAACGAGGAGGACGCTGCAAGCTCTGTCGGGGTCAGCCCTCGGACGCTGAAACTGACTGGGTACATGATCGGGGGACTTTTCGGAGGTGCTGCTGGAGCAGTCTACGCATGGTCCATTTCCGGCGTCACCGCGGGACCAGCATTCGACTTCACGTTCTCGCTCTTGATGCTCGCCATGATAATCATCGGCGGAGTGGGAACATCGATCGGACCACTCCTGGGGGCGGTTGTAGTATACATCCCGTCCTACTTCCTCCTAACCACAGTCGCACAGTTGCAACCACTCATAATCGGACTGCTCGTCATAATCATGGCTCTCTTCCTGCCAGACGGAATCGTCGGACTGCTAAGACGATCAAATGAACACCTAAAGCTAGTGCTGGAGTAGGCATGCCTATCCTCCAGGCAAGCAACATTTCAAAGAATTTCGGAGGAGTGCAGGCTTTGAAAGACGTCTCGTTCGACCTCCCCGAGTCCGCTGTCCTAGGCCTAATAGGCCCGAACGGTTCTGGAAAGTCAACACTACTCAACATCATTGCGGGACTGGAGAAACCAACCTCAGGAATCGTGAAACTGGACAGTAAGAGGATCGACAATCTCCGAGCGAACAGGGTGGTCGGATACGGCGTCGCCAAGACACACCAGATACCGAAGCCATTCTCCAACATGACCACGAGAGAGAACGTGGCGGTCGCAGTCCTCTACGGAAGGCGAAAAATCCATTCCCAAAACTTGGCCCTCAGAGAAGCTGAGAGGATCCTCTCGCTCGTCGGAATGGGATCGAGGAACGACGCATCCTCGGGCAGCCTTACGGTCCAAGAGAAGAAGAGGCTCGAGCTTGCGAGAGCAATAGCCACTGGAGCCAGCGTATTGCTACTCGACGAAGTTTTCGCAGGTCTGTCTCCAGAAGAATTGAAGGATTCGATCCAGCTCTTCAGGAAGTTGCATGAAGAGTTGCGCTTCTCTGCGCTCGTGGTCGAGCATGTCATGAGAGCCGTACTCAACATATCGCACAAGGTCATCGTGCTCGAGGAGGGACATGTCATCGCGACAGGTACTCCAGACGAGGTCGTGCACAATGACAGGGTGATAGAGGCATACTTGGGGAGCAAGAAATCTGCCGCTTGAGCTCAAGCAGGTGAGTGCTGGCTATGATGGGACTCAAGTCATCTGGGACATCTCTCTGCAGTGCAAAGACAGTAGCATCACTGTGATCGTGGGCCCAAACGGCGCGGGAAAGACGACTACGCTGAAAACGGTCAATGGCCTTCTGAGGCCCTGGAGCGGCAGGGTCTACTTTGGAGGGAAAGATATCACAGACCTCCCGGCGTTCAGAAGAGTCGAAGAGGGCATCGCATCCTGCCCCGAAGGTAGAAGGCTGTTTCCTAGGCTCTCAACGGAAGACAATCTGCGGCTGGGCGCGTATTCTCGGCGTGCGAGACGAGCAGCCGACGAGACCCTGGATTTTGTGTACAGACTCTTTCCAAGGCTCAAGGAAAGATCCAAGCTCAGCGTTGGCAGGCTGAGCGGTGGAGAGCAACAGATGGTAAGCATCGGACGAGCACTGATGACCAAGCCCAAGATAATTGTTCTGGACGAGCCATCCTTAGGAATCGCTCCAAAACTTACTGCAGAGATATTCGAGAAGCTGGTGGAACTCAGGAAACAGGGCCTCTCGATGCTCATCGTCGAGCAGAATGCAGCCCAAGCACTCGCAGCAGCAGACTATGCTTACGTTCTTCAAGAAGGCAAGGTCATAAACGAAGGCCCACCCGCGCAACTGATGGATTCAGAGGAGCTTAGGAAGGCGTACTTCTCGATCGAGTGATGCACGATAGCTTCGGGATACACCGCCTTCACACTCTTCCTCTACAACTCTTGCCTAGGCGTCTTCCTCTCCTACGGGGTCTTTTTCACTCGAATATCCAGCGAATACAATTTGCCTGCGTCATCCACATCCATCGTCTTCGGCGTCTTCGCCGTGTTCTTCTCCTTCTCCTCCCTCCTCCTCGGGCTTTTCATGAGCAAGAAAGGTCCGGGAAAGACCATTTTGCTCGGCGGAGGATTGATGAGCACGGGATTAGTATTTTCGTCAATCGCGAACTCCTTCCCCCTGCTGATCCTCACCTACGGTTTTGTCGGTGGACTCGGCTCTGGGTCCATGTGGATGCCAACCTCCTACGTGGTCTTCGACAGCTTCAACAAAGCGAGTGTGAAGAGGGTTACCGGGCTTGTCAGTGCGGGGACAGCGATCGGTCTCCTCTTCTTCCCACCCTTAGAGAATTACCTGATAGTGGCATGGAGTATCCAGACCGCATTCCTCATCGTCGGCCTGATCGTCTTTGCGTTCACTATCCTCGCTTACCAAACTTCGAGGAACACTAGAGTAGCTTCCGGATTCTCGCTTGGGGAGGCGTTTCGTCGTCTTAAGACGAAGAGGTTCGGTTATCTCTACGTATACTATTCCGCAGGCAACGCCTTCTCTAGAACCCTCGTCACAATATTTCTAGTGCCTCTTCTCGAGAGCAGAGGGCTGGGAACAGCAGCCGGCACTCTCGCGCTGGTGCTGATCGGCATTGGGAGCTTGACAGGGAGGCTGACGGCAGGCGTGAAGAGCCTCAGCGAGGAGACGATAGCCGCTATCGGTTTCATACTCCAGGGGATCTGCGCAGCCGCTCTGTTTCTGGCAAACGATCCAATAACCACGGGACTTCTCTCTGTGCTCTTCGGAGTCGGCTACGGAACCTACATTCCCGAGTTCGCGCTCTTGGTCAGAAAGTATTACGGCGTGGACCATTACGGTACAATCTTCGGGACCCTGCTGACAAGCTTCGGGATAGGCGCGTTTATCGGCCCGGTCTTCGAGGGGATCTCAGTCTCGTCTTCGCTCGGATATCTCCCGGGCTTCATACTGGCTGCCATTGTGAGTCTAGCGGTAGGGCTTCACCTTCTCATCGTCGCCAGGAAATTCTAATTGTTCGAGGCCTTTGTCTAAGCCGTAAGCGAAACCAACTTGTCTCTCCATCTGAAATCGCGTTAGAATTCTGTTTTTCTGTTGTGGCCAATTGTGTACGTGGAACCTAAAATCAAATCATAGGGAGAAGGGCTCATGAATATTGCTCGTTTAGCTCTGGCTCTAGCGCTTCTCGGAGTCGTCTCAATTGCTGGAGCCCTCACTCCAAAGCCCGTCTCCGCCCTGGAGACATCGTATCAGAATCCTGTGACCGCGGCTCCGCCTCTCAATCGTCCCACTACTTCGTCGTGCATTGTTTCTCTAGCCCAGAACCAAGCCTTCCCGTTTGCTGGCTATGACACCCAGTTCACCGGGACATACAACCCTCCTAGTCAGTGTCCATCGCCGTGGTCGATGGTTGTCCTCGACCTGACAGGGCATGTTGCTGGCCGACAGTTCGACCGTGAGGCCGCGATCTGGATCGGAAATGCTATGGTCTACATGGGGACGACTCCTGAACCTACACCCGCGGGCATAACGTGGCATGTGGAGAAGGACCTAAGCCAGTACTGCCCTCTTCTGACACAGACCCAGCCCTATGCGATCCAGATTCCCAACCTTGTGAACAAAGTATACACCGGAACAATCTACATCAACGCGACTCTCACATTCTACAAGACCAGTGGTTCGTTTCCGGCCTCGGCTCACCCCGACGTTATAGTTCCCCTGTCAGGCAGTTGGCTCTTCGTCCCCCAGCGGACGACTGTCAGCACGCATTCTGTTAGTCTTCCGACCAACCCTGTCCAAGTCCAATTGGAGCTCTGGGCTAAGGGGAACAGTTGCGACGAATTCTGGTTCGGCAGTCAGCCTGATGCCTATGCCAATGCTAACGGTCTCTGCGGCGGAGGGGCCTTCCGGGAGATCAAAGTATTCCTAGATGGTACCCTAGCCGGCGTGGTCTGGCCATTCCCGTACGTCTTCACGGGCGGAGTCAATCCGTATCTCTGGAGACCCATACCCGCGGTCGACGCCTTCAACGAACCAGCCTACATCGTCGACTTGACCCCGTTCGCGGGAACGCTCAATGACGGTAGCCCGCATACTCTCGGTTTTCAGGTCGTCAACAATGGTTTCTATTGGCAGATAGACGGGAACCTTCTCATCAACGTTGATCCAGGCTCAGCCGCCACAAGTGGCCAGCTCACAACCTACAATGTGATGCCTAACGCGACACAGACTGTGGCCCAGATCATCAATAACAACGGAGGACTGTTCCACTTCACGGCTACCGAATCACTCACCATCTCCGGCTACGTGGACACGTCAAAGGGACGCTTCACAACCACTATCCACCAAGACTTTGGCTTCACGAACGACCAGGTCCTCGACTTGGTCAACTTTCTGGAGAACCTGAAAGGGACTGAGGCAATCACCACGATGACCACTACGATCGGTCCAAGCGGCAGCACGACCCTCACCACGGCCGACTCCTATCCAATCGTAATGACGTCCGCTTTCATAATTCCACCAGCGTCCGGAAGCGTTTCTTCTGGACCGTTGCGTTTCATTCTGCCCGCGACGGTAACTCAGTCTTTCACGCGTAACACCATAATGAACTCTAATGGTCAGATAGTCTCCATCAGCACGGTGTCCGACACTGTCCGTTCGGAAGCAGTTCTAGGCCGCGTCCTGTCAACGGGAGCAAACTTTGTCGCCGCTGGGCAGGACAGCGAAGACTATGTCCTTTCAGACTCGACGGGTGCCTGTTACAACCATCTCATCATGGCCAGCCAGGGATTAATCACTGTGGACAGTATGCTGCCAACGTGCTAGAGGACTCAATCACACCGTCAATCCTTTTTTTTCCCGAGAGTAATCTCAAGAAGCAGTCAGTCTCGTGACACAAGTGCTGTTTCAGCAGGCATCTGTTCTAAAAAATCGTTAGGATCCAGTCCAGATCGCTGGGTGAGTTATTGCACGATTATTTCTCCTTGCATCCAGGTATGGGGCCTACAATAGTAATAGTATTTCCCGGCCAGCGTAAACGTGTGAGAGAAGCTTGCTCCGCTCGCTACGCTGGAATCGAGGCTATCGAGACCTGCTGCATCCAAGGCCGGACACTGAGAGACAGAGTGGTTCGAGTCGCAGGTGGTTACAGTGTGTGTCATCCCACCGTTATTCGTCCAAGTAACAGTGGTGCCGACCGAGACAGTCTTGTTATTCGCGCTGAAACCACAGTTTCCTGGGCCGTTGCAGAAGGTGCCGTTCCAGATGATCACGTTGGGACCGCTGGGAGCCGCGGGAGGAGTGACAGGCTGGTCCATCACGACTGCAAGAGTAGCAACGACAGCGACGACGACAGCTATGATCCCTATGATGATCCAGAGCTTCTTGCGCTTCGGCTTAGTGGTTTCTGAAGTCATGGGACCTTTCCCCTTGAAATGAGTCTCAGGGTTGTCATGCTCGGTAGAGTGTCTGGATTTTCGTTAGAGTCATTGTTGACATCTGTTACGTACCAAAGTTACCTGACGCGAGCGACTGGCCCTAGGAAGATGAATGTGTCATAGAGCAGGCGTACCTTGCCCTTTTTCTCTGAGCCTTCGAATAGCCTAGTTACGTCTTGTGTCAACGCGGTGAATCTCTCTTCTTCGTCGACATTTGGCATGTACGATGCGGAGGTGATTCTGCCGAGTAGACCTTTGAGGTCGAGAAACTGCTCGTTCGTCAGGGCGAATTTCTTCTGGTTTCCGTTCTGGAAGTATTTTGAGAGGTGATCTTCCTGGCAAGGTCCAGAGCGCCAAACATCCGGAACCCTGGCTCGGTCTCTCGCGTGTTTTTCGATGCTAGCCCCTCGTAGCTTTGCATGAAGGGGTCCTTCTTGTTCCTGTCATTGTACACTACACAGAGTTGGCCGTTCTTCCTGAGGATCCTCGTAAACTCTCGAGTCGCCGGCTCGCGGTCAAACCAGTGGATAGCCTGTCCTACGGTGACAAGGTCGATGCTGGCGTCTCCTAGAGTTGTATCCTCGGCCTTGCCTCTTATGCTCACAAAGTGAGGAAACTCGTAGAGGGTCTCTTCGGCATGGGACCACATTTCCTCATTGGGTTCGACTCCGAATACAGTGTTCCCATTTTCTAGAAACAGTTTTGAGAGCAGACCTGTTCCGGAGCCTGTGTCTGCTACTACGGTCTTCTTGTCAAATCCTATCTCAGTTCTCAAAATGTTGAGAATCTGGGATGGGTAGCTCGGCCGGTATTTTGCATAGACGGCTACGCGTCTATCGAATCTGTGAGTAAAGTCTGTCAACCATTCTCTCCGCACTTGCATTGGGGCGCTTGGCGGAAGAGTCAGACGATGATGGAAGACCCGATTGCAAGCAGGTTCGCCAGTCCTGCGCTGTCCTCCTTATGCACTGCCGTCTTCAAAGTCGAGCTTCTCGTCGATCTTCTTCTGCTGTTCCTTGTAGGCCTTGTATTTCCGGGTCCAGTCTGAGAGCAGCATCCACTGTCTCGCTCCAATCGCGAGGAATATGGCAGTGGTAACGATCGCTACGACGCCTGCTAGTCTGAAGCTGTAGCCGTAGGGCGTCCCGAGGAGAAAGGGTGAGACATGCCATGATAAAGGAATTGCAACGATAATTGCGATGACCATGACGAGTATGATTTTCTTGGTCCTATCGATCTGATAGACTAGCCTGTCTACTATGGAGAAGATGCTTTCCGAAGCTGCACCGGCGTTTTCCGTCTTCTCTGACTCGGTCAAGACTATGTATTCACCGCCATGGTTCCTAAAAACAGTCGAGGAACTAAGTTATCCATCATCATTTCTCCCCTTGCCGTCTGGGAAAGAGTGTCTCGTACGGCTCTAGAATCTGCCGGACAAGCTCCCTCCCGCGGTCGGAAATCTTGTATTTGATTATCTTCTTGGCACCCCATGGCTCTTCGATTCTGACTATCAATCCCTTCGCGACCATCTCGTCGAGGAGCACCTTGTGCTTCCTTCCTTAGATAGATGCGCTCTCTGTGCTCGTGGACCAACCAACCAACCAACCCGCTGTGATTACAACTGCTCGTCAGTAATGATTCTTGTCAAGCACCTGAGCCCAACGGGTTGAAACCCCCTCGGGCTAAGAGGTCTTATCCGGGGCGATGGTGGGGATGGAGACGATTTGAAGGAAGCTCGGACTCAGAGATGTGAGTGGGCAACCAACAGCAACAGTCCACTTATGGTTCAGTACCATGATGAAGAGTGGGGCGTCCCAGTGCATGACGACAGGACATTGTTCGAGTTTCTCACACTGGAGGGTGCTCAAGCGGGGCTCAATTGGCAGACCGTTCTCAGCAAACGTGAAAACTATCGTAAAGCATTCTCTGCCTTCGACCCCGTGAAGATTGCGAGTTACAATAACAAGGATGTCCAACGACTCCTCCGCGACTCTGGAATCATACGCAATCGTCTCAAAATCGAGGCGACGATCACGAACGCTAAGCAATTCCTGTTAGCGCGGAAAGAATTCGGCTCTTTCGATAGTTACGTGTGGCGATTTGTCGGCGGTAGGCCAATCAGGCGCGCGGTCAAATCGCTCAGTGAAATTCCCTCGACTACTAGGGAATCCGATGCTATGAGTAAAGAGCTGCGTGAAAGAGGCTTCAGGTTCGTCGGCCCGACTATCTGCTACGCTTTCATGCAGGCGGTTGGAATGGTGAACGACCACACTACGAAATGCTTCAGATACAGCTCAGTATAGCCAGAGGCTTCGAATCCCGTTTCCCGAGTCTTGTGAAGTTCACGCACTCACGGGTCCTGAGGACTTGTCTTGATGAATGGATCCTGCTGACGAAGACCGAGGAAAGATGCTAGCATTGCTCCATTCCGTCGATGTCCTCCCAGTTATCTCAGGTCCGTAACGGGCATTCGAGCATACTACAAGTCTTATAATACGGAATGCTAACGGCGGCATCATGCCTTCATCCAAGATGGAAGTGAAACATCTCAATTCTCCAGACGAGGTCCGAAAGTTCGAGAAGGGCAAGATCGACCTTGTCAAGATCGGCGGAGCGACTGTGGGCCGAGCACGTTTCGAGCCTGGATGGAAATGGTCTAAGCATGTGAAGCCGATAGCGAACACGGAGAGCTGCGAGGCTCCCCACTTTCAATATCATTTATCCGGCGTCCTTCATATTGTGATGAATGACGGGACTGCGAAGGACGTCGGACCCGGAGAAATATCACTGGTGCCCACGGGCCACGATGCGTGGGTGGTTGGAAATGAACCGGTCGTCGTAGTCGATTTCCAGGGCATGGTGGACTACGCGAGACAATCCTCCAAGAAATAGAGCTGCGAAGCACGTTCGCCCGACACTAGCCACGTCAGGCTTCGTTAGCCTGAGTAGTCAAACAATCATAATCGATCGGCCAATGTTGGCCGGCGTCACGATCGCTCTAGTCATATTTGCAACTAGGAATGCTGGGTGAAGAAAAAAGTGAACGATGATCCGGTGCGTCACTCGACCAGTTTGGACCCTTCCATGAAGAAGTCGTCGGACCCTGCTGACATGGTTCTGCGGGAGATCGAGGAGATGGGCAAGCGATCCTTCATCCCCTCAATCGGCCCCGTCAAGGGACGGATACTCGCCGATATCGTCAGAGAGCACAAGCCGAGGCTGATCCTCGAAGTAGGTGCTCTCTCCAACCGGTGCAGAAATCACAACAGTCGAGAAAGACCCGCGACACGCCCGCATAACCCAAGAAAATGTCGCGCGCGCTGGTCTAGATGACAGGATCAAGGTTGTTCAGGGAGACGCGGCCACGATCCTGCCTAGGCTGCCTGGACCCTTCGACCTGGTATTTCTCGACGCGGAGAAGACCCAGTACCTAGCGTATCTGAAGGCGGTTGAGGAGAAGCTGCCCCAGGGAAGCGTCATAGTCGCCGACAATGTGGGCGTATTCCGTGACCAGATGCTGGACTATCTCAACTATGTCCGGACCACCGGCCGATACAGAAGCCGGACGTTCGAGACCCTGTTGGAATTTTCTGATACGACAAAGGACGCGATGGAGATCAGCGAGAAACGCTACTAGAAGATAAATGACAAAACTTCCAAGCGGACCCGAGCCCCAACCATAAGCCCCCTGTCCATATCCTGGTCAGAGAGGGTAGCATTCTCCTTTTTGAGAACTGCAACCCTGGTCTCAGCTGGGAACTGAGGGAGCTGGCTTGGCGCAGAAGCAGCCTCAAGACGAGAAGGAGACTGTTATGGGAATTCTACTCGTCGCCTTTGGGGTAGCGATCGTCACCCTAACCATCGCGGGGGTTATCGGGTTCCTCCTCGGCTTCGTTGGGGGTGCGATCGGGCGACTGGCCTCGTGATAATCATCAGAGGAGAACGCTGAAAACATACTCTTCGTTACGGGGATTCAGTGGAGATGAGAGTACCACTCTGTCCCGGTTGAAAATCTCGTTCTGAACCATTCGAGTCGAGTGAGACAGGCGTAGAACAAGCCCTGATCTGAAATCTGGGCGCCGATCCTGAACTGCGATTTTTTCACGTTGATTCATGTGGATAACTTGCACCTTCGAAAACTCCCGACCAGCCGAATCCAAGCCCTGAACTACGAAACTCCGGCAAATCACGTTCAACTGGCGGGACCCCCTGCCAGAAATCTCAAAAACGTAGATCCTCGCGACACAAGAATTGTCTTTGGGCACCTAGGGAAGAGAATCACCGTTTTCGTCCCATGTCCCATCATCGCAGACAAGCGTGAGCGGACTGCTAGTCCCTAAGGAAGACTTGGAAGTAGATTGAAAGTTGGCCTATCAGTGTTACCGTAAGCAGTTTATCTGATAAGACTGAAAAGAACTATAATACCCGCTTGCTAAGCAAGCACAGCAAGAAAAACTGAAAACGAACTACCTCCGCGTCACATATCCGGACAATATCTGGGACCAATGATATCTTTCTCTTCTCGGCTATCTTTTCTTTTCTGTTAACTATTCTTTTTCTGTTATCTTTTTCTCGACCCCCGGGGGGCATACCTGATCTACAGAAACCCTTCACACTTTTGATGGGTGGCGTGTCGGCCGTAACCCACCTTCTGTTCGTAGCAGCATCTGTCTAATCGGGGAACCCGCGCCTCCGGCGGAGGATCACAGGCGTCTACATCCCCTTTCACAGCGCAGCAGGAGCCCGTTTCATCCCCCATGTGGGTGGAGTTTCCTCAGAACACCGACGAACCATCGACGATGTTCTGTGACTGCTCACCGACTCGCCACCAGACCTAGCAACCGTAAACCTGCTAATAGACTGATCAGAACAAGCACACGGAATAATCGTGAAAGATGCTGTGTAGATTCCGCCTCAGACGTTGATATCGCTCCGAACGTAGGCTCCACTAGGGACCAGCACCTTGGGCGATTGGGGATCGCGGGCTGAACGTCTCGACCGAAGTCTCGACGCGTACACCCCGATTCCATCAACCCCATCTTCTATGGGAGCCCTCGTCCAGTCCGAACACGCTGTCGCCAGCATGCCA
>WNGN01002837.1_pt1 | contig 11872 bp, 10 predicted proteins | sample 5400561 | NCBI WGS metagenome assembly WNGN01 (sample SAMN13153379, study PRJNA577476) | soil metagenome | isolation source: 115 cm soil or saprolite under Garry oak tree replicate 2 | place: USA:California | collected 2016-06-15
TGCGTGCGCTGTCCAAAGAGCCTGAACTGCGTTTCCCCTCCGTGCAGGACTTTGCGACCGCTCTGCAGCATGCTGCTCATCCCGCCGGTCCCGCTGACCTGGTCCAGCAACAGGCGCAGGCGCAGACGGTGATGACTCCCGGTACAGCAGGATACGTCTGGTGACAGGAAAGCCTCAGAACCACTCTGGAAGGTCCCGGCGAGCTTGACTCCCCTTGTCGGCCGAGCGCAGGACGTGGCTGCCATCTGTACCCTGCTCGCGCGTCCAGCAGTGCGCCTGCTGACCCTGCTGGGGGTGGGTGGCATTGGCAAGACGCGTCTGGTCATCCAGGTTGCCAGCCAGCTGCGCGATCGCTTCGCCGATGGCGTCTGCTTTGTGGGCCTGGCTTCCATACGCGATCCCAGCCTCGAACAGCTCTTCCCTGTCCCACCGCTGGCTTTACCAGACCTGGCCCAACGTATCGAGCAGGAAGAGCTGGCGCAGTATGCAGCGGTGTCCCTCTTCCTGCAGCGTGCCCAGGCGATCAAACCAGACTTCATGCTCACGCAGGCCAATGGACGAGCGATTGCAGAGCTCTGTGTGCGGCTGGATGGACTCCCACTAGCGCTCGAACTGGCAGCGGCCCGCATCCGCTTGTTGCCGCCGCAGGCGCTGCTCGCCCGCCTCGCACAGCGCTTCCAGGTGCTCACGGGTGGGTCGCGAACCCTGCCGCAGCGGCAGCAAACGTTGCACAACACCCTCCAATGGAGCTATGACCTCTTGAACGAGGAGGAGCAACGGCTCTTCCGGCATCTCTCGGTCTTCGTCGGCGGCTGCACACTGGAAGCAGCCGAGGCAGTGTGTGGTACTAGCAGCGATGCTGCTGTTAGCATGGAAGGCTCAATGCTGGACGCTGTTGCTTCACTCATCGACAAGAGCCTGCTGCACCAAACTGAGCAAGAAGGAGGGGAGCCTCGACTGGCCATGCTGGAGACGATCCGCGAGTTTGGGCGCGAGGCGCTCGTCGCCAGTGGAGAAGCAGAGGTCACCCAACGCGCTCACGCCGCTTACTATCTAGCGCTGGCAGAGGAAGCGGAGCCGAGGCTGACCGGTGCAGGGAGGGGGAGGTGGCTCGAGCGATTGCAGTGCGAACACGAGAACCTGCGCGCGGCACTGGCGCGGTTGATGGAACACAAGGAGTGGGAGGCGGCCTTGCGGCTTGGCGGCGCCCTGGTGCACTTCTGGTGGATGCGTGGGTATCTGAGCGAGGGGCGCACCAAGCTGGCGCGGGCACTGGCTGGGAGTCGGGGGGTTGTGGCAACCCCTCTGCGAGCGAAGGCGCTCTGCGCTGCGGGTACACTTGCTGCCAGGCAGGGAGACTATGTGCAGGCCGAAATTTTGTGCGGGGAAAGCCTGGCGCTCTTCCGAGCATTGGACGACCCCCGAGGCTGCGGGACTTCCCTGAGCTGGCTGGGGTATGCTGCCTGGCAGCAGAGCGCTTATACAATGGCACGTTCTCAATTAGAGGAGGCAGTGACTCTCTGCAGGGAGGTAAACGACCAGTACGGCATCGCCTTGGCGCTCGTCCACCTAGCAGCTGTGTTTTGTCGCAAGGGGAGTATGACCAAGCACGTACCCTGGCAGAGGAGGCTATGGTGCTTTCCAGGGAGAGGGGTGATACCTGGTGCATTATACGCGCTCTCTGGATTTTAGCACTGGTGATATCCTTCGAGGGTGATTTCACAAAGGCACAGGCTCTGCTCGAGGAGGGTATCGCTTTATCCAGGCAGGAGGACTACAAGGAAAGCATCGCCTACTCTTTATTTGTCTCGGGGCAGGTTGCCGTTCAGCAAGGTGACATTTCGAAGGCACGGTCGCTGCTTGAGGAAAGTCTGGCCCTCTTCAAAGAAGTGGGCGATCGGAAGAATTTCGCTCAATCGCTCGTCGGTCTGGCCGGGATTTCACTTGTGCAAGGCGACTACGCCGTGGCACGTGCTCTCTTCGAAGAGAGTCTCGCAATCTTCAAGGCAGTAGGCAACACATGGTTCATAGCCGTATGCTTGGTGGGATTCGCGGCCCTGGCTGCCGCCCAGGGAGCATGGCCATGGGCAGCGCGACTATCAGGTGCGGCGAAGGCCCTGTGTGAAGTAATTGGTGGGGTTTTACCACCTGCTATGCGTGCCGCGCAAGAATTCACCAGCGCTGCGGCCCGTGCACAGCTCGGAGAGGAAGTCTTCACAGCAGCATTGGCTGAAGGGCGCACGATGACCCCTGAGCAGGCCCTGGCTGCACAAGGACCCGTGACCATGCCGACCACGGCTCCAGCGGGACCATCCTCCGGTCCACACGCTGCGAAAGCCCCGACCTATCCAGCTGGCCTGACCGCCCGCGAAGTGGAGATACTACGCCTGGTGGTGCAAGGGCTCACCGATGCCCAGGTGGCCGAACACTTGGTCATCAGCCCTCGTACCGTCAACTGGCACCTGACCTCGATCTACACTAAGCTTGGGGGTCTCTTCTCGAGCCGCCGCCACCCGTTACGCCATTGAGCATCACCTGGTCTAATGCTCCCTATCCCTGTGTACTCCTCTGACCTGCTCGCACCTCATGTCCTATTGAGCTTCGTCACGCCCTCTGGGAACCCTTTCACATAGAGGTCTTTTCAGTGCGCTCCCTTCGGGAGCGAGAGGAGAGAGAATTTCAGGGGTGTCCCCTGAAACCCCGCCAGGTGCTGTGCCCCTGGACCCCGCTGCAAAACATCTCTACTTGAAAGCCCTGGGAACCCCACCTGGTAATTCTACGGGGATGCTCTCGGTGTCCTGGCTTCCTGACCATGCACAAACAGGTAATGAAACAGGTAATTCTACAGATGTGCCATTGCCTCCAGAATAGTAAACTAGAAGCAAGGGTGCTCGCTTATGAGCATGAGAAAAGGGAAAGGTGTCTATGAAGACAATCAAGCTAATTGTAAGTGATCTGCATGTTGCCAGCGGATCACCGCTGCTGGATGGCTTTGGGCAGCGCCAGCAGGCTGCGCTGGAAGGCCTCCTGTCGGCGGCTGGCAGCAGCAGCGGGAGTCCATTGGGCGAGGCGGACGAGGTGGAGTTGATATTCAACGGGGATTGCTTTGACTTTCTGATAGTGGAGCCCCACGACACGGGCGGAGTGATGCATGCTGGCCTGGCGGTGGAGAAGCTGGGGAGGGTGATTGCGGCGCACGGCCCTTTCTTCGAGACGTTACACAGGTTTCTCAGCCAGCCGGGGCGGCGCGTGACCTTCATGACGGGCAATCACGATATGGAGCTGTGTTTCGCGGAGGTGCGCGCAGGGATCGTGGAGGCAATGGGCATGAAGCAAGACGATGGGCGGGTGTATTTCTGCCCCACGCCCAGTTATCGGCCGCTGCCGGATGTGTACGTCGAGCATGGCAATGCGTACCATTTCTGGTGTTGTGATAGGAGCGGCTTCTGGGATGCGTCGGGCCATGGAAGGACAGCCCATCCGCAGGTGATGACGTTACCGCTTGAGGCGCAGTATATGCAACATGTGGGCTATCCCGTCCTGGCGCGCTACCCCTACCTGACTCGCTTTGAGTCGTCGCTGAGCATTACGCGGCAGACAGCGTTATTGTGCCTGCTGAACCCGGCGGTGATGGTAGAGGCGGTACAGCACGTGATGGAATTATTGGACGCAGGTACACACGGGCCGCGCAAGGGATTGCTCCACCTGGCAAGAGGCGAGGCATGTTCCCCTGCCACCTTGTTTGAACAAGCGATGATGGCGCTGCTGGCGTTTCAACAGCAGGTCGTGGCACGCTCGCCGGGATGGAAAGAGCCGTTGGGAGAAGAGGCTGCACTCCAGGCCCAGGCGCAGGCGATGATGGAGCTTGCGATGCTGCGGGAGACATTGAGCAGGGTGGGCAAAGATGAGGGTGTGACAGAGGCGATCGCGACGATCTGTACGCCGGCGGCATCTGCGATAGGGGACAGTGTGGCCGCAGGGATGCATACGGTGCTGCACAGCGACCCCTCGCTGCGGTATGTGCTTGCGGGGCATACGCACACGGTACGTATTGATCCGATCAAGGGTGAGACGGCAGGGCAACAGGTGTACCTGAATACGGGGAGTTGGGCGTCGCGGCTGGCGTTGCCCGCGCCAGAGGAGGTGACGCCGGAGTTGGTGGCGTGGCTGCGTGAACCGGATCGGGGACAGATCCCATTGCGGGATGTGCCTCCGCAATGTGTCTTTGCTCTAGTGAACGCCACTCCCGAAGAGCCTTCTAGCGCAAGTCTGTGTCTCTGGGAGGGCGGCAGCGATGGGCAGTATCGCATACTGGCATCATGATCATATCTATGCCTTTCGGGCCTCTGATTTCCCTACTCTGATTGTTGTGAAAGCCTCTAGCACAGGAGTTTCTCATGACGAAGGTTCTACTGACCGACCCGATTCCGTCATCTCTGCTGCAGTGGATCCAGACGATGCTGCCCGACGGAGTTGCGCTTGACAACGTCCCAACGTTCAGTGACGAGGATTTCGCGCAGCATGCAGCGGATGCCGACGTGCTCCTGAGCGCGCGCCGGCAGATCGACGCACGCGTGTTGGCACTGGCCCCCAGGGTCCGTTTCATTCAGCAGGGGGGAGCCGGGTACGATAACATCGATGTCGCCGCCGTGGCGGCCGCTGGGATCCCGGTGGCCTACAATCCTGGTGTCAACGCGACCGCGGTAGCTGAGCACACGCTGATGCTGATGCTCGTCCTCCTGAAACGTTTCGTCCCGGCTGAACAGGCCACCCGAGCAGGGCGGTTCCCCACTGCAGAGTTCGCGCAGGCGGGAATCGGCGACCTTGCCGGCGCCACCGTCGGCCTGGTGGGCCTGGGTCATATTGGCCGGGCCGTGGCTGAACGTCTGGTGACCTTCGGTGCGCGTGTACTCTACACAGCGCGCCATCGACAGGACGATGGCACGGAGGCCCGCCTCGGCGTGAGGTACATGGCCCTCCGAGAAGTGCTGGCAGCCTCGACGATTGTGAGCCTGCATCTTCCCTTGACCAATGAGTCACATCATCTTCTTGGTGAAGCAGAACTGGCGCTGATGCCGCCGGGTGCCTTGCTCATCAACACATCACGCGGCGAGCTGATCGACGCACAGGCACTCCGCTGGGCCATCGCAAGTGGTCACCTGGGTGGTGCGGCGCTCGACGTGCTCGAGCGGGAAAGCGATGGCGGCAATCCGTTCTCCGACCTGCCGCAGGTCGTCGTCACGCCACACATTGCCGGCCTGAGTCGCGTGACTTTCCAGCGGACGCTGCAGATGGCCATCGCCAACATTGTACGCTTTCTTGCCGGAGAGCCTGTGCAGAATCTGGTGCCAGGAACGTACGGTTCAAGCAGGAGCGAGCAGTAATCCGCAGCGGCGAGCAGATCACAGGAGCTTCTCAGAGGCTTCGCCATCTAACGTCTGTGGATGACCGAGTATAAAATAGCTCGCAAAGAGATGGAGCCGGGGAGCGATCCACAGGTACGCCTTGCCCAGCAGCAAGGAATGATCCCCTGCATTGGGGAGCCCGACATAATCGCGAATACTGCGCACGGGGACGTTCCAGCGTGGGTTCAGGTCAATATTGTAGTTGATGTAGGCCAGGTGCGCGTAGGATGCCCAGACCTCGCGGGCAGGCTCATCTTTCACGAACGTGACGCGGTAAAAACCCTGCAAAGCTGGTTTGCCCTGTTTCATCCGGACACGCCACTCCCCTGCGTAATGCTGCCCATCTTGCATGATCATTTGATTGTAGCCATGCAGCAGGTGATCTTTCTGGTAGAAGGCTTTTCTGAATTTTTGCGCGACGAACTGAGCAAGCCGCTCGTGGTTATATCCATCATACACGTAGCCGTTCAACTGTGCCAGGTCCGGTGCTGTCGCAGCCACTAAGACCGCTTCCAGCGTCTCGCGGTCGGCCTGCGCCAGCGTTTCAAATGTCCAGGTAGGCATGGTTATCGTCCCTCCTTCTTTCCCTTGATCAGATCCGCTGCTTTCTCGGCAATCATTATCGTCGGAGCGTTCGTATTGCCACTCACGATCGCCGGCATGATAGAAGCGTCCACGACGCGCAGCCCCTCGAGCCTATGGACCCGCAGCTCGGCATCCACGACGGCCAGCGGGTCACTGCCCATCTTGCAGGTGCCAACAGCGTGGTCGGCCGTGAGCGCCACCGTACGGATATAGTCACTTATTGCGGCCTCGCCCTGCACCTCTGGTCCAGGGTACAGTTCCTTCCCCCGAAAGGGAGCGAAGGCCTTCGCCTGCGCTACTTTGCGGCACAGGCTGATCCCCTCGACCAGCGCCTGCAGGTCAGACGCGCTGGTCAGGTAGCGGGGCTGGATGGCCGGAGGCTCGAGCGGGTCGGGCGAGCGCAGGGCGATGAAACCACGACTCTGCGGGTGGAGCGGGGTGAGCCCGATCGTGAAGCTATGGCCTGCCAGGCGAGCCAGCCCATGGTCGATGGCATCCACGGGCACGAAGGCGACCTGGATGTCAGGCGCAGGTAGCTCTGGCCTCGTCTTGAGAAAGGCGCCCGCCTCGGCGACATTGGAGGTGAGCGGGCCCCGCTTGAGCAGCAGGTACGACAGGATATTGGCCAGGCTCTCCACCCTGGCCAGGCTGACCGGCTGCGTACAGGCATAGATCACGCCTGCCGCCAGGTGATCCTGCAGATTCTGTCCGACGCCTGGCAGGTCCAGCGCGACGGGAATGCCAAGTTGGTGGAGATGCGCTGCGGGGCCGATGCCTGAGAGCAGGAGCAACTGCGGGGAGTTGATCGCCCCCGCGCACAGCAGCACTTCTCGCCTCACCTGAACGTGCTGTGGTTGACCATCCCGCAGATACGCGACGCCCACACACCGTTGTTGTTCAAACAGCAGGCGGGTCGCGTGGGCATGGGGAAGCACCGTCAGGTTGCGCCGCCGCCACGCCGGTTTCAGATAGGCATCGGCGGCGCTGTGGCGTTGCCCCCGCTTCTGCGTCACCTGGTAGACGCCGACTCCCTCCTGCTCTGCCCCGTTGAAATCGGCGTTGTGTGACCAGCCCAGCTCGACGCCCGCTGCCATAAAGGCGCGCGTCAATGGATTCACGCAGCGCAGGTCGGCGACGCTCAGGGGGCCACCCACCCCGTGATAGGGGGAAGGGCCGCGTTCCTGGTGTTCAGCTTTCTTGAAGTACGGCAGGACCTCAGCGTAGCTCCATCCCTGGTTTCCCAGGGCGCACCAGTGGTCGTAGTCGTAACGGTTGCCTCGCGTATAGATCATGGTGTTGATGGAGCTCGATCCCCCCAACACCTTTCCCCGGGGTATATAGAGATTGCGCTGTTGCAGTTGCTCTTGCTCTTCCGTATAGTAACTCCAGTCGTAGGCACTTTGGAGGAGTGTGCTGAACGCGGCAGGAATGCGAAATTCCTTGCGTGTGTCCGCTCCCCCACTTTCAAGGAGCAGCACCGAACACGTAGGCTCTTCGGTCAGGCGATGGGCCAGGACGCATCCAGCGGACCCCGCCCCCACAATCACATAGTCATACATGCTTTCCAGCCTTTCAGGACGTGTGTGTCCCTCACTATGGCTCTACCTCCCCGCGCTGTACCTGTGCCAGCAACCTCATCCAGGTGAGGACTTGTGGCATCAGCAGAGGCAAAGCGAAGGTATACGATACATCATGATCGCCACCCGGTCCCAGTTCTAGTTCCAACCGCCTCCGCTCCAGCACATGCATGCTTCCCCCGTTCAGAGAGCATGTCGCCGTCCTGCTCTCGTTCGGGAGCGCATCCGGTGGAGTTGTTGTTGCCCAGGCTTGCAGTGTGGGCATGCGCATCCCCCCCTCAGCCAGGGATAGGTCATCCCCGTTCAACGATGAGGTGGTGCTCACAACGCTGGAACCTGTTCCCTGGTTCTCTCGCACCCCATGTACATCGTGCTCTGATGCCTCCATTGCGTGTGAACGGATTCCTCGCTCCTGCAGGAACTGTGCTGCGGTGACGGAGCCGGATGCCAGGCCGTTATTCTCGCGACTGAGCATCTCATGCAGGTCTTCTTTTGCTGAAGAGGTAAACACGCGGATGCGGTCTGGAGGGATCGAACGAGCAATGCTTCTCAGAAGCTGAAACACGGCATTCAACGAGGTCAGTCCTGTTGACTTCCAGGTCCACAAAGATGTTTGACGTTCTTGTAATGCCAGCCGGTAGTATATCATAATATACCTCCCACACATGAATGTTTGTTTGGACAGCACTTCCGTCCTGTAATGATGGCTCAACCCCTGCCGAACCATCTGCTCCTAGTCTACCTGGCTCAAGCGTGCAGCACATCTGTAGAATTACCTGTAGCACTACCAGTCTTTGCATGGTGAGGAGGCAATGATTTCGCAGGCATACTGGTAGAATTACTGGGGTGGTGCTCATCGCCCTGCTAGAGGTCGCACCTGGAGCAATGAGAGGAGCAGGATTTGGGAGCAGGTAGGCGATGCTGACGGATGGCTTGGTGGCTGCAGCAATTGTAGAGGGACAGGTGGTAGCCATGCAGATCAACGATAGGATGCGGTATAATGGAGAGCAAAAAGTTCCCGAAGGCATCGTTGGAATCTGCAAGAACGAGTCAAGCACACCTTCAATGATGACTGGTGAGAACCAGGGAGCAGTCAGCCATGCAGGACAAACTCTATATCCTCCCTGTGAGGAAAGCCGACGAGCCTGGGCGGGCTTCCAGATATAACTTGCCCGCACCACTCACCTCGTTGATCGGGCGCGAGCACGAGCTGGCAGCGGCCTGCGCGCTCTTGCGCCGTCCCGAGGTGCGCCTGCTGACCCTCACGGGGACCGGTGGTGTGGGCAAAACACGCCTGGGGCTGGCGGTGGCGCAGGCGCTGCTGGACGATTTCACCGATGGGACCTGCTTCGTGCCGCTCACCCCGGTGAGCGATCCCGTGCGGGTCATGGCAGCGATCGCCCAGGCGCTCGGCCTGTGGGAAGCCGGAGAGCTTCCCGTGGAGGAACAGGTGCGCGCCGCACTGCGCGACCGGCATCTGCTGCTGCTGCTGGACAACTTCGAGCACCTGCTCAAGGCGGCGCCGCAACTGGCTTCCCTGCTCGCCTCCTGTCCTGGCCTCAGCATACTCGTCACCAGCCGAGCCGCCCTCCATCTCTCCGGGGAGCAGGAGTTCCCGGTTCCCCCGCTCGCGCTCCCCAATCTTACCCATCTGCCAGAACCCCAAGCCCTCGCGCAGCTGGCGGCGGTGTGCCTCTTTATCCTGCGCGCGCAAGCCATCCATCCTGCCTTTCAGCTAACCGCGGCCAATGCCCGCACCATCGCCGAGATCTGCATGCAGTTGGACGGTCTGCCGCTGGCCATCGAACTAGCCGCAGGCCGCAGCAAGCTCCTGCCGCCCCAGGCGCTGAAGCGGCTCTCTCACCGGTTCGCGGTCCTGACTGGGGGAGCGCAGGACCTGCCCGCCCGCCAGCAGACGCTGCGCAACACGCTGCAGTGGAGCTACGACCTGCTGACGGCAGAGGAACAGCGCCTCTTCTGCTGGCTCTCTCTCTTTGTTGGTGGCTGCACGCTTGAGCTGCCGAAGCGGTGTGCCAGGCGGGCGGTGAGCAGGCCTCCTCGGTGCTTGAGGGTGTCGCGTCTCTGCTCGACAAGAGCCTGGTGCAGCAAACGGAGCGCGAAGGAGAAGCACCCCGACTCATCATGCTGGAAACCATCCGCGAGTTCGGGCTGGAATGCCTCGAGCGGCAAGGAGAACTGCAAGCCGCACGACGAGCGCACGCACACTACTACCTGGCGCTGGCGGAGCAAGCCGAGCCGCACCTCTTTGGTCCCGAACAGCTCCTGTGGCTCGATCGTCTGGAACGGGACCTGGACAACCTGCGAGTCATCCTCCAGGCGGCCATAGCTGGGAGTGTGGGGGAGCGGGAGGTGGCTCTGCGTCTGGGGGCTGCCTTGTGGCTCTTCTGGATTGGACAAGGGCATCTGCGCGAGGGGCGCAGCGTGCTGGAGCAACTCTTGGCAGGTACCGGGACGATCGCAGCCCCGGTCCGCCTCAAGGCGCTCAACACGCTCGGAGCGGTCCTGTGGAGCCAGAACGACACGCGCGGATTAGAGCAGGTCGCCGACGAAGCCCTGGCACTCGCGCGGGAGCAGGGGGACCAAACGCAGATGACCCACGCCATGATCATACGCGGAGCGGCCATGATGCAGGAAAGAAACGACTATGCCCAGGCGCAGGCATGCCTGCAGGAGGCCCTGGCCTCTGCCCGTGCACTCGGGGATCACTTCCTCCTCGCCACTGCGCTCGGGCTTCTGGGCCGCCTGGCGTGGTACCAGCAAGACGCTCCGCGGGCGATTGCCTGGTATGAGGAGAGCCTGATCCAGTGCAGAGCCATGGGTGAGAAGTTGCTGATGAGTATGGACCTGGTCGGGCTCGCTCAAGCCGAGTTGAGTCGGGGCCATGCCGCCCGTGCCCGCATGCTGCTGGAAGAAAGCCTGGCCTTCTATCAAGCGCTCGGCAATCCCTGGGGGATCGCCATGGTCCTCAACTTGCTGGGGCAACTGGCTTTCCAACAAGGGGAGCTGAGTCGGGCAGAAGCGCTCCTGACCGATAGTGCCCGGCTTGCTTCAGAGGTCGGGGATCAACGCCACATCGCGCAGTCACGCTTGCTCCTGGCGGGCTTGGCCGCGCTGCAGGGGGACCATGCAGCGGCCCGCCAGCGGTATGCAGAGGGTCTCGCTACTGCCATCGAAGGCGGTTACATGAGCTTCATCGCTTCTGGGCTGAAAGGGCTGGGCTGTGTGGCGGCCGCGCAGGGGTTGCATACCTGGGCAGCCGTGCTTTGGGGGGTAGCCAAGCCCCTACGCGAGTCCCGCAGTGTCGCCATCCCGCAGGCGCTCTATGAACGCATGGTGGCCGCGGTGCGCAGCCAGTTGGGCGAGCCAGCCTTCGAAGAGGCCAGAGCCAGGGGGCGCACCATGACCGCCGCACAGGCGCTCGCCTCGCACGAGGCCTTCGCGCCACGGGTCCCGCAGCAAGCCCAGGCAGCGCCGGGTTCCGCTCCGGCCGTTCCCACAGGTCATCTCTCTTATCCTGCCGGATTGACCACTCGTGAGGTGGAAGTGCTGCGCCTGGTAGCCCAGGGCCTCTCCGATGTCCAGGTGGCTGAGCAGCTGGTTATCAGCCCGCGCACGGTCAACTGGCACCTGACTTCGATTTACAGCAAGCTCGGCGTCTCCTCTCGAGCCGCGGCGACTCGCTACGCCATCGAGCATCATGTGGTGTAACACTCCCTTGCTGTGCCTCTGCTGGTCCCCTGAATTCCCTCCATACGTTTGAGCTTAAAGCTCAGCCGCCTTTACGTGTAAGCACCACCCCAGTAATTCTACGGGTATCCCTCGCCGTCCTCCTCTTCTGCTCCCTTAAAGACAGGTAGTGCAACCAGTAATTCTACAGGTCTTTTATCGCCTTCCGTCACCTACACTGTGAGCAGGAAAGCTCTCAACGAGAGCAAAATGTCTTGGGATTGATGTGCTGAAAGGAGATTCACCATGTACGATGCCATCGTCGTCGGGGCCCGCTGTGCCGGTTCGCCGACCGCCATGTTACTCGCCCGCAACGGCTGCCGGGTGTTACTGGTCGACAAAGCCACGTTCCCTAGTGACACCATATCCACCCACTTCATCCGCACGCCCGGTGTCGCGCGGCTGAAGCACTGGGGCGTATTGGATAAGATCATCGCCTCGCAGTGTCCACCCATTGCCACCATGACCGTCGACCTCGGCCCATTCGCTCTTGCCGGCACGCCTCCTCCCGTAGAGGATATGGCCACGATCTACGCTCCACGGCGTACAATCCTCGAT
>WNGN01002740.1_pt1 | contig 11866 bp, 8 predicted proteins | sample 5400561 | NCBI WGS metagenome assembly WNGN01 (sample SAMN13153379, study PRJNA577476) | soil metagenome | isolation source: 115 cm soil or saprolite under Garry oak tree replicate 2 | place: USA:California | collected 2016-06-15
CGCGAGGTTGTAGTGGCAGTCGGCGAGGTTGGGGTCTCCCTCGAGCGCCCGCGTGTAAGCGGCGAGCGCCGCGGCGGAGTTCCCGAGATCCTCGAGCAGCACGCCGTGGTTGAAGAGCAGCAGCGGATCGGGACCGATGTTTTTCGCCGCCCGCCGGTACACCTCATCCGCCTCGCGCTTCCTGCCGCGCTCGTGCAGCAGCCTTCCTAAGTTGGTCCAGGCCGCGGCGTTGCGCGGGTCGGCGTCGACGGCGAGCCGGTAGGCTCTGAGCGCCGCGTCGGGATCGCTGCTCTCGAGGGTCAGTGCCTGTGCGAACCAGTCGTGTACCGGCGCCGGCTCGGCGGCGGGCTTGCGCTCCGCGAGCTGCAGCACGCCGTCCTGCAGAGTCATGTCGAGAGCCAGCAGGTACTGGCCGCTGTCGGCCTGCCAGCGCTTCTCTCCGTCCCGCACCACCACGTGATCGCCGACCGCGCCGATCGCGAGCCCCGAGAGCGGGATCGACGCCGGGAGCTTGTGGCGCAGACTCTCCAGCGAGCGGCGGATGCGCCGCGCCGGAACCTTCGCCTGGATGAGCGCGCGCGCGGCGCGCAGCACGATCAGATCCTGGAACGAGAAGCGGTACTCGCGGCGCGCGCCGCGCGCGGGCTTCACGAAGCCCGCCTTGATGAGGCCGCGTGTGGTCCCCCGCGACAGTCGCAGGACCCGCTCCACGTCCCGCACGCTGTACGAACGCATTCCCATCTCGCGAGGCGTACCGCCTTTCCGACTCAGCGCTTGCCTGCCTTGCGGGCCACCTTCGCCGGCTCCTCGACACGCTTGGGAGCCTTGCGGGGACCGAACCCCTGAGCCTCCGCGCGTGCCTTCTCGGATTTCTCCAGGCTCGCGCGCAGCGCTTCCATGAGGTCGATCACTTTACCATCGCCCTCGGGTGCGGGCTCGGCGACCGAGATTTCCTGGCCCTCCACTTTCTTCTGGATTGCCCCCTCGAGCCGCGCGTGCAGCTCGTCCTTGTAGGTCTCCGGGTCGAATTTGGGTTGGGTCTGCTGGTCGATGAGCTGCTGGGCGAGCTTGAGCTCCGCCGGCTTCACCTCGGGCTTCGGCACCTCGACCTCGTTAGAGCGCCGCACGTCCGCCGCGTAGTGCAGCTGCTGCATCGCGAGCACGTCGCCCATCGGGCGGAGGATCACGAGATAGCCCTTGCCGCGCGCCGCCCAGCGCCCGACGCCACAGCGTCCCGCCTGCCTCAGCGCCTCGACGAGGAGCGCATAGGGCTTCGCCGCGCCCTTGTCGGGCGCGAGGTAGTAGGTCTTGTCGAAGTACACGGGGTCGATCGACTCGATCGGCACGAACTCCGAGATCTCCACCGCGTGAGTACCGACTTCCTCGAACGCCTTGATCTCCTCGGGCGAGAAGCGCACGTACTGGTCCTTGGCGAACTCGTAGCCCTTCACCATGTCGTCGCGCTCGACGAGCACGCCTTCCTTCTGACAGACGTACTGCTGCTTCAGTCGCGAGCCGCAGGTCTTGTGCAGGAGGTTGAAGGAGATGGCGTTGCCGGCCTGGGTCGCGGAGAAGAGCTTCACCGGGATCGCGACCAGCCCGAACGACACCGTGAGAGATCCAATGGAGCGAGCAGCAGCCATAACATCACCTGACCAGACGCCCCACCTCGGGGCTACTTCTCACGCTTGAGGCCAAAAGCTTTCATAAGACTCTGTTTTCTCTGCAGTACATCATGCCACCGGTCGCCGCGTTTTTCCAACCGAGGCGGAACGCTGTCGATTGTGAAGTCCATCGGCTCCGCGGCCTCGAGCTCCTCCCATGTCAGGGGCATCGAAACCGGTGCGCCCGGCACTCCGCGCGGGGAATACGCGACGTTGAGCGTCTTGCCGCGCACGTTCATGTTGTAATCGATGAAGATCTTGCCGGTGCGTTTCTCGATGGCCCAATCGAGCGTGATGTCCTTCGGATGCGCACGCATCAGGTGCCGTCCCACGGTTTCGCAGATGTGGCGCGCCTCATCGAAGGTCACGGTGCGCTCGATGGGCACGAACACGTGCAGACCCGTCTTTCCCGAGGTCTTCACCACCGCCTCGAGCGACATTTCCTTGAGGAGCTCCCGCAGCCAGAACGCAACGCGTTTCCCGACCGCGAAGCCGCGCTTGTTGAGCTCGGGTTCGGCGCCCGGAGCCTCCTTGCCGGAGTAGATGTAGGGATCGATGTCGAAGACGAGGTAGTCGGGGTAGTTGAGGATCGAGGCCTCGAGCGCTGCGAGTGAGCTCGCGTAATCCGTCGGCCGCCCGGCGGCTTCCGGCGCGAGTTGCGCGCGCGAGTGCCATACGTGGAATTCGAGCGTGCCGACCTGCCCGAGCCAGAGCAGCGTCGGCAGGTTGTTGGCGAGCAGATACCGGTGCTGCTCGTCCTTGTGCTCGGAGAAGACGGTGATCGACTCGACGAACTCGGGCAGCTCCTGCGACCAGTGCTTCTGGAAGAAACGCTCGCCGTCGATGCCCTCGGGCATGCGGATCATGGTGAGCGGGCGGTCCGCGAGGTGCGCAAGCATGAAGCGCGCGACGCGTGCGAGATAGCGGAGAAAATCGCGCTTGGTCACGGCCGGCTGATCCTTCCCGGGCCCGGCGGGCCAGTAGACGCGATCGAGGTTGGTGAGCCGCACGCGCGCGTCGCCGACCGTGAGATCGAGACGGTTCGCGGGATCCTTCAGCTGCTCGAGCACCGCCTCCGCCGCGGCGGCCTCGGCGTCCCCGTCGTTCGGATCCTTCCCCCCCGCTGCCGGTGCGGCCGCACCGGCGCCGCCCGCGCGCTTGCGGACGCTGCGTGGCGCGATGTCATCGCGCAGCCGCACGAACACCGGTGCGCGCAGGGCTCCCCCCGGGGTCCAGTCGCTGAAGCTCACTTCGGCGACGAGCTTCGGTTTCAGCCACACGGTCGGGCGGTGCAAGGGCGGCGGCTCGGCGAACGGCGAGTCGCGCTGCTCGAGCTTCGCGGCGCGCTCGAGCAGCGTCTCGATGATCTCGTCGTCGAGACCCGAACCCACGTGCCCGGCATAGCGCAGGGCCTTGCCTTCCCAGTAGCCGAGGAGCAAGGCGCCCAGGGGGTCGCGCGCGCCCTTGCCGCGCGTGTAGCCGCCGACCAGGAACTCGCCGGTCTTCGCGTCTTTGATCTTGAGCCAGGCGCGCGAGCGCCGGCCCGCCTCGTAGCGGCTGTCGAGGCGCTTGGCGAGGATGCCCTCGAAACCGTGGGCGATCGAGGCGGCATAGAGCTGCTCGGCGTTGCCCGAGGAGTGCACCAGCTGCAGGTGCCGGGAGGGCAGCAGGCACTGCGCGAGGTAGCGCCGGCGGTCGCGATAGGGCGCCTCGCGGAGGTTGAGCCCCGCAAGATGGAGCAGATCGAAGCAGATGAACACCACCGGCGAGTCGCGTTGCGCGGCGGCGATCTCCGCGGTGGTTTTGAGCTGCGCACGGTTCTGCAGCGCGTTGAACGAGGGGTGCCCCTCGCCATCCAGGGCGACGATCTCGCCGTCGAGGATCATCCGGCCGGAGCCCTGCGCGGTGAGATCCGCGGCCAGCTCGGGGAAGTGAGGTGTCAGATCGAGTCCCCGGCGCGATTGCAGCCGCACGCTCGCGCCGTCGACGAAAGCGATCACCCGGTAGCCGTCGAGCTTCGGCTCATAGCGCCATTGCGGGTCGGACTTGAGGCGCTCGCCGGTCTCGGCGAGCATCGGCTTGAGCTGCTTCGGCAGCGCCTCGATGGGTCCAGTGGGCGAGAGCACCTCCGCGGGGAGGCGCGCCGGCACCGTGTCCGTCGTCATTTCATCGAGTGTTGCGCCGGAGAGCACCGAGGCGGCCCGCGCGAGCACGTCGTTGGTCTCGGCGAAGCGATCGCGGTGCTTGATGAGCAGCCACTGGTTGCCGGTGGCCGTCTTGACGAGCGCAAAGGAGCCCTTGAGCTTCTCGCCGCGCAGCTGGATGCTGAGCTTCCCGGCTGCGAGCCCCGCGCGCACCCGAGCTTCGGCTTCGGCGCGATCGTTGAAGGAGAGCTTGCCATCCTCGTCCGGGGAGTACACGCCGCAGTCCCAGACGATCACCCTTCCGGCGCCGTACTGCTTCTCCGGGATCACGCCTTCGAAGGAGGCGTAGTCGAAGGGATGATCTTCGACCTCGACCGCCATGCGCTTGTCGCGGGCGTCGAGCGACGGACCCTTGGGAACGGCCCAGGATTTCAACACCCCGTCGAGCTCGAGGCGAAAGTCGTAATGCAGCCGCCGCGCCGCGTGCTTCTGCACGACGAAGAGCAGGGGGCCTGCACGCGCGGGCGCCGCCTTCGCGGGCGGCTCGGGCGTGCGCGTGAAGGTGCGCTTGGCGGCGTAGCGCTCGAGAGAGCGGCGGCTCATTGCCATGAGCCGATCCACTCGTTGAGGGCGCGCCACAGCTCGCCCCGCACCTCCTCGTCGCTGCGGCCGCTGCGGGCCGGGACGTGGAAGGAGTGGTCCGCATCCTCCACCAGTCGAAGCGTCGCGCGCGCACCCAACCTCGCAACCACCGTTTCCAGCAAGCCGCGCTCGGCGAGCGCATCCCGCGCGCCCTGAAGGAAGAGCATCGGAATCCCGACGTCGAACAGGTGCCGGGCGCGGCTCTCGGAGGGCGCGCCCGCGGGGTGCAGCGGAAAGCCGAGGAACACGAGCCCGCGTACTCCGGGCATCGGGGCGAGCGCCTGCGCCTGGGAGCTCATCCGGCCGCCGAAGGAGCGCCCGCCGGCGAGGAGCGGCAGCCCGGGTGCGCGCCGGGCCGCCTCGGCCACCGCCGCGCGCACGGCGCCGTGACACACGGGCGGCGGGTCGGGCCGTCGCGAGCGCTGCTCCATGTAGGGAAACTGGAAGCGCAGCGTGCCGATCCCGAGCGCGCCGAGCTCGCGCGCGGCGGCGCTCATGAACGGGTGCTCCATGCCCGCTCCCGCTCCGTGCGCCAACACATAACAGGCGCGCGCTCCGGCGGGCAGCACGAGCCGCGCCGACACCCGCCGTCCGTCCCGCACTTCGAGTGTCAGATGGTCGTCGATGTCTGACTCGTCAGTCGTCACTCGTGGGTCCAATTGGCGCAGTGCCCCGGAGGAGCCTGTGAGCACGCGTCGCTCAGCTAGAATGTACCTGTGGGATCGGCATTTGCACAGGATGCGACACGGCTCCTGCCAGCGCTGGCCTGCTGCCTGGTTTCGCTCCCGGCGTATCCCGACGCGCCCGTCGCCGCCGCCAAGCCGAGCACCGCGCAGCCGACTGTGCACGTATTGCCGACGCCGTTCGCGGCCTCGAGCTGATCGTGGTCGGCATCGACCGCACGCTACCCGGGCGGCGGCACACCGCCATCATGGGCAGCTCGATGGGCGGGCTCATCTCCGGCTACGCCATCAGTCGCTACCCGCAGGTGTTTGGCAAGGCCGGAATCTTCTCGCCGGCGTACTGGCTATTCCCCAACCGGCGTGACTGAGGACGCCACCCGCGGCGGGCGCCGGGCAGTGAGCGCACTTGCGGCGCTGATCCTGCCGGCAAGCGGTGCGCTCGCCGCCGCCGTGGTGCCATTAGGGGAGCGTGGCGATGAGCTCACAGAATTTGGCCAGGTCGACATTGCCACCCGAGACGATGGCGACAATCGGCCCCTGACCCACCCTGCCGGTCAGTGCGGCGGCGAGCGAGAGCGCGCCGGCTCCTTCGGCAATGACCCGCGCCTTCTCGGCGATCAGCCGCATCGCCGCTCTGGTCTGCTCCAGGCTCACCACAATCGACCCGTCCACCACGGGTCTCATGCGTTCCCACATGCGCGGAAACAGACTCTTGCCGCCCGCGCCGTCGACGAATGAAGGTTTCCAGTCCCTGAATACCTGGGGAGATCCCATCGCGAAGGACAGGGCCGCCGGAGCTGCCGTCTCCGGCTCCGCGCCCCACACCTTGATCCCGGAACGCAGTGCCTTGAGCGCGCTGCCGACGCCGGTGATCAGCCCGCCGCCTCCGATCGCAGCGATGACGGCCGCTGCGTCGGGTACGTCTTCGAGTATCTCGAGACCCAGGGTGGCGTGCCCGCTGATGAAGTTGTGATCATCGAACGGGTGCACGAGTGTCCCCGCGACTCCCGGAAACGATCGCTCGCCGAGCGCTTGCCAGGCGGTGTCGTAGGACACCGGGATGAGCTCTGCGCCGAGCGCCCGCATCCGCTCGAGCTTGGAAGCCGGTGCGGTCTCGATCGCGACGACCGTGCATCGCACGCCTGCCTGCTGCGCGGCATAGGCAATGCCCTGTCCCGCATTGCCTGCACTGATCGTCCACACACCCCGCCGGCGCGCGGCCGGAGACAGCAGCGCCACGGCATTGACGGCCCCGCGCACTTTGTATGAGTTGGTGGGCTGCACATTCTCGAGCTTGAGAAGGATGTCGGGGCTCTTTGGTCCGAGCCTCAGGCGGAAGAGCGGCGTGCGCACCACCTTCCCGGCGATGCGGCGACGCGCGTCCTGCATGTCTTCCAGGGTTATCCTTTTAACGGCCGCAAGCGTTGCAGGCATCGGCGGCTTCCACTTGCTGCTATTCGACCGCCGCGACCCACGCGCCGAAGGGCGGGAGCGGGATGCGCTCGCCGATACCGCGGCCTTCGAGGCCCGCGGGGCTCGACAGGAGTGTCCGGCAGCGCGTTCCTTCGAGCCCCGCCGCGCGCGCTCCGAGGGAGACGCTCTGCTCCTTCCCCGACATGTTGAGCGACACCACGATCGTCTCGCCGCCCGGCGCGACCCGCGCGTAGGTGAGCACGCTCGCATTTGGCTGATCCAGCATCACGGTGCGGCCGTTGCGCACCGCCGAGTTGCTGCGGCGGAGCGCAATGAGGCGCTTGTGCCAGTTGAGGAGCGACTCGGGGTCGGCGGACTCGGTCCTGACGTTGACGGTGCGGTAATCGGGCGGCACCGGGAGCCAGGTGTGCGCACTTGTGCTGAAGCCCGCCTGGGCGTTGGATATGTCCCACTGCATCGGCGTGCGCTCGCCGTCGCGGCCCTTGTCCTTCGGCCAGCCGGTCTTGCCGATCGGATCCTGCACGTCCTCGACCCGCGTCGGGGTCACGGTGCGCTGTCCGATCTCCTCGCCCTGATAGATGAGCGCCGCGCCATGCGACGTGAGGAGCAGCGCCGCGACGATGCGCGCGATGCGATCGTTGTGACCGCCGTCACCGAAGCGGTCCCAGCTGCGGATGTTGTCGTGATTGTCGAACACCAGCAGCGGCTGCGAGCCGTGCAACTCGGTTTCCGCTTCCATGAGACGCTGACGGAAAAGCGCGGCATCGAGCTTGTTCCCGAGTCCCACCAGCGTATCCATCGGCAGCTGCAGCTCGTCGCGCTTCGCGCCCCCGTACCACGGGTCGAGGTCGGAGGTCTTCGGCACGTAGGTCTCGCCGACCAGCAAGCGCCCGCCGCTGTAGCTGTCGATCATGGCACGCATGCGGCGGATGACGTCGTGCACCTCCGGGAGATTGTCGGTGTAGGTGTTCTTGAGGTTGGGATCGCCCTGGGCGTTGGTGCCGCCGAGGGCCGGCTCATCGCGCAGCTGCGGATCCTCGAACAGCGTCGTGATCGCATCGAGGCGGAATCCGGTGACGCCGCGATCCAGCCAGAAGCGCATGGCGCCGAACATCGCCTGCTCGACCTTCGGATTGCGCCAGTTGAGATCCGGCTGCTGGCGGTAGAACTTGTGGTAGTAGAACTGGTCGACCGCCGGCACGTATTGCCAGGCCGAGCCGCCGAAGAGGCTCACCCAGTTGTTGGGCGGCAGCGGCTTGGCGCCCGCGCCGCGCTTGCCGTCGTCCCAGACATAGAAGTCGTGACGAGACGCGGTGCGCGAGCTGGCCGCTTCCACGAACCAGGGATGGTGGTCGGAGGTGTGGTTGAGCACCATGTCGAGGAGCACCCGGATGTGGTGTGCTCGCGCCTGCTTGAGCAGCCGGTCGAAGTCCGCGAGCGTCCCGTACTGCGGGTCGACGTTCCGGTAGTCGGAGATGTCATAGCCGAAGTCGACCTGGGGCGAGGGGTACATGGGCGCGATCCAGATCGCATCGACGCCGAGGGCCTCGAGGTAATCGAGCCGTTGCGCGATGCCGTTGAGATCGCCGATCCCGTCGCCGTTGGAATCCTGGAAGCTGCGCGGATAGATCTCGTAGATCACCGCGTGCTTCCACCAGGGGTCGGCGTGGGCCGCAGCGGCTGCCCCCGCGGGCGCCGCGCCGCGCGGTTCGTCAGCCCACGCGATGCTCCAGGCGGCGAGCAGACACGCGCTGAAGCGTGACAGGCTGCGGCCGAGCGCGCGCGGCGATGCCGCGGGGGCAGTGCGGTTTTTTTGCATGGATGATGCGCCCATCATTTCGCGGGAACTGCGCATGGTACCCGCAAATGCCGCGCTTGAAACGGTGGACCTCGGACCGCCGGCCGGGAGCGCGAGCGCGCTGAACTTCATCGCGGGTAGGATTGCCGAAGTCCGGCAGGAGTTACGAAGATGCCACCCCTATTGGATTACGGGCGAGTCTGGATTGTCGCGGGACTCCTGCTCGGATCGCTCGCGCTCGCCGGGCAGGGCCCGGCGACCACCGTCGAGTTTGCCCCGCGCGTCGCGGGCGAGCTGCAGCGCTACGGGGAAGAGGAGGGGACGGTGCTCCGCACGGCGATTCTCGATGCGGTATCGCGCGAGAGCGGACGGGTCGCCACTCCCTCGGGACTTGCGATCACGGTCGTTCTGCAGGACGTGGCGCCCACTCATCCGACCCGCAGGCAGCTGACCGATGACCCCGCGACGGATGTGGCAAAGACCAGATTCATTGGAGGTGCCGAGCTCACCGGGACCGTCCGCGACGCCGGCGGTCGCGTGCTGGCGACCGTCCACCACCGGCACTTCCCTCCCACCCTCGAGCTGGGATCCGCCTCGCTCGACCCCTGGGCGGATGCGCGACTGGCGATCGACCGGTTCGCCGCCAGGCTGGCCGACGCCTGCAGTCATCTGCCGCGGGCCGGCAACTGACGGCAACGCCTCTCAGGGCGGGGTGGGCCCTTCGCTGACCCGCACCAGGTCCTTCGGCCGGAGCCACTTGCGGAACGCGCCCTGGACCTCCGCCGCCTCGAGCGCGATGTAGCGCTTCGCCGCCGCGGTCGGCTCATCGAGCGGCAGATCGAGGTCACTGCGGGCGAGCACCCCGTGAGCGATCTGCTCGAGACTCGCCTCGGTCAGCGGAAGCTGGCGCAGCAGGCACGCCTTGACGCGCGTGAGCTCATCGGCGCCCACCGGCGACTCCTGCATGGCCGTGACCTCGCGCGCGACCATGTCGGCGGCCTTTGCGACGTTCTGGGGGTCGCTCGCGTACTCGACGAGGTAAACACTGCGGGTCCTGCCCGCCTGCAGCAGCGACTGCACCGAGTACACGAGGCCTGAGTTCTTGCGCAGATCGATGCTGAGCCGCGTGGCATAGAAGCTTCCGCCGAGCACCGCGTTGCCGAGCTGCAGGGGATAGTAATCGGGGTCGGAGCGAGTGAGCGCCAGCGTCTGCGCCAGCACTACGCGATCCTGCACCCGGCTCTGATCGGGCACCGTCACCGTGCCCGGCCCGTTGGCAGGCGCCCGCGGGAGGTCGATGCCGGGCGGCGGACCGCTCGCGGTCCAGGCGCCGAAGTACTTCTCGATGGCCGCACGCGCGGCCGCCGAGGTCACCTTGCCGATGACCACGATGGTGGCGAGGTCGGGCCGGAACACCCGGGTGTAGTAGCTGCGCACCGCGGCCGGCGTCAACGCGCGCACCGTCTCGGGCGTCGCCATGCGCAGGCTCGGATCGTCCGGCGGGTAGAGCGCAGCGCGGAGCGAGCGCTGTGTCAGGAAGCCGGGGCTGGCGTTGCGCGCCGCGACGCCCTGGGCCACCTGGCCGCGAATGATCTCCATGGCCGCCTGCGGCAGCGCCGGGTGCAGCTCGTTGTCGGCGAGCAGCTCCACCGCGCGCTCGAAGTGCTCGGCGAGCGCCTGCACCGAGAAATCCGTGCCGGCATGCTCGCGCGCGCCGATTGCATCCAGCGCCTGCTGGAAGGCGACCCGGTCGAGATGCTCGCTCCCATGAGTGAGCAGTGGCTCGAGCACCTGCGCCACGCCCTCCTCGCCCTTGAGCTCCTCGGTCTCCGGCCGGTTGCGGATGTGGCCGTAGACGCTCACCGTGTCGCTGACATCCTCGCTCTGCACGATCAGCGTCAGGCCGTTCGGCAGCGTGCTGACGACGGGGTGCAGGGTCGAGGGCGGCACTTCGAGCCGCTCGAGCGCCTTCTGTGCCCAGGAGGGGAGAGCTGTGGGATGAGCCTCCCCGAGGGATATCGACTCCTGACCGCCGAAGCCGCCGTGCGTGACGATCGGCCGGCCCGACCCGCGCGGCAGCATGACGCCGGTGACGGCGTGATCGAGGTCCAGGTAGCGGCGCGCGACGCGGTTGACGTCCGCGGCCGTCACCCGCTCGATACGCTCGAGATCCTCGTCCGGCGAGGCGAGGCCGTAGAGCGCGAGCGCCTCGGACCACACCGAGGCGAGCTCGGCGATGTTGTTGCGCTGAAACTGTGCGGCGCTGCGCTCCTGGAGCTTCGCCGCCTCGACGAGCTCCGGCGGCACCCCTTCGCGGGCGACGCGGGCGAGGATGGCGCGCGCGTCGTGCTCGAGCGCCTTCGGATCCGCGCCGGCGGTGAAGGACAGCACGGCGTAGGCAAGGCCCGCCTCGGGCAGCGGATCGAGCGCGAACTCCGTACCGAGCGCCTTGCCCTCGGGCACGAGGCCGTAGAGATCGAAACGGCGACTGCTGAGCACGTCCGAGAGCACCTCGAGGGCTGCGAAGTCGGCGTCGCGCGGACCCGGCGTGCGCAGCGCAATCATGAGCGTGCCGCTCGGGCGGTCGGTGTCGAGCGCGATTGAGGTTGGGTGCACGGGGCGCAGGCGCACCCGCGGCTTGGCGGGCAGCTTCTTCGGCGCGAGGCTTCCGAACAGCCGCTTCACCTCGGCGAGCGCCGTCGGGGGGTCGACGTCGCCGGCGATCACGAGGAGCGCGTTGTTCGGCGCGTACCAGGTGTCGTGGAAGCTCTTCAGCATCCGGGCCGTCGTCTTCTCGAACGAGGGCCGGGTGCCGAGCGGCGTGTGCTCGTAGGGCGTGCCGGCGAACATGCGCGCGCGCAGCTTCTCGAACAGCACGTAGCCCGGCTCGGAGAGGTCCTGCGCGACCTCCTGCTCGATCGCGCCGCGCTCCCGGCGCCACTCCTCGGGGGAGTCGAGCACCGCGCGCAGGCGCAGCGCCTCGATGTGCAGCGCCACGTCGAGGTCCTCCGAGGGCACCGTAAAGAGGTACTGCGTCAAGCCCTCGCGGGTGTTGGCGTTGAAATTGCCGCCGACGATGCTGCCGATGTCGGCGAGCTGATCGGCCGTGAGACCCGGGCTGCCGCGGAACATCATGTGCTCCTCGGCGTGCGCCGTTCCCGGAAAGCCCGGCGGGGCTTCGTCGGAGCCGACGAGGTAGTTCACCGAGGTCGCGACCACCGGGGCGAGAGTGTTGCGCACGATGACGACCTTCAGGCCGTTCGGCAGCGTCGCGCGCCACACCCCGCCGCTGCCGCCCGCGGTCTCGTCCGCGCGCGCGCCCGCGAGGGCGGCGACCGCGCAGCAGAGGAACATCATCACGGCGAGCGGCGTCCGCGGTCGCGGTCGCGGGCGCGGGCGCGGGTAAACACGATGCGGCATGGGCGGTCCCGGAGTCAGGAGGACCGGCAGTATATGCGATCGCCTCGCCCGCCACGTTTCGCCACAAAGCATCCCGGCGAT
>WNGN01002743.1_pt1 | contig 11860 bp, 6 predicted proteins | sample 5400561 | NCBI WGS metagenome assembly WNGN01 (sample SAMN13153379, study PRJNA577476) | soil metagenome | isolation source: 115 cm soil or saprolite under Garry oak tree replicate 2 | place: USA:California | collected 2016-06-15
GCGCGAACTCCATCAAGAAAGAATTCACCATAATAGACGTTGATCCAACGATAGCAGAGGAAGCGGCGAGAATAAGCCACCGCGTGAGGGTTCCGATGGCCGACGCGCTAATAATGGCGACGGCGAGGAAGCTACGGGTGCCGTGCGCGACCGACGACCCTCACTTCACCGAAGTTAAACGTATCTGGGTCTAGACAGCTCAACCAGCCCCCGACAGGGATAATAATCTACCCGAGGCTTCGGCCTCTGCTTCCAGAGCGAGTTGGGTGATCAGGCTTGTTTCAGTCGGTTCTTGAAGCTGGGTACCGTTATGCCGATTATCCTTTCGCCCTTGTAACGGACGACAACGTCGTTCTCCAAGATCTTGCTGTCAGATGCGGCAACTGGCAGGCCGAAGCTGATGTAAAGCACGTCCGCCCCCTCATCATAGTCCACGTCCAGCTTCTCTACCTTGGAAACGCTCAGAACAGACTTGGCCACAGCTTTTCCCTTCGCCCCAGATCCTTAACATCTGATGTAAGGAACGCCGTAATAATAAACCCGTCCTTACCTGACTCTCTATAGATCACAACAAGAAACAAATTGGCTCCAGCAGTTCCCGTCGATCTAACCGCCAACAATTCTCCATTGCGTCCCTCAACGACGAATTTAGGGTCTCTGACACCTTCCAACACCTTTTCTTGCCACCCTCGCAGTTCCGGATGCCTTCTCTCTATGTGGCCCCAGCGCTCTTTGGTCAATCTGACACTCCTACCAGAGACTGAAATAGCGGTTTGGTCAGAATTCAACGCGGGCCGTCCTCCGAGTCATCTGTATCTCATTTAGCTTTGAGAGAGTTTTCGAGAATCCCGGAAACCAACTTGGATGATTACCGCAAGCTGATATGCAACTTCCCAACATAGTCAAATCTCCTATTTTGCACCTTTCGTTCAATTACCCGTGCTCGTAGTCGTCCTCTCTCTCCCCTTTCTCCTCGTCTCTCGACAACTCTCCGTTTTCACAGACGCCGACTTCGAACTTCTAGCGTCCTGGGTGTTGTGGCCCCCTGCCCGGTGACAGTTGTGTGCTGGCCTTCTTGTGGAACGGTCATGTGTTTGGCGTAGTTGGGCGTTCAGTTTCGTGAAGGCCGATCTAGTCTAGGATCTGGTTGAAACGGGGGTCTGTCCTGAGACTCTTAGAAGGGGGTGTTGAATCATGCACCTACGTCTTTAGTGGATCTAGGTAGCCGTTGGCGATGTAGTTTCCTGGCGAGCTGGTGTAGATGTCGTACATGAGATGCTGTCCACCGTTCGGTAATGGATGCTCGTTATGGGAACCCAGGTTTGGGACATCGCGTCGAAGAGGGTGTATCCCACTTTCAAATCAGTCACCGATATCAGAGTCACTGTACAGTTGGGCAGCATTACGTAGAGTTTCTGTGCCGGATTCTGATCCACTATCAACGGTTTGCCTGTCGAGGTTCTGATGACCATCTGGTTGTAAGTCATCACCGCAAAGAACCTCGTGATGGTCGTGATGACGTACTGGTACGTGGTCATGTTGTAGGAGAGGAGCTGTATGCTGACCTCAAGACTCTGGACCTAAACGCGGAGTTTGTTTGGATCCCGGAGTGGAAGCCTCCCGGCTTGGCTAACAATTATCAGGCAGAAAATCCTAGACTTTCACGTAGTCCAAGTAGTTGTTTGCTACGTAGTTCAGCGTTGGAACGTCCGTGTAAATGTCGTACATAGTGTGAACGCCACCTTTCTCGTACTGTATACTGGTTACCGGCACCCATGTCTGAGTCGTGGCATCGAACAGGTAATCGCCAACCTGCAACTGGGTAACGGACAGCTCTGTCCAAGTGCCGTTCGGGAACATTACTTCGAGCTTCTGGGCAGGGTTCTGGTCAACGATGAGAGGCTTCCCCGTTGACGTATGGATTATCATCAGGTTGTCGGTCTGCACGGTCACAAACCTAGTTATGGTTATGGTCGTGTATTGATGGGTTGTCATGTTGTAGGAGAGGAGCTGCATTCCCACTTTCAAGCTCTGGACCGGAACCTGGGACCCATCAGCCAAAGTTATCAAGGTCCCTGCAGCAACACTGCCTCCGCCTCCACCACTAGGAGGTGGCGTCGTCACAGTCACCGTGAAAGTGAGCAACTTGTCGTACGTGTGAACTGATGTGCCGTTGATCTTTACGGTGACCTGGTAGTTCCCCACTGTACAGGTTGAACTGGCAGCAACTGGGACAGTTGGGAAGTCATAGCCTCCTATGGGTCCTATGTTGAAGAACTGAGGATTGGGTGGGGAGACAGTTATGCAGCTTGGAACTGTTACGGGAGAGACTGTTGCCTGTGTCAGGGGTATGCCGTATTCGGGAAATATCTGGAGGTAGATGGCGGTACTGCTCCCCTGGTTCACTGGCAAAGGATTGTAGTAGTAGGTGACATTGTAGCCGTTGATTGTCAGCTGAAGGGTCAACGACCTGGTGATGTAACCGTCGCTGGCTGTTACCGTCAGTGTGGTTGCTCCTGAGCCTGCGCCGGTGGATGTGATGGGCCAGGTGGATGGGAAGCTTCCTCCGGTGAAGATTGTAGCGTTGGCGTACTTTAGTTGCAGAGTTGTCAGAGAACTGTCGTACTGAGTCCAGAAGATACCCAGTGTGTTGGTGGAGCTGTTCACCTGTCCTGAGTTGTAGAAGCTACCGATCATCGTGTTGGAGCTAGCTCCGGTTGTGGTGTAAAGGACGGTCTTGCCACTCCAGCTTCCGGGCTGTCCTGAGTACTCCCAGATCTGGTTCGTCGAGTAGCTGTAGTATAGGATGTACCATTTCGAATGGAGAGGGTCGTAGCTAGCGGTCCAGCGGGGGTTCGATCCGGTGTCAGCTGTGAAGATGGTTTGCGGTGCACTCCATGAGCTGGTTCGAGTGGCAAACTGGATCTTCTGGCTGGTCCTCTCCTGCCAGATCGCATATACGGTGCTGTTTCCGTTGCTAAAGCCGAAAGCGGTCTGTTGCACGTACGTATTGCTTGGTGTGATTGTCACTTGGCTACCCCAAGCACCACTACTCCACAGCCTCCCGTTGAGTCCTCCCCAGTAAGGCCAGTAGAGAATGTACATCTGCCCGTTGGCGAGCGGTACGATGGAGAATCGCCAGTCATCGTTGCTGTTGATCAGAGATGTATCCTGCTGCCAGGTCGTGTAGTCGACTCCATTCGAGTGTATGACGTAGGGATAGCCGGATCCGTATGCGGATGTGAGCTTGTTGTAGGCGACGAACACTTGGCCTGTGGTGCTTACCCTCATGGACATGGCGTACCAGAACACGCCTGAAGTCGCTGGCTTGACCGTCTTTTCGGGCTGCCAGGCTATGGTACCGTCGGTGTGAAGAGTTCCCACTCCGAGCATCAGGGCCCTTCCCGACTGCGTATCAACGCCGTCGTAGCGGACGTAGAATACGGCCGTGCCATTCGTCACGATGGAGGGTGTTGACCCAGTGACGAGTCCGGTGTTGTAGATAGTCCAGGCCGCACCGTTTGTACTGGTGGCATAGTAGAGGCAGTTGGTTGTGGTGCCGGAGCACGTGCCGTAGTAGATGAAGAAGATCCAGTCGCGGCCTTGGGCGTAGAAGCCTTGGCCGTTCCAGGGATCGGAGAAGGACTGGGTCTGAATGTTGAGACTTGTGACGAGGCCTGGGGCCGAGTTGCTGTCTGGTCTTGCGATGGAGAAGGTTGTCGGGATCGTAGTGCTGAGGCAACAGTTGTTGACCCCGAAGGAATTGGTCTGGGTTAGGATGCTCCCCGGGTAATTGTTGTTGTCGTAGTAGGTAACGTTGTACTTGAGGGTGGTTTGGCCCCCTATTCCCACCGTCGTCCCTACCTGGCCGACTATGGAGAAGTCGGATGTATTGACGATTAGACTGCCGGCCCTAGATACTTGTGCCGAGCTATCGTAGCCTGTCACGTAGGCGTTGTATTGAGAGGCGTTGCAGTTTGATCCTATGTTCAGGGTTAGGATGGATGTATTGGAGCCCCCAGAGGTCAGATGGATGGAGGGCTTGCTGAAACTCTGAGTCCCGCAGTAGAGGTTGCTCACTCCTAGAACAATTGTTCCGGTGTACCCGTTGAGACTCGTAGCCTGAACCGTAAGCGAGCCTGATCGACCGTCGGGGATACTGATCGAGGATGGGGACGCGCTAATGCTGAAGTCTCGAACGGTTATTGTAGCTGTGGCGGAGTGCGTGAAGGATCCGACCGTGCCTGTGATTGTCGCCGTGTAAGTTCCGGCGGACCCGTAGCAGTACATGGTTGCAGTGCCTGATCCTGTAATTGTGTTAGGGGAGAAGTAACAATACAGGCCGGAGGGTGATGGAGATGCCGTTAGACTGACTATGTTTGCGAAACCGTTAACGGGTGTAATAGTGACAGTTGAAACACCGGTGTTGCTGCCAATGATGGTTTCTGATGTTGGGCTTATCGAGATCGTATAATCTTGTACTGTAAATGTCACGGTGGCGGTGTGTGATAGCGAGCCGCTCGAAGCGAGAATTGTTACTGTGTAAGTTCCAATAATAGTCGTGCTGCAGGACAGCGTAGCAGATGCGGGGGAGGGAGGTAGAGTTATGCTGCTTGGACTGATGGAGTTGCAGGTTAATCCTGATGGTAAAGGCGTGTCGGATAGGGACACTGTGCCGGCGAAACCGTTCAGGCTGGCAACGCTCAGGGTAGCGGTCGCTGTTTGGCCAACGAGGACCGGTACTGTGCTAGAGGAGGGAGAAATACTGAAGTCTTGAACCGTGTATGCCACGGTTGCAGGGTGTGCGAGGCTTCCGCTAGTCCCGGTGATGGTTACTGTGTACTGGCCGGCTAGACCACTGCAGGAAAGTGTTGAGGTTCCGGAACCGGTGATGCTTGTTGGGGAGAGGGTGCAGGTCAGGCCTGACTGGGAAGTCGTGGAGGCGAGATTAACCGTGCCTGTGAAGCCGTTGATTGGATTGATCGTAATGGTTGAGCTGCTCGTTACGCCGGCCAGGGTGGTTACAGATGTGGGACTGGCTTGAATGCTGAAGTCGGTTATGGTGAGGCTGAAGCTCGCGGGCAAGCTGTTTGCTCCCGAACTTGCTTGGACTGAAACGCTAGTGTTGGCAGAGGGGGTGCAACCTAGGCCCGGATAAAGGAATAGGGTTGAGGAATTTGTCCCCCATGCGTGGATCTCTTCACTGGACAAGGAGAAGCTGTAGCTAACGCAACCGGGGATGGATGTGACTGTGAATGAAGCGGGTCCCGAGTATCCGTTAATGCTGGTGAGGATCAGCGTGACTGAAGTGTTGCCTCCTCTTTGAGCCGAGACAGCGGAGGGTACCACTGTCAGCGCGAAGTTGCTCACTTGAACCGTGATGGTGGTTGAATGCTGTAGTGAGCCGCTAGTCTCGTATACGGTGACCGTATAGTTTCCGATGGCTACTGATGATGCGACATTCACGGAGAGGACAGCTGGTTGTAATCGGGTCGGATCGAGGAGAATGCTGGTCGTGTTCAGGGAGAGGGTGAAACCGGAAGGAGCAGATGTGGTAAGCGACACTGTTCCGGAGAACCCGTTCAGCGAGCCTAGTATGATGGTCGATCTCCCGGAGGCGCCTTGTTGGACATTGATCGTGCCCGGAATGCTGGCCTGGAAAAAGTCAACAACTCGGATAGTCAGTGCCACGTACCTTACGAGAGACCCGCTTGAGCCGGAGAACACTATGGTATAGGTACCGACCTGAGGACCGGCAGTGATCGTGAATCGTGAGGTGATTGATCCGCCCGCGGGAACCGACACACTTGGAGGAGTGGAGATCGTGATACCGCCAACGATTAACGAAAATGTAACAGTGCCGGAGAAACTGTTTCTGCTGTTGACGTTAATTACGGACGTTGTCGAAGAGCCGACTGCCACGTTTATCGGAGTGTTAGAGGACAGTGCGAAGTCCGAACTGGTGGTCTGAACAGTCTCCTGACCCGATTGGTAGACTGGGTTGTAGATGTTGATGCCGTTCCAGTACACCGTTATGTAGTATTGATGGACGTACCCAAAATTCGGATTTGTTAGGTCTCCTGGGGTAAATGATCCCATGTTCAGATAGTTTGATCCAGCGCTTAGGGTGAACAGGTATTGGTTCCACTGATAATTGTATACGGCCGGGTATCCGTAATCTTGCATTACTTCAACGCCGACCCACCCGGTGATAGGACCCACAGCGATCAAGGTTATCGACATTGAGACGGGCGTGTTCACAAGTGCGATAATATTGCTCCCTGAAACTCCTCCTGCCTGAGTGAAGAGCGCTTCCTGCTGGTATGTGATTCCCAGAATGACCTGAACGTTCACCGTAATGGAGTGCGAAGAGCTACCGCTAGCGGCTTTGAGATTGATCGAGTAAGATCCTAGAGCCATGTTAGAGGCTGCGGAGAATGTCACTGAGGATACGGCGCTGCCTGAGGCGAGGGAGACGGTGACCGGGTTGAAGGTAACGGACATTCCGGTTGGAGGAGTGGATGAGAGGGTCACGCTTCCAGTGAAACCTGACCCTGGCGTAAGCATAAGCGTCGTGGTGATGCTGCCCCCCGCCATTTGGTTCCAGGAACTCTGGGAGTTGGACATAGTAAAGTCGCAGGGAATGTAAGTGCTGACGGGCGATGAATAGGCTCCGACATTGCCGGACTGGTCTCTGGCTCGGACTTGGAAGCTGTAGGTGTGGTAGCACTGTTGCGGTGGAAGAGTGAAGGACGTGGCTGTGGTTCCCATGCAGCATGCTGCTCCGTCGGTGAAGTTCAGGTTCATCCATGGGCCTCCGTTGTCTTGGTACTGGACGTCGTAGGACCAGATTCCGGTCTGGCTGTCGCTTCCGCCCCAAGAGATCGCGAAGGATTGGAAGCTATCAGCTGCAAGCGGATTAAGAGACGCCGTCGGCGGTGTTGTGTCGATCTGTGAGTTGGCCGGGTTGGTCTTGTCAGCGCTGTCCATGAGCTGGCGAAGAGCGACCCAGTGGAGACGCGTGTACGCGGTAGCGTCCCAATCGGTGCGCCACTCGTACGAGTAGGAGCTTCCCGCCTGGGATCTGAACTGTTGTTCGAAATCTTGATAGGACCATCCGAATTGGAAATCGCGCCGGTAGAGCTGCATCGAGCTTACCGTATTGGATCCGCCGGCGTAGGTAATGTCCTGGTATATCACTGGGTTGCAGCCGAAGCACTGATCGGATGTCGAGTCAATCAGGTTCTCGAACGTGACTGCGTAGTCCCCTGCCGGGATTCCTGAAGAATATTGCCCAGCAGTAGCAAAGGACTGGTAGGGTCCGTAGCAAAGACGGTTCGGGAGGACTAGGAATCCTGTGGCCTGGGCCCAACCCGTAGGGGCATTTACATTGTCAACGGATCCGATCTTGTGGTTAAGCTCACACTGCCCTTGACCATTGTTCACTGCGGGGTACAGGTGTAGATATGGATCTGTCCCCGAGAGCAGGACGTCGCTGAATCCAGTCATCCAGTTGTTCCAGACGTAGACCCGGTAAGCTCCGTTAAGCTTGAATACATACGGCTGTTGTATTCCGCAGCCAGATCCCTGGTTCTGGAATAACTGCTGGATCGGATTATACGAGTACTTTTGCCAGGGCCCGTTGTTAATGTCTAAGGTCCGGGCTACTCCCCAGCCCCAGTTTCCCTCGTTAGCGCCTGAACCATTAGGGTAAGTCTGGCAGTAGACGTACTGGGACCCTTCGAAGAATAGGTAGTAGTAGCCACCTTCTTGAATCACATTGGGTCTTCCGTTGACCCTGCTGTCCCAGCTTTGAGCTCCGACTCCTACATCCACTATCGGGCTGGCGCCATTTACGGAGTTCTGAAGGCTGCTCTGGAGTTGAGTCAGGTCGGTTCCCGCGGCGGAGACCATGCCCGTCTTGTTGCGCATACCGTCGAATCTGAAACCCAGAAGGCAACTCGGGGATGTGGTGCATGGTGTGCCTCCGTAGGCGCAATATTCGGCGGCAAGACCTGTTAGAAGGCCGATGGCGAAGAGGCTGCTAGCAACACAGATTGCATAGGTGGCTGGGCTTGTGGGTATCCCGCAGTTGCCGTGGAAGAATACATAGAACTGGCCGTTGAAGTAGTTGACCGAGGGCCCTCCGATGTTGTTGCATTCCCAACTGGAAAGTAGGTTGTGTTTTAGGAACAAGCCGTTGCCATTGTATTTGTTCCAGATTAGCCCGTCGGGCGATGTCGCCAGTCCGATGTCTCCGAAAGTCACGTAGTGTCCGCCAGCAAGGCAGCCAGGGATATTGAGGGAGATCGATGCTCCCTCGTAGACCATGAAGAACTCTGACCCGACCTTGACAACACTGGGCATCATCGCGTTTTGCGCGTCCCAGGCGCAAGAGTCACTCAACGTGGCGTTTACGATCGGGATACCGTTGTTGTAGTAATGATAGCTTGCCCCCCCGTCGTCAGATATGACAAGACCGATCCCGTCATGGTTGGGGACGCCATGCGACCGGTAGTACGTGTATATCGTGTTAGGGCCTGTGCCCGGCGTTCCCGGGGTCGGAAACGGTGCCGCCTCGTCAAGGTTGAGACCGCCACCGTTGGGCGTCAGATAATGGCTTCTTTCAAAGTATGCGTTTCCACTCCAGAAATCTGAGAGTGAGCCTGGGGTCTGGGCCGAGGTCAAGGCCGAAGAGGTCAGGGATGGAGTGTTCAGTCCGACCTCGATGTTCGAATTGTTCCCGGTGTAACCTGTTGTCTGCCCCGGACCGCTCTGCAAGGCATTGGTCCCTTTCGATGAGGCAGCGCAATCGGTCGTCGTGCACGTCGTCGCCGTGGGAGGGATCGCGTGGGCAAGGGGCATTTGCAGCAGCAGAGAGCCAGCCATCAGGGCAACTGTCAACACAATGCAGAGCCGGCTCCATTTGATTCTCGTGAATCCGAAGGCTACGCTTCTTCCTGTGGTCTGTGATCCGATTGTGCTCGACAAAACCTCCACCTACCTCCACAATGTCCCTACCGGCACGACTGATACTTGTGGAAGAGAGCGTCCGGAACTTCTGAATGACAGTATTGTGATCGGGAGCAACCTTACGATGAAGGGCGGCACAATCTCTAGGAGAAGACCAGGGTTCGTACGAGGATTCTTAGTCCAACTCATCAATCCAGTTACAAGAATTACTGTTATCGCGGCTATCCTGTTTAAGATCAAGTTTCGATCTGTATTTCACCGAGGTGACTGGTTATATCGCGATGGGAGGCACGCCTTAGGCGAGCCTTAGGTATACCTATACCAAGCAATCTAAAGATGGATTCCGATGGCGGAGATGCTGAATATTTATTATTCTATCGCGAGATAGAAGAACGTTCTGCTCATCTAGACGTATATCGGATCCTCTTGGCTGAGATAGCAGTGGTTTTCGCGTTTGTCGCATGAGCGCTTCCGTAGTGGTCGTTGCCTCTGTCCGAGGATTGATTCTTGGGATTGTCCCGCATCCAGCCTGCAGCTGCCCGGCCTTTGCTGGTGAGGAAGTAGACTTTTTGGTGCTGTTTTCCTCCTTGGATGTAGCTTGAGTGTTCTTCCACAAGTCCTTCGGTGATCATGGGCCTGACATACTGGGGAACATGTCTCTGCAGTATTCCGACGGCTTTGGCGATTCCCTTCTGGCTTACTTGGGTGGGGGACCAGTGGTCTGTTTCGTAGAGCTCGAAGGTTGCGAGGTGGAGTAGGATTCTGTCTCTGACTGTGAGACTCCGAACGCTAGTCTGCAACATCTTTCGACTGTTTCAGTACCTGTAAATATACAAAACCCACCTTTCTAACTCGGAAAAGTATAGAACTAACAACTTGCTAGTAAAACAAGGCATCATTTCTCTCAGTTGAGCGCCGTCTTCTGGGGTGAGCTTCTGTACAAGCTGTGGTAGTAGCTCCCAAACGTGACCTCCACCAGTACCACAGCTATGATAATTGCCACAACGGCCACAAGTCTGCGAGTGGCCCTCAAAGCCCCCGCGGCCTTATTCGACTTCTACTTGCTAAACCATTTGGCCGTTCGGGACAACCCGTAATCAAGTCCTACTTTCGGCTCCCATCCTAGCATCTTCCTCGCCTTGGTTATGTCAGGTTGGCGTCGCAGATGGTCTCCGGGCGGAAATGGAAGATATTTCAGACCAGAACGAGTGGGAGAGAGTTGAATGATCTTTTTGGCAAGATCAATTATCCTGGTCTCGTCCTCGCTCCCGAGGTTCAGAACATCACCGCTTCGCCCCTCATCCCTTATCTGTGCCAGAAGGCCAGTGACTGTATCTGTCACGTAGCAGAACGACCTCGCCTGCGACCCGTCTCCGAACACAGTCAAGTCTTCACCCTTCAAAGATTGCAGAATGAACCGGGAGACCACCCTGCCGTAGAATCCCTCTGCCCTAAGACGTGGCCCGTAGCTGTTGAAGATCCTCGCTATCCTAACATCTATCTCGTACTGGTCATGATACGCTTTACACAAGGCCTCTCCAAACCTCTTCCCCTCCTCGTAACACGATCTCGGACCAAGAGGATTCACCCTTCCCTCATACGACTCAGGAGTCGGAAACACCTCCGGGTCACCATAAGCTTCACTCGAAGACGCAAACAGGACCCGTGAGTCATGTTTTCGCGCCAACTCCAACATCTGCTTAGTCCCCTCAGAGTTCGCCAACGCCGTTTCAACAGGATGCTTCTGATAATCCTCAGGCGCAGGCCTACTCGCTAGATGGAAGATCATGTCAACTTTCGGGTCTCTAGAGTATGTGCACACATCCGCTTTTTCGAACTCGAAACCCTTCGTTCCCTTCAGATGGTCAACATTCTCAAAGACCCCTGTCGAAAGATTGTCCAAACAGGTGATTTTCGATCCTACTTCGCTAAGGACGTCACAGATCCAGCTACCGAGAAACCCGGATCCGCCGGATACCAGAACACTCTTCTCGCGAAATGCTTCCGTGTCAATGGATTTCTTGATCTGTTCTATGTCTTCCTTGATGATCGCGTCCATCAATCCTGGCGCCTGACCTCTTTAGTGCTTATTCTAGTGTGCGGGTTCGTGGGAGTAGTGTTTGTGTGATAGGTTCTGGGCCTGCCAGTAGAGGTCGGGCGAGCCTATGTCCAGCCATACCTCGTCTGATCCGACCTTTGTCGTGTACACGTTCAGATTCCAATCAACCATCTTCTGAATACCATCGGTCAACTGTAGTTCCCCTGCGAATCCTGCTTTCGTCGCTTCTAGCGCTTTGAAAATGTTCGAGTCAAACACGTACACAGGCATAATCGCCAGTTTCGACGTCGGCTTCAACGGCTTCTCGACCAAGTGCTTCACTTTTACAAGCCCGTTTTCGATCGTCTCGCCCTCCACAATCCCGAACCGTTTCGGATCGTCAACCTCCATCGACAAGAACAACGCGTTCGCCTTCGTCTTCACACTAGCATCCATGACTCTGCGCAAGTGGTCAGCGTCCTTCGATAGGAAGTGGCTGTCCCCGGCATGGACCATGAACTTGTCCTCGCCCGCAAACGATTTCGCCTTCAGCACCGCATCACCAAATCCCCTCGGCTCAGGCTGGTTCACCCAAGAGACGGTTGAGCCATCGATCATCTTGTAGAAGTTCTCTAGATCTCCTGCCGGACCATCTTTACCCTTACTATCGAGCATTGACACATAGGAAAAATCAGGCGTGAAATGATCCTCTATCGCCCTCTTCCCACGCCCCACGATAAAACAGAACTCTCGGAAGCCCACCTGGTGGAGTTGTTCGAAGACCAGCTGTACGATAGGCTTCAAACAGAGGTCGCCGTTCTTACCCCTCGCGAAGACAGGCAGCATCTC